>Ga0187783_10002682_pt1 | contig 13187 bp, 12 predicted proteins | sample 1015_SJ02_MP02_2_FD_132471 | JGI IMG/M metagenome (GOLD analysis project Ga0187783, IMG submission 132471) | Tropical peat soil microbial communities from peatlands in Department of Meta, Colombia - 1015_SJ02_MP02_20_MG | ecosystem: Environmental > Terrestrial > Soil > Wetlands > Peat | place...
AACGCGGGGCCGCCGCCGAGGAGAGCGCGCCCGCCGAAGACACGGACGAGCCCGGACCGAATGCCGGAGCCGAAGACGACAGGACGACCCTGTGGATCGAGCGGGTCCGGCAGGAAGCAGGCGAACTCCTCGGGGCAATCACAGACGATGAGTTCCTGATCCTCGCGCAGACGTTCCTGAGGAACGGGGAAATGCATAGAGCTCACGACTCCGGCCGGTTCGACGGGGACGCGCTGCTGTTCGTCGCCGCACAGGGCAGGGATGACAGCAGGTCGCAAGTCGAGCGATGGGAGCGTTACGTGTCCGGCGCGATCACGGAGATCCGCCTTCCATGCCGCCATTCGGACATGCTTAAGCCGGATACACTTGGCCAGATCTGGTCCGCGATATCCGGGCATCTCGGCCTCGGAGAATCGGATTAGCTCCGCATTGCGGACCGACGCGACGGAGTCGTCGCACCGACAGCACCTCCCGCTGATCATTCTTGCAGCGACGACTCCGATGATGTTATAAACCGTCTACAGGTGGCTTTCTTCCAGTGGTCTCTTGACTACTACCGAGCAGAGATCGTAATGACGGCAGGCGGAAAGAACTGGGATGCGTCGTATGCGGGTTACAGGCCACCGGGGTGGGACATCGGCCGTCCGCAGCCAGCGTTCGTTCGCCTGGCAAGCAGTGGCGTGCTCCACGGCCGAGTACTGGACGCGGGCTGCGGTACCGGCGAACACGCACTGCTGGCTGCCGCTAACGGTGCAGACGCTGTAGGCGTCGACGTTGCGCCAAGCGCCATAGAGCAAGCGCGTCGGAAAACAGTGGAGCTTGGCGTGAGCGCCTGGTTCGAGGTCGTCAATGCGTTGGACCTCGAACAACTGGGCATGCGTTTCGACGTGGTCATCGACAGCGGCCTGTTCCATGTCCTCACCGACGATGCGCGTGTTCAGTATGTTAAGAGCCTGACCAGCACGTATCCCATCTCTCCGGTCCGCTCGCGTAGTTCCCCCGCTGTGGGATTCGCCCCGCCCATAACGATCGGCTGCTCGACGGTCAATCGTTCGGTCAATTCATTCATGAGTAACCTTCCGTGGCGATATTTGACGCCTGAACCTGGTCAGGTGCGGCCGAAAAAGCCTGTAATTATGGATTTAAGGAGTCATCACGACAATAATCTACAAGATATCCTACGTGATCGGCAACGGTCGATCATCGCCTGCGGCTTCCGCCCTTTCCTGACCGAGGCCCACCCGCTCGCACCGGCATGCAGCAACGCGGGAAGGCAGGACACCGGGCCAGTTCATCATGCCCTGCAACCCACGCGCCGCCGCAAAACCGCAGGCCGAAACCTAGTTGACACCGGCCAGCTCCGTCAGGGATGAATGGACACAAACAACTGTTTGATCGGTGGCATTCTAGACAAACGCGCTCGCTTGTGATTATGTAGCTTTTCCTGCAGAGCAGAATGAGGCAGATGGGCGTGGCGACGGGTGGAGGGGCGATGTTCGAAGACTTGGCAGTTCACCTGAGAATTGTGGTGACCGGCCCGCAGAGATCCGGAACGCGGATCGCAGCGAAAATGCTTGCTAAAGATACCGGGCATCGATTCGTCGACGAACGTAGATTCGGCGTATTTAGCGAAAGGCGTTGGCGTGAGGAACTCCAGGCGGAACGTATAGTTGTTCAGTCTCCAACTATGCTCAAGGAGATCATAGATAATCCTCCTCCCGGGATTTTCGTGGTTCTGATGCGCCGCGACCTTGCGGAGATTCACGCAAGCATGCATCGTGTGGGCTGGGATCGTGACCCACTTGGTAATGCTACGGAATTGAAGAAGTTTGGGTTGACAGATTGCGATTCAGCTCAAATCAAGTACGATTACTGGGCATCCCACGAGAAGACAGTGCCATTCCTGGAGCTGGAATACGAGTCGCTAAGACAGCATCCATTGTTCATTCTAGACGATCAACGTCGAAACTTCGAGATTGCCCAGACAAGCCCTATGACATCCCGGCAGAGCTTTCCCCGATCGGCTCGAACACGGCCGGGGACATGATCGGCTTGGCCCGACCTTCCGAGGCTGGCCGACGGGCTACGCGTTGCTGCTGACACGCGGCGCCGTCGCATAGCGTCAGTCTCGCGGGAACGTTCCGCAGGCTCCCAGCGCTTGACAACTCGTGCGTTCGGGCAAGGATCACATTCGTGAGGAAGTCCGAACCGCGCGCGTTCTTGCTACCGGAGCGCAACGCCGCCTATGTCGAGATCGCGAAGGTCGCCTGTTCGAGCATCAAGGTATTCATCGCCGGCATGCTCGGTATCCCGCTCAAGGACGGTAATCCTCATGTAACGAGGTTGCCGGCGGCCAGGCTGGCTGATGTCCCATCGGAGTACTTCGTGTTCGCCTTCGTACGAGATCCTTGGGATCGGCTCGTCTCCTGCTATCGGGACAAAGTGGGTGGTGAGCCGGGCGAGTTCACTCACCTGAAGGCTCGTGGTGTCGCTGCCTGTCTCTCGAGGTTTGAGCAGTTCTATGCCGGGATGCCGTTCGCCGACTTCGTCGCGGCCGTAGCCGAGATCCCCGACATCGCGGCCGACGAGCACTTCCGGTCGCAGCACACGTTCCTGACCGACCGCGTTGACTTTATTGGCCGCTTCGAGCAACTGGACGCCGACTTCTCGCACGTGCTAGCCAGGCTGGGCATCGAGGGACGGCTGGGCCATCGCCAGGCTTCGGCTCGCGGGATGGACTACCGCGGTTTCTACACGCGGGTCACGACCGACGCCGTCGCACAGCGCTATGCCGAAGACATCGACCGATTCGGCTATCGGCCATGACGGCAGCGGACGAGGTCGGAGTCGGCGATGCGCTGGCCAAGCACGTCCACCAGCTCGGGCTGCTAGCCGTAAGTGTCGATGGCGACGTGGCATTACGGATCGGTGAGCACGTCGAAAATGGCCGCCGACTCGGCCGCGATAGCCCTCTGTATCTCGATCCGCTCCAACACGGCCGCATTCTCGCATGCCGAGGCCAGAGGGCAGTATTTCGGCCGGAAATAGATAGGCTATCTCCGTACCGGCCACCGACGTAATGCCCGAACCCAGCCCGGTTAGCGAGGAGCCAGAATGAGGTATCTCCGCCGTTCCGAGCCACTCGGCAAGGTTCGCGACTTGCACACGGTGGGCATCGTGCTCGGTCCATACCGCAACTTGACCACTCTCACCGTCTCAGTGCTGAGCCTTCATCCTGAGTGCCAGGTACTCAACCATGCTGGCGAGCGGACGCTCACAGCGAAGAGGGACTTCATCGCCGACACGAGCCAGGTCAAATTCCGGGACTTCTGTGCAACTGCGCTAGAGGAGTCCGAGAGCGGAAAACGTGGCAAGTACGGAGGGTCGATCCTCCTCTCGCATGCCTTCGACGACGAACAGCTCCGTCAGTTTTATCACGCCCGTTACGGCGACTCGGTTTCAAAGGAACGACCACGCTGCCTCGTCTGGAAGGAGCCGCAGTGGATCACCGAGCGGATTCGGCAGACACCGGATACGATCTCGCGGGTGGTGGAGATCCTCCCTCAGACACGATTCCTGCTGCCGGTGCGGGATCCCTTCGCCTGCGCTAAGTCCAACCTGAAGACGGGGCATGCCCGGCGCATCAAGGGGATCGAGCAGACGCCCTCGGGCGTTCTCGAGTGGATCCTCGAGAACGCTGCCTGGTTCGCTGGCCTCGCGAAGCAGTACCCGGGGCGGTTTCTGATGTTCTACGAGGACGATCCGGCGAGCGAGCTCGCCGACGGCCTCATCGAGTGCCTGGAACTCGAGGATGACCAGCAGTGGCGCGCGGCCGTTGACGTCGCCTTCAACGTGCGGACCGTTCCGTACGAGCACGAACCGGAGATGTACGCCACCTTCCAGCGGTCCGTCGACCGCTGGTACGCCGACCTTCCGAAGGTGGCCGAGCGTCTGAAGGCCATCGCCGGCGGCTCGAGTGGGAAAAGGGCGCCATGATACGTCAGGTCGGGATCGGGAAGGCGAGCGCGAGCGAATCGCCGTCGACGTGTCGAAATTAGTCCGGCCGCGTTCAGCTGACGCCGGAGCGCAGTTGATCGCGCGGGCGGCGGGAATGCGAGGTTCACCCGCTCGACAGGATGGCGGGCCGATAGCTAACCCGGGGCGCACGTACGGCGGCGGGTGGCTACGCTGCCGGATGTGCCGATCACTGCCACCGGCTTGGCCCGGGCGAGGATCGCCGATGCGGTGGCACGCTGACTACGGGCCAGTCCAGCCATCCGTGTTCCGGTCGAGCAGCTGGCTCATCAGCACGTGACCCGGCTCTGGCGTCAGGCTGGCAACCGCCTCCTCCGCCAGCACGCCACCCGGCCCTGGAACCGCCGAGTCGTAGTGCAAATACGGCACGGGCGTGGCCGTATGAGCTCGGCGTCGCGTCGCAGTGCCATGATCAGGTACCCACAGAAGGCGCCACGGCCCGGTCTCATCGAGATACTCCACCAGGCCAGCCAGCAAGCGGCTGTCCCAATGCTCCAACGCCGCGATCTTGGCGTCCACGTCACCGTCGTGACCAGCTTCGTCGGTCGCCGCGACGTGCACGACGACCAGATCGGCGCCGTCCGCGAAGGCGCTGATGGCCGTGTCGCGTTTCGCCTCGTAAGAGGTTGCGCAGGTACCTGTTGCGCCAGGAACTGACATGATCGCGAGCCCGCGGAGGACACCGAGCCCGCGGGCCACCGCTACGGCGCCGATGAGCCGTCCGTCCCGGCACGGCAACCGTGGCAGCCGCATGACCTGCCCCTGACCCCAGAGCCAGATCTGGTTGTCCCCTCCCAGTACCGACCTGGATTCCTCCATTAATTGGGCCAGCCAGGTCCCCGCCTTCCCGCTGGGCGGTACGGCCTGCCGGCCGACGATCTCGTGTGGTGCGACTGACATGGAGTCGGCCCAGGCTGCCGGAGCACTCATCAAGTTGCGGTAGCCCAGCCCAGCGTGGAAGGCTACCTCGCCGCCTAGGTTCCGCTGCAGCGCCGTGATCGCCGCCGCGGCGCGCTCTGGATCCGGATCGCCGCCCTTGAAGTCAGCCATGATCCCGTCTTTAACGGTCACGAGATTGCAACGAAATATCGTCCGGTCGCCAGGCAAGTCCAAGCCGAGACCCGCTGCCTCGATCGGTGCCCGGCCACGATGATATTTTCTCGGATCAGCACCAAGGATTGCCATAATGCCCACGTCGGACCCGGCTGCCATTCCGGCTGGGATGGTGCGGGCCGCCCCGACGATGCCTTGCCGCGCGAGTCGGCTCAGCACAGGCATCTTGCCGAGCGTCAGCGGCGTGCGTCCGTCATGTTCAGGCATCGGTTCGTCGGCGGCCCCATCCGGGATGCACACGAGTGCCCGCATAAGTTAGTCCAGCTCTTCCAGCCAGCGTCACCCGAGACGATTACGATCCTGTCGCGTATTTCGTAGCGCTCCGCCAGTTCCATCGCGGCGGCGAGCACCGCCCCTGTCTGTGCACCACAGAACAGTCCGTGCGCGGTGATTTCGCGCTGCCACTCCAGCGCGCTCACGACCGTAACGAGCACTACCTCGGTGAACAGTCCGTGTTTCTCCGCCTCGATAATGAACGGGGTTCGATAATCGCCGTCTGCGAACGCGCCCACTCCGGCCATCCGATTACCCGGAGCTGAACTGACAGCCGCCACCATGGCCGTGTGCCCGGCAGATCGTACTGCGCGAGCGATTCCTGCCATGGTCCCTCCGGAGCCCAGTGAACCTACAATCAGCTGCACCGACGGTAGGTCCTTGAGGATCTCTGGTCCCGTGCCGGTCTCATGGGCATACGGGTTCATAGGGTTATGGAGCTGATTCAGGAAACAGTAAGAATTACCACATCGCTTTATCAAATCTAGGCACTTAAGATAGCCATGATACGTGTATGGGCCAAAATCGTTCTCGATTAGAGTAGCGCCGAAGTGCTCGATCATCCGGCGCTTGTCAGCGGTAATCGTTGAATTGCACACAACGTGTACGTCTAGTCCGAGTGCCCGGCCGTATGATGAAAGTGCACACGCCATATTCCCACTAGACGCGTCAAGCAATATCCGTCCCGGCCCCAGTTCGCCGCATGCGATTTGTTCTTTAATCATAGCCACGGCGGCGCGGTCCTTAACACTGCCGCTCGGATTTAGTCCTTCCAGTTTGATCCATACTTGGACACCATTGACATCAATCGGGACCAAAGGAGTATGGCCAACGGCTGCGAATGGGCCGGGCAACTCATCGGGGTTCCAACTCACGGGGGCACCCTTCTAATGCACGGGAGGCAAGCATATGAAATATTGCAGAATGGTGTCAACCGACGCAAACACGCAACTAAGTTAGCCGGCTGGCGGCGAACCGGCGCCGCCACTTGCGGACCGTATCCGCGCAGACACCAGCTCGGCGGCGGATCGCGGCGTCAGCCGTCCCACCGGCCGTGGCCAGCATTTCTGGGCTCGCCGACTTCGCAAAAACGGGCTCTCAGGGCTACTATTACAAACATCATGTCGATATGTAGTCCTCCACGGCAGCCGAAGCCCTTCGTGTTCAACCGCTTTGTATCGTCAGTTGAACACCTGCGGGCGTAATCGCGGAGCCGACGCCAGGGATATCCCTGAGGCAGCATCCGGAATGCCGTGCCAGCCCGGTTCCAGAGCGCAGCCTTTGGACTAGAAATGAAGGAGGTTTCGCTATGACAGGTGGCCGGGGGCAGTCCGATGCTAGTGCGCTTGGACGATTCAAGGACGCGCCCGCGCGCCATGCCCGGCATATTCTGACGAATACCTCTATGCGCCCATCGGCATCGCTAAGCATTGGCATTGCTACTCATTGTCACCACAATTGACTCGGTCATTATGGAAGTGTTCGGTCATGTGCGGCAGCAACCGCTCGGATTTTCACCATGCCCGACGCGGTCGCCGATCAGCGTGCTGGCAGCGGCCTCGTCGGAGTTCAGCAGACGGTCACGTCTCTGCTGACCCAATCTGCTGACCCAATAAGAGAAGTAATATGATAATTTCCACGCCGCCCGTGGAATCGCGCGCGCGACTCGGTGAGATCAACTTGGCCGACGTCGGGCTCTACACCAGCGGAGACCCGCACGTCGCCTGGCAGACGCTGCGGGCTGAGCGCCCGGTCTTCTGGCAGGCGCAGTCAGGTGGCGAGGGCTTCTGGGCTGTGACCCGCCAAGCCGACGTACGCCGTGTGCTGGGCGAATACGAAACGTTTACCTCGGAGAGTGGGACGGCCATCAACATGCTCGGCGCGCCGGATCCCTCGGCCGGGCTGATGATGCAGTCCACGGATCCGCCCCGGCACCAGCAGTTCCGGCAGCCACTGGGAAAGCGATTCTCAACGCACGCCATAACCGCCTGCCAGAAGCAGATCCGTTCGTTTGTCAGGGACGCTATGGAGCCAGCCCTCGATGGCGCGATATGGGATGCCGCCGACTCATTCGCCCGTCTGCCGATGGCGGTCGCGGCTATGATGATGAGGCTGCCGCGGGAAGATATCGATCCACTGGTGCGCCTCGCCTATGCGTCACTTGCACCACACGACCCGCAATATATCTCCGGCTCGGCCAAGACCACCTCAGCCTTCGCCCACTTCGATATTATGAAGTATTTCGCCGGATATATCGCCGAACGCCGTGCCAATCCGTCTGATGATCTCATCAGCTATCTCCTGTCCATGGAAGTCGACGGACGTCACCTGAACGATGAGGAGCTGCTTTCGAATTGCCTGAGCCTGCTGCTAGGCGCGGTGGTGACAACTTCACAGGCGATCAACGCCACATTCATTGCGCTGGCCGAAGTGAATAACGGCGAGGGTCGGTGGCCGGTCGCCATGCCCGCGGCCTCCGCGGTTGAGGAAGCATTGCGCTGGTCATCGCCGGTGACACATTTCATGCGGCGCGCCCGGCGTGATGTAGAGATGCACGGCGAGAAGATCAGGGCCGGTGACGCGGTGACCGCGTGGATCGCCTCGGCGAACCGCGATGAGGCAGTCTTTGAGCGACCTTTCACGCTTGATTTCCAGCGATCGCCAAACCGGCACGTCGCATTCGGCTACGGAGCGCACCGCTGTCTGGGCAGCCATCTCGCGAGGCTGATGCTCCAGGAATCATTTGAGCAGCTGGCCGACGACATCGAATCCTTTGAGCTGGCAGGCCCGCCTCGCCATCTATCGTCCAACGAAATAGCCGGCGTCGTCAGCTTGCCGCTCAGGCTGAAGCTCAGGAGCCGCAAACCGCTGCCGGGCGGCGCCTGATCGCTGTCGACCTTGATCTGCTCCATCAGCGGGATGAACTTGGGGCAGTCCCCGTGCTGGCCTGGGCTGAGGATCCGGCACCGGTCGGCGACTAGGTGAACCTTGGTGGTCAGCCCGCCGCGGGAGCGGCCCAGCACCTCGCCGCCTGGCCCGCCGCGGCGATTCCTGTCATTCGGGTAATGCCCCCCTGCCCGGCCCTCCATTACCACCAGCAGGTCAATTCCCGCCAAGATCTCAGCGTCGCTCACTCCGTGCGCGGTGCTGCCACGTTTCCTGATGACCTGAAGAGCCACGATACCGTCGGATGGACTCCCGATCGCTTGTGACAGGAAACGCTGCCCGCCGAAGGGCGAGTCTGTTGTCGAAGAGTGGGATCTCAGCGAGAACCCTCGGCCCTTGGCCTACACGAAGACCCGACGGCTCCCAGCCGCATGTGCTATTTGCAGATTATAATTCCGCAAAATTTGCCAAGGCCTGCTTATATATCTCCTCGATGCGCTCAGCCATTTTCTCGCTCGAGTACAGCGACCGGTGCCTCTCAATCACCGGGCCCGGATCAAATTGCCCGTCTTCAATATCTGACAGAAGCGAATCTATGGCATCAGCAAGGCCCAATATCGAATCTGGGCGAGCCACCCGCCCATATCGTAGGTCGGGGAGGATAGAAGCCACTTCACCGACATCAGAAGCCACGATCGGCATCCCACGGCTCATCGCTTCAAGTATAACTAGCGGGGCATTTCCGGCCCGAGATGGCATGACCAGAAGGCTAGCCTCGCATGATTCAAGGATATCAAACTGGAAACCATGAAGGTTAACTGTATCGTTGAGGTTCAATACGGCAATCATTTCACGCAAATATTCGCTCTTGTGACCGTCGCCATAGATATTAAGAGCTGGGCAACCCTGGCCACGCCTTCGCCGCAGTTCCGCCATGGCCAGAATGGCTACGTCCGGAGCCTTCGCGACGCTCAAGCGCCCGACAAACATCAAGCTCGGGTGGGGTGATACCTGTGTTTTCTCTGGGTCCACAAGCGCGTTGACAGCAGTTCCGTTTGGAACATAATAAAGATCTAGTCCAGGGATGCCTATCTTTTTTAGGGTATCAAATTGGATCTGGGATGGCGAGATTACGGTAAATTGCATGCCCGCTTTTCTCGCCGCCCTCAACTGGGTTTCAGCAGTCCCAGAGGCATGAAGAGTGAGTATACAGGATACTCCAGCTCGATTGCCCGCAACAATTGCTTGCGATGCAGCAGCCACCGTATGGCAATGGACTAGCTCCGCGTTAAAGCTCTTGAATTCTGCGATCAAGCCTTCTATCGCCTTGCTCACTGGAAGCCCGGATGGCGAATCCTCACTCCTCAAGCCTTGTCTCATAACAACCGGAATATCCTGCTGTCGGCAGACCTCGGCGAACATTCCCAGCCGGTCGGTTATGACCATTACGTTATAACCACGCGCTTTCTGCGCAACGGCTAGATATAGTATGTGTCTCTCGACACCCAGTATACTTGTTTCAGCACTGTTAGTTACATGGATGATTCTCATTAGCAGTACCAGCCATCCAGTTTTGCCTATCGGGCGCTGAAATTATAGGCAGCCTTCTAATGATCGAGCTAGCCACCACCGATATCAACGCTCGCGCCTTCACCGAGGCGAAACGCAAAACATGACTTCGACGAGCTGCTGCGCAGCCTGAGCCGGTCACTGGCGGTATGGGCGAACTATTTCCCGGCACGGAGTGTCCAAGGCGGTGTTCAGCCCGATCCGCGGTACACGTTGCGGACGCCGTCCGCCAGCATTGTAGGCGGCAGCCACCCCAGGTCGGTAGCGGCCCTGGCCGCCCGCGCGGCCTCGAGGACATTAACTGTGCCGACGACGTTGGCTTGGGCGTCCTCTGCCGGGTCAGCGCAGATTGCTGCCTTGTCCGGGCACGCGGGCGGGTGCTGCCGGGGGCTTGGCGGCTAGGAGCTGCCCGCTGGCCGGAGCGAGAAGAATCTTCCCTGCCATAGGCTGTAGATCTCGCGCAGGGTGTCCGGGCCGAGGCTGCCGCCCGTCTCGGCGAGTGATTCGAGCGTCCGTACCCCATCTGCCTCCTCCAGGAGGGCGAAGACAGTCGGCGATATCTTGGTGCGCTGGCCGGGCTGGACGGATATCTCGTAGGCGACTTCGCGGACGCTGGCGGCCGTCGTGCTGATCCGCTTCTCGATCATCGTGTCCGGCCGAAGCCGGGGGACCAGGCCGGCCAGAGCCAGCGAGCGCCCCGGCCGACGGCGGATCAGGAAGTCCTCGATCACGAGGAAGTCCAGTTCGGTGGTCAGGAAGCAGGTTACGGCGTCATGGACGGTCTGCACGATCGGCTCGGCGTTGTTGTTGAACGACGTGTTCAGGAGAACCGGTGTCCCGGTCAGCTCGCCGAACCTGCGGACCAGCTCATGGAATCGCCCGTTGGACAACCGGTCGATGACCTGCACGCGGGCGCTGCCGTCAACGTGCGTGACCGCGCCCAGTTCTTGTTTCTTGTCGTCGCGCACGCTGACCACGAACGACATGAAGTCGTAGTTGGCCCGGGTATCCGGCAGGTCGAAGTAGTCAGTCGCGGCCTCGGCCGTCACCACGGGCGCGAACGGCCGGTAGGCCTCCCGCTTCTTGACCATGGCGTTGATCCGCTGCTTGTTCTCGCTCGGCCGCGGGTCGGCGAGAATGCTGCGGTTGCCCAGCGCCCGCGGCCCGTACTCGGACCGTCCGTGGGCCCAGCCCAGCACGGCGCCATCCGCCAGCAGCTGCGCGGCGGCGTTGACAATGTCGGCGGGCTGCTCGTATCCGACGAGATCACCCCAGGAGGCCAGTTCCTTCTCGATCTCGGCCGCCGTGCCCAGGTCGGGCCCCAGGCTTGCGCTGCGCATCCGCGGCTGGCCGGATGGCAGCGCCCCGAGCTGGCGGGCGGCATCGAGCGCAGCGCCCTCGGCCCCGCCCGCGTCATGCCCGACTGGGTGAACAAAGACCTCACGGAATATTCCGGACCTGAGTATCAGCCCGTTGAGGCTGCTGTTATGCGCCACGCCTCCGACGAAGCACAGATTCTTCAGGCCGGTGTGTTCCGCCCAGTAACCCAGCACGTGCATGGCAACCGTCTCCAGCGTCTGCTGGAGGCCCGCGGCGAAGTCCTTGTGCTGCTGGGTGAACTCCTGCCCCTTCCGGCGGGGCATGAAGCCCATCGTGTTGAATAGGCCGCGGCGGTTGTACAGGTCGAAATCGCCATTATCCCGCAGCGTGTACGCGGAGGTGAAGATCTCGCGGTAGCTATCCGGGTTCCCGTAGGGCGCGAGGCCCATGACCTTGTATTCATCACCTAGGTCGTAACCGAGCAACCTGATGCAATGAAGGTAGAACAGGCCGAGTGACTTCTGGATATTGTACTCCGCCAGGCGCTCCAGCCGCCCGCGATTTCCGTGGAATATCGTTGTCGAATGTTCTTCGCCCCGGCCATCCATGACGACCACCAGTGCGTCTTTGAACCCGGATCGGATAAAGCAGGGAAGTGCATGCGACACATGGTGCTCGACATAGAGGAACCGGTCGTCTGGCACGCTGACGTCGAGCGCATTCGCCAGGCGGCCCATCATGACCTGGCGGGATCTGGGTGCCCCCGGATCTATCCCCTGATCCGCGAAATCTTCTTCGAAATAGTAGCCAACCGAATCGATGCCAGAAAGTGAAACTCTTGCTGTAGCCAGGCAGGCGCGTATCGCGTTGATCGGGAACTTGGCCGACTTCTTTATCCGGTTAAACCTTTCCTCTTCCGAAGCGGCTAAGAGCTCGCCATCCCTGATAAGGCACGCCGCGGAGTCGTGGAATTTCCCCCGGGCACCTCCGGGGCCTATGGCCTCATCATCCTCGAAATTTCCGCTCAAGCCTAGCACGAGCATATCAGAACTCCCTCTGTCCGGGAAACCCGGAAAGGGCTAACGGAACGTCAGCACCGTACGCCGTGATAATATACTCTTGACGGATAATGTAACAGCACGCGATTCTCGCGGTACCCGGGCAGGTTCAACTGACCCGGTACCGCAGTTGAACCTGCCCAGGATGGCGCTCGACCTCTTGACAGCTAGGAAATGATGCTCCCAGAGCTGGTGCGATCTGTCCGCCTGAATGGCCCGGACGGAGCGGACGGCCGCCTCACGTGATTCCCATGACACACCCCACGCAAGATGTCGATGGCGGGGGAGGCCTGGATAATTAGAATCCGGGTATCCCTGGCGAGGAGTTCCCGATCAGCAGTTGCTTCGCCGCCCCTGAGGTAGTCGCGGACGGCCGAACAGGAAATCTCGGCGCCGTGTGCGCCGAGCCAGAGGCTGTGGCCAGGTACCTGTCCCGGCTCGGCCTTCCCGGGAACCTTGCGCCGACGGCGGAGACCCTGGCCGAGTTGCAACGGCGGCACTTGGACGCAGTGCCGTACGAGAACCTAGCGATCATGCTAGGGCGGCCCGACTCCACGGACCCGGGGCAGACCCTTGAGCGGATCGCCGCGGGCGGCAATGCCGGGTACTGCTTTCACCACAATGGTGCGCTCGAGGTCGTGCTACGTGCCCTGGGTTTCGCGGTGGAGCGCCGGTCCGGCCGGGTGCGGCTCCGCACGACCCCGCGGCTGAATCACCTGGTCCTGCTCGTCACTATTGGCGGCCGTCGCTGGTGGCCAGATGTCGGCCTCGGAGACGGCTTCCGCGACCCAGTCGAGGTGATCGCGCGAGAGATCCGGCAAGGCCCGTTCACCTACGAGATCACCGATGTCGGCGAGGAGGAATGGACCTTCCGGCACGACCCGGCGGTGGGCTCGTTTACCACCCTTGACGTGCGCGCGAGCCGCCCGGCCG
>Ga0187783_10002683_pt1 | contig 13184 bp, 12 predicted proteins | sample 1015_SJ02_MP02_2_FD_132471 | JGI IMG/M metagenome (GOLD analysis project Ga0187783, IMG submission 132471) | Tropical peat soil microbial communities from peatlands in Department of Meta, Colombia - 1015_SJ02_MP02_20_MG | ecosystem: Environmental > Terrestrial > Soil > Wetlands > Peat | place...
CGATCCTCGTCAATCGGAAAGATGTCAAGATAATCGCCACCGACGTCATGGCAAGGCGTGTGAACTCCTGTGGCCGCGAAATAAGGAAAGTCACGGAATCCGCGAGGGATGAGCGCCTGCTGAATGTCACGTGCGATCTTAAGCTCTTGCTCCATACGATGGCGCTCTCGTTCGCGCTCAACCAGCCGCGCGTTTTCCAGAATGCTGGCGGCCTGCAGGGCGAGAGCGTCCAAGATTTGGCGGTCCAGTTTGGAAAAAGCCGTTGGCCGGCGGGAATCAAGATAGATAACACCGAGCAGCCGCTCGCGCTCCACCGGACTTACCGATGCTGCGCCATAGGCATTGGCGTAAAGAGGTATAGCGGCGATGGCTCGCAGCGACTGCGCGACGATGCTTTGCGCCATCTGAAGCGCAGCCTCGGCGCGACTCAGGTCTTCCGTAATGACGCTCGTTCTCTGTTCAAGGGCTTGCCGCAAGGCGGTCTGACTAGGAGCAACGCTCTCCGACGGCATCGGAACGCCTCCGCTGCCGCGGGCAAGGAGGATGCGAAGAGAACCGTAAGAATCTGCCTCGAGCAATAACCCGCGGTCGGCGTTGGTGACCGCAATCGTGTGGTCGAGCATGTTACCGAGGACGGACTCAAGCGGCAATCGGGAGTGCAGCAGCGAGGTCGCCTGGAGAAGCACATTCAGCTTTTGAAGCCCACCGGATGAAGATTCGTACCCAGGCAGATTCTCAATCTTCTCTAAAAGATTGTGAAGGGGGATGTCGTCGGTGGATGATCGGAAAATGAGTGTATAGCAGTCGTCGAATCCGAACGTGATCATGTCGCCGTCGCTCAGGGCGACCTGTTCGATTTTCTTGCCGTTGACGAAGATCCCTTGCCGATGGCCGCGATCTTCGAGACAACAACCATCAGCTCCGGGGATGATGGCGGCGCATTGGCGTGAGATTCGTCGGTCTGAAAGTTGAAGATGATTCTCTTTGGCGCGGCCAATGAGGTAGGGCAGCTCGGTGACTTGCACGGACCGACGCGAACCATCCGGAGAAATTACTTCGAGAGTCGTTCTGCAACTACGTGTGACACCCGACGTTGGAAGTGTTAGGTCTCCCAAGTCCGACACGGCCGTAAGCGCCACTCCTAAAACGCCGGATTTTAGGAACTGTGACCTGGCCTGCTCGCTCGCGGAAAGCAGCGCCTCTACTTCCCGTCGCAGTGCATGATCTGGTGCGCACGCGCGATCCAGGAATGCGGAGCGGTGTTCTGGCTTCAGCACCAGCGCCTCAGCCAGTAGATCCCTGACTCGCCGCCACTCTTCAGCGGTCATCTTGCCCCGCCTTGCTGACTTGATTGTGCAACCACGCTCTCGCAGTCATCCAGTGTCGTTTCAGAAGTCGCTGGCGAAACGCCTACGGCATGAGACGTCTCCTCGATGGAAACTCCGGCGACCGACATCCGGTCGTCAACGGCCGGTTCACGGCCCTGGTAACGCCAGTTCGTCCGCCGCCTGACGAGCCACTCAAATGACCCCCATCGGAGCTGCTACCGCACCAAACAGAGAAAAACCCCTAATTGCTCGCATAGGTCTGGAAAACCATCGTGGGAACATAAGTTGATGCGCTGTTGTAGATTGTGGCCGTACTGCCGAGGCTGCTTGAACAATAGTACAGCTCAAACGTGTGGCTTGAGCCGTTGCCCGTGAACACCCAGCTAATTGAAAATGGCATTGAAAAAGGCACGCCAGCAGCTTGAACCTGGGCCTGATTGACTACGCTGCCGTCTATCTCAAGAGCAATCGTGGTGATGTCATTGGCGACGCTTGCCGAAGCATTGCCAGAGACCTCAATCAGCACTTTTGAGCCAGTCGGTGGAGAAGCAGTGTAAATGAGGTTCGTTGCGTCGACAGCAGTGAGCGTCGTGCTAGCGGTCATGTAATTGCCGGTGCCAGAGCCCTTCGCCAGTACGGTCGCGTTCTGCACAGTACAAGCCGCAGAGGTAGGGCACGAAGCCATTGTGCCACCGTTCCCGCTGCTTGTGATGGCCGCGCCACCGCCAATAATTTGAGTGTTGGCAAACGCGTTGTGATTGCTGTAATTCGTCACATTGCCCAGGGCATCATTGGCGACGTTGTAGCCATAGCCTATTTCTTGAATTGCGTTGGTGCCGCTAGAGTTGCCCCGCCTGTGAAGCGATTGGACTGCGACTAAGCTCGTGCCAAAATTCCTTATCACGTAGGCCGTGCTACCCACGACCACAGGAGACGACAAAACCGACTCCGCCGTGAAAGAGCTACCGTTTCCTGTATCGGTTATCTGAATCAAGGCAGTTGTTGTGTCGGTCTTGCTGGATTCCATGTATAACGTCCCTGCAAACGTCACGATGCTGTTCGGACCCGTTATTTTGATATTGGGAAGTCCAGCCCCCGGATGATCAATGGAAGCATTTACGAATGTAACTCCAATGTTGGAACCAAGTTGTAGTGGCTGTGAACCACTCGCCCAGTTGCCGGAAGATGTGAAATTTACGAACGTTGCGCCGCAGCATACACCAGTGATGTTCGCTCCCAGCGTCCCATAACTCCAAACTCCAACATTCTTCCATACTGAGTTATCGGCAGCCCCATCGATATAAAACGCTCCATTTGTGACCGCCGCCCCGTTGGGGTTATAAATCTGCACGTTCTCCATGTAGTAGTAGTTTGGCGGATTGCCGAGCGTGTAGATGGCACTGAAATGATTGGTGTTTGCGCCCCCGTGAATGATCCAAGGGTTCTGAAACCCTTCACCAACCACTTTGGTGTTGGGAAATTGCTTCACCGCAAAGCCCGTTCCGCCAGAGAATCCGACAGCAGTCCATGTTCCAGCGGGCGCATAGAAGCTCATAGGCGTTCCGCGGAAATTGCCGATGTCGATTTCGCTCGTAATATTCATGCTGACGCAGGAGCGGGCATCTACTACGGACTGCGTTACGCCGTTGGCTAAATTCACCGCATCGGAGATAGCCGCCTGTACACCTGCGGTTGTGCAGGGATATCGAAACGCACTGCTTGAACTATTGCCTACGATAGCTGCTCCGTTAAACGCTCCTGTGACCGTGTCACCCCCAGGGAATGTAAAACGATCAGTGTTTTTGGCAAGGCATAGGTCGGCGGTATTCGCGGCGTTGCTTGCAAAAAAGAAAAAGAGCGCGAGAGTAACGAGCAGCGTGCGACGGGCGATCACGTTCATGAGCGAAAGAACAAGAAACGCTGATCGATGTACTCCTTCAGCAATTCATGCACTCTTGCTGAGTCCCCCGCAGCCAAGCGGGTCGGTCCCCATGTACTCGATCGTAATCGATCGCAGGATCAAGCGTTCTTATCCGGTTTTTCCCGCAACTTGTTCACGAGTCATCCGCGCTGCGAGTTCGCCTCTGCCGACCTGGAGCCAGTCGGCCGCGTCCAGGCGACCGAACAAATCGAGGGCACGCGCGATCAACCCTGTCCAACCGGTCTGGTGACTTGCGCCAAGACCTGCGCCGTTGTCCCCGTGGAAATACTCGTAGAACAGGATGTAATCTTTCCAATATGGGTCTTCCTGAAACCTCGTCGTTCCACCATAGACAGGACGCTTCCAGTTCCCGTCGCGGAGAAAAATCCTCGATAGTCTTCGACTTATCTCCTTGGCCACCTCGAATAGGGTCATGTAACTTCCCGAACCCGTAGGACACTCAACTTTGAAATCATCGCCGTAGAACTGATATAGGTTCAGCAAACTCCGGACCAATAAGGCGTTCACCGGCATCCAGATGGGTCCCCGCCAGTTGGAATTGCCGCCGAACATCCCCGTATTTGACTCGGCCGGTAGGTACTGCACCCGATATTCTTGCCCCTCATGGTAAAACACGAACGGATGCTCCAGATGGTATCTCGACAAGGAACGTATGCCGTAAGGACTGAGAAATTCCTTTTCGTCCAGCATGTAGGCCAAAGTCCGCTCGATCTTTTCCTTGTCGCACACCGACAGAAGCCGGCGATCAGCATATCCCACAAATCTCTCATCGGCGGGAGCAATATGCTTCAGCAATTCCGGATGCCGCTCCCTGAATAACGCGATCAATTCCGTCATCCGGGGATGCTCCTTCATCTGTCTGTTTTCGATAACCGTGGAAGCGCACAAGGGTAGCAATCCCACCATGGACCGGACCTTCAGCCGCATCGCATCACCATTTGGCAGGTGCAGCAGATCGTAGAAGAATCCATCCTTCGCGTCCCACATGTCGTCGTGGTGCTCCCCGATGCGGTCCATGGCGTAGGTGATCCATACGAAATGCTCGAGGAACCGGAAGGCGATCTCTTCGTACATCGGGTCGTACTCGGTCAAAATGAGTGCGATCTCAAACATGTTCTGGCAGTAGAAAGCCATCCACGCGGTGCCGTCGGCCTGGTCAAGATGGCCGCCTGTGGGAAGTTGCGCACTGCGATCGAACACGCCAATGTTGTCTAGCCCGAGAAATCCCCCGGCAAACACGTTTCTACCTTGAGGATCTTTGCGGTTGACCCACCAGTTGAAGTTCAGCATCAGGCCCTGAAAGGACCGCTCCAGAAAGCGGAGATCCGCTCGACCTAACTCCTTCTCTATGTTGTACAAAAACAGGGTCGCCCAGGCGTGTACCGGCGGGTTCACGTCGCTGAAGTTCCATTCGTAGGCTGGGATCTGTCCGTTGGGATGCGCGTACAGATTCCGCAGCATCAACAGGAGCTGCTCCTTCGCAAAGTCGAAATCCACGAGCGACAGCGCCAGTGTGTGGAACGCCAGGTCCCAAGCTGCATACCAGGGATACTCCCACTTGTCGGGCATCGAAATAATGTCGCTATTAAGCATGTGAAACCAGTCTCTATTCCTGACATTGCGATGAGCCGTCCCCATCAGAGGATGACCTTCATGTTCGTCCAGCCATTGATCCAAATCGAAATAGTAATACTGCTTGCTCCACAACATTCCGGCCAGAGCCTGACGATGGACACGGCACTCGTCCTCACTCAAGGAACGTGGAGTAATCCGATCGTAGAACTGGTTTGCGTCCGCTAGTCGCGCAGCGAAGATCTGGTCGAATGTGTCAAACGGGTCGGCCGGTACCTTCGCACTCAGTCGCAGCCGTACGCTCTTGCTGCCCCCAGCCGGAACCTCCAGGAGGTAATGCGCAGCGGCTTTCGTGCCGGTCCTGGATGGATTGACCGCCTCCTTCTTGCCCGAGATTACGTAATTGTGAAATGCGTCTTTGACGTGAGGCGACGGATTGGGCTGCCCCCACAGGCGGTTGGCGTTGGACTCATTTTCGGTGAATAGCAGTTCTGGGTTGCCTTCGCAGACTAATGTGTTCTCGCCGAGCTGTGCATGAGAAGCGAGGACCGTTCCATCCTTGATCTGGCGCAGGGTGGGCTTGGCTGTGGCCTTCTTCCACGACCAGGTATTGCGAAACCAAAGTGTTGGAAGCAGATGAAGTTCCGCTTTTTCAGGACCACGGTTGTGAACCGTGATACGGACGAGCAGATCTTCCGGATCGGCTTTGGCGTATTCGACGAACACGTCGAAATACCGGTCGGTATCAAACACCCCTGTATCGAGCAGCTCATACTCAAACTCTTCGCGCGATCGACGCCGGTTCGTCTCTACTAGATCCCGATAGGGGAACTCCTGCTGCGGATATTTGTAGAGATATTTCATGTAGGAGTGCGTCGGAGTACTGTCCAAATAGAAGTAGTATTCCTTCACATCCTCGCCATGATTCCCTTCGCTATTGGTCAGGCCGAACAACCGCTCTTTCAGGATGGGGTCCCGGCCATTCCACAGGGCGATGGCAAAGCAGAGATGCTGTTTATCGTCAGAGATTCCGGCAAGACCGTCTTCCCCCCATCGGTAGGCGCGGGACCGAGCCTGGTCATGGCTGAAGTAGTCCCAAGCATCGCCATCCTGACTATAGTCCTCGCGAACTGTTCCCCACTGTCTTTCACTGAGATATGGTCCCCACTTCTTCCAGGAGACACCACGCTCACGCGCCTCATTCAGGCGTTTCTGTTCGGTGACTTCCAGATACGGCTGGCTTGACTGAGTTTGTTGAACCACGGACATTCTCCTAAACGCGGTGACAATTGCTCGCGCGAGGAACAGCGATTTCGATTGCCTCACAACCTCCCAAGAAAGGTCACCACCACTCTCATCGGTATCGTCATGTCAGAGCAGCGGAAGAGAGCCCCAGGGACCCAATCCACATAAAGACCCGACGACAGCAGCTCATCACCGGAGCGCTCGTACTCGGCATCGGCCATGGATCGTTCAATCGTCACGAGCTTCCTGCAAGGCCTTCCATCCCACCCTGACACTGGCCTCGGCCCGATGATCGCTCAAATTCACAACGATCAAGTAGCATCCTCGCCCCTGTTGGCACGAGTGTCTCTCCTCGTTTAACCCTGGCTAAGCATGTCCGGCTAATGCGGGGTGCGCGCTAGCATACAGAAGATCGATGACATCTTCAAAAGGAAATGGGAAATTGGAAATGTAACGAATGTGACTGGCCTGACCCCGCAAAATGGGCCTTTCCGGCCAACAGAGGAAAAGTGCGGTTAACTCAGAAACAGCTTATCTGAGTAGCTGCTGCCCCAAGGCGTTTCCCGGACGATGCGTTTGAACACGTAAATGGCCGTTTCATTGCTGATCGTATCTCGCCCTTGCAAGGCTGTTATTGACAAGGAGGCGGGAAAGTCTCAGACTGCCGACGATGCGACTAACAACCGTTTGCCTCTTCGCATCCCTTGTATTTTCATCCGTAACCCGCGCGCAAACTTCAGAGGGCGTTCCTGTTTTCCAGATTACCCCAGTGGCAAGCAGTATTACGTTCGACGTCGAAGCGTCGGTAGATATCAAGGGGACTTTTAAAAAGTGGGACGCCACTTTGACATGTACATCAACTGATGCCGCGACCTGTGTTTTGGACATCAAGATTCAGGCGGACAGTGTGGATACCGGAAGCGGCATGAAGAATGGCAAGCTGAAGGGAGACGATTTCTTCGACGTTAAGGACAATCCTTATATCACCTTTCACTCGACGAAAATCGCTCAGACTGGCTCAGAGACGTTTGAGGTGGATGGTGACTTTACGATTCGCGGAGTGACCAAACAAGAGAAGCTGAAGCTGACGGTCTCTGGCCCGGGGGGGACTCGTGACACCATCGCAGGCACCATGGGTTTCGATCGCAAGCAGTACGGAATGAATAGCGGGATCCCATTCATCAAGATTGCCAACGCAGTTGAAGTCAGTGTCCTCCTCAAAGGGAAGCGAGTCAGCGGGCCTCCCTTGGTATTCAAACAATAGTCAGCTTGATTTGATTTTCCGACGTGCTTCTGGATGCTTGACCGCTCAGCACCTGGCCGCCATCGGCTGGGTACGTAGCGCGATCGCTCACCGTGTGCGTACTAATTTGAGAAATGTCAGCTAAGATTTCAACAGCCGCGTGAGATTTCAACAAGCACGGCGCTTGACCGCGAATTCAGTTCGCGCCACAGTGCGCTCCTATGATCGCGAAAAAGATGGAACACGAAGTCTGCGGCTATTGGCCGAACGTCAGGTGCCACGGACGCGTCGTCGGCTACACGATACTTGAAAGCCAGCGGGACGGTAAGCGGGTGGCGTTGTGTTTGCATCATTTCCACGACGCGCAACGCGACAACCAGGTCTACCAGGAGCGGATGCGCGCCGGGTTAGACTCGCTGCGGTGAACCCGCCCTGTCCGGTCGCCCGGGACGATTCGGCTACTCCCTGGCAATTGGATTTGCGGTCTTTGCTAGTGGTATGATCTTGCCCTCTTAAGGAAGCCCGCCCTCTGAGGTTCAAGTGATTGCGGAATCAAAACGCTACAGTGGGGTTGTTTGCCTACGATGCGGTAGTCCAATTCCCGTTTCGGCAAAGGTGACACACTTAAAAGAGCAAGTGGAGCACGGCGAGGTGCATGTGGCGCACGCATTTGCGGCTCGCTGCAAGCGGTGCCATTCAGAATGCGTCTACGTAATCAGTGACATTCGGGCATTTGACGAAGAACCACATAGACGAACCCCGAAAACACGGGCGGCTGGAAGATAGCTCATGTCTTCTGAAAAGTTGCAGATAGTTATTTCTGAGGGCTCTCGTGGGAAGAGGATTTTTTCGCTCAACGGTCCGCTCACAATTGACACGGTAGTCAAGTTTCAAGACGCTGTGCGTTCGGAATCCTCGCCTGTTCTGATTCTCGATTTCACTAAAGTGCCGTTTATTGATACGTCTGGACTCAGCGCACTCGTGGCCGCCCATGTTAGCGCACGCAAATCAGACCGGAAAATCTTGTTCGCCGCGTTCAACAATCAGGCACGGACGGCAATCGAGCTGACGCACCTCAGCCAGGTCTTCCCCACCTATTACACCATCCAGGATGCCGAGGCCGCCGTCGCCGCTTAGCGTCAAATTGGATTCCCCCGGAAGAGAAAGGTCACCACCGAGAGCCGAGGTAGGAGCATGACGACGAATCGGTTGGGAATCAGGCTGGGACTACCACTTCGAGGGTTTCGCATCGTTACGCTGGCGGTCAACGTTCCAGGACCGGTTGCAGCGGCTCGGCTATCACAATTAGGGGCGGAAGTATTTAAGGTCGAACCTCCCCACGGTGATCCGCTTGGTATGCACTGTCGTGGATGGTACAAAAATCTTCTCGGAACCCAACAAGTTCTCCGTCTCGATCTGAAGCAAAAGAACGACCGTTCCCGGCTTGACCGACTGCTAGAGAAAAGCGATCTGCTGCTCACGTCGAGCCGACCCAACGCTTTGAAACGGATGTCGCTTGGATGGAAGGAACTGCACGGGAAGTTCCCACAACTGTGCCAAATTGCCATGGTTGGTTATTCAGGCCATCGGAGAAATATGGCCGGGCACGACTTGACCTACCAGGCACAGCTGGACTTGCTAGATCCCCCTGCCTTGCCGATGAGCTTATGGGCTGACTTAGCCGGTTCCCAGTCTGCGATTATTGCAGCTCTCTGCTTGCTCCTGGGCACGAAACGCTCGAAAACGGGAAGCTACGCCGAGGTATCCATTGCAGAATCGTTGAGGATATTCGCCGCACCACTCCACTACGGGCTGACAGGCAAGCGGAGCGCCTTAGGCGGTGATCTGGCTCAGTACAATTTGTACCGTTCGCGCGATGGCTGGGTTGCAGTGGCTGCACTCGAGCCTCATTTTTCGGCAAAGCTAAAAACAGAGTTAGGAATCGCAACGCTCAACTACAAGAGCGTGGCATCTCGGTTCCGCACGAAAGCGGCCAAGTATTGGGAGAGGTGGGCTTTGGATCGAGATCTTCCGATCGCGGCCGTCGGGTTCCATCACCTAGATGACACTCGGATCAGAAGCCAAGTCAAAAATCGAAGGTGAGGCGCACAGCTCGTTTGGCCGCTCAGCGCGCCGCCATACGAATCGCCCCGTCCAGACGTACATCCTCACCGTTAAAGTACCCGTTCTCCACCATGAACACCGCAAGTCCGGCGAACTCGTCCGGTCGACCAAGGCGTTTGGGGAAAGGCACGGAGGCGCCCAGTGCCGATTTCACATTCTCGGGTGCACGCGCCAGGATGGGAGTGTCAAAGATGCCGGGAAGGATCGTATTGACCCGGATGCCTTCGCTCATAAGGTCCCGTGCGATTGGCAACGTCATGCCGACGATACCGGCCTTCGAGGCGGAGTAGGACGCCTGGCCTATCTGGCCATCTTCGGCTGCGACCGATGCGGTGTTGACGATCGCGCCGCGTTCACCGTCCTCGAGAGGATCGAGGGTTAACATTCCGGCCGCACTCCGCGCGATGCAACGGAAAGTACCAACCAGATTGATCTGCACGATCCGATCGAATTCCACTATTGAAAACGACTCGATCGCGCCCGTCTTCTTGTTGCGGCCGGCGGTCTTGAAAGCGTTCGCGGCGCCAGCACAATTAATCAGGACGCGCTCCTGGCCGATGGCGGCCCGTGCCCTGGCGAAGCCTGCATCGACACTCTCGTCCGAGGTGACGTCGACTCGGCAGAGGATCCCGCCGATCTGCGAGGCGACCTCCTCGCCGCGCTGGCTGTTGAGATCGAAGATCGCGACCTTGACTCCGCGGGCCGACAGCAGACGTGCCGTGGCTTCGCCGAGCCCCGAGGCTCCACCGGTAACGACCGCGGCAACCGATGAGTTAAGTTTCATATCACCTCCCCGCTTGGGCGCCCGGTCAGAGCGACTCGACGATCGTTACGTTGGCCAGACCTCCGCCTTCGCACATTGTCTGCAGGCCATACCTCTTGCCACCCCCCTTTAGCGCATGCACCAGAGTCGCCATGAGTTTGGCACCGGTCGCACCGAGCGGATGGCCGAGAGCGATGGCACCGCCGTTGACGTTGAGCCGGGCGGGATCAGCGCCGAGCACTTTGAGCCAAGCGAGCGGCACGGGTGCGAAGGCCTCGTTGACCTCGTAGAGATCGATATCTTCGATCTTCATTCCGGCCTTTCTGAGGGCACGCTGAGTTGCAAAGATCGGCTCTTCGAGCATAATCACCGGATCACCCCCTGTGACGGTCAGATGATAGATGTGTGCCAGCGGGGCGAGACCATATTCTTTCAGCGCCCGTTCGGAGACGATGAGCACAGCCGAGGCGCCATCGCAGATCTGACTCGCGGTGGCAGCGCTGACCTTGCCACCCTCTTTAATCAGCTTTACCGCACCGATTGCCTCGAGCGAGGCGTCATAGCGGATGCCTTCATCCGCGGTATGAAACGTCGGTTTGCCATCGCCGCCCGCAACCTCCACCGGAACGATTTCGGCCTCGAATGCACCCGAACGCGTCGCGGCGGCCGCTCGCTGATGGCTCTGCAGAGCGAACGCGTCGAGATCGTCGCGGCTAAGCCCATATTTATCAGCCATCATTTCCGCACCCTCGAATTGACTGAAGCCCTCGACGCCGAAGCGGTCGAGAACCTTGCGGCTAAAGGGTGAGAAGTCGGAGCCAGGAATCCTCGACAGACCCATCGGTACGCGGCTCATGCTTTCGGTGCCGGCCGCGATGACGATATCTTGCGTTCCAGACATCACCGCCTGCGCAGCGAAATGAATTGCCTGCTGCGAAGAGCCACATTGCCGGTCGATGGTCACCGCCGGAACACTCTGTGGCAACGTTGATGCGAGGACCGCGTTGCGGCCGATATGCGAGGATTGCTCGCCCGCCTGCCCGACGCACCCCATGATCACATCATCGACGCACGCGGGATCAATCTGCGTCCGCGCAACAATCGCGCTCAGTACGGCGCCACCCAGGTCCGCCGGATGCCAGTCCGCGAGCTTGCCACCGCGGCGGCCGCCTGCCGTGCGAACCGCTTCAACAATATACGCTCCCGTCATACACATTCCCCCATCGGAAGGTCATTCATGATGGCCGGGGACATCATTCGAGGCACTTGCCGGGTCCTCGCGAAAGCCACGTTGACAGGCACCAACTCACTGAATCCGCGCTTGGTTGGCCCGTAAACAGAACCAAGCCTGTCGCAATTTTTTGGAACCTTGGGCGATTGATGGCCAATCGGGAACTAACTCCAATTGGACGGTGAGTCGGCAAACCGGACATTGACTATGCGTGCGCCGCGTGTTCCGTTCTACCCTTGCAGATCGAATGCGGGCACTTGCAATCCACGTCCGGGATTTCTTCCATCGCCTCGCACTGCGGGCTGCAATACTTCCCTGAAGTGACCTGACACGTACAAATCGGATGTGCGCATTTCTTGGATTCGTTGGCTAGCATAGGCTCCTCCCCTTTCTGTGAAAAGCGCGAGTGTAGCAGTTTCCATCGTCAAAACGGATTCCCATCTAGAAAAATGCGGATCGAGTGTTTTGCACCACCTGTTTGCTGCGCGCGAAGCGGCTGACCGGCCCAATCGTCAGTACAAACGACGGGGCCGTGAACGGGCCCACTCCGGGTTGCTTCATGGGGCGGACCGCTTCGGGACGAGACTTTGCCTCCTTCTCCACGGCTCGATCTAAATCAGCAAGCCAAGGATTCAGTTGATCGAGCAATTGAAGCAACTCCTGCTGGCGACGATGGGCCCAGGGATCGAGCGCCAAGGCCTCCAGTTCCTTGCGGCCCACCCAGCTCCACAGCTTCCTCTTCCGGCAAAGGCCCTGACTCATCGCCAGGGCATGCAGCTGGTTCATTACCGAGGTGCGGTAGCCCACCAACTTGTGCCGATGCCGTAGCAGCTGACGAAGGTCTCGCTCGGTGGGCAAGGGTGTCCAGATCCGTGGAAACCGATTCGCGAGGAGTAGATCCAAGATGTGCTGAGCATCGCGCGAGTCGGTTTTCTGCTTCCGCACACTGGCCGCACGGATCTCGGCCACATCTCCCACCCAGAGTTCGTGGCCGTAGCGAGCCGGTGCTCTCTCAAACCACTGCGCGCGGATCGTTGCTTCTACGCCCACACGATCATTGCTCGGCTCCTTTCCTCCGAGCCTTGGTCGCATCGACGCAACCAAGTCTACTCGGTCGAGGGGAGCCGACGACCGTATCCAATCAACTTCCCGGGCACGCGTTCACAACTGGGCCACAATGCCTATGTTTTCGCTTTCCCGTAACCAAGTCCACGGCGCGACAGTCTTAATTTGTATGCAATGGTATGATCCAGCCTGTGTGCCAAGCGGCTCATGAGCCGCGATAGGAGCGGGGGCAAACCATGAAGATCAATCGGCGAAAGTTGTTGTCGCTGCTCGGTGTTTCTCCCGCCGTTTTGGCTGGCTCCCCAACTCTCGCCGAACCCGCAAAGAAGAATGCGGTCGCGAAACCCACGGAAACGAAGATCGAGACGGTCAATCCTAAGGGCGTACCGCCCCCGATCCAGCTCATTCCCATGGCGCCACGCCTTTCGAGCCTTGACGGTAAGACGATTTTCTTAGTGTCTGACGGCTTCGCCGGTGCCGATCGCTTCCTAAACCAGATCGCCGTCTGGTTCGAGAAGAACATGCCCAGCGTGAAGACGGTCTACCGCCTGAAAGCCGGGTCGTATTTCGATGACGACCCCAAGCTAATGGCGGAAATGAAAGCCAGCGGCAACGCCATGATCATGGCGTACGGCCATTGAAGCACCTGCACACCAGCGACCGTCGGTCAC
>Ga0187783_10002684_pt1 | contig 13183 bp, 11 predicted proteins | sample 1015_SJ02_MP02_2_FD_132471 | JGI IMG/M metagenome (GOLD analysis project Ga0187783, IMG submission 132471) | Tropical peat soil microbial communities from peatlands in Department of Meta, Colombia - 1015_SJ02_MP02_20_MG | ecosystem: Environmental > Terrestrial > Soil > Wetlands > Peat | place...
ATTACGTGGAGGAGGCATGGCGAATCGTTGATCCGGTCCTGAAAGCCTCCACACCCGTCTATGAATATGATATAGGCACATGGGGACCCAGTGAGGTCGAGCAGACCGTGGTGCCTCCCGGAGGCTGGCACAACCCGACGGCAACGGTGGAGGGAGACCTCCGTGCTGCTCGGCAAACTGCCTGACGCGAAGTTGTGCACGTGGTCCCGGACGTGGCTCGTAATCGCGCGAAGGTGTTTGGCCCGGACCTCAGCAAGGTCCCGCCAAAACTTCCGTTTCGACTCCCCTGCGTTGAGCCGGCAGAGCGACTGACCCGCGAAACAAAATGCGTTGACACGTTGCTGGGTCGTAAACATAATTGGCCCGCCCCTACCGTTCGGAGGTGGTCCGTGCCGGCGTGCTGCTGTAAGGAACCGATCGCGGTCCTCTGCCGAAGCGTCGAACGCGTCACAGCGTAAAGAAGACGAAGCTGGGAGTGTGTCTTGAAACCCAAGGGCCTGGGCGTATGGCCGGGCCTGGACCGTACAGCGGAGGTCCACGAAATGGAGACAAGTCGCAGAGACTTTTTCAAGATTGCAGCTGTCGGCGGCGCCGCCGCCACTGTGTTTGGATTTGATCTGAAGCCTGCCTACGCTCAGCTAAGACAATTGAAAATTGCGCGGGCCAATGAGACGCGCTCCACCTGTCCGTATTGCGCGGTCGGGTGCGGCGTGCTGATCTATACGCTTGGCGACCGCGCGAAGAACGTCACGCCGCAGGTGATCCACGTCGAGGGCGATCCGGATCATCCCACCAATCGCGGCACGCTGTGTCCCAAGGGGTCATCGCTCGAGCAGGACATGCTGAACCCCCGGCGTCTCACAAAGCCGCAAGTACGAAGACCTGGCGCGACGGACTGGCAGGACATTTCCTGGGATGACGCCCTGAATGAGATTGGACGGTGGATCAAGCAAACTCGCGACGCCACGTTTGTCGAAAAGGACGGCGCCGGGCACACCGTGAATCGGTGCGAAGGCATCTCTTTCATCGGTGGCTGCACCGACACCAACGAGTTCAATTATTTGGTCGTGAAGGCCATGAGGAGTTTGGGCTTGGTATATTTAGAAAACCAAGCCCGTGTTTGACACGGCCCCACGGTCTCAAGTTTGGGACCAACGTTTGGGCGCGGGGCCATGACCAACGGCTGGATCGACATCAAGAACACCGACATGATGTTGATCATGGGCGGGAACCCTGCGGAGAACCATCCCTGCGGATTCAAGTGGGCGATGGAGGCCAAGCGCAACCGCAACGCCAAGCTGATTTCCGTCGATCCTCGTTTTACCCGCACCTCCTCCACGGCCGACCTGTTTCTGCAGATCCGTGCCGGCACCGACATCGCTTTCCTGGGTGGATTGATCCACTACGCCATCGAGAACAACCGCATCGCCCGCGAGTATTTGATTAACTACACCAATGCCGCCTTCTTGGTGAAGGAAGGTTTCAAACTAGCCGAGGACGGGCTGTACTCCGGGTTCGATTCCGCGGCCGGGACCTATGACAAGTCGACGTGGAATTATCAAGAGGGCGGGGACATGAGCGGGAAGGGAGCGGATTCGACCGCCCGAGCAGGGGCCACGCACGGCGAAGGGCCCGCGGCTACGCCTCCCCCGCCGCCGCTGTTGCCGCCCAACGTGGCCTACGATCTCACACTCGAGCATCCCCGGTGCGTATTCCAGTTGCTCAAGCGTCAGTATTCGCGCTACACGCCCGAGACGGTCGAGCGGATTACCGGCATTCCCAAGGACCAATTCCTGAAAGCTGCGGAGATGTTTACCTCCGTCCGAAAGGACGGGGACATGAAGAAGGCGGCGACCATCATCTACGCAGTGGGTTGGACCCAGCATACGTTCGGATCGCAGATCATCCGCACCGCGGCGATGATCCAGTTGTTGTTGGGGAACGTCGGAAGGGCGGGCGGAGGGGTGAACGCTCTGCGCGGTCACTCGAATATTCAGGGTGCCACCGACATGGCCGGGCTCGCCGACAGCCTGCCTGGATACCTGAAAACGCCGCTTCCCACCGATACGGATCTGGCCACCTATCTGAAGCGCGTGACGCCCACGGCGTCAAAGCCCACGCCGTGGGATTCGTTTAATTATTATTCAAACACGCCCAAATTCTTCGTGTCATTGCTGAAGGCGCTTTACGGAGACGCGGCGGCGAAACAAAACGGATTCGCGTACGACTATCTGCCGAAGGTCGACCGCGATTACTCGTGGACCCACATCTGGGATGACATGTACAACGGACTGGTGAAAGGAATGATGGCCTTCGGCATGAATGGGGTCATGATCGGGCCGAGCACGAACAAGAATATTGAGGCGCTCAAAAAGGCCGACTGGCTCGTGGTGGGCGAGATTTATCCCGATGAGACCAGCGAGTTCTGGAGAGCGCCGGGAATTTCGACCGACGAGCAGAAGAACATCAAGACGACCGTGTACCGACTGCCGTGCGCAGGCTTTGCCGAAAAAGACGGGAGCATGACGAACTCCGCGCGCTGGGTAACCTGGAAATACGCCGCGGTGCCGCCTCCCGGACAAGCCCGGCTGGATCAGGACATCGTGGCGCAGATCTTCCTGCGCGTTCGCGATCTGTATAGGAAAGAAGGAGGGAAATTCCCCGACCCGATTCTGAATCTGTCCTGGGCGTACGCCGATTCTGCGCATCCTTCGCTGGCGCAAGTGGCCATGGAGCTCAACGGGAAGGCCCTGGCAGATCTGATGGACCCCGCCACGGGCCAGGTCGTTAAGGCGGGGCAGCAGTTGCCCGGATTCGCTTGGTTGAAGGACGATGGGACGACTGTCTGCGGCAACTGGATCTACTCTGGCATGTGGACCGAAGCGGGGCCGCAGATTCAGCGGCGCGGCACCGAGGATCCGTCGGGCTTAGGCATCTACCCGAACTGGTCCTGGTCGTGGCCCGCCAACCGCCGCGTGCTCTACAACCGCGCCTCGTGCACCCCCGACGGCAAACCGTGGGATCCGGAGCGGAAGCAGGTCTGGTGGAACGAAGCATCCGGAAAGTGGGCCGGCAATGATGTGCCGGACTTTAAGGCTGACTCGCATCCGAAGGACCACATGGGACCGTTCATTATGAACGCGGAAGGTGTAGGGCGATTGTTCGCGCCCATCGGAGTATTGGCGGACGGACCCTTCCCGGAACACTACGAGCCCATCGAGAGTCCGATCAAGAATCCGCTGCACCCTGACCAGTCGACCAATCCGCTGGCCAAAAAGTTTAAGACGCCGTATGACAAGTTCGGAACCCCGGACGAATACAGCATTGTTTGCACCACCTATCGGCTGACCGAGCAGTACCACTATTGGACCAAAAATAATCCGGTCAACGTCCAGTTGATTCCCGAGCCGTTCGTGGAGATTCCCGTGGAGCTGGCCGAGGAAAAGGGCATTCGCGGCGCGGAGATGATCAAGGTAATCAGCGCGCGAGGAACCTACATCGCCAAAGCCTTCGTGACGCGCCGGCTCAAGCCGATGATGATCGACGGCAAGAAGGTCTACCAGATCGGCCTGCCCATTCACCAAGGCTTTCGCGGGATCCAGGAAGATGCAGGAAGAGACGCGCGCACGCCGGCCAATTTCTTGACTCTGGCCGTCAGCGACCCGAACGCACACACCCCCGAATCCAAGGGCTTTCTGGTGAAGGTCGAGAAGGCTTAGGGAGCCAACCATGAGCCAGGCCGCAACGGAAATCGTCAGGATCTCGGGGCACGTGGGGACTGCGCCGGGCGACGGGCTAAACCGCGAATTCCGCGTGTGCAAGCTAGTGGACACGACAACCTGCATCGGGTGTAAAGCCTGCGAAGTGGCGTGCCTGGAGTGGAACGGTTATACGTTCAGCGAGACGACGTTCAATAACAGCTACCAGACCATGCCGGAAACCGCATGGAATTACTGGAACCTGATTAAATTCAACGAACACGAGCGAGAAGACGGCACGCTGCAGCTGCTGATGCGCAAGGACCAGTGCATGCACTGCGCAGACCCGGGGTGCCTCGCCGCATGCCCCGCCGACGGTGCGATCGTTCAGTATGCCAATGGGATCGTGGATTTCCAGCAAGAGCATTGTATCGGCTGCGGCTACTGCATCACGGGCTGCCCCTTCAACATCCCGAAGTTCAGCCCGACCGCGCGCAAGGTTTTCAAATGCACGCTGTGCAACGATCGCGTGTCGCAAGGCCTGGAACCGGCTTGCATCAAGACGTGCCCCACCGGCTGTTTGCGCTTTGGCACAAAGGCGGAGATGAAGGAGCTAGCCGAGGCACGCGCGCAGCAGCTTCGGGACCACTCCGGGTTCCCCGATGCAGGGGTGTACGATCCTCCCGGAGTCGGCGGGACACACGTGATTTACGTCCTCCACGATGCCAAGAATCCGGAGCTGTATGGCGGACTGCCGAAAGATCCACAGGTCCCCCTGTCCGTGCGCTTGTGGAAGGGACCGCTCAAGTGGTTGGGCAATCTGGCGATGGTCGCCGGAGTGGTCGGGCTGGCGTGGCACTACATGCGATTTGGGCCGAAAAAGGAAGAGCCGATCACCCCGGACAACGGGAGGCGCGCATGAGCACCGACGCGGTGTCGCGGACCCGTGCTTCGAGTCACGATGAAGAAATGATCCGCCGGTATACGCTGGGTGAGCGCCTCAATCATTGGATTGGCGCGCTCTCTTATGTCTACCTGATGATTACCGGTTTGGCGTTCTGGTCGCCGTATCTCTTCTGGTTGGCCGTGATCGTGGGCGGAGGGCCAACGGCAAGACTTTGGCATCCGTGGTTGGGGCTGATTTTCTCGGCGTCGCTCTGCTGGACGTTTAAGGAGTGGCACCGCGACATGCGGGTGGATGACGACGATCGCACGTGGGCGAAGGCGATGCCGAATTACATCCAGAACGAAGACGACAAACTACCTCCCACCGGACGATTCAACTTCGGGCAGAAGCTCTTCTTTTGGGGAATGTTCTCGAGTGTGATCCTGCTGCTGCTTTCAGGAGTCGTGTTGTGGTTCACCGAATCGCTGCCTTGGAGCCTGCGCTATCTGCGCTACCTGGCGATCCTGATCCATGCAAGCGTGGCCCTGATCACGATTGGACTGTTCCTGATTCACGTTTACATGAGTACCGTTCTTGAAAAAGGCAGCTTCGGCTCCATGACTCACGGAACCGTGACGCGCGCCTGGGCTTGGACGTTCCATCGCAAGTGGTACGACCAGATCAAGGACGACCCGCGCACAGTCGCATGATCGCGGATCAGTGGAATCGACGGATCCGTCGCGCAAATGAACTGACGTCCTGCTATCCCTTCGCCGCGGAGGGACTGCGCTTCTATGCGCGCCTTGCCGCTTTTCAGCAAAGCCTGTATTGGGAGATTCAGCAAAGCTCCGATTCGTCCACGAGTTCCGACGATCGACCGCTTCGAGACGAACTGGATCTGATATTCCTCCTGCCTAAATTCTTCGGATTTCTGTCACTGATCCAGCAAATTGCGCCCCCGCCACTAGCGCGGGCGGCTGCTCACTTAGCCGACAAGGGGGTGGGGAATTGGGCGAGACCCCTCGAGGAGTTCTGGCGGAAGGAGGCGGCCTGGCCGGCGGACATTCCAGACACCCCTGACGAGGAGACCGGCGAACCGGGCGCGGCAACTTTGCCAGGGCGATTGCTAGCTTGGATCTTTCTTCAGCCGTACGCCGAATATCTTGCCAATCGGTCTAGGACAACCAGCGTCGGTGAGGCACCTTCGACTTGCCCGCTGTGCGGGGCCAAGCCGATTGTGGGAGTTCTGCGGCCGGAGGGCGACGGAGCGAAGAAGTCGTTGATTTGCATGCTTTGCGCACACGAATGGGCCTTTCGCAGAATCTACTGTCCGGCTTGCGGCGAACAAAGAGAGCCGCAGCTGGCATTTTATAAGGCGCCGGAAATCACGCACGTGCGCGTCGATGTCTGCGATACATGCCACACCTATCTCAAAAGCATTGATTTGACAAAGACAGGGCTGGCAGTGCCGGTTGTGGACGAGCTGGCGACCATCCCACTGGACCTGTGGGCGCGTGAGCACGGCTATGAGAAACTGCAAATCAACCTTCTGGGAACCTGAATACCGCCCGATCGGTGCCCCCCGGTCCGTCAGCCCGGATCAGCCTCGAACGAGACGGCTAACCTCATGAAAATTCGAGTTCTACCTCATCTACATAGCACCAGCCCCAGTTTTCGCCTGGCTCGATCGATTTCATGATCGGATGCTTGGTTGAGTGGAAGTGCTTTGTGGCATGCTTGTTACGCGATGAGTCGCAACAACCCACGTGGCCACACGTCATACACAAACGCAGATGAACCCAACTATCGCCCATCTTGAGACACTCGGCACAGCCATTGGTCTTTGGCTCTACGTCTCGAATCTGGTCAGTGTGCATACAGTCGCTCATGTGTTCGTCCATTCCGTCCCTGGTTAGGAAAGTCGCCCCGAACAAATGCCCGATCGGTCATCTCAAATGGTTCGCCGGACCCGAAGATCTGGCTTTTCCTTAAAGTTCTATAACCGCTCTGGGGATTAGAGCGCGATGGAAGCCATTGGGATTCAGGCAGAAGCGGGAAGCCCGACATCCCGCGTGATCTCGTCCCGCCAGGACGAAGCAGGCCTGTGCGGGCCGTGTGCTTGTAATACTTCTGTAATATTGGCGCCCAATACTAATCGCCTTTTGATTCAGGACGATCTTGCGTGGGGTGCTGGGGCTGAGAGTTTGCGTTCAATCGTCGAGGGCACACCTTGCAGCGATGTGCTCAATTCCGGTGAAGTGCATTTGGCTTCGCTCCCCGGCCATGCGAGAAGAATCCACTGGTTCGATCTGTGGAACCGGACTGCACGCCCGCTATCGCCTTTGTCAGAGGCGCACTTTCCGCTTTGCCGGAATATGATGACGAGGCTCAAGGCGACATTCCCATTCCGGCCCCATTGTTATGTCGCACACTAGCGGGTGCGATTCACGGCGTCGATTTCGCCATTGTCATTGCGGAGGAAGCCCTTGAAGCCCAAATGTCTGCTTAAGCCCTTTAGCTTTCTGGTGTTGTGGTTCGCCCTAACGCTAGCCGCGGACGCCCCCGCTGTTCGCGCCCAGGCAGCCACGCCCACCCAAGGTCCGGTGAGAATTACGCTGGACGAGGCAATTCAACTGGCTCTTCAACACAACCACACGCTGGCAGCCGCCCGCACGACCATCCAGCAGAGTGAAGCAGAAGAAATTACGGCGAACCTTCGCCCCAATCCTGTTGCGTTCGCTGACTGGGACTACTTCCCGCTCTTCACGCCAAGCTCCTGGAACGGCACGTACCTTAATGAATTGACCGAAGTAGACGCTGGCCTCACTTACCTGTTTGAGCGGGGCAAGAAACGTCAGCACCGGCTGCAAGCGGCTAAAGACGTCACGGCCCAGACGCGCTCGCTGGTCGCAGACAACGAACGGACTCTGACCTTTAATGTCGCTTCTCAGTTCGTCACGGTCCAGCTCGCCGAGTCGACGCTCGAACTGGCTGAAAAGGATGTTAACAGTTTTCGTCAAACCGTGGACATCAGCGAGTATACCTACAGGGCCGGAGGCATGAGCGAAGACGACTTGCTCAAAATTAAGCTGCAATTGCTCCAGTACGAGATGGACTATCGACAGGCGCAGCTCGCGAAAGTCCAGGGGCTCTCGGACCTCCGAAACATGCTCGGGTACGAATCAGTGCCGGCAGATTATGACGTGGCCGGGCCGTTCGACTATCAGCCCCTGAAGGTCAATCTCGAAGAGCTGCAAATGAAAGCAGCAGAGACCCGATCCGATTTCCGCGCGTCGCAACAGGGAGTTACGGCCGCGACGAGCCAATGGGAGCTGCAAAAAGCGATCGGTAAGCAGGACGTCACGGTTACAGCCAACTACTCGCGCGTCAACGCCATTAATGCCGCCAGCATCTACGTGAGCGTTCCGCTGCCGGTTTTCAACCGAAATCAGGGCGAGATCGCTCGCACGCGCTATGCCATCACGCAGTCGCAGGAGCAGGAGAGGGCAAGTTCGAATCAGGTGATGACGGACGTGTATGATGCCTACGCCATCTTGCAGGAGAACGATCAGGTGGTCGTTCTTTATCGATCGGGCTATTTGGAGGCTGCCGAACGAGACCGCGAAATCAGCCAATACGCATACCAGCGTGGCGGGGCTAGCCTACTCGACTTTCTCGACGCGGAACGAAGCTACCGAGCCACGCAACTCGGCTATCGCCAGGCGCTCGCGTCGTACTTGACAGCACTCGAACAACTCCGCGAAGCCGTCGGCACGAGGAATCTCCCGTGAGGCAAGGTTTTCTGCAAGCGATCCAGGCCGAACCCCGCGCCCGAGGCAGCAACCTGCAAAAGGAGCACGCCGTTGAACAGGGCTGAGGTTCGCGCACGTACCGAGGGGAATGGCGTCGTCCCAGCCGCTGCTACTGAATCTTGCGTGGGGCGAGAGGTGATCCGGTGATCACTCGAATGATTGCGCATTCTGCTGTCTGCCTCGTCGCGTGGTTATCGCTGGCTGGCTGTGGAAACAAGTTCAATCCCGCCAGCGGCGCGCCGTCGGCCGCGCAGGTCGTCGAAGTCAGCAACTCCGGTCGTGTGTCGGTCGATCATCCGGAGCGGTTTCCAGTAGTGGCCGCCGAGCGCATCGACGTTCCGGACAAGCTAAACGTGACGGGCGCGGTGAATCCGGACATTGCCCGAGAAGTTCCCGTGATCTCGTTGGCCAGCGGCCGCGTCGTGGACATTCGCGTGCGCTTGGACGATAACGTGAAAAAGGGCGACCTACTTCTGAAGGTGCAGAGCCCAGACATTACCAACGCGTTCGATACTTATCTGAAAGCCGCGAACGATGAACAACTGGCGAACAAGGCATACCTGCGCACGAAAGACTTATACGAACATGGTGCGATATCGCAACTTGCGCTGGAGCAGGCTGAAGACGCAGAAAACGATGCCAAAGCGGACCTGAAGGCGGCCGACCAGCAGCTCGACACTCTGGGTGTACAGAAAGATAACCCCTCGAGCATCGTCAACGTGTATGCGCCGATTTCGGGAGTGATTGTGGCGCAGTACGTCACCAATGCCGCAGCGGCCGGTGTCACCTACACGGCGTCCTCCACCGTTTTCACGATCGCCGATCTGTCGGTGGTGTGGATTATCTGCGACGTCTATGAGAACGACTTGCCCAAGGTTCGCCTGGGACAGTCCGCGCGGATCGTCGTGAATGGCTATCCGGACAGACCGCTGACGGGGCACATCAGCGACATCGGGCCCGTGCTCGATCCCAGCATCCGCACCGCGAAGGTACGCATCGAGGTCCCGAACCCCGGGATTCTAAGGCTAGGAATGTTCGTCACGGCCACCTTCGAGAGCACGGTCCGGTATGCCCACGCCGTGGTGCCGGCAGCGGCCATCCTGCATCTGCATGATCGCAACTGGGTGTTCGTCCCGGTGGGTGGGAACCAGTTTCAGCGAGTCGAAGTGGCCGGCGGCGACACGTTGCCGGGCGGCCGGCAGGAGATCCTCTCAGGGATTACGCCCGGCCAACCAGTGGTCGCGAATGTTCTGGCGCTGGAAGAGGCCCTGGAGGCGCAATGATCCGCCGACTGGTCGATTTCGCGCTCGAGAACCGGATTCTCGTGCTAGCGATCGGAATTCTCCTGTTTGCGTGGGGCGTTGTCTCCTTCCATCGGCTCCCCGTCGAGGCGTATCCCGATGTGGCGAACAACTATGTCGATGTCATTGCGCAGTGGCCGGGAATCGCCGCCGAACAGATCGAGCAGCAGGTCACGGTCCCACTTGAAACTGTGATGAATGGCATTCCCGGGGTGGCGCATGTGCGATCCTGGTCACTTTTTGGGCTCTCGACGGTGGAAATGGTTTTCGGCGAGGAAACGACCAACTTCGAGAACCGCGAGCGAGTCCTGGAGCGGCTTTCGCAGGTTACGCTGCCCCCCAACGTGAGCCCGCAAATGGGTACGGACTGGAGTCCGGTCGGGCAGTTTTATTGGTACACGCTGGAGAGCACCAATCCCCAGTACGACGTCATGGAGATGAAGTCGCTCGAAGACTGGCTGGTTGACAAAAACATGAAGTCCGTCCCGGGTGTCGTGGACGACAGTCCTTTTGGTGGCCCCACGCGCGAGTATCAGGTCCGCCTCGACCCGGACAAACTCATCGACTACGGGCTCAGCATCGGACAAGTGGAGCAGCAACTCACCAACAATAATGCCGACGCGGGCGGCAGTTTCATTGAGCAGGGCCTGCAGCAGATCAATGTCCGGGAAGTCGGCCTCGTTCGGGACATTTACGACATTCAGAACACCGTACTTGTCGCCAAAGGCGGCACCCCCGTTCGAATCAAGGAGATTGCAGTTGTTGAGCAGGGGCCGAAGATTCGGCTTGGCCAGACCGGACGGACCCTTCACCGCCAAGACGGAACCATCATCGACAACGACGACGTGGTCTCATCCATCGCGCTTCTGCAGAAGGGCGCCAACGCACAGCCTGCGCTCGAAGGCATTCACAGGAAGGTTGCGGAGCTTAACACTCAGATCCTGCCGGCGGGCGTGAAGGTCAATGCGTTCATCGACAGGACCGACTTGCTGCACTTTACGACCCATACCGTTCTGGACAACTTGGCTAAGGGCATGGCCCTGGTCATCATTATTCTTTTTCTCTTCCTCGGCAACGTGCGCGGCGCCTTCATTGTGGCGCTGACGATACCGTTCTCTCTGCTTTTCGCCGCGATCTGCCTGGACCTGAAGGAGATCCCTGCCAACCTGCTCTCGCTGGGTGCGTTGGATTTCGGCATGGTGGTCGACGGCGCGGTGGTGATGGTGGAGAACATTGTACGCCATCTGGCGCACAGGGACGAAAGCGAAGCGGAGACACGCGTGCGAATTGCAGAGGCCGCGCACGAAGTGCAGCGTCCGGTCTTCTACGCCATCGCCATCATCATCACCGCCTATTTGCCCATCTTTACACTGCAGGCGGTGGAAGGGCGGTTGTTTCGGCCCATGGCCTGGACAGTAGCCTTTGCTCTGCTAGGCGCTCTATTCTTTTCCATGATTCTGGCACCTGTCCTTTGCAGCCTGTTATTCAGGAAGGGCGCAAAGGAGTGGAAAAACCCGGTGATGGAATTCCTCAAGGCGCGCTACCGCCGGGGAGTCACCTGGGCCATCCATCACCGCAAGCTTACTGTCGGGGCCAGCTTGGTTGGTCTGCTTCTCGCCATTTATCTCGCCTTCGGCGGAGTCATCGGTTCCGAGTTCCTGCCGCATCTGGACGAGGGCGCACTGTGGGTGCGCGGCACTCTCGACCAAAGTGCGGGACCATCGGAGGGCATCCGTGTGGTCAACCGAGCTCGGATCCTGCTTTGCTCGTTTCCCGAGGTAACGCAGTGCTGGAGCCAGGTCGGGCGTCCAGATGACGGGACCGACCACACTAGCTTTTTCAATACTGAGTACTTCGTCGACTTAAAGCCGAAAGAGCAGTGGCGCCCCATCTTTCATCAAAAGAAGGACGACTTGATCGCAGCGATGAATCTTCAGCTCTCTAAGGAGTTCCCGGGTGTCATCTGGGGCTTTTCCCAACCCATCGAGGACAACATGGAGGAGGCGGTCAGCGGAGTTAAAGGAGAGTTGGCCACCAAGGTGTATGGAGATGACCTGCATCTGCTCGAAGACAAGGCCGACCAAATCGCTGCCATCATGAGCCAGGTGAAGGGAATTGCCGATTTGGGCGTCTTTCAGGTCACGGGACAGCCCGACCTGAACTTTGAGGTGGATCGCAGGGCGGCAGCGCGCTGGGGCATCAACGTGGCGGACGTGCAGGACGCCATTCAAACCGCCGTCGGAGGCACTGCCCTTACCCAGGTTCTGCGCGGCGAGGCCCGCTACGATCTCGTGCTGCGTTATCTTTCGCCATACCGCGACACCAGGGAGGCCATCCAAAACATTCGCTTGCTCTCGCCATCGAGTGAACGCGTCTCCCTCGCACAGCTCTGCCAGGTCCGAGAAGCCGACGAGGGATCGGAAATCTATCGCGAGAACAACCAGCGCTACGTCGCGATCAAGTACAGCGTACGAGGCCGCGCCCTCGGAGATGCTGTGAGAGAAGCGATCGAGAAGGTTAATGCGCAGGTGCAACTTCCTCGCGGGTATCACATCGGGTGGGAGGGCGAATACCAGAGCGAGGTGCGCGCAGAGGCGAGGATGTTTCTCATCGTGCCCGTCACCGTGCTGCTGATCTTCATCGTGCTGTATACGATGTACCAGTCCTTCAAATGGGCGCTGCTGATCCTGGCCAACGTGGCCATGGCGCGTATCGGCGGCTTGCTTGCCCTCCTGGTGACGCAGACCAATTTCAGCGTTTCCTCAGGCGTAGGCTTCCTGGCGCTTTTCGGGGTCTCCGTGCAGACCGGCGTGATTATGTTGGAGTACATCAACCAGCTCCGCGCGCGTGGGTATGTTATTGAGGACGCGGCCGTAGAGGGCGCTGTGTTGCGACTGCGCCCCATCATGATGACTATGCTAGTGGCCACGCTGGGACTTCTTCCCGCTGCCATGTCGCACGGTATCGGCTCCGATTCTCAGCGCCCCTTTGCTATTGTCATTGTCGGCGGCCTCGTCGCCGATCTGGTCGTTAGCATTTTCCTGCTGCCCACACTTTATGTCTGGGCCGCACGGCCAGGGGATGTTTTGCCGGTGCCGGAAGCGCAGGAGCTCGAGACCTGAGGGTGAGCCTTAATGGAATTCGAGCATGAGACGGAAATCGGCGGAGCCATGAGCGCAGGGATAGCGTATGCAGACACGGTGTGGATTGAACGTCAGGTCTCGTCCGAGCGCGAGGCGACGCACCAGGCAGCCCCGGAGGCCACGTAAGGGGCTCAAGAGCTTTCGACTCGGATTCAGATAAAATTGTCCCGTCGCGGCGACGGTAGCGCTGCGAGAAGGGCGGAAGGGTCCCGAGATGACTAAAGAAGAGGTATGTGCTCTGATTGAGAAAATTGGCGTAATTCCTGCCATCCGAGTTTCTTCCGCTGAAGACGGGCGGTTTGCGGCGGAGGCCGTAAACCGTGGCGGGATTCCGATTGTCGAG
>Ga0187783_10002686_pt1 | contig 13182 bp, 11 predicted proteins | sample 1015_SJ02_MP02_2_FD_132471 | JGI IMG/M metagenome (GOLD analysis project Ga0187783, IMG submission 132471) | Tropical peat soil microbial communities from peatlands in Department of Meta, Colombia - 1015_SJ02_MP02_20_MG | ecosystem: Environmental > Terrestrial > Soil > Wetlands > Peat | place...
GTCTTCGACCAACCTTTCAGGGTCTTCGGTCAGGCCTTCGGATTGTGGCCTGCCCAAGAAACGCCGGGTCTCATCGCGAAGTGTTGCCTCGTCGAGAGGAAAAGTGCGACGTGCCAACATTCTCCCAGCGAACTCCGAGAAGAAGTGTGTTTCGGGCGGCATCCCGATCCCCGGAATTTCGCATGCGAGACGCTGGACGAGCGTCGTTCCTGACCGGGGGCTGCCTACCACCATGAAAGATACGTGATCTCCCTCGGAGTTTTCCTTGGTCATAGGTGTCGATCAGCGTTGTCGTCAGTACGCGAATGGGTTTGTCTGTTGGGCGCGCTTAGCTCGCTTACGTTCTGCCCGCTTGGGACGTTTCTTCTCCCATGGATAGAACGGGGGGTGGCCCTTGGGGACAACGGGCACATTAAGCAGGACCAGGAGGAAGGGGAAAAGGAGCGTCCGCTCGCGGATGATCACCCCTTCGTTGCCGAGAGCCGCGAAAGCATAGAAGAAGGCAAGAGTGTAGATCAGGCACATGAGCACATAGGGTTTGTATCTGCACGCTCTTATGACACAGCGAAGGTTTCGCAGTGACTTGTAGATCAGCACGGCGATGACCGTGTTCTCGGCAGCGGCGATCAATTGCGTCGCGCTGCGGGCCGTGAAGGGTAGAGGGTTGAACAGCACCTCGTAGACGTCGCGCGGGTACGTGAGTGGATTCTTGGAGTACGGCACCGCAGCGGTGCCGCTCACCGACCCTATCGTCGTGTTGCCTTTCCCGGCGTTGCCTATCTTGTTCAACGCACCCGTGAGCCCTGTCGATCCTCCCACGTGTACGAGCTTCGCGGCGACCGTGGCGACGAAGGAGAGAACGACCGCCAGGAAGATCCAGGATCCAATGAGGCGGATTCCTTTCATCGCCTTGCCGCCCGAGGAAGCCATCGGACGGAAGACCATGGCGATCGCGAATCCTCCCGCTGCGAGAGCCAGCTCGTTGGGTCGGATGTAGACGCCGATGAGTCCGCCGAAGAGGATGAGCAGGTATCCGCCTCGAAGGCGCGCCAGGACCCTTGCGCATCCGTACGCGATGAGCCCCAGAGACAGCGAGATGATCCCTTCTTTTCCGACTGCCGCCGTCCAGAAGAGGATCGACGGCAGGAAGAACAGCATTAGTGCGTACCTGCGCTTGTTCGCATCGGGGAAGGTGACGGAAAAGGCGCGGAAGAACGCGATGGAACCGAGGAACGAGAACCAAGCGAACACGAAGAACGCCGCTAGCTGGTCAGTGCCCACGAATGTCATCACGACACCCGCCGCGATGCTCGTGGCGCCGTCTCCAAGTATGTGTGCTCCGGCGTTGCTGCCCGCTATGGAAAAGTCGAAGTGTCTGAAGTTGTTTGCGATGATCGATCCCGACAGGTCGTACTGGGTGTAGTCCGCGACACCGTGGTAGAAGTGATCGACTACGAAGATCTGGGCAGGCGCACAGGCCAGATGGAGGATCAAGCTCCATCGCAGGAGCTTGATCATTCGGAAGTCGTTCTCCTTGGCGGCCACGCCTTTGATAAGGCGCTGACTGATCAGGTAGAGGATGACCGCCACGAGCGGTCCGAAGATCGGAGACGACGGGATGCGGTTTCCGACCGCGAAAAGCACAGTCACGATCTCACGAGTCTCCGAAAGTTCGGCCAGAGCGAGATATCGAGATCAGGCACGAGGTCCACGAGGGCGAGCACGTCGTCGCTGTAGATCTCCACCAGCCTCCGCCGCGCGTCAGGTCCAAGCACCACGCGTTGGTCCTTGGACCTGCGTCGTCCTGCCGCCATGGGGTCAAGGTCCTCGGGCGACGAGTGCTCGTGGGGAGACGAGTACTCGTGGGGAGATGTCGATCCAAGCGGGTGGTGGGAGTCGTCCAAGCCCAGGAATCGATAGGTGCGGGCCAGCTCACTTGCAGGATCGCGCACACATTTCTCGTACTGCAGGATCAAAAACTGCTCGGGCTTCCATACCTCCTGCCAACGACGGAGCTGTTCGCAGTACAGGCCACGATTGACCGCCTCGGACATCGTCGACCCCGTCCAGCTGCCGCCGAAGCGAAGCTCGTGAGTCATACCCGAGACGAACCGTTCGACAGGGTCCCGCAAGATGAGCAGGAGACGGCAGTCGGGCGCAGATCGCGCCAACAAGGAGGGTACCCAGGTAAAGGCGAAGTAGTCGGGTGTCCATTCGCCGGTGATGGTTCCCGGACGCCTGGGGAACCACGAGTGGTAGACGTGGTCCTGCTCGGGGCCGAAGGCTTCCGCTGCGAATCGGTCCAGGTAATGGCGTTCCTTGTGGAGGTCCGATCTGGCCCATACGCCCGGGTGGTCGCAGATGAGCCCGAACCACCAGGTGGTGCCGGCTTTCTGCACGCCGACACCCACGAAGTCGGGTGGACCGACGACCTCGCCCGGTCCTAGGGGCGGCGGGGTGAAGTCGAATTTCTCTTCCCAAGGCGCGTAGCGTCCGAAGGTGTGGAGCAGGGCGAGCCGTGTCCTGAACGGCAATTTTTCCAGTACTCGGTTTGCCACGCTTTGTAGGCTCACGGACGCAGGGTGCCACAGAAAAGCGCCCAACTCCAAGCTTTCTGTACGGGTTGTCCTGTACGTTGTTGGATTCGGGGCAGTGGACCGAAGGGGGGCACGGTAATGGTCGACGGGTGTGATCCCAAGCGTAGACCGCTCGTTTTGCACGTTATCCCTACACCCGTCGCCCGCGGAGCCCAGGTCGAGGCGAGAGCGATCGTCGACAGGCTTGATTGCGAATCGCGCGAGCACCGGTTACTGAGCCTTTGCGCTCTTCCCGACGGAGTACGCGTCGACGAGATAGTTAGCGATCGCGCCGCAGGCAAGGTCCCTGCGAACGGCTCCCAGGGAGAAAGCCGCCCTTCGAACGGTCGGGCGGCGTACAAGCAGGGATCGGGTCTGCAGCCGGGACTGGTTCTGGAACTCCGGGCCGCCCTCAGGCGTCTGCGCCCTTCGTTGGTCGTTGCCCACGGAGGGGACCCGCTCAAGTACCTGGTCGCTTCCGGCTCGCGTAGGAGGCGACCTCTCGCTTACTACGCGATAGGCACGCTCACCCGGCCTGCGTGCCACGGGGGCAGGCGCGCGCTATGGAAGGGCTTCGTCGCCCGTGCGGATGTTGTCGCATGTGAAGGCGAGGAGGTCCTCGAGGAGTGCCGCCGCGTCCTTGGGGTTGCGAGTGATCGACTCGTCCTCGCCCCCAACGGCAGGGACCCCGAAAAGTTCCGGCCGCGAGTGCCAGGGGCGAGCACCAACGCGCCGTCGGTGATCACTTTCGTCGGATCGCTCTCGCCGGGCAAGCGCCCGGATGTGTTTGTCAAGGTGGTGAAGGGTCTGCGGGAGCGTGGCCTCGAATTCGACGCGACGATGATCGGCGACGGGTCCATGCGTGACACCTTGCGAGCGCCCGCCGAGGCAGCTGGAGTGAGAATGCTCGGAAGCCGAGACGACGTGGCGGACCTGCTTCGTGCTTCTGACGTGATGATCTTCCCCAGCCGTCCTCAAGGTGAAGGCATGCCCGGGGTGCTGATCGAAGCGGGACTGAGCGGAGTGCCGGTGGTTGCGACAGCCGTACCGGGGGTGCGTTCGATAGTGGCTCACGGTGAGACCGGGCTTGTCGTGGACGTCAACGACGTCGATTCGTTGATGGAGTCGACGGCCTGTCTTCTCCAAGATCCGGCGAGGCGCGAGAAGATGGGCCGTCGTGCCCGCGACCGATGTATGGAGCGGTTTACGCTGGATGCCGTCGAGGCGAACTGGACGAGCTTCCTCACGCCGCTGCTCGACAGGAATGGACAGTGAAGGTCTCCTTCGCCGGTCGCGCATGAGCTCGTCCGTTCGGTCGAAGAGCCTGCCTCGCCGTGTCAGGCTGAGCCTTGAAGTCAGGCTTGAACGGCGAAAAGACTCGGCCTATAGGCGGCTCACAGAGGACTATCTGCTACCTGACGGCAGCCGGCGCGTGTACTTCCACCACATTCGCAAGACCGGAGGGACGAGCCTCCAACGAAGTTTTCTGGCACTTGGCGGAGAGGAACCAGGCGACGTACTGCACCGCATGGCTGCCTCGCGATTCAACCGGACCACGAGCGGAAAATATGCCTTTGCAGCTAACCAAAAAACGGTGTTGTCACAAGGCTTCTACTTCTGTGGATGGTCGCACCTTCCAGCTCACGCCATCGAGCTTCCGCCGGGGACGTTCACCGTTTCCATATTCCGTGATCCGTTGAAACGAGTCCTCTCGTATTTCAACTACCTCGTAGCTGGAGACGAGCCGGGTACTGCTTTTCCCGTCCCCGAGCGCGAGCGCAGGCTGGCGTATGCGGGCTTCGACGACTTTCTCGAGCGTGTCCCAAAGCGCGATCTCTTGAGACAGCTATTCACGTTCTCTCAGGCTCTCGACCCGGAAGAGGCGGCGGACAGGATCCGACGGTGCTCGTTCGTATTCTTCAACGATTCCTACGAGGAGGGCCTGGCAGACCTGGCCGCGCGCTTAGACCTGCCATTGGTGATTCGTCATGATCGCGTGACACCGAAGAGCGTCTCGCCGGGGTCGACCCAGCTCGAACGCCTCCGGGAGCTTCTCGACCCCGAGTACCAGCTGTTTCGACTTCTCGGCAGGCCCGTGGAGGCGAGCACGTGATCACCGCGCGATGGCCAGAGCTTTCGGGTCGAAGTTCAGTCCACATCGGTGCTTATCGGGCTCGATGACTTGTCAGTCGACCAGCGCTTGCTGAAGGCGCCACGCCGCGACCGCCTCCTTGAGGTCTGACGCGTCGTACCATCGAATTGGGGGGGATTCGTAGACCCAAGGTTTTGGATCCACTCCGTGACCCGCGCCGAGGTTGTCAGCTTCCGCCCAGGATTGCGAATAGATCGCGTCGAGGGTCTTGAACCGGCGCCTCATGCTCTTGTTCCCGGTCGCATGGTGATACTGGTTCCGGTCTCCTCCTCCGCACAAAAGCTCCATACGGGCCCTCGTGTTCGATTCCTCTCGATATTGGACGTGATGGCCGACTATTCCTCCGGTCGGTTCGAGCACTTCCTCGCCCATCAAGAGCGTTGCAGTGTGAAAGCCCATGATGCTCATCATGAAGGGTCCCGCGCGATCGAATCTTTGGAGCGGGTGCTTCCAATGGGGTTGGAAGCAGTAACGGGGTCGTACGGGTGCGAACAACTCGCACATGGGTTGGAGGTCGACGGGGTGAAAGCCAGGCAAGCTTTCGGGTTTTTCGACTGGGAAATGGTTGTAGTAACTGCCGCCTACGATCCGAAATCGCCTGTCCAAGGTACCGAGGTATTCCCGAATCGTGAGCCCGTCGGGCCCCTCGGGGAATTCGTCGGCGTCCATCCACAACCACCAGATGTGATCCTCGCCTGACGCCAGGGAGATGCGAGCCACCGCTGAGTTCATGAGCAGGATCCGAACGCGTTCCTCGTAGAGCTCGGTGTGGAAACGCTCAACAAGCGTCGCACCTGCCGCGATCGCTCGGTCCACGGTGGCGTCCGTGCTGTCGTTGTCGATCAGATAGACCGTCTCCACTCCTTGGGCGAAGGCGTTTCGGATGGTCGCCTCGACTACATCCTCCTCCATCCACGATCCGAGGATCGCAAACAACCGGAAGTCACCCAGAAGATCCGGTTCTTCCGGATTCGGCTCGCTGACCACACGCATCTGCCGAGCCGGAGGGAGCGGTCGGCGCAGCGCGCGTCGCACGATGGTGCTAGGACGCATACGGCCAACTATATCGTTCCATTTTCCTCGCCCTTTGGGGACTCCTCAGTCGAAACCGCTAAACTAATCGCGGATTCTTCCCATCTCATGGACGAACTTGACACCAGCAGGCCTGCCGAACACGGCGGCGAGAAGCCACGCCCTATCTTCGTCGTCGGTTGTCCGCGTTCGGGTACGACTCTGCTTCGTAACATCCTCGATTCGCACAAGTCCATAAGTTGCGGCCCAGAGAGCCGGTTCTTGTGGGGCCTGCGAACCATCGAAGAGCGCAATTGGACGACCCTCGTGGGTTTCGGTCTTTCGCTCGATGAGTGGCGTGCGAACGCGCGGACTCTCTTCGAATCCTTCCATCTTCGTTACGCGGAGCGACAGGGCAAGTCGCGTTGGGCGGACAAGAGCCCGGATTATGCACTGATGCTCGAATGGGTGAACGCGCTCTATCCGGAGGCTCAGATCATTCATATCGTCAGGGATCCCCGTGACGTCATCGACGCGTGGCGACGCTTCTACGGAAACAAGGGCATCCATCGTGGGGCTAGAGCCTGGGTTCGCTACGTCGGTGCCGCCCATGGCTTCGCCCGAATGCAAGTGGCGGAGAAGATGACCGAGATTCGATATGAGGACCTCGTTACGCGTCCGGAGCAGACGCTTCGCAAGCTCTTCGCATGGCTGGGAGAGCCGTGGGACGACGCGGTGCTGCAATTCGGCGAACGCCAGCACAGCCTCGGGGCGGTGCCGTTGAATCCCGAAGGAACCGGCGACGGTGTGAATGCGGTGGTGAGGACCGACTCGATCGGAGTTGGACGAGGGCTCTACGTCACATTGCCGCACGCTTACGTTCGCCGCAAGGGAAAAGACCTCTTGGAGGTGTTCGGCTACAACTGATCCCGAGTGCTCTCGGGACTCCCCGGCCAACCCGAGGGGAACCGCTGTGCACGGACTGGAAGATCGCTCGGTGCGTCTAGGGATCGTGGGGCTCGGTGGAATCCAGCTCTGTCGAGTCGAACTCCAGGAAGAACTCAGGGTCTCTGCAGAGTTGAGCGAAGACCTCCTGGTTCATCTGCTCGAGAACGCGCCCTTGGTCTGATCGAAGACGGCGGACGTAGAAGCGATGCTCTCTTCGCAGGCGCAGCGTCTTGGTGGTCGCGTTCAAGAGGACTCTGAGGTGCCGAGGGCGCAGCCCCAGCAGGGCGCCCGGATCGTCAGAGGCGCGCCTTCTGAGCAAGCCGAGATTCGGACTTTCGCGCGTCGGGCGGAGGGATCTGCCGAGGCTCGGGTCCTTCCGATAGCGCTCCTCCCAGTCGACGCGCTCGGCGCGGATCACCTGGAATCCGGCTCCGTGGTGGTAGAGACGGTGGTCGTACACGCCGAACCAGAGGGGGTGGGGGTTTTTTGTATTTGTCCGCAGCAGTGGAAACCATCCCACGCCACGATCTCGGAGCGCGTACATGAGCTTTCCGCCGGTGTCGGTCACCTCTTTTCCGACGGCGTTGGTCCAAGGAGCTCCATCCCAGTCGCCCCTGACCTCTTGCCAGAAGCCAACGGTCGTCGCGCAGAACGAAGGGTGTGGCTGCTGGTCTCCGAGGTTCTCGTCCCTGCGGACCGCCATCAACGGGTAACGCTCCAGCACGCCATACATCCACGGAACCAGAGGTCGCACGGGGATCGCGTCGCCGTCGAGGAAGATCAAGATGTCATCCGGGTGCGAGCCTCGAGCAACCTCTTCGGCCAAGAGGTTGAGCTTTTCGGGGTGACGCCCCGGCACGTCAGCCGCAAAGTGGAAACGACTCCACAGTCCTTCGTCGTCGATGCCGTTCAGAGATGCGAACACCCGGTAGCTCTCGTCGATATTGCGATCGAGATAATCGAGTTGCGGTTCGATCCACTTCGAGGACTTCCAGTGCACGGTGACGACGTTGATCATCGGCGGACTATCTTCTTGTGGACTTTCCGTATTGACTGCGCAAATCGGTACGCCGGAGACGAGCGGAACGAGTCGATCTCCGCGAGAGCACGTTCGGAGCGGGCCGCCAGCGAGAGCACGTCGTCGACCCATCCGGGCTCACTTCCAAGCTCGGGGCTTGTCCACGGATGGTGCTGACCGGCCTTGCTCCTCAACACATCCATGACCTCGCCCAGTGTTTGCAACAAGTGGGGGTCGTAAGCGATGTCGCGTTGATGGCGAAGATCTTGGTCGAGGAACTTCGTCACCCGGTCACGAGCGTCGACTTCCACTTCCAGTGACAGATTGGCGAAAAAATCGACCACTTCGTCTGCGAAACCGGCGGGGTCTGTGACGAGATTGCCGTAGTCCACGGCGAGCGTCGGGATGCCGGAAAGGTTCGCCGCTGCGCATCTCACGTGACGATCCCAGCTCGCGAGACCGTATGTGATCGGGATCTCGCTTCGAGCTTGCAAGGAGATCGCCACTTCCATCGGATCACGGAAGACGAAGATGGCGGCGACGGGAAGTGTTATGACACTTGTCCAGAATGGAAGAGTCAGGCACAGGCGCGGGTCCTTCCAGACCGATGGGCTCTTGTCGAACGCCTGTGCGAATCGGCGCGATGCTTCTGCGCGAAGCCCTTCGAAAACCGGGTCTCGGTACCAATCCGGATCCGGCAAGGCGGGCGCAGACCACGTCCCTCCGTAGTGCCGGATGAGCAGGTTGTTCACCTCGAGCAGGCTGCGGCTCTCCCAGTGCCCTTTTTCGTTGCTCGCGCCGGGGTCGACCATCAGATCGTCGTCGCGCGGTGGATTTATCCCCATTGCTGCGATGGCCCCGGCCGTCGCCGAGGTGCCGCTCCTGTGCATGCCGACGACAAGCACCAACGGAGCTTCGTTGCGCGCCAGCTCGGATAAGTGAGCCGTGTCACAGGAAGAGATTTGGCTGTGCGGCACCGAACTCCTCTGGACGTCGCCGGCGGCTCGACAGTCTATGGTGCGACCTCGGCCTCATGCCACGAAGGACTTCCTGAACCGTGCTCAGAGAGCATAGGTCTTTGCTAGGGCGTTGATTAGGCTCCGCTGCGCAGCATTCCGAGTCGGAAACACCTTGGGAATGCCGTTGAGAGGGGAGGCGATGGCCGAGCACAACCAGAACCGCCGCGCTCGGATCTTGTTGGTCGACCGGCAGGACGAGACGATCGGCGGCGCCCAATTCGTGCTGGACCAGATCCGCCGCAGCGTTGACCGTGACCGTTTCTCGCTTTCGTTCGTCTGTTTGCGCGACGGCCCCTGGCCACAGAGCCTGCGAGAGACCGGGATGAAAGTAGATGTGGTCCCGCTGTCCCGGATGCGCGACCTTCGGAGTCTCTCGAGCGTCCTACGCAACCTCAGTCGGATCTTTCGTCGCGATGAAATCGATCTCGTTCACGCGAACCAAGCACCGACAGGGCTGCTCACGGGCCTCGCCAGTCCGAGGAGAGGACCGGCTCAGGTCTGGCATGTCTACGATCCCTTCACTCCGCGCACAGCCAAGCAGAAGGCGGTGGCGATGGGTTTCCGGGCGGTTCGTCCCGACGGGATCGTCTACGGGACGCGCCCAGCAGCAGACCATTTCCGCTCGTGGTTCCCTTCAGTGAGCTCCACTGTGGTGCTGCCTGGGATCGATGTTGAAAGGTGCCGGCAGGGAGACGGCATGCGGGCGCGCCAGAAACTGGGAATCCCTAGCGAGGATTTGGTGGTCTCGACGTTCGGTCGCGTTCACCCGATCAAGCGTCAGGTGAGCTTCCTGAGATGCATCGCCGGTGTCTCCGAATCGTCAACCCGGCGCGTGCATGGTGTCATCTGCGGCGCGAAGGGACCTGAGGGTTATTGGCGTTCTGTCGAGCGACTCCGATCTGAGCTCGGGCTCGGAGATTCTGTCCACATGACCGACTTCGTCCCTGATCAGATGAAAGACGATCTCGTGGCCGCGTCAGATGTCGTATTGCACCTCGCTCTTTTCGAACCGTTCGGAATGGCGGTACTGGAGGCGATGGCTGCAGGAAAGGCGGTCGTCGCGGCCGATGCTTACGGACCTTCGTCCTATGTTTCGAACGGCGAGAACGGGATCCTCGTACCCGACGGCGACGTCGAGCGAGCGACGGCAGCGGTCTCCAGGCTTCTCGCCGATCCGACCGAAAGGTCGATCCTCGGAAAGCGGGCGTCGAAGACGGCCGAGGGACACTCACTCGGCGCCATGGTAGGAGCCATAGAGGACTTCTGGGACCAAGTACTGGAGTCGAGACTCTCGACAAAGCACTGAAGATCGTCAACGCACCGAGTGCCGGGTTCCGGCTCGCGACTGGAGCGCTTAGATCCGTTCCGTTGCTTACGCCCGTTCTTGTTCAGGCCCGTTCTCGGGACGCGTCGATCGCCTCGTCGACAACACGGAGGATCTCGGGTTCGATTTCCGCATCGAACTTCCTCGCGAACGCACACCCCGACTGGCGAAGATCTTCGAGGTCGCCGGTTCGGAGAAGCATCCAACCTCCCGGGCCGGGTCTTATGCCTTGCTTCGGTACGAAGGTCACCGGTGCGTTGCGCATGGTGAGGGAAGGCTCGTTGTAGAGGACGGTCTGGAAGAACGACTGGTCCGGTATCCAGGTCTCCCGATACCAATCGACTAGAGCGGGGTCGGCGTCCAGGAGGGCTTTGGCCGCACGCCGTCCGAAGCTCACCCACTGGGGCCCGATGTACAACGCCAGGCCACCCGGAAGTGATCGGGACCTGCGAGGGAAGCCCAACATCCACTCCTCGCGTCTTGGGGTTCGCTCGATCTTGAAAAGGGGTTGGGCCCATCGACTGATCCTGCGGGTGAATTCCACGGCCGTTTGCCCCGCGGCGTTGCGCACCGCGGGCACGGCACGCCAGCGGTACATGTAGCGCGCGTAATTGAGGTCCTCACGCGTTGGCCGACGACCTAACACCGGCCGTTTCGTGATGCGGGTCGCTTCGACGATTCCGTCAATGGCGTCCTCACGTACACGATCCTCCCACCGCGCCAGATCGACGATGGGCCTGTCGTCACCCGAGAGGAAGACGAACCAGTCGGCGGCGAGCTCGTCGGCCGCGAACCGCACCAGCCGAAGCGACGCCTCGACTATCGACCAACCTCCCCATTTGACGGCTACAGGGTCGATCGTGTGGACGCGTGAAGGGGGGGCGCCCTCCCACGGGGGATCCGCTCCAGTCGAGTCGTGATGAACGACCACGTGTCCGTTCGGGCTCAGCTCGAGTATCCGATCTGCGAGGGCTCGCACCTTGTCGCCTCGACGATGACTAAGAACCAGATACGTCGCGACAAAAGGGCTACTAGCAGAGCCGGCGGACGGTGCAGCAGAGCCGGCGGACGGTGCAGCAGAGCTGGTCGATGGCGCAGCAGAGCCGGTCGATGGTGCGGTTGTCATGATTGATTCACGTCCGTGCAGAGCGGGACACGATCTCGACGACTCGTTCGACGTCGTCGTCGGACATCGCCGACCCGCTCGGAAGACATAGGCCACGCGCGAAGATCTCCGCGCAAACCCGCCCTCCTATGACTTCCGCTTGTGCGAACAGTGGCTGTAGATGGAGCGGCTTCCAGGTGGGACGCGATTCGATGTCCACGCGCTCGAGCGCCAAACGGACGTGCTCCCGGTCGCTTCCGAACTCCAGCGGGTCGATAAGAATGCACGTCAACCAGTAATTCGGATTTCCGTACCCAGCGTGCGGCATGAATGAAATACCAGGCAGCTCCCCGAGGCCCTGGCGGTAGAGCTCGTTGATCGCTCGCCTTCGCCGGATCTTCTGATCAAGGCCCAGGAGCTGGGCCCGGCCGAGCGCGGCGAGGAGGTTGCTCAACCGGTAGTTGAAGCCTGCTTCGACGTGCTCGTAGTGGACGAAGGGCTCACGCGCCTGGGTAGAGAGGTGACGCGCCCTATCGACGAGATCGGCCGAGTTGGACACGAGCATGCCACCACCGCCGGTCGTGATGATCTTGTTTCCATTGAAGGAGAAGACAGCAGCCTCTCCGAACGATCCGGCAGGCGAAGAGTGGTAGGTGGCACCGATCGCCTCCGCCGCGTCCTCAACGATGAAGAGCCCGTACTCTGCGCAGCTCTCGACGAGGAGGTCATAGTCAGCACACTGTCCGTACAGGTCCACGGTGATCAGAGCCTTGGGTAGTCGTCCCTTTCTGGAACGGTCCTTCAATTCGTTCCGTACCAGGTCAGGATCGACCGTCCAGGTTGATTCGCTGCTGTCGACCAGCACGGGGGTACCGCCCACATACGTCACGGCGTTCGCCGTCGCAACGAACGTGAAGCTCGGAACCAGAACTTCGTCTCCGGGACCGATGCCTAAAAGCGCCAGAGCGAGGTGCAGTGCCGCCGTGCCGCTCGAGGTAGCGGCCGCGTAAGACACTCCGGCGCGCCGAGCAACCTCGTGCTCGAACGCGTCGACGTGTGGGCCGAGTGGCGCGATCCAGTTGGACTCGAAAGCATCAAGAAGGAAACTCCGTTCCTTCTCGCCGACGTCCGGAGGTGAGAGATAGATACGGCTCACGTGCGCGGTCCCGTGTCGGGTACGAGTGCTCCACCTGCTGCGGACAGGATCGTCAGACCGATGGCTGCAGCGCAAGCCACCCCCAGCGCGGGAACGACGCTCCGCGCGGCCGAGGCAGCCAACGCCGCGCCCGCCAACAAATCCTCCACCGCCACGTAGAAGAGGGTCACGGACACAGGAGCCCACCCTCGGGCTCGCAGACGGTCGTACAGGTGTCCGCGGTCGCCTTCGAGGATCGAGGTGTGTGCCCTCACCCTGCGCACGATCGCGAAGACAACCTCGGCGACGGGAACTGCCACGAACGACAGAGCCGCTATGCCGGCCGAGTGGTGGACGCCCGGAGCCCACGCTTGCGCGAGGAGCAGGGCGAGTGTGGCCCCCAGGAGATAAGAGCCACCGTCGCCGAGATATATCCGTGCCGGCGGGCGGTTGTAGATGAGAAATCCGGCGAGCCCGCATGCGAGCGACAGGGCGAGGTCGCGCCCGTCGTCCACCAACAGAGCCGCGAACGCCGCCCCCGCCACCGCCACGACAGCACCTGCCAAAGCGTCGAGTCCGTCTAACAGATTGACTGCGTTCACGAGCAGGATCGTGACCACGGCGACGGCGATCGGACCGATCGGGAACCCGAGCCGCGTCGGAACCACGGTCGCGGCCACAGCTCCGACGATGACCTCGCCGAGCAAGCGGAGCCACGGCGAGAGACCGCGCCAGTCGTCCAGCGTGCCGAGTGCCACGGCCAGAAGGAGCGGCACGATGAGTAGCGGCCTGCCCGTTGCAGTTCCCACGACGCAAGCAGCGAAAACGCCGATGCCACCCAGATAGGGGACCGAACGTGACTGGGGTTTGAGAGGACCGGGCCGGTCGACAAGA
>Ga0187783_10002687_pt1 | contig 13182 bp, 5 predicted proteins | sample 1015_SJ02_MP02_2_FD_132471 | JGI IMG/M metagenome (GOLD analysis project Ga0187783, IMG submission 132471) | Tropical peat soil microbial communities from peatlands in Department of Meta, Colombia - 1015_SJ02_MP02_20_MG | ecosystem: Environmental > Terrestrial > Soil > Wetlands > Peat | place...
ACCGTCACCGTCACGGCCGGCCTCGGCATCACGCCCTCCGGTGAGCCGGTCTCCCTGCCGGCCCCGGTCAGCCTGCCGCTGTCCCTGACCACCACCTCCACCTCCGCCGCCGCATCGGCGGGCAGCTTCACCTGCTGCTCGGCCGCCGCCACCGGGTCGCAGCCGGTGCTGTCCGGCGGCGCCTACCTGCTGACCGCCCTGCCCGCCTGCCAGCTGCAGGGCCAGGCCCCCATGACCATTACCCCGGGCAGCGACACCCCGGCCGCCTGCACCGCCCAGTGGCAGGTGAACGGGGTGCAGTTCAAGGCCATCCCGCTGCCGCTGGGCGACACGGTGAACGGCATTGGCGTCACCAACGGCAACCTCCGCAACCTGCTCGCCCACTGGTGCTTCGGCACCCCCCAGCTGGCCACCCTGGGCTCCGACCCGTTCAACTTCAACCCCGCCTACCGCGGGCTCGACCAGCTCGCCTCGACCGACCTGACCCCGTGTGACCTGCCGCTCTGCGTCTTCTACTGGGACGCCGGGACGGTCACCTTCCTCGACAACTGGTCCGTCAGGCGGCGGGTGACCCGGCCCGACGTCTCCGCCGCCAGCTGGACCGCCGTCGTCGCCGACCAGCGCACGGCCGACGGCGAGGCACGCTTCCTGCAGTTCCAGGACCAGATCACCGACCTGGTGACGGCGGGCACCTCCCGCGCCACGGTCGCCGCGAACGTCTTCGGGCTGCTCCCGCCCGCCGGCTTCCTGCCGGTCGCCCTAGACCGCACCCCGATCGACATCGCCACCCTCTACCCGGCACCCGAGGCCGAGGCGGTCACCCCCGACGCGGCCACGGCGGCCCCGGCGGCTGCTGACCTGGCGACGGTCGGCGAGGCCGTCATCTACCGGCCGATCGACATCCTATCCCCGACCACCATCAGCCTGCTGCACGACACGCTGTCCCTGCTCCCCGTGCAGTCGGGCTTCGTACCCGGCACCTTCTTCGGCACCCTGGCCCGCTTCGGCGGCTTCATCACCTGGGACCTGGTCGAGTTCGCGCTGCGCCAGTCCTACTCCTTCCAGCCGGTGCCAACCGCCCAGGAACAGGCCGAGCCGCCGGGCACGGCCACGGCCGCCGCCACGTCCCCGGCCCCCGTGTCGGCCCCGGTCACCGTGCGGTTCCCGGCGCCAGCCCTGCGCATGGCCGCCGCGGCCGCCCGCACCACCACCCCAGCCATACCCCCGGCCATCCTGCGGACTCCGTTCCCGGTCCTGCGGCCGCCGGTGTTCGTTCCGGTCGCGTCGGCCGCCCCGACGACCGCGCCGACCCAGGCGCTGATCACCTACTACTACGTGACGGAGAACTTCATCGGCGCGCTCAATACCCTGAGCGGGACCGGATCGGCACTGACCCCGTACCTGTTCTTCGTGAAGAACCAGTACTGGCCGCCGCGGACCCTGCCTCCTCTGGTCACCGCCTGACCGATGAGCGTGCAGGTCGGAAAGCTGACGGTGCGGACCGCCCGGCCCGGAGCCGGACGCGACGCCGGCTTCCGGGTGCGCGCCGAGTCCCGGCTGCGCTCCCTGGACCTGGAGCCCCCCGGCCTCCCCGACCGCGCCGTGCTGATCGTGCGCCAGCTGACGCTGCCCTCGGCCGGCGCCGCCACCGCCCAGCAGGCCCGGGCCACCCTGGCCGGCCTGCGCCGGGCGGCCGACCGCCCGGCGGCCGGCCCCGTCGGCGCCGCGGCCGTCGCGGTGCTGTTCCGCGACGAGGTCGAGCTGCTCACCTGCCTCACCTCCGACATCCTGCACGGCACGGCCGGCCGCCGCTGGTACTGGCGGCAGATCGCCCCGGTCACCGTCCCGGCCGGGGCCGGGCTGGCCGCCGCCTGGACCGCGCGGCCCCGCTGGCTGCCGGCCTGCCTGGCCCGGCTGCCCGCCGCCGAGGCCTGCGCCGCCGTCGCCCGGCTGACGGTGCCGACCGCCGCGGCGGTGCTGCAGGTCCTGCTGACCGCTTTCAATATCTCCGAACGGAGCGTGGTCCGGCTGGCGCCGGCGCTCCCGGCCCCGCCAAGACCGTCGACCGCGGTGAACGAGCCGGCCGGCGAACCGCCCTGGCGGCGCTGGCTCCCGCCCACCTCTCTGGCCCCGCCCGCCGAGGCCCTGCTCGGGGTGGCACTCAGCCTGCATCACGCCCCGGCCCTGGTCCGCCGGTCCGAGTACGCCGAGCGCCTGACGGCCTGGCAGGCCACGGCCGGGAAACCGCAGCGCCTCGGCCGGCCCGGTGATGACCCGGCGAACCGTTCCCCGCGCACCGCCGCGGCAGCGGCCGTCCCGTCGGACCGCACCAGCCCGGGTACCTGGCGGGCGGAGACGGGCAGCCGGGAAACCGCAGTGCCCAGCGCGGCGGCTCCCGGCGCCCGAGCGCCGGCCGGAGCAGCCGCCGACCCGGTGGCTGGCCAGGCGAATGGGTCGGCGGCCGGACGGGTGGCCGACCGAGCGGCCGGACCAGCCGGGTCAGCGGCGAGCCGTCGCGCCGCGGTCACGGCGCCCGGCCCTGATGACCAGGCCGCACAGCAAACCGGGGACGGCGAAACGGCGGCCGACGACGCAGCCTGGCCGGGGGAGGGGACCGCGACCCAGCTGGCATCCCTGCTGTACCTGGTCAACTTCGTCGCCTGGCTCGATGACGACGCGGAGGAGGACGAGGACGACGCCGGCCTCCCGGCGGGCTGGGCGCTGGTGGAGCTGCTCGGCCGCTACCTCCTCGGCGACCTGCTCAGCGAGTTCGCCGGCGACCCCCTGTGGGACATCCTGGCGGAGCTGGACGGCCGACGCCGTGGCACATCGGCCGCCACCAGGCTCGAAGCCGCCAGCCCTTTCCGCCTGCCCCAGGCCTGGCTCCGCCGCTGGCCACCGGAGCCCGCCGCGGAGCCGGGCACCGGCCTGCCCCGCTCGCCCGAGGAGTGGTTCGGCGACGTCATCGGGGCCTTCGTGGCCGGGCAACTCCGCTCCCGGGGGATCGGCGTATCCTCCTTCATCGTCCCGGGACGGATCCTGGTCACCGCCACCCACGTCGACCTGCTGCTCAGCCTGCAGCACGTGGACCTGCCCGCGCGGGTGGCCGGCCTGGACCGCGACCCCGGCTGGGTGCCCGCCCTCGGCCGGATCGTGCTCTTCCACTTCCTGGATACCCCGTGACCTGCGTCGCTGAGGAAAGCGCCGCCCGTCACGCCGGGCTCTACCGGCGCGCCGTTATCGGCCGGATCCTGGCCCGGCTGGCTGGCAGCGGGCAGCTGCCCTCGTGGCTGGAGGACTATCAGTCGCCGGCCGGCACCGACTGGGACTGCGATATCGATGAGCTGGAGGCAGCCGCCGTCGGCCGCTTGCCGCTGACGCGCCTCGAGCGCAGCGACGCGCTGGTGCTGACCGCCGCCGGGCTGATCGAGGAAGACATCCGCTTCGGTTCCCTGTTCGCCACCCTCCAGGACCCGCTGCCTGCCCGGCGGCCCTGCTTCGGGCTGCTCGCCTGGCTGCTGTCCGGCGGCCCGGTCACGGTCGGCCAGGTCATGGAACGATGCCAGCGACTCACCCGGGCCGGGTTGCTCATGGTCGACAACCCGGCCGATCCCCGCTACGAGTGGGTCGCCCGGCTGCCGATCGCCATCTGGGACCTGCTCAACGGCGGCGCTGTCGCCGCCGCCTCCCTGCCCCCGCCGCTCACGCTGCGCCCCGCGAGCTCGTTCCCCCCGCTCGAGGAGGTCGTGGTGCCGGCCGGGATCCGCGCCAGCCTGCCGCGAATCACGGTGATGCTGGCCACCGGGACCGTCACCACCCTGGTGGTGCGCGGCCCGGACTCCAGCGGCCGCCTGACGCTCCTCGGGTCGATCGCCGCTCAGCTCGGACGGGACACGCTGGTGCACGAGGGCCAGGCCGGCGACGAGGGCTGGCGGCTGCTCGGGCCGCTGGCGGCGCTCGGCGGCGCCCTGGCCGTGACCGTGGCCGCCCCCGCTCCGGGCGAGACCTGCCGGCTCCCGGCGTTCCCGCCGTTCGGGGGGCGCGCGGCAGAGCCGGTCTTGCTCGGGGTGGTCGCCGGGCGCACCGGAGGGCTGGCCGGGCCCGCCCTCGAGGGCGCCCTGTCCCTCACCCTGGACAGCGGCGACGCCCGCGGCCGGCGCCAGCTGTGGCTCGACGGCGGCCTGCGGGCCGCCGCGGCCGACCTGGTCGAGATCACCGAGCGCTTCCTGCTCACCCCGGGCAACATCCGGCGGGCGGTGCCGCTCGCCCACGCGGTCGCGGCCAGTCAGGGACGCGATGAGGTGCTGCCCGCCGACGTGCGGGCCGCCGCCGGATCCCTCAGCCGCCAGGTCCTTGAAACCCTGGCCACCCGCCTGGAGCCGCTCGACGGCAGCACCGGCCCGGTCCTGACCCCGGCCGCCGCCGAGGAGCTGGCGACCCTGCTGTCCCTCTGCCGGCACCGGGAGCGGCTGCCCGGCCGGGTCGCCGCGGCCGCCCGGGCCACCATGAACCGCGGCGTCCGGGCCCTGTTCAGCGGGCCAAGCGGCACCGGCAAGACGCTCGCCGCCCGCCACCTCGGCGCCCAGCTTGGCCTCGACGTCTACCGCGTCGACCTGGCCGCGGTGGTGAACAAGTACATCGGCGAGACCGAGAAGAACCTGGACCAGTTGCTCAGCCGCGCCGAAGAACTCGACGTGATCCTGCTCCTTGACGAGGGCGACGCCCTGATGACCGGGCGGACCGACGTCAGCAACGCCAACGACCGCTACGCCAACCTGGAGACCAACTTCCTGCTGCAGCGGCTGGAGACCTTTGAGGGCATCGTCATCATCACCTCCAACGCCGCCAGCCGGATCGACGCCGCCTTCAAGCGCCGCATCGACGTCACCGTCGAGCTGCTCCCTCCCGACGCGGACGCCCGCTACCAGATCTGGATCGCCCACCTGCCCCCCGACCATGCCGTGTCCCCGCATTTGCTGGAGGAAGTAGCCCGCCGCTGCGCACTGACCGGCGGCCGGATCCGCAACGCCGCCCTGCATGCCAGCCTCCTGGCCCTGGAGGCGTGCCGTCCGGTGACCGATGAGGACCTCAACGTGGCCGTTCAGCGCGAGTACCGCCGCCTGGGAGCATCGTTCCCGCTGGCCGGCTGGCTGGAGCAGGCCCGGCGGAGCGACCAGTGACGGCCAACGGCGGCCGGACCGGACTGTCCGTTGAACCCGAGGCGAGCCGCCCTCAGCCGCTGCCGGTGCGGGAAGGCGCATCCGCCCCGAGCCCCCAATCACCGGACCTGTCGGCGGTGCCGCTGTGGAGCCAGCTCGGTGCGGGGCGCCCGCTGGCCACCGACGAGCGGGAACGGTACGGGCGGCTCCTGGACCGCCCGGTGGACGGCGTGCGCGTCCACGACGGAGTCCCGATGCCGGGCAGTGGTGCTGGTGCATGGTCGGCCGGCGGCCACGTGGTGCTCAGCCCGTGGCTGCCAGCCGACCAGCGCCAGGGCGCCCTCGACCACGAGGTCGTGCACGCCGCCGGCCAACTGGCCGCTCCACGGGGCGCCGCCGGGGCGGCGCCGTCCAGCTCCGCCGTCGAGTCCGCGACCGAGGCGGCGGTCACCGCGATGGCCTGGGGCGTCCCGGCCACCGTGCCGCTGGATCCCGGCTCGGTACCGCGCGGGCTGCCCCCCGGCAAGGACGGCGAACCGCTAGTAATTACCGCGTCGAGTTTCGAGGATGCCGCCCGGCAGTTTCAGTCCATCCTCGACGAGGTGAAGGCCGGGGGTACGACCCGCTACACCCTTGTCGGGCGGACCGCGGTCGTGGTGTTCGACCGGGACGGAACTGCGCTGGGCACCTTCCGGCTCCGGATTCCCGCCCGAATCGCGAGCGGGGTGCACATTCCGGCACCCGGCTCGACGCAGCTGTACCCGCTACTGAGATCAGGCAGTGGCTATCGGCGAGGGCCAGCCGCGACCGGAGGGGACATCGACTTCGGACACGACATCACCAAGCAGGAGGAATTCGACGACCTGGCGCGCGGGCACATCATGATCTACGTCGTTCCGGCGGCGGACCTGGCCGGACCGCCGCCGTCGGAGCCGACAAGCACCGAGCAGCCCGACCCCCTCATGCAGTTCAAGGCAACCGCCCAGGCGAACCTCCCGCCCTGGCCGGGCTATGTGAGGGCCTTTACCCCGCAGGTGACGGCGACGAACTCGACCGGCTCCTTTCTCATGCACGTCGAGAACAACCAGGGCATTTCGGACCTGGACCGGGTAACGAACCTGATGCAGCGGATCAACTTCAACTGGCAGGTCCTGAAGCTCGACGCGCATTTCATGCCGGTGGACGGCGCCATCCGCTCCGCCACCAGGTGGGATGCGACCAAAGGCAAGTTCGAGCGGCGGGCCCGCAACGCGGAGGCCGACCGCCAGGCGCTCCTCGGCGAGCATCCCGAGCGCCAGAGCCTGCCGGCGAGGTTCGTCAAGGAAGCGGTCGCCGACCAGGTGCACGACGCCCGCCTGATCTTGTCGGTCACCGGCGAGGTCGTGTCCCAGGTGATCGACTCACTGGTAGGCGGCCCGGAGAACCCGTTCTCCGAAGACATCATGGACGTGCAGTTCCGTGAACCGGGGGACTACTTCGTCCGCTGCCTGGCGACGCCGGTCTCCGGTGCTGGCTCGAAGTACCAGCGAGCCAGCACGGTCGGCGGCGTCACCGTGTCGGTCTTTGACATCGCCGAGTACGCCAAGGAAGCCCTGGGCACCGAAGCCGGCGAGGCCGGCAAGGCAGGACAACGGATCGCGGCCATCGATGCGGCCCTCGCGGCCCCGCCCAGCGCCGGGCCGGACCCCGGCGACCAGGCCAGGCAGGCCAGGGAGCGGGCCTTTCTCGGGTTCGAACGCTCCTATTTTCAGGCTGTCATCGATGCCAAGGGCGATCAGGGTGCCATCCTGGCCGCACGACGGGACTACCTCCTGGCCCGCATCGCCTGGCTGAGCGGCCCCGCGCTGCCCCCCGGCGACGCTGGCTTCCGGGCAGCCGTGCGGGACGAGCTCGTCCACCTGCGGGATGAGGAACAGCAGGCCAGATCCACTATCGACCTGGCGCGGAGCCGACTCCCGAGCGACGTGACCCCGACCGGGCTGATGACCGCCGTCCTCATCGACGAGGAGAGCGGAGCCCGGCTCGATATGACTTTCTCGCTGGGGGAGCGGCGGTATGTCGTCGCTGACCAGCTGGAAGTGATCATCGCCGATATTACTGGCGGGCAGGCCGGGCGGGTGTTCAACGGGAGGGGCGACGGCTTCCAGGGGGCCGGCCGGCCCGACGCCGTGCGGGCCGCCATGCGGGACCTCCGCAAGAACCTCAAGCGGGGCCGGGGGGAGCTCGCCTACCGGCTGCCGACACGCTACGCGGCGATCGACCTGGACCTGCCCAACCCGATGCAGCTGCAGCTCTCGGCCCTGGACATGGCCGCTGAGACCGCCGACGACGCCGCCCACGCCCTCACCCTAGCCGCGCTGCTGGCCGCGCCGTTCACTGACTTTGCCTCGCTCGAGATCCTCGCGGTGCTGGCCCCGGTCCAGGCGGCGACCAGCCTCTACCGGATCGTCGACCGGGCCGTCTACCAGGACCTGTCGCTCGACACCGCGCTGGTCATGGACTTCATCAACATCGCCACCGCCGGCCTCGGCGGAGTGGGCGAGGCGAACCAGCTGGCATCGCGCGGCGTGCAGATTGCCGCCGGGGCCGCTGGAGTGGCGGTCAAGCTGCTGAACTACGGCAACTACGTGGTGATCGGCTGGCAAACCTTCCGCGACCTCACCACCCCGGATCCAGCGGGCAGCGACCCGCGGGAAGGCCGACAGCGCCGTCTCCGGGCCCTGCTCTCAGCGCTCGAGGCAGTGGCGATCCACGCGGCCGGAGAACTCAAGTCTGAGGCCGGCCTGCCGCCTGCCCACCCCCCGCCCGAGCCCGCGGCGAGCAGAACGGCCAGGGAGGAGGGCGCCCCGCCATCCGGACGGCCAGGCAGCCACGCAGGTACGGCTGCCGGAACCGGCCAGCGGCCGGAGCCGCCTCCGACGGCCAGGACCGAGAGCGCCAAGGCCCGGCCCGCCACCCGGTCCGAGCTACCGGACCTGCGCCGCGGCCTGCCCGATGATCTCGCCGCCTTCATGCACATCACCCAGGACACGTCGCCCGGCTTCGGCGGTCACACCGTCCATGTCGAGTACACCGCCGAGGGCGGGATCATCACCGACATCAGGCTCCGGGTCGGGCCCGACGCCACGTTCGGCGAGATCGCCGAGCACGTGACCACGATCCGCTCCATGCAGCGTTACCAAGGGCTCGCCGGACACGTCCGGGCTCTCCTAGACCGGATCACCGCCTGGCTGACGAGGAACCCGCTCGCCGGCCCGGGTTCCCGCGCCTGGGAGGCCCGCCTTGAGCTGGAGAAGCTCCCGCCCATCATCGAGGCCCGCGCCCGCGAGATGGCCGACCCGGCCATCACCCCGGCCCGTCGCGCCGAGCTCGAGCTGGAACTGTCCGACCTCGAGCAGCAGCTGGCCCGGCACGCCGCCGACGTCGACTCCGCGGCTACCGGCCAGGGATTCGTGGCGGCCGAGGGGATCAGCGCCGGGAAGGCTGAGGCGGAACGCCGGGGCTACCCCAAGCTGCCGGATCCCAATGCGGAGGCCAGCGACGGCACCAAGCTGGGCGAGTACATCTGGCGCTACACCGCAGGGGACAAAGAACCAGAGGTGGTCCGGCGCGGCGACGGTCCCAAGCTGATCTACGACAAGAAGTCGGGCAAGTTCGTACCGGATACACGCACCCGGGCCGAGCCGTCCTTCGGGACCACCACTACCCCGGCCGAGGCCTTCGAGGCTCTCGGCGGCCGGGATCCGGAATTGGAGTTCGGCAAGTTCACCCACATGCTGGTGGCGGAGGGAGTGGTCCGCGGCCCCGAGGCCATCATCGCGGCCATGAAGGATCCGGCCGGGCGGCAGTACCGGACGGTGCGGTCCAACCTGAAGGACATCTACGCCCAGGCGGTGGTCGACACCATTACGGATCCGACCCGGCTCCACGCCACGCCCCTGTTCCAGTTCCTGCGTCGCCGGGGGGTTGCGCCGGAGGACGCGCTCGCTCAGGCGAGTCACGCCGAGATGCTCCGTGTCACCGGGAACCTCAGCTCGTCTGATCGCGGGGCGGTAGCCGAACGGTGGTACGCAGCCGCCTTCGGCACCGCGAGCGCTCAACAGGTCACCATTACGCCGGAGCAGGCCAGCGCGGCGGGCACTAGCATCAGCACGACGCGACGGCTCGACCGCGTCTCCGGCTGGTTCATCGAGGAGCTGAAGAACGTGTCGGGCCGGCTCGATGCCGATGACCAGGCCCAGATCGAGGACCAGCTCCGCCTGGTCGACCGGGACATCCCGTTGGGGGGAGGAAAGGTGCAGCGCGTCAAATACCTCAAGGTGTCGATGCTCGATCCGGAGGGCGTGCTGGCCAATGCCGGTTACATGTACAAGCGGCTGGACCCCAGCGAGCCGCAGGCGAGCGAGCTGATGTTCGAGATCTGGAACTCCCGGGGGACTAGCCTGCTGGTGACCACCGAGAACCGGGCGATACTGAACGACCCGGCTAAGCTCAAGGCCTATCTCGCCTACGGAACGGTGCAGTAGTGACGGACTCCCTCCCGCTGATGCTGCTGACCGCCAATGGCGCGCCGCCGGACGAGATGGTCGCGGCGGCTGTCACGTGCGGCTGGCTTCCAGCCCGCCCGCCCGATCCGGACGAGGACGGAGAAAACGGCGGCGTCGATGACGACTGGCTCGGCCGGTTCACCCCCCCGGTGGTGAGGGCACGGGTCACCTGGGGACCGGATGACGCCAGGGAGGCATCAGCCGTCCACGGCGCGGGCGTGACCGTGCTCGGTCGCCGCGCCGCGCCCCGCACCCCCGAGGTGCTTTCGATGATGGCGGCCATACCATTCGAGGAGGCCACCGTCACCGGCGTGCATCCCGAGTGGCGGACCGGCCCGGAACGTTATCGCGCCCCGTCTCTCGGCGGGGGAATGCCGTCTCACGGCTGGCTGTGTGCCTTCCGCGGACCGCGGGCCCACCGCCGCCTGGTGTCCCGCCGGTGGCTCGACTGGGGGCCGTGGCGGCTGCACCGCTTGCCCGGCGACCTGTCCGTGGTGGAGTTCCACGACCCGGTGGCCGATTCCGCCACCGCCTTGGCGCAGGCCCGGCCCGGACACGAGACACTCGGCATCACCGACAACGGGGGCTACATACAGCCTGACTTCGCGTACCAGGACCCGCCCCGGGGAATCTGGGATGACAGCGGGCTGCTCAAGGTGATCGTGCACGGGCGCCAACTGGAACCCCGTGAGCTGCTTGAGGCGTGCGCGCTGCGGATCGAGACCAGGCACGTAGAACCAGGTCCGATCCGGCAGCTGGCTTACGTCTTCATGGAAGAGTCCCAGGCCGAGCGGAACCTGCAGGCCCTGGCCGCCCGCGACCTGGAATGCCGGGCAATCCGCGACGGCAGGGAAATAGTCCTCGACGGCCGTGACCGCCGCCCGCCCCGCCCCGCCTGGGTGAACCAGGACGTTCAGCGCTAGGCCGGAGGGTCAGCCCGTGAACCTGCGCACGGGCAGCGGCCCGGTGCGCCGGTTGACCTGCCGTTGGCTGCAGCTGCGCCGTTTTCGGCGGCGGCTGGTCCTCGGCGGTGATGCTGCGGTGATGCTTGGGTGACCCCGGCGGCGAAAGATCAGGCGCAGGCGGCGGAGGAGGCCGGCCAGTGCGGATCGCGGTAGTCATCACGGCCGACGGGCGGCATCCCGGCTGGCTGGCCGCCGCGCTGCGTTCGGTCGACGACCAGCATCCCCGGCCCGCGCAGCGGTGCCTGGTGCTGGACTCATCCGACGGCGCGGCCGCGGCGGATCCGACGGGCGGCTGGACGGTCCGCCGCGGCGACTGGGGCGACCCGGCCGCCGCCCCCAACGAGGGCCTGGCCGCCACCGGTGCGCCGTGGGTGGTGTTCTGGGATGCCGACAACGTCATGCCGGACGGCTTCCTGGCCGCCGTCGCCGACGCGGTCCAGCAGGCGGAACCGGACGTGGGAATCGTCTACTCCGACATCGAGTACGTGGACGAGAACCTGGGCCACGGCTTCGTGTGGCGGGTACCCGACTGCGACTACTGGAGCCTGCGCGAAGACAACTGCGTCGACACCGCCTCGGCCTGGCGGCGGGAGGCGCTCGAGCTGTGCGGCGGCTGGCCGCGCGGGTTCGGCGCCTTCGAGGACTACGCGCTGGCCCTGGAGCTGACCCGCCGGGGCTGGCAGGCCCGGCGCCGGGACGGGCCGCCGATCGTGATGCGGCAGCATGACGGCCGCCGGACCCAGGCCAGGATTCGCGACAGCGGCCGCCTCACCGACCTGTGGCAGGCCCGCACCCTGGCCATCGTCTCGCTGCTGGCCGGGCGGGCCAGCACCTACGAGCGGTGGGAGAATTTCCTGGACACAGCCGAGCTGCCCCGTCACACCAGCCTGTACGTGGTGGACAACAGCGGGGACGCCGCGTTCACCCGCCGGGTCCACCAGACCGCGCACGAGCTGGGCGTCACCCGGCAGTGCCCCGGGTGGGCGAGGACCTCGTGTTCACCCCTAGAGGGCGACGTGGAGCCGCCGCCGGACGCGATCCCCCGGCTCGCCGAGCACATCCGCCGCCATGCCTCAGGAAGCTGTGCCGCCGTGGCCGGGGCCTACGACTTCGGGGACGGGAAGTTGTGCGCCGGCCGGGCCGGCGGCGGCTGGGGATCGCCGGTCTACTGGCACGAGCTGTCGGACGAGCCGATCGACGTCGAGTGCGTCGGCGGCGGCTGCACGCTGTGGGCGAACTGAGCCCTGTCCGGGCAGCCGGTTCCGTCGACTGGTAACCGACCCGGATCTTCTCGAACGGCCTGATCAGCTCGGCCACGACCGCCTGGTCCTCGGGCGCGCCCAGCACCGCGAACTCCAGCGACTCGCTCCGGTCGTAGAGCCCGGACTCCAGCAGCTCCTCGGTCACCTCGCGGTAATGCCCCAGGCAGCAGATCGTCGCGGAGCCCCGGATCGGCGCCTCGGCGGTCAAGCTGCACCCGTCCGGCGTGATCGCTCGCCCGCCTCAAGAGGAGTGCGCATTGTCAGCCATCCCTGTCAGCGGTCGGCGCCCGGTGACACGGGCTTTCCGTCACCTTCCGCCGCCGTCGTCACCGCAGCATCGCGCGGACGTTACCAGTCCGCGTGACGCGCACGTGACGGACGGGCAACCCAGGGCGGGCAAAGTTGACCCATGCGCCCGACTGTGGTGGTGGGGATCCACGCCCACGCGGAGCCGGCCAGGCTGGCCGAGACGGTGCGCTCGCTGCGCGCCGATCGTGCGGACGGCGCGGAGATCGTGCTGCTGCCCGACGGACCGGATGCCGCCCTGGCGGCGGCCCTCACGGCCGAGCCGGAACTGGCCGACCTTCCGCAGTGGGGAACCACCGAGCCGTTCGGCCCGCCCGCGTGCTTCAACCGGCTGGCCGCGCGCGGCGACGCGGCGGTGGTGGTCCTGGTCGAGAGCGGCACCGTGCTCGGGCCGGGCTGCCTGGCGCTGCTGCTACAGGCCCTGGACCACCCGGGCCGGGGGCTGGCCGGCCCGTCCACCAACCGCTCGTGGAACGAGCAGGGCGTGTTCGGCCGCGCGGTCGCCGCCGACGTGGCCAGGACCGCCGCCATGGCTCGCCGGCGCTACGGCGCGGCGGCGCGCTCGCTGGAGCCGCTGCACAGCCTGGCGGACTTCTGCCTGGCCGTCCGGCGCCCGGTGATCGAGGCCGTCGGCGGGGCCGACGAGGAGTACGGCCTGGGGCCCTGCTGGGAGATGGACTACAGCATCAGGGCGGCCCGGGCCGGCTTCACCGGGGTGTGGGTGGGCGCCGCCTACGCCTACCGGCACCCGCATACCGGACGTCGCCGCGCCGCCGAGGCGGACCTGATGGACCGGTCCCGCCGCCTCTACCAGGACCGGTTCTGCGGGCTGCGGCTCAGCGGGCAGCGCCCGGACTACGAGGACCACTGCCGGGGCGAGGCGTGCGAGCACTTCGCTCCGGCCGCCCTCCTCACCCTGGCCCGGCCGCTGGCGGCACCCGGG
>Ga0187783_10002688_pt1 | contig 13179 bp, 9 predicted proteins | sample 1015_SJ02_MP02_2_FD_132471 | JGI IMG/M metagenome (GOLD analysis project Ga0187783, IMG submission 132471) | Tropical peat soil microbial communities from peatlands in Department of Meta, Colombia - 1015_SJ02_MP02_20_MG | ecosystem: Environmental > Terrestrial > Soil > Wetlands > Peat | place...
TCGCGCGGCGGCAAGGGCGTCAAGAACCTCTCGGTCACCGACCGCGTCGGTCCGGTCAACACCATCCAGCTCGTCGACGATACCTCCGAGCTCATGGTCATCAGCCAGTTCGGCAAGATCATCCGCATCGACACCAAGACCGTCCGCTCCGCCGGCCGCGCCACCCAGGGCGTGCGCCTGCTCTCGCTCGAAGACGGCGACAAGGTCGCCGCCGCCGTCATCATCCCGCCTGAAGAACTCAGCGGAAACGGCAACGGCAAAGACGAAGACCCCCAGGGCACCCTGCTGCAATGACAATCGTCAAACTGGGTGCCCCGCCCTCGCGACACCTGTGTTCTTGTCGCTAGGGTGGGCTAAACGCAAATTTCATCCCGCACGAAGATCGGCGAGCACAGACCGAGGGTGCCCCACATCTCGATTTTGAGATGTGGGATTGCTCAACCCTTCCTCACCCTCTCGTCCTGAGCCTAGTCGCGCATCAGCGCGACGCACCAATTGGCCTGCATTTTCGCGATCGAGATCCGGCAGGAACCTGGGTGCCCCACATCTCGATTTTGAGATGTGGGATTGCCCAACCTTTCCTCACCCTCTCATCCTGAGCGAAGGCCGCTCGCTTCTGAACGGCCGGAGTCGAAGGACCTGCATTTGACCGCGTTCCCCTGCACGTCGCGCGGCCCGCGCTGACCCCTGATCCCTGATCCCTGATCCCTGATCCCTGAAACGCTACACCACTTCTCCGCCCAACACCGTCGCCACCAGCTTTCCGTCTGGCCCGACAGCCACCAGATTCGCCGGTTCCCCCACCGCCACCCGCCCCGCCCTGTCCCTCAACCCCGTCATCGCCGCCGGATTCGCCGTCAGCAGCCTCAGCGCATCGTCGATGCTCGCGCCCGTGAATGCCACGCAATTCTTGAGTGCGCGGTCAAGAGTCAGTACACTGCCCGCCAGCACCCCATCGCGCATTGCCCTCCCGTTCGCCACCTGCACGGCAAATCCGCCCAGTCGATACTCTCCGTCTGGCATTCCCGCCGCGCTCATCGCATCGGTGATGAGAATCCCCCGCTCCGCGCCCTTGGCTCGCCACCAGAGCTTGGCCATCTCCGGCGCCGTGTGAATCCCGTCGCAAACCAGCTCGGCAAAAATTGTGTCGTCGGTCAGTACCGTGCCGAGAATTCCCGGCTCCCGGTGATCCAGCGTCCGCATCGCGTTGAATGTGTGCGTCGCGCTGGTTGCTCCCGCTGCGATCGCCGCGCGGGTCTCCGCGGCCGTGGCGTTCGAGTGGCCCACCGATACGCGCACTCCGCGCCGCACCGCATGCGCCGTCAATTCCGTCGCGCCCGGCAGTTCCGGCGCCAGCGTCATCAGTCGCACGTTGCCTTCGGCGGCATCGAATAATCGGTCGAAGATTGCAATGTCAGGTTGAAGCAGGTACTCCGCAGGTTGCACGCCGCGCTTTGCGTGCGAAAGAAATGGCCCCTCAAGATGAATTCCCAGAATGCGCGCCGAGCCGCTCTCGGGCCCCCGTGCAATCAGCTTCGCCAGCCCCTCCACTGACCGCAATGTCGCATCCAGAGGAGCGGTAACCGTCGTCGCCAGAAAGCTCGCCGTTCCACGCGACGCCAGAAACCGGCCCATCGTGCTGAGAGCCTCCGGCGTTGCTTCCATCACATCGTGTCCGGCGGCGCCATGAATGTGAATGTCGAAGAACGCCGGACCCAGGGTCGCGCCCGGAAAGTCAACCACGCGGCTGCCCGGGGGAAGTGCGGCGGCTTCACGCGTCGAAATCGAGGCGATGTCCTCGCCCTCGATCGTAACGATTGGATTTTGAATGAGCTTTGCTCCGTCAAAGAGCGCATTGGCAGTTAGGATCGTCGCCATATAAAGAATGCAATTTGATTCGATGGCCGCCCGTCAATCAGGAAAACTCATCATGCGGCATTGCGCCGTGTAAAATCCAATCCCGCATTCGACCCAAAATTAATGAAGCTCGAAGGCGCCCGCTTCGAGCTTCATCCCTGGGCAATGTTCCAGAATCCTCAGGCGCTGGAACCTGCTTGTCAGCATTTGTCAGAAGTTGAGCTTGAGCGCAAACTCAATTTGCCGCCCCGGATTCGAGCCGTCAAGCAGCCCGTATACCCCTACGGTATTCGATCCGCTCGCGGGACCCGTCGTGCGAATGCCGCTGCAATACTCGCACGAACTGTAGTTGTCGTCCCACGTCGCCGGAATACTGAAGATCGGCGTGTTGGTCAGGTTCATGAACTGCGCCATGAAGGTCAGGTTTGTACTTTCCGTAATCGGAAAAGTCTTGTTCAGGTTCAGGTCGGCGGTCCTCAGATGCGGCCCGCGCAGCGACCCCACCGGACAAGTGCCGAATTGGCCGTCAGCCTGCGGAGAGACGAACCCCGGATTCAGGTTCACCTTTCCGATGCTGCCCCCGATCTGCTCCGTTACCATCGGCATATTCGGCGCAACATCGCTGTTGCAATCCGGACGCGGCACATATGTTCCCGGCGCCGTCAGGTTCGAGGCCCCGGCCGCATTGAACGAACCCATCCACTCGCCGTCGATCGGGGTTACGGCAAACCCCGAGCGGAACGTCGTATCCAAAGCAATGTTCCAACCGCCAATAATCTCATCAGCGGCCTTGGGAACGTCGGCCCCAAACGTTTTGCCCCGGCCGAAGGGAAGGTTATAGAGCCCATACGCATTGAAAGCCGCCAAAGCGTCGATCGAGCACTTGCCGTAGTCGCCCAGCGGATTGTACTCGTTCTGGAAGAAGTTGCCGCCGCCCTCGTTCTGCTGTTCGCCCAAACCTTCTTCGTCGCCGTACACGCCAAAGTAGCCCAGTGAATCGGTATTGCACCGCGACAAGGTGAAGTTGGCCTGCAGATCGAGTCCATGGTAGTTCCGCTCCGACACGGTTGCTTCCAGCGCGTTGTACCACGAAACCGCATCCGAAGCGTTATAGCGGGCCTGCCGTACTCCGGCCGTTATGAGGTTCTGCATGTAAGGACCAGCAACCACATTTGGCGGATCGTATTTGTTCCCCCAGATGTCCGTGACGTCGTTCGCGGGCGGCTGCAACCCAAACGAAAGCTGCTTCTGGTTGTACCAGTAGATATCGGCCATGTGCTCGTCGTGATTGGCCACGTATCCCACCGATGTAGTGAGGTTGTTGCGGAATTGATGCTGCACGGTCAGATTCCACTGCTGATTCATGGCTGGCCGCAAATTGGGGTTGGTCGCGTGCGTGACTTCGCCGCTGAGACAAGTCGGCGACAAGGCCACCAGCTCGGCTGTCGTGCAGGCGTTCTGGTAAGGCGAATAGCCATCTGACAGCGTGGACTGCGGCACTCCTGTCGCCCCCACGTTGGTTTGATCGATGAGGATCGAATTAGGCGGGTTGATCACGGCCATGTTGCTGATCCCGTTGCCTTCCATAAAGCTCGATATGTCGTAGGCCCCGCGGATCACCGTGCTGGGCGCGAACTTAGGCTGCCACGCGAAACCAAAACGCGGCTCCAGGTCGCCAATTCCCCAATACGTGTTGTAGTTTGTTCCCGGCTCCGGAGCGCCCGTCACCAGGTCGAAGTTGATGTTGTTCTTCGGATTCCGGTCGCCGCGCGGAGTGTTTACCGCGTAGCGGATACCCAGATTGAGCGTCAGATTGTTTGTCGCCTGATAGTTATCCTGCACAAATCCAGCGCCCAGGCTGTTCACCAGGTGGAAATGAATCGGCTCGCCGACGCCTACGCTGTACGGCATGCCGAGCAGGAAGTCCGCGTAAGAAGTCGTGCTGCTCGCGGCTCCCGTGTTGTCTGTGTATTGCCCGTTGAACGTCCACTGCCCCGCTTCGCCGTTGTTGCCTGCATACGTGTCGTTCATGTCGTAGTGCAGCCACTGCAAGCCGGTATGAACCGAGTGCCTGCCGTGAGTCCACGTCAGCGAGTCTTCGATTTGATTCGTGGTGTCATGGAAGACCTCGACGCCCGCCGCTCCGCCCACGCTGATCGACGACAAGGGCGTCGAGAAATTCAGATTGGGCAGAATGTTCACCGGAACATCGGGCAGTCCGATCGTTGTATCCACGTTGCCGGTTGCGGCCGAAGTAAAAATCTCATCGTTGGCCGGGAAGATCGTCGTGCCAATGCGAAGGTCGTTCAGCAGCGTGGGCGTGAATGTGTGCACGTAATCTCCCACGATGCTCTTCAACGGATACTGGCGCTCAAGGTTCGGCGTCAACACATCGGCGCCGTTGCTGTTGACCAGTTGCGTGTACATCTGGGTATAGCGGCCCATGATGTGATCATTTGGCGTGGCCTCCCAATCGATCTTCAGGTCACCCTGGGAGTTGTGTGTGTAGCCGCTCGTAAAGTAGTTGAGCGTGTCCACCTGGTTCTGGAATGCAGGCAGCGCCAGCAGTGCTTTCGCCACCGGATCGACCACGGAAACCGGAACCTGGTCGTAAGGAATGATCGGGCGTGCAGAGGCCGACACTCCTGCTGCGGGCATATACAACTGCGTCCCGCCAACGCATTGGCCCGTGCTGTTGAACGCTCCGCCCCCGCTCGTGCACAGCCAGCCCAGGTCATACACCTGTGCGCCCGATTGGCCCGTGCTCGCCGTGTAGAAGCTGGAATTTGGAAGCAGGCTGTTGGTCTGAGCAGTCTTCGGCTGGTTGTAGAGCGAAGTTTCCTCGTCGGCAAAGAAGAACAGCTTGTTCTTGATGATGGGACCACCGATTGTGCCGCCAAATTCGTTCCACTGCAGCACAGGGCGGGGAAGCGTCGCCGCACCGGGAATCCCTTGAAGATAGTTGTTGGCCTTGTCCTGCCAGCTGTTGGCTTCAAAGGCGGTGTTCCGGTCATATTCGTACACGCCGCCATGGAATTTGTTCGTGCCCGATTTGAGCGCTTCGACGATCACCCCGCCTGCATAGTTGCCGTAATCTGCGGGCGCGTTGCTGACGATAACATTGAATTCCTGTACGGCGTCCGGTGCAGGCGTGTAAGAAACGTCATCGTTGTCGGGCTGATTATTGTCCATGCCGTCAAGAATGAAATTGTTGTCCTGCTCGCGCGCGCCGTTCACGTACGGGCGCCCCGTGCCGAAGGTGGTTTGCGGCGACTCGAAGGCAAAAATGTTTGAGGTCAGAACTCCCGGCGCCAGCAGCGTCAACTGATTGATATCGCGCGTGGCCAGCGGCAGATTCGATGCCGCATTGGCGTCAATCAGCGTGCTCACCTCAGTAGAGCCGGTTTGCAGCAGCGGTGGCAAGTCGCTCACCGTTACCGTCTGGTTCACCACGCCCACTTTCAAACGAAAGTCCACGCGGGCCACTTGATCCAGCACCAGCGTAAAAGGACTGCGAACTTCCGTGCTGAATCCTTCGGCTTCCACTTTCAGCTGAATCTTGCCCACCGGAATCGTCGGGAACTCGTACAGCCCCGCGCCGGTGGTCTTCGTGCTCCAGGTAGTTGCCTGGTCCACGTTAATCGCCGTGACCGTAGCATTCCCGACTGCAGCCCCCGACACGTCGGTTACCAGCCCGGTAATCGAGCCGGCAGCCTGCTGCGCGCGCGCGCTCGGCGAAAGCCCCGTCAGAAAAATCAGAAGACAAGCGGCGCCGATTGCGATCAGCGAATTGTGATGAGTAAGCTTCACTGGAATTTCCTCCTCCTCATGAGCGGTCCCGGTTGATGCTCCGAACTGGAAGCGTTGCTGAAACGATGACTGCCCGCCTGACTCTGCGTGTGATCCATGCGTGGGCGGCTGACTCAATCGAACTCCATCCCTTCAGGAAACCGTCTCAACTGTGATCGTTCCCACTTTGAGCCGGAGCTGCATTGTCCCGAAAATCGACCCCGATCAAATCGCCGCAAAATGCGCAATCATCGATGCGTGGGATACTAACCCAACGCTTTCAGAAAAAGCAAGAGGAAAAATGAAAAATTTTAATAGATATGATCATTTTTATGATTCTGAACTACATATCTGGACTCAAATATGGGAGAATCTATGACTTGAGTGGGAGTAAACTGCGCGAGATCTGATCGCTTCATGAATTGGGCCAGAGATCGCCCTCCGCTCTTCCGTATATAGAGCTTGTCTCTCAAAACCGCACACTCTAACTCATATCACGTTGATATAACATGCTTTATTAACAGACTCCCCTGGCAATGGTCGAAGGATCAGCAAAGCTTCGCACGAAACCGCCCTTTCACATCCCTGGCCGCCATTGCGCCCAGGCGGCGCCCCGTCCCCCGCTTCAACCCCCGCAAAGCCGCAGGCATTCGTTCGGCAAGCCGGACCATAATTCCACAAAATTATCGATAGTAAATTTATTGATCAAATAATTGCATGTTTCATATTCATATGCTATAAGTTCTCAATTCGCTGCTCACAACGTCAAATCAACCAGGACCAATGTGCACACTGATCGGATCAACGCTATAACTTCATACCTCAAGCAGTTGCCCATTGATCCCAGGCGGGTTGACGGTCAACCTCTCGGCGTCTTGGGTCTGTCATTTCGATCTCCGGACATTGTTGCCTTGACGTTGGTTGATGGGAATCCATGCCGGAATCGACCATGAATAACGTCTTCTTTGAGCTTTGTGTTGAAAACCTTGACGCCGGCCGAGCAGCTCTGGCCGCGGGAGCAGATCGCATCGAGCTTTGCTCCGGACTTGAACGCGGCGGACTAACGCCCGGCCAGGAGTTATTGACCGCGGATCTCCAGTCGCTCAACCTTCCTGTTTACGTCCTCATCCGGCCGCGCAGCGGCAACTTCTGTTTCTCACCCGACGAATTCAGCCTCATGCGCCGCCAGATCGGCGAGGCCAGAGAGGCTGGCGCCAAAGGAATCGCTGTCGGCGTGCTCCTTGAGAATCGCCGCATCGATGTTGAGCGCACCCGCGCGCTTGTCGAACTTGCGCGCCCCTTGGCAGTCACCTTTCACCGCGCCTTCGATGAAACTCCTGATCTGTTCGAGGCGCTTGAAGACGTGATTCGAACCGGCGCCGATAGTCTGCTTACGTCAGGAGGCGCTCAGGACGTGTTGAGCGGCGCCAGCCTCATCGGAGCCCTGAGGCAGCGCGCTCGCGATCGCATTCATGTCATCGCCGGTGGTGGATTGCGGCTGGAGAGTCTCGTCGAGGTCGTGCGGCGCTCCGGGGTCTATTCCCTCCACGGATCGCTCACTCGCAGGAACGGCGTCCATTCTTCGCATGCCAACGGCCAGCAGTTGGAGGCAGATGTGCGCGAAGCCATCCGCCTGCTCCGCACTGAATACCGCGCGGCAACAGCATAGATTCTCGAAGCAAATCACGATGGCTGTTGGATAACTGGCGCGCGGCCTGCGCCCTCACACGCGAAGCACTGTGATTCCCTGCCGCTCGAAAGGCGCGATCGCGTCCTGCGCCGCGCTCTCGTCTGTAATCAGAACATGAATCTCGCTCGCCGCGCACACAATGGCAGGACTCACCTTTCCCAGCTTGCTCGAGTCTGCGGCCACAATCACTTGCTTGGCTTGCTTGATCATTTTCTTGTAAACCAGGGCTTCGTCCGTCTCCAGTGTCGTCGCGCCGCGCTCCGCGTCCAGGCCCGTCACGCTGAGAAAAACCTTTTCCATATATACGTTGTCAAGAAAGTTCAAAGCTGCATTTCCTGTCAAGGCAAACGCCCACGCCCAAAGAACCTCACCACCCGTCAAATAAGTGCGGATCGCCGTCTGATTGCATAACTCCATCCCGATATTGATGGCGTTCGTGATCACTTGAATCTTTTCGCGGTGGCGCAGGCTCCGGCCAATGTGCGTCGTGGTTGTCCCCGCGGAAAGCCCCACCGTCTCTCCCGCCTGGATCAACTCGGCCGCAGCCAACCCGATGCGGCGCTTCTCGGCGGCATGGCGCTGTTCGCGTGCCAGAAAGGAGCTGTCGAAGCGGAATGGTTCGTAAAGCAGCGGCTCGACAAGCTCCGCGCCGCCGTGCGTCCGGCGGATCAGGCCGCGATTCTCCAGGCGCGCCAAATCCCGGCGGATGCTCGGCGCCGACGAACCCGCAACGTTTAATAACTCTTCAATGGTTGCACTTCCTGAATTCAGCAAATACTTCACGATCTGCTCAGATCGGCGGTTAATGGACTCGGACATGGCAACGTGATTCTACCCCCTTCAATGCAGCCCAAACTAGGAAAACCAGCACATTTCTCGAAAACGGTCAGAATTTTTACCCCAATCAGTCAGATGGTTGACCGTTAATCCATCATTTGATCATGAAATCCATTCCCGGTTGACTCGCCCTAAAACCCGCTTCTGCTCGCAACAACTCTCTTTCCCATGGCTCCGCGATGCCGCTATAGTCATGGAGGGATTTTTGAAGGGGATGCGTTTCGACAATGAATAAGCTGTGGCCCAATGCTCGCGCTGCCCTCGACGGAATCCTGCGCGACGGAATGTTGCTTGCCATCGGAGGGTTCGGCCTCTGCGGCATCCCCGAGGCGCTGATTCTGGCCCTGCGCGACTCGGGAGTGCGCCATCTGACCATCGCCAGCAACAACGCAGGTGTTGACGGCTGGGGCCTCGGCCTGCTGCTCGAGCGCCATCAGATAAAAAAAATGATTTCCAGTTATGTCGGCGAGAATGCCGAATTCGAGCGGCAGTTTCTGGCCGGCGAGCTCGAGGTCGAGTTTTGCCCTCAGGGCACGCTCGCCGAGCGCATGAGAGCGGGCGGCGCTGGAATTCCTGGATTCTATACGCGGACCGGCACTGGCACTCTGGTGGCCGGCGGCAAAGAGCAAAAGGAATTCGACGGCGTCACCTACATCCTTGAGCGTGGCATTGTGGCCGATGTGGCGCTGGTCAAGGCCTGGAAGGCCGACACCCACGGCAACCTCATCTACCGGCGCACGGCGCGAAACTTCAACCCCAACGCCGCCGCGTGCGGCAAAATCACCGTCGCAGAGGCGGAAATTGTTGTCGAGGCCGGGGAGCTCGATCCGGATGAGATTCACACGCCTGGAATTTACGTGCACCGGTTGGTGCTCAACCCCCATCCTGAGAAGCGCATTGAAAAAACAACAACTCGTCCCGGCTGATCGCGGTTCACAAGCCACAGACAAATCCCACGCAGATTCCGTCGGCACGAACAAGCTAGGAGCTGGAAGCTAACAGCTAGGAGCTGCCTTTATGGCATGGACTCGTCAACAGATGGCGGCGCGCGCCGCCAGGGAAATGAACGACGGATTCTACGTGAATCTCGGCATCGGCATTCCCACGCTTGTGGCCAACTACATCCCCGAAGGAATCACGGTCACGCTGCAATCAGAAAATGGCCTGCTCGGGATGGGACCGTTTCCGCGGGCTTCCGAAGTCGATGCGGACCTCATCAACGCCGGTAAGGAAACCGTGACCTTTGTCCACGGAGCCGCGATCTTTTCGAGCGCAGATTCGTTTGCCATGATTCGCGGCGGCCACATCGATCTGGCCATCCTCGGCGCCATGCAGGTCTCCGAGCGCGGCGACCTGGCCAACTGGATGATCCCCGGCAAGCGCGTGAAAGGCATGGGCGGAGCCATGGACCTTGTTTCCGGAGTGCGTCGCGTCATTGCGCTGATGGAGCACAACGGTCCCGACGGAAGCGCCAAGCTGCTCCACAATTGCACGCTGCCGCTGACCGGAACCCGCGTCGTCGAGCGCATCATCACGGATCTATGCGTGCTCGACGTGTCGCCTGATGGTTTTCGACTCATCGAGCTGGCCGAAGGCGTGACGCGCGAAGAAGTCGAGCGTAGAACCGGCGCCCCGATCCACTGATTCCTGGGTACCCATTCTATGCGCGCTTTCCGCCGTAAGGCGAGAGGCCGCGCCTCATCCTCTCCACGCTGGCTTTCGTTTTTCAAGGAATGCCGCAATCCCTTCGCGAAAGTCGGAAGTCGTTCGCGCTTCGGCCCCGGCTTCAGTTGCCTCGGCAACCGCTGCGCTCAGCCACTCCTTGTTTTGCGCGATGAGCAGCTGCTTGGTCGCGCGCATTGCCTGTGGGCTGTTTGCCAGCAGCGCCTCTGCAAGCGCTTTCGTGCGCCCGGCAAGCTGCTCGCGCGGCACAACCTCATTCACAAGCCCGATCCGTTGAGCCTCGTCGGCGCCGAAAATGCGCCCCGACAGAAGCAGATCCATGCTCTGTTTGCGGCCCAGTTCAAGAGTCAGAAATGCCGACACAAACGCGGGTACAAAGCCGATGCGCACTTCGGTGAAGCCAAACTTTGCCTCTGGACTGGCCAGAGTGAAATCGCAGATCGTTGCCAGGCCAGTACCTCCCGCGATGGCCGGCCCGTGCACAGCCGAAATTGTGGGAATCGGCAACTCATAAAGCGAGAGAAAAAGTCGCGCAATCAGCTGCGCGTCGGCCCGGTGCTCTTGGAACGATTTCTTCTGGACAGATTGAAGCTCCGCAAGATCGAGCCCGGAGCAGAATGCATCGCCCGCCCCGGTCAAGACTAACGCACGGCAGCCGCTCGAGGCCGCGTCCTCGAAAGCCGCAATCAGCTCCGACTGCATTTCCGGCGTCAGCGCGTTGCGCCGCTCCGGCCGATTGAGCGTGATGGTGCGAACTTGCCTGCTCTCCGAAACAACGATCGTCGCGTGGTTCTTCAAGAGTCCTTCCTTCGCTCCAGAATCGCAATCGCCCGCCATGTTAAAGATCAGGCTGCCGCTCCTGCATCCGTCGCAATTCCCTCGCTCGCGCGGATCAGGTCGTCGAGCGGCCCGATTGCCGGAATCCGGGCTCCGCAGTCCCGCAGCGTTGCAAGCAAAATCTCAGTTGGAATGTTCCCGACCAACTCATCCTGCGCGAAAGGGCAGCCTCCCAACCCTCCTAGCGCCCCATCGAAGCGCCTGCAACCAGCCTCGAACGCCGCGCGAATCTTCGCTACCGCCTCGCTGCGTCGCGCATGCAGATGCGCTCCAAACACGATTTCCGCCAAGGCGCTCGAAGCTGCCCCAACTGTCTCTGCGATCTGTTCGGGGACCGCAAGGCCGGCCGTGTCGGCAAGTGATATCTGGCGAATGCCGCGGCTTGCAAGTTGCTCGCATCCCTCGATAACCACCTGTGCGCTCCATGGCTCTCCATACGGGTTTCCGAAGGCCATCGAAACGTAGGCCGCCACTTCCAATCCGCCGTCGCGCGCTATCTCCATCACGTTTTCGAGCTCAACCAGCGACTGCTCCGGCGCCTGGTGCTGATTGCGCCGCAAAAATTCCCGCGAAATGGAATACGGAAATCCCAGTGTCCGCACGCCGCCCGCGCGGATTGCCCGCTCGGCTCCTTTTCGATTCACGACAATGGCAATGATTTCCACATCATCTTCGGGCCTCAGCAGCTCAAGCACGCGTTCGGAATCGGCCATTTGCGGAACCGCCGCAGGCGAGACGAAGCTGACTGCGTCGATATGCCTGAACCCCGCGTCAATCAGGCCGCACAAGTAGGCAGCCTTCGTCTCCGCGGGAATGTGCACCGGGAGCCCTTGCCAGGCATCGCGCGGGCACTCGACAATTTTGACCGCATCGTTCATCCGGCCGTCCGGTCTAGCCCCTGGCTTTCCGCCTCGCTTCCCCAGGCTTCTTCAATATCCGCGCGATGGCGAGAATTGTATTCCAGTTGCGCGTTGTCACAGGCGCGCCGAAAATCCTGTCCAGCCGGCCAAGATAGCCGATCGTCTTCATGTGTCGCCGGTACATTCCAAAAATAAACTGCTTCCTCTGCGCGACCACCCGAACCAGCCATTCTTCCTCGGCCGGAAGCGCGATCGGAAACGCCGTTCCCAGCTTGGCCGCATTCGACAGGATGCTTACGAATCGCACCGTTTCGGATCCCTGCAGCCCGGCCTGAAACGGGCTCTCCGTTTCCAGGCCAAGAATGTCCTCGGCCTCGCAGAGCATCACCTCCGTTTCGAAAGGCAGCCTGCGCAGCAGTTCGGCGCGAAATTTCGCCCGTGAACCGGGTTTCCGGACCACAAACGTTCCCGCGGCGCCCACGTTCACAACATCGTACTTTTTCAACTCCGCGGCCAGAACGCTCGGCCGAAACGCTCTATGCCCGCCAACGTTCACACCGCGAAGAAAAACGACGAGCGCCATTCGTTCCACCCGAGCGTAAACCCCAACCAGCCGGCCTGCGCCGGGATTCCCAGCGTCTCAGATTCGCCTGACTGATGCCCGCCTGCACCGGTGTGAACCACAGCCTCAAACCAAGCTCGAAAAAACCGGAAGCTGCATTCATCCCCGCGACGGATGCACTTTGAGGATCTCCCTCCCGATCACCATCCGTTGAATTTCACTGGTCCCTTCGCCAATAGTGCAGAGCTTCACGTCGCGGTAGAACTTCTCCGCGGGATAGTCCTTGATGAATCCGTAGCCGCCGAATAGCTGAACGGCCTGGTCGCAAATATGCACCGCCGTCTCGCTGGCGAACAGCTTGGCCATCGCCGATTCGCGCGTGATCTTGCGGCCTGCATCCTTCAGCACCGCCGCGCGCTGCGTCAGCAGCCGCGCCGCATCCAGTCCGGTTGCCATGTCGGCCAGCTTCCATTGAATCCCCTGGAACTCAGCGATGGCTTTGCCAAACTGCCGGCGCTCCTTCACGTAACTCAGCGCCGCATCGAGCGCTCCGCGCGCGATCCCCAGCGAAAGCGCGGCAATCGATATTCTGCCCCCGTCAAGCACTCGCATGGCGTCGATGAACCCATCGCCTTCCTTGCCGAGACGATTCTCTTCGGGAATTTCGCAGTCTTCGAAAATCAGCTCGCTCGTGTCGCTGGCGCGCAGGCCAAGCTTGTTTTCTTTCTTTCCCGGCCTGAATCCCTTCGTGCCCTTCTCCACCACAAACGCCGAAAGTCCGTGCGTGCCCTTGCTCTTGTCCGTCACCGCCATCACCACCGCCACATCGGCGTAGCGGCCGTTGGTGATGAAGATTTTGCTGCCGTTCAGAACGTATCGATCGCCGCGCTTCACGGCCATGGTGCGGGCGTTGCTCGCATCCGAGCCTGATCCCGCTTCGGTCAACGCCCACGCGCCAAGCCATTCACCCGTCACCAGTAGCGGAAGATATTTCTTTCTTTGCGCCTCGGTCCCGGCAAGAAAAATATGGTTCGTTCCCAGCGAATTGTGCGCCGCAACCGTCA
>Ga0187783_10002689_pt1 | contig 13178 bp, 8 predicted proteins | sample 1015_SJ02_MP02_2_FD_132471 | JGI IMG/M metagenome (GOLD analysis project Ga0187783, IMG submission 132471) | Tropical peat soil microbial communities from peatlands in Department of Meta, Colombia - 1015_SJ02_MP02_20_MG | ecosystem: Environmental > Terrestrial > Soil > Wetlands > Peat | place...
CCGTATTTTTCCGCCCACGGAACCATCCCGAATGAGCGAGTTGAACGGCTCAATGGGGAGTTTGATGCGGACGAGCATTCTCATGATTTCCTCCTGTCAGTTTGAGATCGAGACGTGAAAAAAGCCGGGGTTAAAATCAGACATCAAGAATACGGCGCGGAGTCTACACCCGCGGAACGATTGCGTACAAGCGAAGGGACCACTCCCCCACGAACAAAGTTTGTCTCGCCACCGGCACGCAAATCGATCTAGTAAATTCCGGGCAACAAACGCGCCGTGCGGGCGGCATAAGCATCGTACGCGGGGCCAAACGACTTCCTCACGTGAGCTTCCTCAAGTGGAATTCTTCTCAACACGAGCCAGATCCACATCGGCAGCGAAATCCACGCGAGGATGCTGCTGCCTAATAGAAGCGGAGACGCGAGTTTGGCCAGAATGATCGAAACGTAGCGCGGATGACGGACGAAACGGAAAGGCCCGCCGGTCATCAGCGTGCGTGCGGCTTCCTCCTTCGCAAAATGGCGGCTGAGCCAAGCGTCGGCCCAGAGGAGCATCGTGATGGAACCGGCGGCGCACGCGAGGCCGATCCATTGCAGCACGGGCTGTTCGAGAGCAGACACGAGATGCAGATACGTATACTCGAGGAGGATGGCGTAATCGAGGAATCCGAAGGCGATACTCAAGTTGACGAGCATCGTGTCGAATGTCGCTCCCACGGCTTCGCGAAGCGTATCGCTCGAGCGGAACGCGCTGCGAAGAAACGTGAGCGACTGCTCGATGTAGGTGGCGCTCGCGAGTGCAATGAACGCGCCGGAAAAAAGATTCAGCCGCGCCCATGGCTGGGGCGTTCCCCACAAACGCAGGCATGCGAGAAACAGGAACGGAGAGCAGAACGCGGTGACCATCGCGCCAATGTGCGCGTTCCGGAGTTTCCTATTTTTGCCAGTGGAATCGAGCATGGGGCCAGCGGCTAGGCCGAATCCACAAAATCGTGGATGTGCCGGTTCACCGTTTCCGGCATTTCATGAATCACCCAATGCGATCCATTGGGGATGCGCTCGACGTGAAGGATGGGAACATATTCCTCGAGACCATCGAGATTCGCCGGCAACAAGTACGTGTCTTTCATTCCCCACAGAACGAGCGTGGGCACGTTCACGATCCAGGAACTCGCGCCCGGTATCAAGCCGGACGCCTCGGGAAGATCGTCGTTTACGGCATGGAACGGCGCAGCGCGATAGTAATTCAGCGCGCCTGTCAGCGCGCCGGGCTGCGACCACGCTTCAACGTACGCGGCGTGATCGGCCTCATTGAAAAAACCGCGCCTGAATCCATCAGCGAGGAATAGCTGCGCGAGCGGCGCGAAATTATCCGCGGCCAGCGCCGTTTCCGCGATCGGACTGCGGAGGAATTGCATGTACTCGCTCGCTTTCTGCTGCGCGGGATTGGTTGCGAGTTCGCGAAAGAAGACTGCCGGGTGCGGGGCGTTAATGACGACGAGCCGCGCGAGCCAACCGGGATGCGCCAGGGCGAAGGCCCAGGCGATCACGCCGCCCCAATCGTGCGCAACAAGCGTAAACTTGTTTCCGCCGCCGTATCCGAAGTGCGCCGCAAGACCGCGGACATCTTCGACGAGGTTCGGCATCGTAAAATCCTCGATGTTTGGCGGCTTCGAAGACAGGTTGTAGCCACGCAAGTCCGGAGCGACGGCCAGATGGGTTCGGCCAAATTCGGCGAGCTGATTCTTCCACTGGTACCAGAATTCGGGAAAGCCGTGGAGAAAGAGAATGAGGTCCGCGTCGTCAGCGCCTTCGGCGGCGTAATGAAGTGAGACGAACTCGAGTTCAACTTGAGCTTGGCGCGGCATATGAGACGCTGATTGTGAACCGAGATGCTATGTGCTTTACGGCAGTGGCGTCAATCCGGCGAATGCATCCATTTTAGAATGGGGCGGGTCTAATTTCTTGCGCACCGACGGCATGGCGCCCGTGCCGATCCAGAGGTGACTGCCATGAAGAAGAATCTCAGATTGCTGCTTGTGAGCCTGGCAATCCTTGGCTGTTCGTGCCCGCTCGCCGCGCAGATCCAGCCGCATGTCTCGCCGCCGAGCCGCGATCTCACTCCGCCTTCGTCTTCACCGCAGGCTGATGCGAAACCGCCCCAATCGCCCGCAGCGACGCCGGAATCGCTCGCCAAGGGCAAGGCGATCGTGCTTGCTGCCGCGAAGGCGGCCGGAGGAGAACTGCTCAATGACGTGAGGAGCGTGGTCGTCACGAGCAGCGGCCAAGCAGACACCCCCGGCGGCTCGATGGACATCACGCTGAAGCTGACGATCGTGTATCCCAACATGCTTCGTTCGGAAGCGCATCTACCGGTAGCGGACGTGACGCAGGGATTCGACGGTTCGGCGCCCTGGGCCGTGATGCCTCAGGGAACCGTTGATCTTCCGCCCGAGTATATCGGCGAAGACCAACGTGGAATCGCGCTCGCGGGCGGTTGGGGGCTTTACAAGCAGGCACTCGCGGGAACGGTCGAGGCGCAATATCTGGACGACGAGGATCTCGAAGGCAAGAAAACGCAGGTTGTTCAGTGGAGCGTCTCGAATGGCCTGGTGAAGCTCTACTTCGATCCGCAGACCCACTTTCTTGTCGCCGCGCACTTCCGATCGCTCACGATACAGGGTCCGGTGGAGGTCGATCAGCGCTGGAGTGATTTTCGCACGGTCAGCGGCCTGCAATATCCGCACCACAGCTTGATCCTCCACGGCGGCAATAAGTTTTCCGAAACCACGATTCAGGACGTGAAAGTGAACACCAATCCCGACCACGCGATGTTCGCGAAGCCTGCAGAATCGCCCGCGAATTGAAAGTCATTCGTCTGCCAGCTTTGAAACGTAAATGCGACGGTTTTTTTTGCGTGCGAGGAACCGCTGGCGCGGCGCGGAAGTCTAACTCCTTGTGTCTTTGCGATTTTGGAATCGGCGGAGCGTAGCTTACACTTGACGATTCGGCCCGGAACGATGACACGACTGGACAAATCCATCTCTCAAAAAGTCGCGACGATCGCGGCAGTCGCTGCCGGATTGCTCGGCATGGGCGGGATTGCGCGCAGCACACCCGAAGCCTCCGATCCGGTGCTCGGCGCGATGCGGGCCGAGCTTGACCGATCGGTGAGCGTTCTGAGCAAAGCCGATCCCGCCGCCTATTTTCTTGCGATTACGGTATCGGACCGCGAGATTGCCACGGTGACAGGCTCGAACGGCGCGCTGCTCTCCAGCGACCAGAATCGAGGGCGCTGGCTCGAAGTGCAGACGCGCGTGGGCAGCTACGACCTCGACAACACGCACCGGATTGGCGATCGGCCGCCGAATTGGACGAGTCCCGGCACGACGGCAACTCTGGACGACGACACGAACGTCTTGCGCCGCGAGATTTGGAGCGAATCCGACCGACAGTACCGCGCCGCTGCGGAGGCGTTGATCAAGGTGCAAACCGGGCAGCAGGTGCAGGTACAGACGGCCGAGGGCAACGCACCCGACTTCTCGCACGAGCAACCGCACACGTATATCGGGCCGCACGTCGAGATTCACGTCGAGCGCAAGCCGTGGGAAGAGCGCATCAGGAAATATACGGCGATGTTCAGCACCTCACCCGACGTACTCAATTCCATCGCCACGTTCACGGCCCAGGCCAACAATCAGTATTACATCAACAGCGAGGGAACCAAGCTCGCTTTTGGGCAGATTCACTACCGCCTCGAACTTTTCGTCCAGAGCAAGGCGCCGGACGGAATGGACATCAACCGCTTCGCGAATTTTGACTGGCTTGATCCCAAGGAAGCGCCTGACGACAACACGGTTTTCGCGCGGATCAAGATCATGATTCACGAGGTCGAGTCGCTCGATCGCGCGCCGCTGGTTGATCCGTACGCGGGGCCCGCGCTCCTCACCGGCCGCGCCACCGCCGTTTTCTTCCACGAAGTTCTCGGCCATCGCCTCGAAGGCTTCCGCCAAAAAGACATCAACGAGGGCCAGACTTTCACGAAAAAAATCGGCGAGCAGATTCTCCCGGAGTTTATTTCCGTGAAAGACGATCCGACCGAGCAGCGCCTCAACGGCCAGATGCTGCTCGGCTACTATCCATATGACGATGAAGGCATTCCTTCGCAGGATGTCCATCTGGTGGACAACGGAGTGCTGAAAACATTCTTGATGAGCCGCTCGCCGCTCGTTGATGTGCCGCATTCCAACGGCCACGGCCGGCGCCAGCTCGGCTACCAGCCCATCGCGCGCATGGGCAACACGATCGTCAGCAGCACGCGCATGGTGACGAATGCGGAGCTTCGGAAGAAGCTCGTCGAACTGATCAAGCAGCAGGGAAAGCCTTATGGCCTGCTGATCGACGACATCGCCGGCGGATTTACGTTCACGGGCCGTGGCCAGCCGCAGGCCTTTCAGGTCTTACCGCTCGTCGTGTACAAGGTATTTCCCGACGGCCAGCCCGACGAGCTCGTCCGGGGCGTGGACATCGTTGGAACGCCGCTGATTTCGTTGACGAAAATTGTCGCGACCGGAGACACGCAGGAAGTGTTCAACGGCTACTGCGGAGCGGAATCGGGATCCGTGCCTGTTGCCGCCGCGGCTCCCGCAATCCTCATTTCCGAGCTTGAAGTGCAAAAGAAGGAAACGTCAACCGACAAGCCGCCGATTCTGCCGCCGCCCGCTCACGATCCCGAGGCAAAGAACGGAGCGGGACAATGATTCGCACGCGCTTTTCACTCCCCTTCAGCATTGCCCTCGCCGGAATTTTGGTTGCGTCATGCAGCGCTGTTGCGCTCGCAGCCAACGCGCCTCCCGCGAAAAAATCCGCGCTCCCATCCGGCGCGCAGGCTGCGACGGGAGACAACGACCAGACTCTCCACGCCATGCGCGATGAAATGAGCCGGTCCGTCTCGCGCTTGCAAATTCCCGGCGCTGAAAAGCCTTTCTACATCCAATATCAACTGCTCGATGTCGACATTCGTGAAATTACAGCGTCGTTTGGCGCGCTGCTCTCGTCCACAACCACCCGGAACCGCTTCATGCTCATCGGCGTTCGCGTCGGCGACTATCATCTCGACAGCTCGAATTTCATCAGCGACGAGGGCTTTCGTGGCTTCCTCGGCTCCGCCGGGCAGGTCGGAATCGATCGCGACTACAACTCCTTGCGCCAGGATCTGTGGCTTTCCACTGACCAGGCCTACAAAGAAGCCGTCACAGCGATGTCGCTCAAGCGGGCATTCCTGCGCAGCCTGACGAAACCTCCGGAGATTGATGATTTTGCGAAGGCTGAGCCGGTCGTCCAGGTTGAACCGCGTCTCGAGCCCGATTGGACTTCGCGAAAATGGGAAGACGAAGTGCGCGAAGCATCGCGGTCGATCCGCGGTGTTCCGGAATTGAAGGACTCCCGCGTTACGTATTACCTGATCTACACGACGTATTACTTCATGACGAGCGAGGGCACCGAGATCCGGACGTCGCACAGCTTCGCCGGGATCGAAGGCGCGATGGATGCGCTCGCGGACGACGGCATGCAAGTTCAAAATTATTATTCGAAGTACGTCGCGCGCCCGGCGGACTTGCCGCCCCCGGGAGAAGTCAGCAAAGCGCTGGAGCAGGCGGCGAGCGATGCTGTCGCGTTGCGCTCAAGCCCGCTCGTTCCTGATTACACGGGCCCGATGCTCTTTGATTCGCCTGCCGCCGCCTCGCTTCTCGCGCAAACGCTTGCTGGCTCGCTGTCCGGAGCGCGCCCGCCACTCTCTATGCTCCCGCGCTTCGACGAAATTATGGAAGGCCTGGGCGGGCGGAGCGAATGGACGGGGCGCGTCAACACTCGCGTGTTGCCGCAGACGGTGTCCCTCATAGACGATCCGACGCTGACCGCCTACAACGGGCAACCTCTCATCGGCGGCTACGGCATCGACGATGAAGGCGTGCGATCCGAGCGCGTTTCAATCGTCGAGGCGGGGATTCTTAAGAATCTCCTGATGTCGCGGAGGCCAGGCCCCGAATTTCAGCGGTCGAACGGCCACGCACGAGCGGCGCTTCTCTCCACTCCGAGGCCGCTTTCGAGCAACCTCATTTTCGAATCCAACGCCGCCGTGAATCCCGCCGATCTGAAGAAACAATTCCTCCGGATGTGCAAGGACGATGGGCATGAGTGGTGCATCGAGGTCCGCCGGATGGACAATCCCGCGCTCTCGTCGGTTCGTGCCGAAGATTTCAATGACACGATCGGAGGCCTCGCGTCGGGAATCTCGAGCGGTGAGCGGCTTCCGCTTACGCTGTATCGCGTTTTTGTCACCGACGGGCACGAGGAACTCGTCCGCGGCGGGCTCTTGAACGGGCTCACGCTGCGCTCGCTGCGCAATATCGCCGGTATTGGAAACGATTCGGCGGTATTCAATTATCTTCAAAATCCCGCGCAGGGCTTTGCCGGTACGGCGCTGGGCGCGTTTGGCTCCGCGCAAGATGGGATCCCAAGCTCGATCGTCGCGCCGTCGTTGCTCCTGGAAGAAGGGGAAGTTCGTGGATTCCACGGCGAACCGCGCCGCTTGCCGCTGGTTGGCGCACCTCCGCTGCAGTAGCCGCACCAAAGCGCGCTCGAACGATCAGTTCAGTTTTGTTTCCGGGTGAATCGTCAGGAACGTAACTTCCGGTCGGCAATCGAATCGAATCGGCAGCATTGACATTCCGACGCCGCGAGAGACGTACATTTTCGTGCCGCTGGATTCGTACCATCCGGACACGTACGGCCAGCATCCTTTCGGCATCCAAAGCGGCTGCATGAACGGCACCCGCACCTGGCCGCCGTGCGTGTGTCCCGCCAGGCACAAATTTACTTTGCCCGCGACGTCGTCGAAATACGCCGGCGCATGAAACATCAGAATCTTGAATGCGCCGGGCGGTGCGCCTGCGAGCGCCGCGTCCACGTTCGGGTGCCCTGTGAACGGATCGTCCACGCCTCCGAGCCAAATATCGGGCCTTGCCAACGCGCCGGAGTTCATCAGCAGGTGCACACCTGCGCCCGCATAAAAGGCGCGTTCGTGCGGCACCGGCTTCCAGTTCTCGAAGTTGCCTCGCACGAACCACACACCCAGCGGAGCGTGCAAACGTTCGTACACTTCCTGCACGTGCGTGTAAGACGGATTCCAGTCCGAGAGCGAATCGCCGGTAATCAGAATCATGTCCGGTTGTTCCTCGTCAAGAATTCGGAAGACGTCCGTTTCCCGCCGACCGATTCCGGTGGTGTGAAAGTCGGACAAATGCGCGATTTTTGTGGGCGTTTGCACGCTTCCCAGCAAATCGTAGTGCGTCACCTCGATGCGATAGGGTTCGATCCACAGCGCGTCGGCGATCACAAAAACGGCTAAACAGATCAACGCCAGAATCGCTGTGCGCGCGACGTGCCCCTTCCTCCCCGCCTTCACGGATTGAATCGGAGTTGTGTCCAACAGCGTCATTGGTCCTCGATTCAGTCTAAACCACGAATCCGGTATACAAAGCTTTTCCCCGGTATCTGTGCTAAATGTCCGATGCGCGGCAGAGCGTCCTCGTTTCTGTAGTGACGGACGCGCACATCGTATAATCGGCCAACGCACCATGAAAGTGACGGGAGATGCCGTTCGTGAGAAGAAACTCGCCGCCTTGGGGTCGGTCGGTTCGGCGGTGGTTCTCGTCTGCTTGAAGCTTTTCCTCGCCATATTGACTGGCAGTTTGGGTGTTCTCTCGGAGATGTTGCACTCCACCCTCGACCTCATCGCGGCCATCATCACGTATCTCTCGGTTCGAGTGGCGGACAAGCCGGCCGACGCAGACCATCTCTACGGCCATGGAAAAGTCGAGAGCTTTTCGGCGTTCGTTGAGACGGGATTGCTCCTCGTCACCGCCGTCTACATCATCTGGGAAGCGGTTGAGCGCCTCGTCTTTCAAAAAGTTCACATTCATCCGAGCGTCACGGCGATCCTGGTTCTCCTTGCCGCGATGGGTATAGACATCACGAGGGCGCGGACGCTCAATCGGGTCGCTCAGAAATATCCGAGCGAGGCTCTCGAGGCCGACGCGCTGCACTTCTCGACGGATGTGTGGAGCACGTTCGTCGTCATTGTGGGCATCTCCGGCGCGTGGATCGGGCAGAGATTCGGGGTCCCGTGGCTTTCCTACGCGGACGCGATCGCTGCACTAGGCGTCGCAAGCGTAATTCTCTGGATCGGCGGGCGCCTCGGCAAGCAAACGCTCGATGGCTTGCTTGACGTCGCACCCTCGGGCGTCCGCGAGCGAATCGAGAATGCCGTCACTGAAATGCAGGATGTGCTGGGAGTGAACCGCGTGCGCGTGAGACGCTCGGGACATCGCTACTTTGTGGACATCACAGTCAGCGTTCCCCGCACGACAAGTCTCGAGCAAGCTCACGCGACGAGCGACGCCGTCGAGCGTCGCATCGCACAGATTGTTCCGGCCGATGTCGTCGTGCACATCGAGCCGCGCGCTCGTTCCGGCGAGCATCTCTTCGAAACGATTCGCGCCATTGCCCAGCGTCATGGCCTGCCCGTTCACGAGCTCTCGGCGCATATGTTCGACGGCAGGCTCTTCATCGAGTTGCATTTGGAAGTTGACGAAACCGCGAGCCTCACCGAAGCGCATCAACGCGCGACCATTCTAGAGGACGAGATTCGCAACGCCACCGACCGGAACGCTCTCATCAATATCCACATCGAACCGCTCGGCGCTCAGATCGCCAGTGCCGAGGAGATGCGCGAGTTGGGCCGGTCCGTACAGGCCTTTCTCGGCTCCCTGCAATCGGAATACGGCGAGATCGCCAATTGCCACGAAGTGCGCGTTCGCAGCGTGGATCACAAGATACTCGTCTCCTGCCATTGCGCGATGCGCGGCAGTCTTCCGGTGACGGAAGTGCACGACATCACCGCCGGCCTCGAAGACCGCGTCAAAGAGAAATTCCCGCAGATTTTTCGCGTGACGATTCATCCCGAGCCGATCGAGGAAAGTTAGTTCAACGCGCGCGGTCCCAGGGGTTGAGTTGCCGTATTGCGCACGAATACTTGTGCTGCCAGCGCGATCACCGCGGGAAAGCACTCCAGCATGTAGCGCGGCTCCGGCGTTTCATAGCGCAGAAAGTACACTGTCCGGACGACACAGAACGTGACAAGAAATGCGGTGACTGGCGATTTTCGCGCGCGCCACGCTCCCGCCAGCCCCGCCGCCGCCAACAGCACGCACAGAATAAAAAGCCCGATCGTCACGCTGAAATCCACGGGATCTTCCTGCCACGCCGCGTGAACGGGCCAGAGTTGCCCGGAGAATGGCAGTAATTCGATTCTCGGCGTGAACCAGAGCGCGAATGCGCGCTTGAGCGGAACGGTGAGGTAAGTCCTCAGCGGATGCCGTGCCGTCCGCTCCCGCGCAACCATCGCGAAGAACGCGTCCTCCTCCGCCGAAATCGTGAGCGAGTCGTTGTATTCGTCGAATACCGCCGCGACACGATCGCGCTCTTCCTGCGAATCAAACGCGTAGGAAGGGATGTCGTCCACGTAAACTTCTTCGTCGTCAAGTTTCCATGCGACGAGGTAGACGTCGCGGAAGCGCCAAAGCCACGTATTCGTCCAAGCATAAAATCCGCGCGGCACAAATTCGCCGGGGAGTTGTGTGTAACGCGGTGCCAGGAACTGCACTTCTCCGACGGCGCGCCAGTTTCGAGCCGCCCATGGCGCCAGCGGAAGCAGCAACCCCACGAACATCAAGATGCCTGCGCGCAGAAGTTTCCACCAGTTTTCCGGCCGCCACCAGCGCGCGATCAGGACGAGTCCTGCCGCGCAGAGAAGTAGTGGCGTTTCCGGGCGCACGAGAGTTCCGAAGCCAGCAACCAGCCCGCCGAGAAACCAGGGATCTTGCAGCCACTCGACCCATTTCGGCCTGTCGGGATCGGATTCGACGCCACCCGTCGCTGCAAATCCCGCCGAAAGCACGAGAAGCGCCGCCGCCGTAAAAAAGGTTGCCACCACTTCCGTGAGTATCCCTGTCGTATAATTGGCGATGAACGGGCAGAGCGCCGCAATCCACAGCCCGGCTAGTGCCGCGCGCCTCCGCTCCGAAACAGGAGATACTCGCGCCGCGAGAAACGCCACGACGCCGCAGGTCGCAAGATCAACGATTGCTTGAGCGAGCAACACAGCCAGATGCGACCGGCCCAGCGTCACAGCCACGGCGACGAGGAACGCAGGATAGCCCGGAGGACGCACGTCCACGGGGATGATCTGGCCTTGAATATTCAGGCCGTAGATTCCGCGCTCGAGCCAGTTCTGCGCGAGGTCCGTGTACGTTGCCGAGTCGCTCGCGGCGTACATCGGAAATCTCAATATTAGGTACAGACGCAGTGCGAGGCCGGCGCACACTGCCAGGACTGCGCTAACGCGCGATTTGGCGGAACTCGTCATTGACACTGTTCCAGTGGATGGCTAGCTTGGATTGTCTTCATGGCTGATGGCAAGCCCATTTTCTACGATGAAGAGCGCCGGCGATGGAAGCGAACACGCCGCGTGCTCGAAATCTCGGGCGCCCTCTTCGCGTTCATCGTCGTCGTTTTCGTCCTGAACATTTTGCGCAAGCCCGACTTGCCCAGCCTGCTGCTGCCGGACACCCGGCCGCTGTTGCGCGGCATCCGTGGCGCCAAAACCTCAAAGGCAACAGTCATCCGCCACGGACGCAAAAAGCGCGTCTCAACGCTGGGGCAGGAACCGGATCACTACGATCCGCTCCGCGCGGCGTTCTATGAAAACGGTGATCCGAGCGGCTTTGCGTCACTCCAGCAGCACTATCACGATCTCGACCTGCTCATACCCGAAGGCTTGAAATCCGTCACCGGCGATGGCCGCTTGAACGTTGACCTCGATCCAAAAATTCAGGATTGGATGCGCACTTCCGGTGTTGAACTGCCGCTGATGCCGCTATTGCAAAATTCGGATGGTGTGAACTGGTACGTCAACGAGATGGCGCAAATGATGTCGCACCAAGCCGCTCGTTCGGCCATGATCGAATCGCTCGTGCGCTATGAATCCGATCAGCGCTTTTCCGGAATTGTCCTCGATTTCGAGCAGGTGCCTGACGCGAGCCAGAACGATTTCAAGAAATTCGTAGGCGAACTCGCGACTGCCCTTCACGCCCAAAACATGAAGTTGATGGTCGCGCTGCCTGCCGCCGATTGGTCCTACGACTACAAGGGCATCGCGCAGGCATCCGACGCGATCATTTTGATGAACTACGATCAGCACTGGCTCACTTCGCCGCCGGGGCCGATTGCCGCGCAGGATTGGTATCTGACGAATCTCACGAAGATTTTGGAATTGGTGCCGCGCGAAAAGCTGGTGATGGGCATTGCAAACTACGCCTACGATTGGCCGGAGAAATCCAAGGGCGTTCCGCATCCCGTAGGGTCGGCGCTCACGTACCAGGGGGCAGTCGTCCGTGCCGTTGAATCGGAAGCGGACATTACGTTCGACCCCGACGCGCTCAACCCGCACTACTCGTATGAAGACGAAAACAACGTCGTTCATCAGGTCTGGATGCTGGATGGCGTCACGGCCTACAACGAATTGCGCGCAGCCGAGCAGCAAGGCGTTCGCGGCACGGTCGTCTGGCGTCTCGGATCCGAAGATCCTTCGATGTGGTTCATCTGGGACGCGACCCATCCAACCGATGCCGACCGCGCCAAGCTCACTGAGCTTCCGCCCGGATACGATCTTGTTCTCGAGGGCAGTGGTGACATCTGGCGTATTACGAACACGCCGGTCAGCGGCAAACGCAGCTTCGATTACGACGCGACTTCAGACGATTTCGACGACGAAAGCTTTGAAAGTTTTCCGATGCCCTGGCGCATCGAGCAGGTGGGGGCCGCGCCGCACAAGCTGGCGCTGACGTTCGATGACGGACCTGATCCCGAGTGGACTCCGAAAATTCTCGACGTCCTAAAAGAGAAGCACGCTCCCGCGACATTCTTTGCGATTGGCACCGATGCCGACACTGCGCCCGAATTGATCCGCCGGGAATACGCCGAGGGAAATGAGATCGGGAACCACACGTACACGCATCCTGACTTCGAAGCGGCGTCGAAAGGACAAATACAACTCGAACTGAATCTCACTGAGCGGTTGCTCGAGTCCACGCTCGGCGTCAAAACGATTCTCTTCCGTCCGCCGTACGGAATTGACCACCAGCCCGAAACTGCGAGCGAAATCGCGCTTCTGCCCGTCCCACAGGCGATGGGCTACGTCATCGTCGGCGCGCGCATTGATCCGCACGATTGGGGAGAAGTCGGCGATCTGCCGCCACCGCCGACCGACGTCATCGTGCAGCGCGTTCTCTCCGATGCGGACAAGCAACTCCACGGGGAGCAGGGCAACATCATTCTCTTGCACGACGGCGGCGGCGATCGCAGCCATACCGTCGAGGCGTTGCCGCAAATTATCGAGAAGTTGCGCGCAAAGGGTTATGAATTCGTCCAAGTATCCGATTTGCTGGGACAGACGCGCGCACAGGTGATGCCGCCCCTCAGTGAAAAAGAATGGATCTTCGCGCGAAGCGACTGGTTCATTTTTGAAATTGCGCACTGGTTCCGTCTGGTAATCACGTTCATTTTCATCGCGGGAATTCTGCTTGTAAGTTGCCGCGCTCTGATCATCGGCTTGCTCGCGCTCATCGAAAAAGCGCGTCCCGCACCCGGCGACCATCCCGAGTATCAACCCGCCGTCAGCGTTCTCATCCCGGCCTACAACGAAGAAGCCGTCATTGCGGCGACGATTCGCAGCGCGCTCGCTTCGGATTATCCCAAGATCGAAATCATTGTCGTGGATGACGGCTCGATCGATCGCACCAACGAGCGCATTCGCTCCGAATTCGGCTCGGATCCTCGCGTTCGGCTGATCACGCAACCCAATCGAGGCAAACCCGCGGCGCTGAATCACGGCCTGGCATCCGCTTCTGGCGAGATCATGGTTACGATCGACGCGGATACCTGCGTGAATCCCGACGCCGTTCGAAAGCTCGTGCGCAATTTTGCGGATGCGCGAGTCGCCGCGGTCGCCGGCAATGTCAAGGTGATGAATCGCAATCGCTGGCTCACGCGCTGGCA
>Ga0187783_10002690_pt1 | contig 13175 bp, 11 predicted proteins | sample 1015_SJ02_MP02_2_FD_132471 | JGI IMG/M metagenome (GOLD analysis project Ga0187783, IMG submission 132471) | Tropical peat soil microbial communities from peatlands in Department of Meta, Colombia - 1015_SJ02_MP02_20_MG | ecosystem: Environmental > Terrestrial > Soil > Wetlands > Peat | place...
GAGGTCGTATTGCGCCGGGGGGATCGCCTCTATCTCACCGGCGCGCCGGAGCCCGGACTCCCGGTGGTCACGGTCGGGGACGAGTCCGCGCTCGACGCCGCGACCCGTGGTGCCCCGGACCAGGGCGTCCTCGTGATCGAGTGGACGGGCGACCGGGTCATCCCGCTCGAGAACGCGATCGCCTCGCGCGGCCGCCGCTACGCGCTCTGGGTCTACGCGAGGGGACCGCTCGAGGTGCCCGGGGCGCTCGGTGCGCTCGAACACGGTGCCGACCGGGTGTTCGTGGAGGTCCGCAGTCCCGAGGAGGTCGACCTGCTCGAGTCCATCGTCGAGGGCCCGCTTCCTTCGCACCTCGACTGGGCGCGGGTGCCGGTCCGGGCGAGCCGACCCGTGGGGGTCGGAGACCGGGTCATCGTCGACACGACGTCGCTGCTGCGGCCGGCGGAAGGGCTCCTCGTGGGGAGCGCGGCCGCGTTCCTCTTCCACATCGCGAGCGAGGCCGTCGGCTCGCAGTTCAGCCGGCCCCGACCGTTCCGCGTGAACGCGGGCGCGGCCCACTCCTACGTGCTGATGGCTGACGGCTCGACACGCTACCTCTCCGAGCTCGGCGCGGGCGACGCGGTGCTCGTCGCGGAGCCGACCGGCTCGAACCGATCGGTGCGCGTGGGCCGGATCAAGATCGAACGACGACCTTTCGTCGTCGTGCACGCGGACGACGCGGGCACCGATCGCACGGTCTTTCTCCAGGAGGCCGAGACCGTCCGGCTCTCGACGGAGTCGGGGCGGATCGCGACGACCGACCTGCGGGCCGGCGCGGTCGTGCACGGCGTGAAGTTGCCCCCCGCCCGACATCTCGGCCGGGCGATCGAGGAGACGATCGAGGAGCGATGATGGTGAACGCCCCCCGCCTCGTCGTCAGCCTGCCCGCACGGACCGCCGCGGATGCTCGCGCGGAAGCTCGCGAGGCGGCCGATGCGGGCGCGGACCTCGCCGAGGTCCGGCTCGATCGCTGGGACCCCCTCGAACGAGAGCGCGCCGCTGCCCTCTTCCCGTCCCCCTTGGCGCTGCTGGCGACGCTGCGCTCGCGCGCGGAGGGGGGCGAGGGCCCGGACGATCCGGCCGAGCGGGCCGCGGCGCTGCGAGCTCTCGCGGACCTCCCCTTCGAGGGGCTCGACCTCGAGGCCGCCCGGGACCTCGCCCTGCTGCCCACGCTCCCGACGCACCTCGCGGTGCGCATCGTTTCGTCGCACCTGCGGCCGGGGACGGCCGAGTCCGATGTGGTCGGGACGCTGCGCTCCGCGCTCGGGGGCGAGGCGATCCGCAAGGTCGTGGTTCCGGCCTCCGTCGGCACCTTCCTGCGCGTGCTCCTGCCCCGGATCCCTCCCTCAGGCGACGGCGCGCGGCTGCTGCTCACAACGGGCGCCTCCGGCGCGCTCTGTCGCGCGTGGGCCGCCCGTCTCGAGTACCCGATCGTGTTCACGAGCCTTCCCGAGAGGCCCGGAGGCGCTACCCGGCCGACCGTCGAGCCGAGCCAGATCCCGGTCGACCGACTGCGATGGTTCCTGTCCGGAGGCCGCGAGGCGCCGCTGTTCGGTATCCTCGGGCGACCGGTCGCGCATTCCCAGAGCCCGTACCTGCACGCGCGCTGGATGGAGCGATCCGCGCACCCGGGCCTCTACGTGCCCATCGAGATCGAGAGCGAGTCGGAGTTCGTGGACGCGCTGCCCGCGCTCGCCGCCGGCGGCTTCCGAGGCCTCAACGTCACCCACCCCTGGAAACCGGTCGCTCTCGCCGTCGCGAGCCGGGTCACCCGGGCGGCCGAGACGTGCGCGGTCGCCAATCTCCTCACCTTCCGCGAGGGGGAGATCGAGGCGGACAACACCGATCTCATCGCGATCCTGCGCCGACTCGGTGAGCTTCGCTCCTCGGACGACTGGGACGGCGGCGAGCTCGCGGTCGTCGGCGCCGGCGGCGCCGCCGCGGCCACCCTGGCCGCGGCCCGCGAGCTGGGGGCCCGAGCGGGGGTCATCGCCCGCGACACCGCCCGCGCCGCGCCCGTGGCCGCCCAGTTCGGCGCCGAGCTGCTCGACCCCGCCCGCCCCCGGCCGTTCCCATTGCTCGTGCACGCGACGCCGGTCGGCCGCCCCGACGACGCGGACCTCGGCGTCGCGATCGCGCCCTGGATCGACGAGCGATCGCGGCTGATCGACTGGGTGTACACGCCGGCCCATCCGGTGCTGCGCGAGACGGCCCAACGCCGCGGCGCGGCGTACGAGGACGGCTGGCGGTTGCTCGTCTACCAGGCCGCTGCGAGCTTCGGCATCTGGTGGGGCGAGGAGCCGGACGAGGCCGAGGTCGCGGCGACGATCGAGGAGGGACCGTGCGCGGTGTCGGCGTGAGCACGGGCGCCATCACGATCGTCAACGCGCTCCCGACCGGCATCGGCTCGGCCGCAGGCATCGAGCTCGCGGTCCGCGCAGAACTGGAGTTGCGGCCGTCCGGCTCGAGCGAGCGCTGGGACGTTCGGATCGAGCCCCCGACGCGGACACCCCTGGTGATCGAGTCGCTGTCGGAGTCGCTTCGGTGTTTCGCGCCCGGGAGCTCCGGCCAGGGGGAGCTCTCCCTGGCCTCCGAGGTGCCGGTCGCGCGGGGCCTGAAGAGCTCGAGCGCCGTCAGCTCGGCCGTCGCGCTCGCGGTCGCGCGGGCGACCGACGCGTCGGTCGGGCCGGCCGACATCGCCGCGATCTCCGCCCGGGCGTCGATCGCCGCCGGGGTCAGCGCCACGGGCGCGTTCGACGACGCGCTCGCGGGCCTCACGAGCGGCATCGTCGTGACGGACAACGAGCGCCGAACTCGCCTCGCCGCCATCCCGCTCGATCCGGACCTTCGCGTCGCCGTGTACATTCCGGAGCAGACGCACGCCGCGGCGCCCGACCTGCACGCGCGCCTGGCACGGGAGCACGAGGCCGGCCGCCGGGCCGCCGCGGCCTCCCTGCGCGGCGATTGGGTCGAGGCGATGCGGCAGAACTCGGAGCTGGTCGAGCGCGCCCTGGGCTACGATTACGCGGCGGCGCGCGCGCGGCTGCTCGACGCGGGCGCGCTCGCCTGCGGGGTCAGCGGCCTCGGCCCAGCCCTGGCCGCGATCGCACCCAGCGATCGGATCGCATCGGTCGAACGGATGCTTCCGGGCCCGACCTCGGCGCATCGGAGCCTTCGATTCTCCTCGGACGGCCCCTTCCCGCGGGAGGCACGATGAGCCTGGCGACCGTCCGGCCCGGTCGGATCGAGGGTTCGATCCAGGCCCCTCCGTCGAAGAGCTACACGCACCGAGCGCTCGTCGTCGGCCACCTTACCCGGCGGCGGTTCTCGGTCGTGCGGCCGCTCGACGCCGACGATACCCGGGCCACGGCGCGGGCGATCGACGCGCTGGGCTCTCGGGTCTCGCGGGCCCGGGGGGTCTGGCGGATCGTTCCGGATCGAGGCACGGTTCCGCGACGTCGCTCGATCGACTGCGGCGAGTCCGGCACGACCCTACGGTTCATCGCGGCCCTCGCCGCGCGGAGCGGAACGCGGACCGTCCTGCGGGGGCGGGGCCGACTCCCCGAGCGACCCCTGGGCGAGCTCCTCGACGCCCTCGCCGCGCTGGGCGCGGAGGTGCGACGACCTGCCGGGCGTCGGACGCTTCCGCTCACGCTCGTCGGACCGATCCATGGGGGGTCCGTCCGGCTCGACGCCTCCCAGAGCTCGCAGTTCGCCTCCGCGCTCCTGCTCACCCTGCCGACGCTCGGCGAGGACTCCGAGCTCCGACTCACCGGCACGATCGTCTCGGAGCCGTATCTCGAGGCCACGATCGCGATCCTGCGCCGGCACGGGATACGCCTGCGCCGGTGGGGCCGGCACTTCTCGATCCCGGGACGGCAGCGCTACGAGGGCCAGCGCTCCCGGGTCCCGGGCGATGCCTCCTCCGCGGCCTACCTCTGGGCGGGCGCGGCGATCTCGGGGGGTCGCGTGCGAGTTCGCGGCATACCGCCGGACCTGCCGCAGGCGGATCTCGCGGTCCTCGGGCTCCTGCGAGCGCGCGGCGCGAGAGTGGAGGTACGCTCCGATGGCGCGATCGTCGCGTCGGGTGGGCCCTCGCCGTTCCGGGTCGACCTGACCGCCTGCCCCGACCTGTACCCGCTCGCGGCCGTCCTCGCGGCCACGGTCCCCGGCGCGAGCTCGCTTCTCGGCGCGGCCCACGTGATCCACAAGGAGTCCGATCGACGCGCCGAGGCGATCCGCCTCGCTGCCGCGCTCGGAGCGTCGGTCCGGCCGACTCGCAGCGGCCTGCGGATCCGCGGCACCTCCGCGCCCCGTGGATTCCGACTCACCGACCTCGACGACCACCGCGTGGTGATGAGCGCCGCGGTCGGAGCGCTCGCGGCGGGCACGCCGTCGCACATCGCCGACGCCGGGGCGGTGCGCAAGTCGTTCCCCGGTTTCTGGGACGCCCTTCGATCGCTCGGGGCGAGCGTGCGCACATGATGGAGTTCGGCCGGGCGTTCCGGATCTCCATCTTCGGCACCAGCCACGGGCCCGAGGTTGGGGTGACCGTCGACGGGGTGCCGCCCGGGACCGCGATCGATCTGAGCCGTATCCAGGCCGAGCTCGACCGGCGTCGACCGGTCGGCCGCCGGCTCGCCACGAAGCGCCAGGAAGAGGACCGGCTGATCGTCGACGCTGGGATCTCCGACGGGCGCGCGGACGGTGGCACGATCCGAGCGCACGTCGCGAACGAGGACGTCAAGCGCGAGCCGTACGATCGGCTACGGGACACGCCGAGACCGGGGCACGCCGACTATCCCGCGCGGGTACGCTACGGACCGGATGCGGACCTTTCGGGCGGCGGGATCTTCTCCGGCCGCATGACGGTCGGACTCGTGATCGCCGGGGCGATCGCGCGCCAGCTGCTGGGGGCGCGGGGCATCGAGCTCGCGGGATACACCCGTTCGATCGGGCCGGTCGACGCGACGATCCCCTCGGATCTCGACCTCGGCTCCCTGCGCGCGCGGGCAGGAGCGAACGAGATGGCCAGCCCCGACGCGGGGGCGGCCGGCCGGATGGAGGCGGCGATCGCGGCGGCGCGTCGCGACGGCGACAGCCTGGGCGGCGTCGTGGAGGTACGCGTCGACGGGCTGCCGACCGGTCTCGGCGAACCGTTCTTCGATTCGATCGAGAGCGCGATCGCGCACGCGGTCTTCGCGGTGCCCGCGGTCAAGGGGATCGAGTTCGGGGCCGGATTCGCCGCGGCGCGGATGCGCGGCAGCGAGCACAACGATGCGTTCGCCCTCGTCGGCGGGCAGGTCCGCACGGCGACCAATCATGCGGGCGGGATTCTGGGCGGCCTCGCCACGGGCATGCCCGTGGTCTTCCGGGCCGTGGTCAAGCCGACCTCCTCGATCGCCCGCCCGCAGTCCACGGTGGACCTCGCCCGCCGCGAGCCGACGACGATCGTGGTCGCGGGGCGCCACGACCCGTGCATCGTGCCGAGAGCGGTGGTGGTCCTCGAGTGCGTGGCCGCGATCGCGCTCGCCGACCTCGCGCTGCGGGGAGGATACCTGCGATGAGCGAGCGTCGGTACCCGAGCGCCCTCCTGGGCGCGAGCGGCTACATCGGCCAGCACTTCGCCCGGCTGCTCGACGAGCATCCGACGTTCGAGCTCGAAGTACTGGGCGCGGGCGAGCGCTCGGCCGGCCGGACCTTGGAGGACGTCTGGCAGCTGGCGGAACCGGCGCCGCCCGGGCTCTCGGAACAACGGCTCGACCGCGCGACGCCCGGGCGGCTCGCGCGCGCCGGGGTCCGCGTGGTCTTCTCGGCCCTGCCGTCCGGTACGGCGGCCGCGTTCGAGACCGAGCTGGTCCGCCGGGGCGTGCATGTCTTCTCCAACGCAGCCGACCATCGGATGGACCCGCAGGTCCCTTTGCTGGTGCCCGAGGTGAACGCCGACCATCTCGGTCTCGCCGCCCGGCGGCCGAAGGGCCGCGGCCTCCTCGTCACGAACCCGAACTGCTCGGCGGCGGGACTCGTGCTGGGGATCGCCCCCCTCCTCTCGCTCCTCGCGCCCCGATCCGTGCACGTGACCACGTACCAGTCGCTCTCGGGCGCGGGCTATCCCGGAGTCCCGTCGCTCGCGATCACCGACAACGTGGTGCCGCTCATCGCCCACGAGGAGGAGAAGATCGCGCGCGAGTCGGCGCGCATGCTCGGTCGCCGACGCGGCGCCCGGGTCGCGCCACTCCCGATCCCCTTCGTGACGCAGTGCGCGCGGGTGGCGACCCGGGAAGGCCACCTGGAGGCCGTCACGGTCCAGGCCGCCCGCCGGCCGTCGCTGCGCGAGATCCTGCGACGGCTTGGCGAGTACGATCCGCTCGCCGGGCGCGCGCTCGCGACGGCCCCCCACCCACCTCTCGAGGTCCGGCCCGAGGCCGATCGACCGCAGCCCCTACGCGACCGGTGGGCCGGTCGCCCGACCCGAGCTCGTGGCATGGCCGTGACCGTCGGCCGTTTCCGATGGGAACCGCCCTACCTGCGGTTCTTCCTGCTGGTGCACAACGCGGTGCGCGGAGGCGCCGGGGGCTCGATCCTCAACGCGGAGCTCGCGGACGACGGCGGCTGGCTCGCGGTCTCCGGAGGGACCGGCCCGTGACGCGACGCGCACCCGTGGTCCTCAAGTTTGGGGGCGCGTCTCTCGAGCACCCCGCCCAGGTCGGGAACGACGTGCGGCGCGCCCTCTCGGAGGGCGCGCCGCTCGTGGTCGTCGTTTCGGCGCGCGAGGGCGTGACCGACCGGCTCGCCGGCGGCCTCGCGCACCCCCGGGCCCGCGCGGAGCATCGCCGGCTCGTCGAGGAGCTCCGGGCCCGCCATCCCGGTCTGCCGGCCGCCGGGCGCCGCCACCTCGAGCGGCTCGATCGCCTCTTCCGGGAGGTCGAGGAGTCGTCCCAGCGCGACGCCCCCCTCGCCGATCGCATCCTGAGCCAGGGCGAGCGGCTCGCCGTGCACTGGCTCGCCCGCGAGCTGGCGGCCGACGGCCTGCACGCCGTGCCGATCGAGGCCGACCATCTCGGTCTGATCACCGACAACGCCTACGGAGCCTCCTGCATCCTGTTCGACCGCTCCGGCCCGGCCGTCCGGCGCGGTCTCGGCCGCCGGCTGTCGGCCGGGGAGATCCCCGTCGTGACCGGCTACTTCGGCCGGAGCCTCGAGGGTCGCGTCGCGACGCTCGGTCGGGGGGGCTCGGATTACGCCGCCGCGGGGATCGGCGCGCTCATCGGGGCCTCGCGCGTCGAGCTCGTGAAGCGGCACGTCGCTGTGCTATCGGCGGATCCGCGCGAGGTACCGCAGGCGCGTCCCATCCCCGAGCTCTCGTACGAGGAGGCCGAGGAGCTCGCCCAGTTCGGCGCCCGAGTGCTGCATCCCCTCACGATCGAACCCGCCCGGGCGGCGGGCCTGACCCTGCGCGTCCGTTCTCTGGAGGATCCGTCGGTCGTCACGACCATCGCCCCGCCCCGGGCGGATCGGCACAATCGGGCTCTGACGATCCTGCGGCCCCTTCGCCTGTTGCGGCTGCGCGTGCCCGGTGGTCGACAACGGCCCGGGATCGTCGCCGAGGTTTCGCGACGCCTTTCCGAGGCCGGCGTCAACCTCGTCCAGCTCTACACGTCGTCGGCGCTCCTCTGCCTCGTCCTCGGTCCCCGCGAGGTCGTTCCGGCGATCCGCGCCCTCGCGCCGATCACGCGCGAGGCCGCGGCGATGCTGGACGGACCCTACCGCGTGGCCCTGGTGACCGCCATCGGCGACGGCGTGCTCGACGACCTCCATCGGCTGCCCGCGAGCGCGCTGCTCGGCGCGCAGGGGTTCAGCGCCACGCCCCGCGCCCTGTCGCTGGCGGTCCCACTCGGGCAGGGCGCCCGGATCCTGCGCGAGCTCCATCGGGCGCTCGTCGAGGAGGCGGCCGTGTGACCGATCCCTGGCGGACCTTCGCGGCCACGGCCGCGGACCGCGACGAGGCCGGCTACTTCGAGATCGGGCCCGCGCGTCGCGCGGGGACCGGCCGCGCGGTCTGGTTCACCCGGGCGCGCGAGGTGCTCCGCGTCTCGCCCGTTAGCTCGCCTCGAGCACTCGCGGCCCGGGTGGAGCGGCATCTCTCGAGCGCGCCGGGCCGGGCCGCGATGGGCTTCCTGGGCTTTGACGCGGTCGGATTGTTCGAGCCCTGCCTGCGTTCGTTCCCGAACGGCGATCCGTTCCCCCTCGGCGCAGTGGCGCTCGTGGACCGCCCGAGCCGGGGACTCGTGCCGCCGCGGCCGAGACTGCGCCCGGTCGCGACGGGGCCCCCGGCCCGGCCGATCTCCGACTCGTTGCCGCTCCCCCGCTTCGGCCGAAGCGTCCGGCGACTCATCGAGGAGATCCGCGACGGAGAAGCGTACCAGGTGGTCCTGGCGCATCGTCGGGCCTGGCGACGGCCGGCGGACCTGCTGACGAGGGCCGGCGCGCTCCGGGCCGCTGAGCGGTACGCCTTCTTCTTCTACCTGCGGCTCGGCGACCTCGAGCTGGCCGGCGCCTCGCCGGAATCGGTGGTCGAGGTGGAGGGCCGCCGAGCCTACATCAACCCGATCGCGGGCACGATCCCACGCGGGGTTCGGGCGGGACGACGTCTGCCGCTCGCGATCGACCCGAAGGAGCTCGCCGAGCATCGCATGCTCGTCGACCTCGCACGGAACGACCTCGGGGCCGTGGCGTCGGCCGGCACGGTGCGGCTCGTCTCCCGGGAGCGGATCGAGCGGTTCGCCCGGCTCGAGCACATCGTCACCCGGGTCCGCGCCGACCTGCCCCGGGGCGTCGGTCCGTGGGAGGTGCTCGGCTCGACCTTCCCCGCGGGTACCGTCTCGGGCGCGCCCAAGATCCGCGCGACCGAGCTGCTGCGTCGCGAGGAGGCGAGCTGGCGAGGGCCGTACGCCGGCACCGTCGGCCTGCTCGAGCCGGGTGGTCGGGCGACGTGGGCGCTCGCGATCCGGACCGGATTTGCGGTGCGCGATCGGCTCTACACCGCCGCCGGGGCCGGGATCGTACAGCATTCCGAGCCGCTCCGCGAGTTCCACGAAACGCTCACGAAGCTCGCGCTCGTCGAATCCGCGCTCGTGGGAGGGCCGTCGTGAGGATCCTGCTGATCGATCACGAGGACTCCTTCGTCCACAACGTGGAACAGGCGTTGCGCCGGGAGGGCGCGGACGTCCGGTGCCTGCGGGCGACGGCACCGCTGCGCGCGGCCGTTCGCTTCGACCCCGACGCCGTGGTCCTCTCGCCGGGGCCCGGCCACCCCCGTGACCGGCGGATGACAGGGCTCGCGCGCGAACTCTTGCGACGCTGGGACGAGGAGCGACCGTTCCTGGGAGTCTGCCTCGGTCACCAGCTCATCGCGGACTTCTACGGCGGCCGGGTCGTTCGGGCCGACGCGCCGGTCCACGGAGAGACCCGACGCATCCACCACGACGGGCGCGGCCTCTTCGACGGGGTCCCCAACCCCACGGAGGTCGCCCGCTACCACTCGCTCGTGGTCGATCCCCGCGCCGTGCCCGCGGCCCTCGAGGTGTCGGCCCGCTGCGACGGCACCGTGGTGATGGCCGCCCGGCACCGGCTGCGGCCGGTCGAGTCCGTGCAGTTCCACCCCGAGTCCTACCTTACCCCGTCCGGGCGGCGCATGTTCCGGAACTTCCTGCACCGGGTGCGCCGATGATCGCGGACCGGCTGCGCCGACTGCTCGATCCGCGGCCGCTGAGCTCCGCGGAGGCTCGCGCGCTCTTCGATCGACTGGTCGACGATCGGACGAGCGATGCCGAGCGTGGCGAGATCCTGGTCGCCCTCGCGGCGCGACCGTCCCGCACCGAGGAGCTCGTGGCGTTCGCCCGGGCGATGCGACGACGTGCGAGGCCCTTCCCCGTGCCCGCCCGGGACCGCGCGATCGACCTCTGCGGGTCCGGCGGGGCCCGTCGGCCATCGTACAACGTCTCCACGGTGAGCGCCTTCGTGGTCCGCGCGGCGGGCCTCCCGGTCGCGAAGCACGGCAACCGGAGCCGGGGACTGTGCGGCTCGAGCGACCTGCTCGCCGCCCTCGGGCTGCCGGTCACGTCGACGCCCGAGTTCGCGAGCGCGAGCTACCGACGTTACGGCATCGCCTTCCTGCACGCCCCGCTGTTCCATCCCGCGACCGCTGCCGTCGCCACGGCCCGCCGACAGCTCGGCATCCCGACGATCTTCAACCGGCTCGGTCCCCTCTCCAACCCGGCCGAGCTCCGATGCCAGGTCTCCGGAACGGTCGACGTGCCGGCTGCGATCGGCACGGCGGCCGCCCTGCGAGCGCTCGGGGTCCGGCGTGGCATCACGATGACCTCGGACGACGGCTGCGATGAGTTCTCGCCCCGCGCGCCGACCTCGATGGTGCACTGGGACGGCACCCGCGTGCGCCGCCTCCGGCTGGATCCCCAGCGATTCCTCCCGCCCGAGGATCGTCGTGGGAGCTGGGGCGCGCTGCCGCCCCCCGCCGCAGCGGAGCAGGCCGAACGGCTGCTGGCCGGGTCCGGTGGAGCCCGCCGCGGGGCCGTCCTCCTCACCAGCGGCGCCGCGTTGTGGGTCGCCGGTCGATCGCGCGACCTGGGAAGCGGCGTCGTGGCCGCGGAGCGGGCGCTCGACGGCGGCGGGGCCGAGCGAATCCTGGAGCAGCTGCGCGAGCTCGCCGGCCGATTCCCGAAACCCGAGGAGGCGTGAGCGTGGGCTTCCTCAGCGAGATCGTGGCGGAGATCCGCCGGGACATCCTGCGCCCGGACTATGTGCCCGACGCTCCGATCTCCGACGGGGCTCCGCGGCCCAGCCTCCGGGGCGCGATCGAGGGCGCGGGGCCCGAGGGCGCGCTCCTGGTCGAGTACAAGCGGGTCTCCCCGGGGGCGACGGTCCCGCGTCTCCCGTCGCGCACCGTCGAGGCGTTCCTCGCGGCGACCCAGGGCGCGAACGTGACGGCCTACTCGTGCGTCGCGACGGGCCCCCGGTTCGAGGGTTCGCCGCGGGACGTCGCGACCGTCGCTCGTGCCACTCCCCGGCCGGTGCTCTTCAAGGATTTCGTCGTCGATCCCGTCCAGCTCGACGCGGCCCAGCTCGCCGGCGCGAGCGCGGTCCTGCTCATCGCTCGACTCGAATCGGAAGGGCTGCTGGAGCGCCCCCTCGCCGAGCTCGCGAAGATGGCCCACACGCGCGGGCTCGAGGTGCTGCTGGAACTTCACGCGCGCGGCGAGGTGAAGGGCGCGGGCGACATCGGTGCCGACGCCTACGGGGTGAACGTCCGTGATCTCGACACGCTCCAGATGACCCCGGAGGTGACCGCCAAGACCCTGCGCGCCGCCGCCGAGCTGCGACCCTTGCTCGGCCTAAGCGGCGTGGCGTCCCCCGACGACGCGCGTCGCCTCTGGTCCCAGGGGGTCGACGGGATCCTGGTCGGGAGCGCCGTGGCCCGGGCGAGCGATCCGGCGGCGTTCCTGCGCTCGTTGCGGCGGCCTCGCCGAGGTGCCCGATGAAGACCTTCGTCAAGTTCTGCGGGCTGAAGGACGCCGCCGCGGTGCACGAAGTGCCGGCGGGAGGGGCCGCCGGGTTCGTCGTCGAGGTGCCCGCCTCCCCGCGGAACCTCTCGCTCGACGCCACGGCGCGACTCATCGACGAGGTCCCCACGGAGGCGGAGGCCTGGGCGGTGGTGGTGCAGCCGGACGCGGCGCTCATCCACCGTCTCTTCGACGAGGTCGGCGTCGATCGCATCCAGGTCTACGGCCCGGTCCCGGAGGGGTTGGAGTTCCTGGAGGTGCATCACCTCGTCCCGTCGATGCCGATCCCGCCCCCCGGGAGCGGTGCGCCGGCTCCCGCGGTCCCGGCGGCCGAGGACTATCCCCGGGTCCACCTGGACGCGGCGGGGCAGCCGCTCCCCGGCGGTAGCGGCACGCGGCCCGACTGGGAGATGTGCGCGACGATCGTCGACGCCCACCCGGGCCGCAAGTTCGTCCTCGCCGGCGGTCTCACCGCCGAGAACGTCGCCGAGGCGCTGGAGGTCGTGCGGCCGTGGGGCGTCGACGTCTCCTCGGGGATCGAGAGCGCACCGGGAGAGAAGGACCCCGCCCGCATGCGAGGGTTCATCGCCGCGGTCGCGGCCTACGAGGCGAGCCATGCCTAGACGGTTCGGCCCCTTCGGTGGCGCCTACGTCCCCGAGACGCTCGTCCCCGCGCTCGTCCAGCTCGAGGCGACGTGGCGCTCGGCCCGACGCGATCCCGAGTTCCGGCGGCGGCATCGCCGCCTCCAATCCACCCTCGCCGGCCGGCCGACGCCGCTCTACTTCGCGGAGAACCTTACCCGGCGGGCCGGCGGCGCCGAGATCTGGCTGAAGCGCGAGGACCTCGTGCACGGCGGCGCGCACAAGTTCAACAACGCCCTCGGCCAGGGTCTCCTCGCGGTGCGCATGGCTAAGCCGCGGCTGATCGCCGAGACCGGCGCTGGCCAGCACGGCGTCGCGACCGCGATGATCGGCGCGGCCCTCGGTCTCGAGACCGAGGTCTACATGGGGACGCTCGACATGGCCCGACAGCGTCCGAACGTCGAGCGGATGCGCCTGCTCGGCGCGAAGGTCGTGCCGGTCCGGGACGGGAGCCGAACCCTCAAGGACGCGATCAACGCCGCGCTCCGGGACTGGATCGAGAACGTCCGGACGACCCACTACCTGCTCGGCTCGGCGGTGGGGCCCCACCCGTTCCCCTCGATCGTCGCGGACTTCCAGAGCGTGATCGGCCGCGAGATCCGGCAGCAGTCCCGTCGCGCGTTCGGCCGGTTGCCGGACCTCGCGGTCGCGTGCGTCGGCGGGGGATCGAACGCGATCGGGACGTTCCACCCGCTCCGCGCGACGTCGGTCGACCTCCTCGGAGTGGAGGCCGGCGGCCCGAAGGGCCATCGCACCGGGGCGGCCTCCCTCGCGCGCGGCCGGCCCGGCGTGCTGCACGGCAGCTTCTCCTACGTCCTCCAGGACCGGGACGGCCAGGTGGCCGAGACCGCGAGCATCAGCGCCGGCCTCGACTACCCCGGCGTCGGCCCCGAGCATGCGCAGCTCAAGGAGTCC
>Ga0187783_10002691_pt1 | contig 13174 bp, 13 predicted proteins | sample 1015_SJ02_MP02_2_FD_132471 | JGI IMG/M metagenome (GOLD analysis project Ga0187783, IMG submission 132471) | Tropical peat soil microbial communities from peatlands in Department of Meta, Colombia - 1015_SJ02_MP02_20_MG | ecosystem: Environmental > Terrestrial > Soil > Wetlands > Peat | place...
GCCCGCCTCGGGCGCGTCCACGTCCTCGATCAGGTCACCGATGCTGGTCTCGCCGTCCTCGCCGATGGTGGAGTCGAGGCTGATCGGCTGCCGGCTGGTGCGCAGCAGCTCCTCGATCTGGTCCGGCGTCCGGTCCAGCTCGATGGCCAGCTCCTCAGGAGTCGGCTCGCGGCCGAGCCGCTGGTGCATGTCCCGCTCGACCCGGCTCAGCTTGCTCAGCATCTCCAGCACGTGCACCGGGAGCCTGATCGTCCGGGCCGAGTCGGCGAAGCCACGCTGAATCGCCTGCCGGATCCACCACATGGCGTACGTGGAGAACTTGTAGCCCTTGGTGTAGTCGAACTTCTCTACCGCCCTGATGAGGCCCAGGTTGCCCTCCTGGACCACGTCGAGCAGCGACAGCCCTCGGTCGGAGTACTTCTTTGCGACCGACACCACGAGCCGCAGGTTGGCCTCGAGCATGTGCGCCTTGGCCCGGCGACCGTCCTCGGCGACTTCCGCCAGCTCAGCCCGGTACTTCTGGGACAGCCTGCGCTCGGTCTCCAGCTTGTGCTCGGCGTACAGCCCGGCCTCGATCCGCTTGGCGAGGTCGACCTCTTCCTCGGCGGTCAGCAGCTGCCTGCGGCCGATCGACTTCAGGTAGGTGTGCACGGAATCGCCCATGACCGACGTCTGGTCGTCCAGGTCGGTCTCGGGCGCGTTCGCTGCGTCGTCGGAGTCGGCCAGCTCGGCCGCCACGACCGAGTCGTCCACCAGCGCCGCTAGCTCCGCGTCCGCCAGCTCGGGTGCCGCCAGGTCGGAGCCTGCCAGGTCCGGGTCCGCGACCGAGAGGTCTGCGTCGGCGCCCGCGAGGTCAGACGGCTCGTTGCCGAGCTGCACTCCCGCCTCGGTCAGCTCGCGGATGATCGAACGGGCCTCCGCCGCAGACACGTGCGCCGTATCGAAGGCGTCGCGCAGCTCGGGCAGAGAGAGAAAGCCCTGGCCACGGCCGCGCTGTATCAGCTCGTCCACGTGGGTCATGGTCTCCTCGGTCGCGCGGACGGGCGACGTCGCGGTCGCTGTCCTGGCCATGAGGACCTCCCTTCGTGGGCGCAAAGCAGACATGCGCTAATAACCGCGCCTCCGGCTGCGCAGGCGCTGAACAACTTGTGCGGAGCCCCTCGGCGGACTTGGCAGCGAACACCTTGGGCACTATCTTGTAACGCACGAGGCGGCTAAATGTTCCCGCGTGGTTGTTCTATGCCTGCGCGTCGCCGCGTCACGGCCTTTGTGCCTTGGTACATGTCCGCTTCGCGCATGGCGAGGTCCCGCACGGCTGCCTTGTCCGGCTTACCGGAAGGCAGTAGCGGAAATTGTGACACAACCACTACCCTCCTGGGCGCGGCATACACAGACAGCACCTGGCGGACATTCGACCTAAGCTCGGCCAGATCGGGCGGAGCGGCCGGATCCGCGGGCACCACGACGGCGGTGACCGCCTCGCCCAGATCCGCATCGGGCAGGCCCACGACGACAACGTCCGCCACGCCGGGCGCGGTTCCCAGCACCGCTTCGACCTCGCCGGGGACGACCTTCTCGCCGCCCGAGTTGATGACATCGTCGACCCGGCCGCGGATGCCCAGCCCGCCGCCGGGCAGCCAGTAGCCAAGATCAGCGGTCCGGAACCATCCGTCGGCCAGCACGGTGGCCGTCAGCTCCGGCTCGCCCAGGTAACCAGAGAAGAGCGTCGGCCCGGCGATTTCTATCACTCCGTCGGTAATGCGCACCCGCACGCCGTCGAGGGGAACGGACTCGTACACACAGCCGCCACACGTCTCGCTCATGCCGTAGGTGGTGATCACGTGCCAGCCGGCCGCGCGCGCGTCCGCCAGCAGCGCATCGGCGACCGCGGCGCCGCCGAGCAGCACCGCCTGGATCGGGCCGGGCCCGGCGCCAGCGTCCAGCAGGCGCCGGAGCTGGGTCGGCACCAGCGAGACGTATGCGCAGCCGCTGGTCGCGAGCGACTCCGGGCTGAGAGCGGCGACGAAACGGGGGTCGGTGCCGGTAAGCAGCGACCGGATCAGCACGCCGAGGCCGGAGATGTGGAAGGTCGGCAGGCAGCACAGCCAGCGCTGCGCGGGGTCCGCGCCGATCCGGCGCAGCGACGCCACCGCCGACGCGGTGAGCGCCGCGGCGCTGAGCTGGACGGCCTTCGGCCGCCCGGTCGACCCGGAGGTCGCGATCACGACCGCGGTGCCGTCGGCGATCGCCGGCCCGCCGGCTGACCGACTCGCAGCCGGGGGAGGCAGCGCCACCGCTCCACCCTCGGTGTGCAGGGCCGCGGGCGCAAACGCGGCCAGCATGCGGGCGAGCGTGGCCCGCGGCAGCGCCGGGTCCAGCGGCAGGATGGCCGGGCCGGACCCGTCGAGGGCCGCGGCCAGCACGGGCAGCAACCGCTCGCCCGCCGCGACCGGGAACTGCACCGCGTGCAGGGGCCGGGACGTCACGGTCGTAAGGTTAATCGGGCACATCGGGACACCAGCAGGGGGGCGACACGTGGTCGACTGGCCCGTGACCGAGCCCGCACGCGCCGTCACGGCGCCCGAGCTGGTCGCCGAGCTCCTGCCGACGCTACGGGCGTTCGCCATCCCGATGCCGGTCCGGTTCCGCGGCACGACTGTGCGATCGGGCGCGCTCCTGCACGGCCCGGCCGGCTGGGGCGAGTTCTCCCCGTTTCCCGAGTACGGCCCGCGGGAGTGCGCCCGCTGGCTGGCCTGCGCCCTCGAGGCCGCCGTGGTCGGCTGGCCGCCGCCGGTCCGCGACCGCGTGCCGGTCAATGTCACGGTGCCCGCGGTCGGACCGGAGCACGCGCGCGCGATCGTCGCGGGCTCCGGCTGCCGGACCGCGAAGGTCAAGGTCGCCGAGCCCGGTCAGCCCGAGTCCGCCGACGTGGCGCGCGTCGCCGCGGTGCGGGACGCGATCGGCCCGGACGGCAAGCTGCGGGTGGACGCCAACGGCGGCTGGGATGTCGGGGGCGCCGAGCGGATGCTGACGGCGCTGGCGGAGTTCGACCTGGAGTACGCCGAGCAGCCGTGCGCCACGCTCGTCGAGCTGGCCGAGCTGCGCCGGCGCGTCGACGTGCCGGTCGCCGCGGACGAGTCGATCCGCCGGGCCGAGGACCCGCTGAAGGTGCGCGCGGCCGAGGCCGCCGACATCGTCGTGCTGAAGGCGCAGCCGCTCGGGGGGGTCCGGTCCGCGCTGCGGATCGCCGAGGAGTGCGGCCTGCCGGTGGTGGTGTCGAGCGCGGTCGACACGTCGGTGGGCCTGGCGGCCGGCGTGGCGCTGGCCGCCGCGCTGCCCGCCCTCGAGCACGCCTGCGGGCTCGCGACGATGAGCCTGCTCGCCGGGGACGTAACCGCCGACCCGCTCACGGCGGCGGCCGGCGAGCTGCCGGTCCGCCGCGCCGCCGTGGATCCGGCCGCGCTCTCGAGGTGGGAAGTCGACCCGGCCGGCTGGCGGGACCGCCTGCTGGCCGCGGCGGAGTTCCTGCCCGCGCACCCGTTGCTGCCCGACCGGCAGTACCGCCAAGCCAGGCCATGAACCCGTCGACCGCATTCGCCACCGTGCTCGTCGACGAGCTGGTCCGCTGCGGGCTGCGGGAGGCGGTCGTCGCGCCCGGCTCGCGCAGCGCCCCGCTGGCCATGGCGCTGCACGCCGCGGCCAGGAACGGCCGGCTGCGGCTGCACGTGCGGATCGACGAGCGGTCCGCGGCGTTTCTGGGCCTCGGGCTCGCCAAGGCCAGTGGCCGTCCGGTCGCGGTGGTGTGCACGTCGGGTACGGCCGCCGCGCACTTCCACGCGGCCGTCATCGAGGCCGACGAGGCCGGCGTGCCGCTGCTCGCGCTCACCGCCGACCGGCCGCCCGAGTTGCGCGGCACCGGCGCCAACCAGACGATCGAGCAGATCGGGCTGTACGGGCGCGCCGTGCGCTGGTTCTGCGAGGTCGGCGTGCCCGAGGATCGCGCGGGGCAGGCCGGCTACTGGCGCTCGCTCGCGGGCCGGGCCTGGGCCCAGGCCGCGGGGCAGGGCGGGGGCTTTCCCGGCCCGGTTCATCTCAACGTGGCGCTGCGGGAGCCGCTGGTGCCTGAGCCTGGGGAGTGGCACGAGCCGCTGGAAGGCCGGCCGGACGGGCAGCCGTGGACCCGGCTGGCGGCGGACAGCCGGGCATCGCGGCCGGCGAAGGAGCTGACCTGGACCGAGCGCGGCCTGGTGGTCGCGGGGGACGGCACGGCCGATCCGCAGGCCGTAGCCCGGCTGGCCGAGCAGGCGCACTGGCCGCTGCTGGCCGAGCCGTCGTCGGGGGCACGGCACGGCGCGGCGGCGCTGGGGTCGTATCAGTACCTGCTGGACTCGGCGGACTGGGTCGCCGCGTACCGGCCCGACGTCGTCGTATCGGCCGGCCGGCCGGGCCTGTCCCGCGGTCAGCTCGCGCTGCTGCGCGGTGCCGGTCAGCGCGGACCGCACGTCGTGCTCGCGCAGGGCCCGGCCCGGTGGTCCGACCCGGCCCGCACCGCCACGGACGTGGCCGGCCGGGTCGAGCTGCGCGGCGCGCCCGCGGCCGGCCCGCCGACCGGCTGGCTCTCGGCCTGGCTCGCGGCCGACGCAACCGCGCGGCGCGTCGCGGATGGCATGCTCGCGGCCGACGGCGGGCTCACCGAGCCGACCCTCGCCAGGGACGTCGCGGCCGCGCTGCCGCCTGGCTCGCTGCTCTGGGTAGCGTCGAGCATGCCGGCCAGGGACCTGGACCGGCACATGGCGCCGCGATCGGGCGTCCGGGTTCTCGCCAGCCGGGGGGCGAGCGGCATCGACGGGCTGGTGTCGGCGTCGATCGGCGCGGCACTCGCGCACCAGGCGGGCGATGGCGGCCCCGCGGTCGCGCTGCTCGGCGACCTGGCCCTCCTGCACGACGCGCCCGGCCTGCTGCTCGGCCCGGACGAGCCGCGGCCGGACCTGTGCCTGCTGGTCGTCAACAACGACGGCGGCGGCATCTTCTCGATGCTGGAGCAGTCCGCGTTTCCGGACTCGTTTGAGCGGGTCTTCGGCACTCCGCACGGTGCCGACCCAGCCGCGCTGGCCGCCGCGGCCGGCCTGCCGTACCTCCGGCTGGATCGCCCCGCGGACCTACCCGCGGCGCTGGCCGGCCGCGGGCTGCGGGTGGTCGAGGTCCGAACCGACCGCGCCGACGGCGCGAAGCTGCGCGCCGCGATCAGCCAGGCGTGCGCGATAGCCCTGGCTCCGAGCCGGTGATGCGCGCCGAGCGACTGCGGCGGGCGACGGGTCAGTCGCCCAGCCGGCCGGCCAGCGGCGGCGGGGCGCGCATCCGCCAGGCGTCGGTCACCAGCTCGGCCAGCCGGTCGACGCTGACCGCGGCGAGCCGCAGCAGCACGAGCGGCCAGTCGTCATAGCCGGGCGCGATGAAAAACAAGCCCGGCTCGCCGAGCACGAGGGCCTGCTTCTCGGCCTCGTCGCCGACGTAGAGGACGGCGACGTCGGTGCGGATGACGCGGGGCCTACCCGGCCTGCGCTCGGGATACGACCAGACGAACCCGTGGCCGCCGACCCGGAAATCGAACCCGTCACAGTCGATCTCCGCCACGCCCGGCAGGCCCAGCGCGATGCGGCGCACGTCTTGCTCGTCGGCCACGGTGCCATGGTAGGAGCCGGCTCCGACAGTGGCATCGCGGAACGTCCAGGCGCCCCGGCTCAGCTGGCGGCCGGCACGACGTCGTGGTCCAGCGATGCGTCGTTGACCCGGAACGCCCTGATGTCGGGGATCCGGCCGTCTCGCATCTTCGCCACCCAGTCGGGATCACCGATCTGGCTGCGGCCGACAGAGACGAGGTCGAAATCACCGCGCTGGAACCGGCGGACTAGCTCGTCCATGCGGCTGGCGCCGGTCGGCCTTGCCTCGTGTCCGGTCAGCGTGGCCATCACGTCGATGTTCAGCCCGACGCTGCCCACCGCGATGACCGCGGCGCCAGTGAATGACTTCACCCAGCCGGCCAGGCCACGGTCCGAGCCAGCCCACTCGGGCGTCCAGAACCTGCGCGTCGAGACGTGGAAGATGTCCGCTCCCGCCGACCGCAGCGCAAAGACCAGGTCGCCCAGCTCGGCGGCGCTGGACACGATCTTCGCCTCGTAGTCCGACTCCTTCCACTGGGAGATCCGGATCGAGATCGCGAAGTCGGGACCAGTGGCCTGGCGCACCGCGTCGACCACCTCGGCGGGAAAGGTCGCCCGTTCGGCGATCGTCGGTCCGCCATAGCGGTCGGTGCGCAGGTTCGTGTGCGGCCAGAGGAACTGGTCGAGGAGGAAGCCGTGGCAGGAGTGCAGCTCGACGCCGTCGGCGCCGATGTCCTGCGCGTCCAGGGCACCCTGCACGAACGCACGCTTGATGCTCTCCAGCTCGGCGGCGGTCGCGGCCCGGCCGAAGGGTGCGCCAGGATGTGCTAACCCGGACGGGCTCAGCGCGACGAACGACGGATCGCGCTCGATGTCGCCGCCGTAGTTGACGCCACCCTGGTGCCAGAGTTGCAGGAACATGCACCCGCCCGCGTCGTGCACGGCGTTGATACAGGACCGCCACGCCTCGCGGGTGTGCGGCGCGATGCGGGCGAAGGTGGCGTTCTTCGTCGCGCTCGGGTGATCGATAGCGCAGGACTCCGAGATGATCAGCGACGTACCGCCGAGGACGCGACGCTGGTAGTAGCCGCGCAGCCGGTGATCGGGGGCGCCGTCGACGCACCAGCTGCGCTGCATGCCGGGCATGACGAACCGGCTCCGCAGCCGCAGGCCGCGGATGCGAAGCGGCTGAAACAGGGGTGTGAGGTCGTAGCCACCTGCCGCTCCGCGAGCGGCCCCGCGGATCTCTGCCATGCCAGCTCCGATCGTTTCGCGGCGGTCCCTGACCTCGATCGTGCCGAGTTTTCGCGCTGCCGCCAAGAGGCACGGCGTATCGTCGCGCTCGGCGCGCACATCGAGAGGGCGACGCGGACGCGGACAGGGGAGACGGTGACAGCTGAGAGGACGGCCGTGGTGACCGGAGCCGGGTCGGGGCTCGGCCGCGAGATCGCGCGCGAGTTGCTGACCGCCGGCTGGCGGGTGGCGGTTGCGGGCCGCCGCGCGCAGTCGTTGCTCGACACGGTCACGGGCGGCGACTGGCCCGCTGACGCCGGCCTCGCGGTGCCGACCGACGTGCGGGAGCCCGAGTCCGTCGCCGCGCTGTTCGCCGCAGTCGAGGGCCGGTGGGGACGGCTGGACCTGCTGGTCAACAACGCGGGCGTCTTCGGGCCGGCCGGAGCCGTCGACGAGCTCAGCGTCGGCGGCTGGCGGCAGATCGTCGACACCAATCTCACCGGCGCCTTCCTCTGCGCCCACCACGCGGTTCGGATGATGAAGGCGCAGGCCCCGCGCGGCGGCCGGATCATCAACAACGGCTCGATCTCCGCCCACGCGCCCCGGCCGGGCAGCGTCGGCTACACCGCGACCAAGCACGCGATTACCGGGCTGACGAAGTCCATCTCGCTCGACGGCCGCGAATTCGACATCGCCTGCGGCCAGATCGATATCGGGAACGCCGCCACGGAGATGACCAGGGGCATCAGCGTCGGCGCCCGGCAGGCCGATGGGTCGACGGCGGCGGAGCCGACGTTCGACGCCAGATACGCGGCCGCCGCGGTCCGGTACATGGCCGAGCTGCCACTGGACGCGAACGTGCAGTTCCTCACCATCACCGCCACCAAGATGCCGTTCATCGGACGGGGCTGACACGAAGGAGACATCGGATGGCCGAGCTGCTGACCGAGGGTGACGAGCTGGTCCTGCACCTCACCACGCTCGAAGAACTGGCTTCGATTCACGGCGACATCCGGGCGCCGCTTTCCAGCGTCACGTCGGTCGAGGTGCTCGAGGACGCTCACGAGCCAGCCGACGCCGGCTTCAAGGTGATCGGCGGGCGGCTGCCGGGGAACTTCGAGATCGGCACGTTTTCCGCGTCCGGCCACCGGATCTTCGCCGCGGTGCACCACGACACACCGCGCGGCCTGCTCATCACGTTCGAGGGCGCGCACCACGCCGCCTGGATCGTCGGCTGCGCCGACCCGGAGGCGGTGCGGCGCCACATCACCGGCGGCTGACCGACGCAAACAGGCGCCAGAGCGCGAGTCACGCCCTCGAGGGTCGCGGCCGGCACTCTGGCGCGTCTCGCGCGCGCTGCGGTTCCCCTGAGGTGCCGCAGTCGACCACGCTGCCTGGCCCGGAACGCCGGGTACGCAACGAATGTCCCATCCCGCTGGCCTGGCGAGAGGCCGAATCCGCGCGCGGGTTGCCTGGCATGTCCGGACATGCACACGCCAATGTTACTCGACAGTAGTGATGTGCGTCTCATTGCGAAACCGGCTTGGCACCCCGGGCCGTCGAAGCCTCGGTTACTCACCGTGACCGCTGCCGGGCCTGATGCCCGGCTGACAGTGAAGACGACAGGAAGGACCTTTCATGCTCCGCACTGCCCGACTGACCGATGCCCTGCGCGGTCGTGGCAAGACCCTGGCGGTTTCGCTGGGTGCTGCCGCCGCGCTGGCGGGAGCCGGCAGCGCCAGCGCCGCACTGACCGCTAGCGCGGTCTCTGCAACCCACGAGCCAGCCGCCGTGCACGCAGCGCTGGCGACCGCGGACCGCGTGTCCGCGAGCCCCCTGCACGTCACTCCCACCGTGTCCACCGCGCATGCTGCGACCGTGGCTGACCACGCCGCGCCGACGCAGCCGGCCCCCGCGTCTGCTCAGCACTCGACGGCCGCGCCGCTGGCCGCGCCGGCTCAGCAGCCTGCCCCCGCGGCGGTTCAGCCAGCCCCTGCGCCGCAGCCGGCCTCCCCGCAGACCCAGCAGCCGGTGACCCAGCCGGCTTCCGGCCCGTACCAGATCTACGACTCGGTGACGCCGTCGTCCATCCCGCCCGGCCAGCAGGCCGCCGTGTACGCCGACGGTACGTACGCCGCGTCGCCGTCACAGGTGGCGGGGCACGCCAACACGCTGTGGATCGACACCAACGGCTCCGACCCCAGCGCGAACGCGCTCGACGTCGAGCCGGGTGACGCCACCCCCGCGCAGGCCGGAACCTGGGTTGCGCAGAAGCTGTCAGAGACTCCCAACCAGGTAGCGATCATCTACACGATGCAGGCGGACTGGCCGGCCGTGCAGGCCACCATCGGGCAGCTGCCGGCGTGGATGCAGTCGCACGTGCGGTGGTGGATCGCGGACCCGACCGGTGTTCCGCACATGGTGCCCGGTGCCAGCGCCACGCAGTGGTACTGGGGCCCGAACTACGACATCTCCACCGCGAACCCGGGCTTCTGACGGCCAGTCAGCGCCCGCTAGCCGAGAGCGCCCCGTCCCCGAGGCGGGGCGCTCTCGCACGCCGTCGGCGGCTCCGCCTGCCGATAGTCAGTTCTCCGGGCCCGGCATCGGCGTCCAGGTGATGGTCACCGTCCACTGCGTGGACGTGTCGCTGCTCCATTCCGGCCCGATCAGCCAGAGGCCCTCGGTGGCCACCGCCAGGTGCCTTGCCCAGCAGCTGCCCTCCGGACCGAAGACGCGATCGCACCGCGGCGTGTCGGTGATCCCGCCGCGCTGGCTCCCGAAGACGTCGTAGTTGATCACCTTGTATTGATCGGGCCCTGGCCGGTGCCTGTGACCGGTGCACGAGGCCGCCGGGCTGGGCCCGGTATTGCACAGCGTCCAGCCGGTCAAGCCGTCGGCGGGCTCAGCGTCGGACCCGCTGATATCGATGTCCGCGGCGATGCCGGTGTTAGTGATCACGATCGCGGAATTCACCAGGCAGGTGCCGTTCGGGAAACCGAGCTTGTTGCCCTTCGACGCGGTGTAGGCCAGTCCGTCACCGCCCTTGCAATCCACGAACCGCGCGTATCCGGGGGAGATGGTGACCGACCTGATCGTCCGGACCGTCGTCAGCGACACCGAGACGCTCCCGGACTGGCCTGCCGCCTGCTGCGGCGCGGCCATCGTCCCGCACGCGGTCACCCCGGTCAGGAGCACCGGCAGGAGCAGCCACCACCAGCGCGCGCTACGACGCATCGTCCCCCCTCCCGCGCGCCATCCGGACGGGTTCGTGCTCGACCCGGATCCTGATGCCGCTCCGCCGGAAGGCAACCGCCGCAGCGGTCACGACGAGCACGGCCAGCACGAACGGGGGCAGCCAGCCAGGCACGCCGAACCAGCCGTGCGACACCGCGCCGGGTGCCACCGTGAACTCCAGGTCGGTGGCAGCGGCCACGCCGAAGCTCGCCCCGCCGCCGGCAATCGCGCTCGATCCGGTGGCGACCACGTCGCTGAAGTACCGGCCCCTCGCGGCGGTCTGCGGCACGGTCAGTTCGAGCGGGATGGACGCCGACTGGGCGTGCGCGAGCCGGACCGGCGCCGAGGCAGCGGAGACCCAGCCGGGCGGCACGGTCCGGCCGGTGCCGGTGGAGATGCGCTCGATCCGGATACCGACAGACTCCGGCTCGGTCCCGGTGTTGACGACGTAAACGGGCGGCAGCGCGTACCGTCCGCCGGGGTGAGCATCACCCGCGAGGGCGACCGGGCCGGCCTGGATGCCGACGCCAACGCTCGCGTAACTCGCGGCCGGCCACGCTAACAGCACCAGCGCGCTCAGCGACAGCGAGAGCCAGGGCCGCAGATGCATGCCTCTTTCCCCGGGGTCTGGACCGCCGCGCCACGGGGGAGCGACGGGTACGTGCAGGCATCTCACCTCGACTGTAACTGATCATGACCGGGCCGAAAAGGATCATTCGTCGGGGACGAGGCCGGGCTGGTGAGTCAGCTGGCGCTCTCGGCCGGCCAGAGCCCGGCGAGCCGCCGGAACGCGGCCCGGGTGGCAGAACCCGGCGCCGCGCAGGACGCGGTCAGGCCGGCCAGTTCTGGGGCTACCTGTGGAGCGAGGAGGGCGAGGAGGCCAACGGCTCGCTGCGGTGGTGACCGCCGTTCCCTCGCGCGTGAGCCGTTATCCCTCCAGCGCCGTCCGCATGGGGCGGAACTTGGTCTCGGTCTCGGCCAGTTCCTCCTCGGGCTGCGAGCCGGCCACGATGCCGTTGCCGGCGAACAGCCGGGCCGACCTGCCGTCTATCTCGCCGCACCGCAGCGCGATGCCCCATTCGCCGTTGCCGCGCGCGTCGACCCAGCCGACGGGGCCGGAGTAGCGGCCGCGGTCCATGCCCTCGAGCTCTCGGATCAGCTCCAGCGCGGCCTCCGTGGGCGTGCCGCAGATCGCGGCCGTGGGGTGCAGCGACGCGGCGAGCGCGAGCGCCGAGGCGTCGCGCGCGAGGACGCCGCTCACCGACGTCGCCAGGTGCTGGTAATCCGCCGTCTGCAGCAGGTATGGCGCCTCGTCGACGGTCAGCTCCGAGCACAGCGGGGTCAGGAGCTGCCCTACGGACTCCACCGAGTACCGGTGCTCCTCGGCGTTCTTGGCCGATGCGAGCAGCGCAGCCGACAGCGCTGCGTCGTCGGCCACGGTGCCACCGCGGGCCATGGTGCCGGCCAGCACCAGGGACGAGACCTGGTCGCCCTCCCGGCGGATGAGCAGTTCCGGCGTGGCCCCCACCAGCCCGGCGCAGGCGAAGGTGTAACAGCCGGGGAAGCGCGCGGCGAGCCGGGACAGCAGCACTCTGGTGTCGATCTCGGCGGAGGACTGGACGCACAGGTCGCGCGCCAGCACCACCTTGCGTACCTCGCCTGCCGCGATCCTGGCAACCGCGGCGGCGACGGCCTGTTCCCACTCCGGCGCGGTGCGGCTGCCGTCGCTCCAGCGCAGCTCCGACGGGCTGACCCAGCGCGTAGCGGCGCAGTCGGGCGGCGCGCCGCCGGCCGTGATCGTCGTTCGCCATGCGATCCCGGACCGGCGGCCCAGAACGACCGCGGGGACGATCAGCACCGAGCCGTCGGCGGCGGGGTCGAACGTGAAGCTGCCGAAGGCCACCGGGCCGGTGCCCGGCGCCGCTACCTCGTCGCTGACGTCGGCGGCGTCGAACAGCTCGGCCAGCCATTTCTCGCCGGCCGCGAACCGGTCTACCCCGGCGGGCAGGGTCAGCCGAGCCGCCTCGCCCCAGCCGGCCAGGCCGTCGCCGTGGCGGATCCACGCCGACGCCGCGGGGCTCGGCAGCTGGTCAAGCAGGTCGGCCGGAACCGCCGTGCGGACGGTCGTGACGGTCAGGGCCGCGCCGCCAGTCAGGCCGTCCGGCATACCCGTCCCGGGCCGGTCCGCACTGCTCTCACGGCATCCAACTGTACGGGTGGGCGGCCGGACCGCGGGACGCAGGGAGCGGTAACACCGCCCCGGCCAGCAGGTAGCCCAGCCAGGCCAGCAGCACGCCGGCCGCGAGGCTGCCGATGACGTTCAGCCCGGCCTCGCCGAGAGCGCCGTCCTCGAGCAGCCGCAGCGTCTCGTAGCTGAACGTGGAGAAGGTGGTAAGCCCGCCGCACAGGCCGGTGCCGAGCAGCGCGAACGCGGTCGGCGGCAGGCCAAGGTGCCGCTGCGCGCCCAGCAGGAAGCCGATCACCGCGGACCCGGCCAGGTTGACGGTGAGCGTGCCCCACGGGAACACCGTGTCGTGCCGGCCCTGGAACGCGCGGTCGACCAGGTACCGGGTGGGCGCCCCGATCATGCCGCCCGCCAGCACCGCCAGCACGATCACGGGCGATGCCCGCCCGTGTCGCCACCGGTGTAGGTGTGCACGTGCACGTCGTCGACGATGACGAGCCCGCCGGTGACGAGCTCCGCCACCTCGTCGAGGAACTGGTCGGTCCGCTCGGCCGTGTCGACGATCACGATGGCGAGCGGCAGGTCCTCGCTGAGCGACAGCAGCCTGCTGGTGTGGATCCGGGACGCCGCGCCGAACCCCTCGATGCCCCGGAAGACGCTCGCGCCGGCCAGGCCGCGCTGGTGCGCGCGGTGCACGATCTCCGCATACAGCGGCTTGTGGTGATAGCGGTCGGACTCGCCGATGAAGATGGTGATCCGCCTGGCCGGTCCCTGCAGGCTCACTCGGCACCTCCGGATCGCAGCTCCCGGAGCCGCGCGGGCATTCGCGCGGCGTGCACGCCACACCATACGGCGAGCAGCC
>Ga0187783_10002692_pt1 | contig 13174 bp, 10 predicted proteins | sample 1015_SJ02_MP02_2_FD_132471 | JGI IMG/M metagenome (GOLD analysis project Ga0187783, IMG submission 132471) | Tropical peat soil microbial communities from peatlands in Department of Meta, Colombia - 1015_SJ02_MP02_20_MG | ecosystem: Environmental > Terrestrial > Soil > Wetlands > Peat | place...
CTCGCCGTTAGCGGGGACGCTGGTGACGGTGATCTCTCCCTCGTCCAGCGCGCCTTCCAGGCGCGAGCGCGCCGCGCCCGGGCCGCTCGCGAGCGTGACGTGGACGGCGCCGGTGCTGCCGGCGAACACGGCCGCAGCGACGCAGGAGGCGACCTGCGTGCCGAGGAGGTTGCGATGACACAGCTGCATCACGACGAGGGCGAAGGCACCGAGCAGGAATGTCAGGAACAGGGCGAGGCTGTTCGCGTAGTTCAGGCCCGCGAGCAGCATGAGGACCAGCAGCCCCGCGAAGGCGTATCCGGCGCGCGTCGGCAGTATGTACAACCGCCTCCGCTCGAGCGTCACCGGCAGATGATCCAGGCCCTGGCGGCGGCGGATCCACCGCGCGACGCGTGCACGCGCCAACTCGGCGAGCGGTGCGAATGGGCGATAGCGTGCCACGCTAAAGCGGCACGGCCACCGCGCGGATGATCTCGGCAGCGACCTCGCCACCCTCGGCGCCACCGGCCGGGTCGCGTCGTTCGAGGCGATGCGCGACCACCGACGGCAGCACCGCCTGCACGTCCTCCGGCAGCACGGCGGAGCGACCGGCAAGGAAGCCCCAAGCCTGCGCGGCGCGGATCAGGCCCTGGCCGGCGCGCGGCGAGAGCCCGAGCTTGAGGTCGGAGCGCTCGCGCGTGCGCATGATGAGCGCCTGCGCATAATCGAGCAGCGCTTCCGCGACGTGCACCGCGCGCACGGCACGCTGCACGCCGAGCACCTGCGCCGCAGAGAGCACCGGGGCGATGGCGGACAGCAGCTCGCGGCGCTCGCCGCTGCGCAAGAGCTCGCGCTCGTGCACGGCATCCGGGTAGCCGAGCACCACGCGCATCAGGAAGCGATCGAGCTGCGACTCGGGCAGCCCGAACGTGCCGAGCTGCTCGTGCGGGTTCTGCGTCGCCACCACGAAGAACGGCTCGGGCAACACGTAGGTGGTGCCGTCGGCGCTCACCTGCCGCTCCTCCATCGCCTCGAGCAACGCGCTCTGCGTGCGCGGACTCGCGCGATTCACCTCGTCCGCGAGCAGCAGCTGCGTGAAGATCGGTCCGCGGCGGAAGTGAAACTGCTGGCTGGCGCGATCGAACACCGACACGCCGATGATGTCCGCCGGCAGGAGATCCGCCGTGAACTGCACCCGCTGCCAGGCGAGGCCCAGCACGTGGGCGAGCGCGTGCGCGAGGGTCGTCTTGCCGACACCCGGCACGTCCTCGATCAGCAGATGTCCACGCGCCAGCAGACACGCGAGGCACAGGCGGATCTGCTGCGGCTTGCCGAGAATGATGGTCTCGAGGGTGGTGAGCACCCGCGTGATGGCCTCGCGCCCCTCGGCCGCCGGCATCGCTGAGGCAACACTCATGAAAGCAGTCCCCGCGCGCGCTCGAGCTGGGCGCTAAGTGCGCCGGTGGTGCGCTCGAGCTCGAGCACGCGCTCGCGCTGGCTGGCCACCACCTGGGGCGGGGCGCCGCGCACGAAGCTGTCATCGGCGAGCCGCGTGCGGAGCTTCTCCAGCTCGCCCTGAGCCTTGGCGAGGAGCTTGCCGAGTCGCTCGGCCTCGGCGGCGGCGTCGATGAGTCCGGCCATGGGCACGAGAATGGTGAGTGTGCCGACGAGCGCCACGGCGGACTGCGGCGCGCTCGCACCCGCAGCGAGCAGCGTGACGCTCTCGAGCCCGGCGAGCCGCTCGAGCCAGGCGCGATGGCGTGCCACCAGCGTCTCGTCCTCGGGGCTCGCGCCTTTCAGCAGTACCGCGATGCGCCGCCCCGGTGCGATGTTCATCTCGCCGCGGATCTGACGCACGCCGAGAATCACCGCCTGCAGCCAGGCGAACTCGCGCTCGGCCTCCGCGTCGGCGGGAAAGTCGGCCGCCGCGGGGTAGGGCTGCAGCATGACCGTCTCGCCGATGCAGCCGGCGAGCGGCGCGACGCGCAGCCAGATCTCCTCGGTGATGAACGGCATGAAGGGGTGCAGCGCACGCTGCAGCGCCTCGAGGATCTGCGCGAGCGTGCGCTGCGTCCCGTGTCGCGCCGCGCCGCTCGTGCCCTCATCCTGCAGCAGTGTCTTGGCGAGCTCGAGGTACCAATCGCAGAAGTCGTACCAGGTGAACTCATAGAGCGCGCTCGAGGCGAAGTCGAAGCGATACTCAGCGAGGGCGCTCGCGACCCGCTCGAGCATGCGGCCGAAGCGCGCGCGGATCCAGCGGTCGGCGAGCGAGAGCTCTTGCGGCTCGTCGGTGTCGGTACGCACCTTGCCGAGGGCGAGCGTGACGAAGCGTGCCGCGTTCCACAGCTTGTTGCAGAAGTTGCGCGAGCCGGCGACGCGCGCGAGGTCGAAGCGGATCTCGCGGTTCGGGGAGGCGAGGGCGGCGAAAGTGAGGCGCAGCGCGTCGGTGCCATGCGGCGCGATGCCCTGCGGATACTGCCGGCGGGTCGCTTTCTCGATGGCCGGGGCGAGCTGCGGCTGCATGAGACCGCTGGTGCGCTTGGCGATGAGCGCCTCGAGCGTGATGCCGTCGACGATGTCGAGCGGGTCGATCACGTTGCCCTTCGACTTCGACATCTTGTCGCCGTGCTCATCGAGGATGAGCCCCGTGATGTACACGTCGCGAAACGGCACCTCGCCCATGAACTTGAGACCCATCATCATCATGCGCGCGACCCAGAAGAAGATGATGTCGAAACCGGTGACGAGCACGCTGCCCGGATAGAAGCGGCGCAGCTCCGCGGTATCCTGCGGCCAGCCGAGCGTCGAGAATGGCCAGAGCGCGGAGGAGAACCAGGTATCGAGAACGTCCTCGTCCTGGCGCAGCGCGAGATCCGGTCCGAGCCGATACCGCGTGCGCACTTCCTCGACGCTGCGTCCGACATAGATCTTGCCGGCAGCGTCGTACCAGGCCGGGATGCGGTGTCCCCACCACAACTGACGGCTGATGCACCAGTCCCTGATGTTGCGCATCCATTCGAAGTAGGTGCGCGCCCAGTTCTCGGGCACGAAGCGCGTGCGGCCTTCGCTCACCGCGAGCACCGCGGGCTCGGCGAGCGGTGCGATCTTCACGTACCACTGGTCGGTGAGATACGGCTCGAGCACCGCGCCGCTGCGGTCGCCGCGCGGCACCGTGAGGCGGTGCGGCTCGATGCGCTCGATGAGCCCCGCGGCCTCGAGCTCTGCGACCACGCGGCGGCGCGCCTCGAAGCGATCGAGCCCGCGGAAGGGCTCGGGAACCGTGTCGGCAAGCGTGGCTCGCGGGGTGAAGATGTTGACGAGCGGCAGGTCATGGCGCTGGCCGATCTCGTAGTCGTTGAAATCGTGCGCCGGGGTTATTTTGACGACGCCCGAGCCGAAGGCCGGATCGACATAACTGTCGGCGATGATCGGGATGTCGCGTCCGGCGAGCGGCAGCTGCACGGACTTCCCGACGAGTCCCTGGTAACGCTCATCATCGGGATTGACTGCGAGCGCCGTGTCGCCGAGCAGGGTCTCGGGGCGCGTGGTTGCAACCACCACGTGGCCCGTACCGCGCGCGAGCGGATAGCGCAGGTGCCAGAGCTGACCTTCCTCGTCCTGCGATTGGACCTCGAGGTCCGAGAGCGCGGTGAGCAACACCGGGTCCCAGTTGACCAGGCGCTTGCCGCGGTAGATGAGGCCTTCCTCGTGCAGCCGTACGAACACCTCGATCACGGCCTGCGACAGTCCGGGGTCCATGGTGAAGCGATCGCGTGCCCAGTCCACCGAGTCGCCGAGGCGGCGCATCTGAGCGGCGATGGTGCCCCCGGACTGCTCCTTCCATTGCCACACGCGCTCGAGGAACTGCTCGCGTGACAGATCGGCGCGCTTCACGCCCTGGGCCTCGAGCTGCCGCTCGACCACCATCTGCGTGGCGATGCCGGCGTGATCGGTGCCCGGCTGCCAGAGCGCGGCGCGACCGCTCATGCGCTGGTAGCGGGTGAGCGCGTCCATGAGCGTGTGCTGGAACGCGTGCCCCATGTGCAGCGTCCCGGTCACGTTGGGCGGCGGGATCATGATGCAGTAGGGCTCGCCCGTGCCGCGCGGCGCGAACCAGCCGTGAGATTCCCAGCGCTCGTAGAGGCGCCGCTCGATCGCCTGCGGCGCGAACACCTTGTCCATGCTGACTGCGAGATTCCCGCAAAGGGCCGACCGGCACGATTATAGCGGCGGCGCGCGCCGGCCCGCGGCGCGCACTTGCGGCGCTCAGGACGATGCCGGGGTGGTGGGCTCTCGGGTGCGCAGGGCGCTCAGCGCGCCGCCCGGTGCACGAGGAAGTCGGCGAGCAGCGGCGTCGGCCGCCCGGTGCTGCCCTTGGCCGCACCGCTTTGGTAGGCCGTGCCGGCGATGTCGAGGTGAGCCCATTTCATCCCCTGGGTGAACTTGGCGAGAAACGTCGCCGCGGTGATCGCGCCGCCGTCGCGGCCACCGACGTTGGCGAAGTCGGCGAAGTTGCTCTTGAGCTGCTCGGCATATTCCTCGGTGAGCGGCAGTTGCCAGCAGCGGTCGTCGGCGCGGCGACCCGCCTCGAGGAGTTCACGCACCAGTCCCTCATCGCTCCCCATGACGCCCGAGTGATGATGGCCGAGGGCGATCACGCACGCCCCGGTGAGGGTGGCGATGTCGATCACAGTCCCCGGGTGAAAGCGGCGTGCGTAGTGCAGGGCATCGGCGAGGATCAGTCGCCCCTCGGCGTCGGTGTTGAGTATCTCCACCGTCTGCCCCGAGGCGCTGGTGGCGATGTCGCCGGGCTTGACGGCGCGGCCACCCGGCATGTTCTCCACGGCGGCGACGAGGCCCACCACGCGCAGCGGCAGGCGCAGCTGCGCCACGAGGGTGAGGGCTGCGATCACCGCGGCGGCGCCGCTCATGTCGAACTTCATCTCGTCCATCCCCGGCGGGTCCTTGAGGGAGATGCCGCCGGTATCGAAGGTGACACCCTTGCCGACGAGCACGATCGGCGGCTGCTCCTTCTTCGTCCCCGCATACTCGAGGACGATGAAGCGCGGCGGCTGATGACTCCCCTGCGAGACCGCGAGCAGGCAGCCCATTTTCTCGCGCCGGATGGCCGCCTCATCGAGCACCCGCACACGCACCCCCGCGTGGCGTTTGCCGAGCGCGCGCGCCTGCTCGGCGAGGAAAGTGGGAGTGCAGACATTGGCCGGCAGGTTGGCGAGGTCGCGCTGCACGTTGGCGGCAGCGGCGATCGCCGCCCCGTGGCTGAAGCCGCGCTCGGCGGCGGCCGCCCGGCGTACCGGCCCGGCCAGCACCTTCTTCAGCGCGCTCGGCGGCGGCTTCTTCGCGGTCTTCAGATCATTGATGCGGTAGAGCCCGGCGCCGGCGCCTTCGGCGATAGCGCGGCCGAAGTAGTAGTCATCGAGCTGCCGGGCGTCGGGTCGGTCGAGGGCCACGGCGCAGCTGCCGATACGGGTGCGCAGCAGCGCCGCAACCGCGGCGCTCCAGGCCTTGCGCCACGCCTTGCGCTGCAGCTGCTTGCGCGATCCCATCCCGGTGAGCAGCACGTGGGTCGCGCTGATGCCGGGCAGCTCCGAGACGAGCAGCGTCTCTGCGGCGCGCCCGGCGAAGTCCCCACGCTGGAGCAGCTTCTTCAGCCGTCCGCCGCAGGCCGCATCGACCGCTGCGCCCTGCGCACCGAGCTCCGCCTCCTCAAACACGCCGAGGACCAGGCAATCAACAGACAATGTGGCCAAGCCCTTCGTCCAGACCCCAAATTCCATGCAAAATCCCCTTCCCGTTGAGGCGCGCGAGCGTCTGATTTACCTTATCCGCGGCTCTTTGCGCCTCGCTCCGTTTCTAGTTATTCAGCGCTTACCGCACGGCTACGGGTGCAAGTGGCGGCAAGTGTAACTCAAGATCCCGCCGCTTTTGCGGCGGGTGAGGCAGTGTCGCGTTGGGAAACATCCTGGGCCGGTACGTCCTGCGTGAGGTTGTAACGGCCTGGCTGGCTGTGACCGGCGTACTGCTCATCATCCTGCTCGCCAACGAGGTCGTGGGAGTGCTCGAGCGCGCCGCCGCCAACCAGTATCCGCAGAGCGTGGTGCTCGAGCTCATCGGTCTCGGGGCGCTGCAGTACCTCTCGATCCTGATGCCGGTCGGGCTGCTCCTCGGGGTGGTGCTCGCGTTCGGGCGTCTGTACCACGACAGCGAGATGGCGGCGGCGCTCGCCTGCGGGGCGGGGCCTGAAACCCTCTACGCGCCGGTGGCGCTGCTCGCGGTGGCCGTGGCGGCCGCCCTGGCGTGGCTGACGCTGGTGCTCGCCCCGGATGCGATCGCCCGTGCCCTGAGCCTGCGCAACGAGGCGCTGCGCGCGGGGCAGTTCGCGCCCATCGCGGCGGGCAAGTTCCGCATCTTTGCGCGCGCCAATGCGGTGGTGTACGCCGAGGAGGTGGCCGCCGACGGCACCATGGGCAACGTGTTCGTCGAGCGCAATAGCGGCCCCGAGGTCGAGGTAGTACTGGCACAGCGCGCCCGGCACACGGTCACCACTGACGGGCTCACCCACATACTGACCCTCTACGACGGCGAGCGCTTCGAAGGCGTGCCGGGGAGCGCGGAGTTTCGCATCGTGCGCTTCGCCGAGCACGTGGTTCCGGTTCAGGTGCCACCGATCACGGATGCGATCCGCGATGTCGAGGCGCGGCCCACCGAGAGCCTGCTCCACTCGCAGGATCGCGGCGAGCGCGCCGAGCTGCACTGGCGCGTCAGCGCACCGATCATGTGTCTCGTGCTGGCGCTGCTCGCGGTGCCGCTGTCGCGGCTCAAGCCGCGGCAGGGACGCTACGCGCGCGTGTGGATCGCGGTGCTGGTGTTCTTTCTCTACTACAACCTGGCCGCTGCCGGTAAGACCTGGATCGCACGCGGCACCATTCCGGAGGCTATGGGACTGTGGTGGACGCACGTGGTGGTCGTGCTGTTCGCGCTGGTCATCGTTGCCGGTCCCGGACTCGCCCAGCGGCTGCGTTACCGGATGCGTGCCTCGTGAGCGTGCTCGACCGCTTCATCGTGCGCGCCATCCTCGGCGCCGTGCTGCTGGTGCTCCTCGTGCTGCTGGTGCTCGGCGCATTGCTGATGTTCATCGACCAGCAGGACGACGTCGGCACCGGCCACTACACCTCGCTCGGCGCTTTCTGGTACACGCTGCTCAACCTGCCGCAGCTCGCCTACGAGCTGTTGCCGATCACGGCGCTCATCGGCTCGCTGCTCGGGCTCGGGGGGCTGGCACGTGGCAGCGAGCTCACCGTGATACGTGCCACCGGTGTCTCGATCGCTCGCCTCGCGAGCATCGCGCTGCTCGCAGGCCTCCTGCTGGTGCTGTTCGAGGTGCTGCTCGGGGAGTTCCTCGCGCCGCCGCTCGAGCAGGCCGCCCGTCAGCAGAAGGCCTTCAGCAAGCTGAGCAACGTCAGCTTCGGCGGCGGCAGCGGCGCCTGGGTACGCGACGGCGACCTGATCCTGAACGTCGCCGGACAGTCGAGTCAGCGCCAGTTCGGCAGCATGCAGATCTTCGAGATCTCGCCGCAGCACCGGCTGCTCAGCGTGGGCCACGCCAAGCGCGCCGTCGCCGGCGCGCGGGGCAAGTGGCAGCTGAGCGACTACACCGAGTCGCGCTTTCAGGTCGACCGGGTGGCCACCGAGCCGCCCGCGCAGCGCGTCCTCGAGTCCAACGTCTCGGCGGGCTTCCTCGGCGTGGCGGTCGAGGACCCCAAGCAGCTGACGAGCCGTGCCCTGTGGCGGCTCATCAGCTACTTCCGCAGCAACGGCCTCGACACGCGCGAATACGTATTTGCCTTCTGGTCGCGCATCGCGCGCACCGTGGGGGTGATGTTCGCCGTGCTGCTCGCGATCCCCTTCGTGCTCGGCTCGATGCGCTCGGCGGGGACCGGCGCGCGCATGCTGCTCGGCATGCTGCTCGGTGTCGGCTTCTTCCTCCTGCAGCGCCTCATCGAGAGCGGGACTGTGGTCTTCAATCTCAACCCGGCGCTGCTCGCGTGGCTGCCGACCACGCTGCTCGCCGCGGTGACCTTCGGGTTGCTGGCGCGGGTGCGCTAAGGAAGCGGACCGCCCTCAAACCCTCGAGCGTACTGCGGCAGGCCGTCGCGGATCGTCACCCACGGCAGTTTGTCGGCGACCCACACGTGCGCGGCGGGCGCCAGGAGCGCGGGCTCATCGAGCGTCGCGAGCGTCACGTCGATCTCCTCGGGTCGTGCGGCATGGGCGTAGGTGAGGGAGCTGCCGCAGGCGGCGCAGAAGCCCCGCAGGACCGGGGGTGAGGAGCGATATTCGGTGAGCGCGCCGTGCGTCACGCGAAAGGCACCGCGCGCGAAGGTTGCCCACGGCACGAGCGGCGCGCCGGCGGCGCGCCGGCACGAGTTGCAGTGGCAGTAGCACGGCTTGCTCGGCTCGCCGCGCGCCTCGTAGCGCACCGCGCCGCACAGGAAACCGCCGACGTAGCGCCGCTCCATCGATCCAACATAGCACGCGTTGCCCTCTCGAGCCATTTCGGTCGACAATCGCGCGCTTTGACGCAGGCATACGAGGACGCGATGACGACAAGGTCAGTGTTGCACGGACTTCTGCTTTGCGCCGCCACACTCGGTGCTCTGGCGAACGCCGCCGATCTCACCGTTCGGGTCGACGCACGTGCGATCGCACGCAAGCACCTGCACACCGACATGAGCCTGGCCGTGAAGGGCGGCCCGCTCACCCTGGTGTTTCCCAAGTGGATTCCGGGCGAGCATGGGCCGACCGGACCGCTCGAGAGCATCATCGGGCTCGAGATCCGCGCCAACGGCGTGCTGCTGCCGTGGCATCGCGACCCGCTCGACATGTACGCGATCGGCCTGACCGTGCCGGACGGGGCGACGCGACTCGACATCGCGCTCGACACGGGTCTGCTCACCGAGGGTGGCGGCGTTTTCAGCACCGGGCCGACCAGCAGCGCGCAGCTCGCCGTACTGCCGTGGAACGAATTCGTGCTGCTGCCGAAGGGGCGCGATGCCGGCAGCATCTCCACCACGGCCGCGGTACGCGCGCCCGCGGACTGGGAGCTCAACTGCGCGCTCGCCCTCACGCCCCAGGCCGACGGCAGCGTGCAGCTCGAGCCTGCAACGCTCGCGCGGCTCATCGATTCGCCGCTGCAGATGGGCCGCTACGCACGGCGCATCGAGCTCGCAGGTTCGGCGCCCCTGCCGCAGCTCAGGCACGCCATCTCGCTGGTTGCCGACACGCCCGCCGCGCTCACGGTGCCGGATGACTTCGCCGCCGGCTACGCACGGCTCGTGGCGCAGGCGGGGGCGCTCTTCGGTACGCGCATGTACCGCCATTACACGTGGCTCCTGACGCTCTCCGATCACGTCGCGCACTTCGGACTCGAGCACCATGAGTCGAGCGACGACCGCACCGACGAGAACGCGCTCTCGGAGGCGGGGCTGCGCGAGGGCGTCGCGGAGCTGCTCGCCCACGAGTACGTGCACAGCTGGAACGGCAAGTACCGCCGCCCGGCAGGCCTTCTGAGCCCGGATTACCAAAAGCCGATGGACGGGTCGCTGCTGTGGGTGTACGAGGGGCTGACGCAGTTCTGGGGCGCGGTGCTGCCGGTACGCGCCGGCATCACCTCCGCCGACAGCTATCGCGAGATGCTCGCGAGCCTCGCCGGCACCTTCGACATCCAGACCGGCAATCGCTGGCGGCCGCTGGCCGACACCGCGGTCGAGGCGCAGATTCTCTACGACGCACCGGCCGCCTGGGAGTCGAGCCGCCGCGGCACCGACTTCTACGAGGCCTCCGAGTTCCTGTGGCTCAACGTCGATGCGGAGCTGCGCGCGCGCAGCGGCGGCAAGGCATCGCTCGATGACTTCATGCAGCGCTTCTACGCGGGTGCCGGCGGCGAGCCGGCGCTCAAGCCCTATGTCGAGTCGGATGTCTACGCGGCGCTCGCTGCGGTCGCCCCGGGCGACTGGCGTCAACTGGTGCACGGTCACCTCGACAGCCTCGGTCCGCGCGTACTGCTCGCGGGGCTCGAGTCCGCCGGCTGGCGGCTCAGCTACTCGCCCGAGCGCAACAGCTACGTCGACGTGGAGCAGCGGCGGCGCAAGATCACCGCCCGCCAGTGGTCCATCGGCCTGACCATCGACGACAAGGACACGATCGTCGATACCGTCGAGGAGCGTGCGGCGGCGCGCGCGGGCGCGGGCCCGGGGATGAAGCTCGTAGCGGTGAACGGTCACAGGTACAGCCCCGCGGTGCTCGATGACGCGATTGCGGCAGCGCACGAGAGTCACCAGCCGATCGAGCTGTTGGTGGAGAACGGCGACTACTACCGCACGCTACGGGTCGAATACTTCGAGGGTGCCCGCTACCCGCACCTGACACGCATCGAAGGTCGCACCGACACCCTCTCACAGGTCCTCGGGGCCCGCGGCCGCTGAACCAACGGCCGCGCGACGAGCACGCTCGGCGCGAGCGCGGTCGTGCAGGCTGTTCTCGGGTGTTCCGGTTTGCGGCGGCGGGGCCGCGGGCATAGACTGCCCGCCCTCCCGGGGGGCCGTGGCGGCACCCCGACTCCAACCGATCAACACCCAGGGGGAGATACCATGAGGAAGTTATTACCGGCGTTGCTGCTGCTACCGGCGGTGGCGCTCGCGAGCAGCGCATTCGATGGCACGTGGAAGCTACGCACGGATTCGGTGAAAACGACCGGCAAGGCGGACCAGTTCCAGGTGCTCGATGGGACCTATACCTGCTCGAGCTGCGTGCCCGAAGTCAAAGTGAAGGCCGACGGCACCGATCAGAAGGTGGAAGGCCACCCCTACTACGACACCGTGGCGGTGACGGTCGTCAGCCCATCGTCCATCCACGTGGTCGACAAGCAGGGCGGCAAGCTGGTTATCAGTGTTAGCTACGAGGTCTCCACCGACGGCAAGACGCTCACCGGCAAGTTCCAGGACTACACCGGCAGCCAGGTCGCCACCGGCACATTCACCGAAACGCGACGCGCCCAAGCTCCTCCCGGCTCACACCGGGTCTCGGGCTCGTGGCAGCCGGATCAGCTGCATGACGCGAACGAGGCGGTACGCACCTACGCCTACCAGATGACGAACGATCAGTTCAGCATGCACTGGAACGGCCAGAGCTATAACGCCAAGTTCGACGGCAAGCAGTACCCGATCCAGGGCGATCCGGGCAAGACGGTCGTGACGCTGAAGCGGATGGATGACCACAACGTCCAGGAGACCGACAGCCGCGACGGCAAGGTCACCGACGAGATCCACCTCGCTGCAGCCAAGGACGGTCAGTCGATCGAGGTCACGGACAACGACGTGATGCACCATCAGATCACGACGTTCACGCTCGAGAAGCAGCAATAAAGAGCGTGCGAGCGCGTGCCGGCCGGCCCGCAGTGGCTTGCCGGCGCGTGCCGGAATGGGCGCGTACGTCTGGGGCTGCGCTGGCCGCGCCGCGGCGGCTGGCCAGCCTCAGTGCTGATGACCGGGGAACAGGCGGCAGTAGATGCAGTCGGCGCCGGTCGGGTTCTCGAGCATGAAGTGACGCACCCAGGGGCCGTCTCTCGGCGCTGCGGCGCGCTCGAATGACTGGTTGGCCAGATCGTGCCCGACGACTTCCACCGCGCCCTCTTTCTCGAGGATCTCAGCCGCCCGCGCGGTCTCAATGGCGCCGCGTGGGTGCACCGTCACGGTGACGGCACCGCCCTCGACGCGCTGGACCAGCGCCTCGACGAATGACCGTTCCTCTTCTTCCGTCAGCAAGGTACGGAAGTACTGGACGAACTTGTCGTGCGTCTGGGGTGCCGGCTGCAATCCCGCCCGACCGGGCTCGGAGGAGGCGGTCAGCTCGACGCGGTCCGTGGGAAAGCCGTCGCTCACCAGGCGCGTGCGCACGCGATCAGCAACCCCGTACTCGTTGAATACCGCGAGTAGCACAGCGCTCATGTCCTTACTCCTTGCCAGATGGCTGCCAGGTGAGTGCCGATGCCAGCGAGGAAAATTCTACGCCCGCGCCCCACGGCGCGCGCAGCGCGTTCCTGGTGGGCAGCCCCCGGGGGGCTCTGTCGCGCTGCAGCAACGCGGGGTAGGGTAAATCCGCGGGTCTCATCTTACGATCGATGCATGGCCAGAGCGCGCAGGGGGCGGCCGCCTCACGACGATGTCCTCACACCCACCGAGTGGCGCGTCGTGCATGCCATTCAGCACGGGTTGAGCAACCGCGAGATCGCAGCACGCCGCGGCATCAGCCGCGACGCCGTGAAGTACCACGTTGCCAACGCCGTGGCCAAGCTCGGCGTCGCCAATCGCCAGGCACTGCGGCGGTGGTTCCGCAAGCCACGCTCGAGCGCGCTCGGCCGCAAGGAGACACCCATGACGAGTACGGTGAGGCTCGGCGCGCTGGCGCAGATCTCGCGCACGGTGCGCGACATCAAGGAGTCCGAGGCGTGGTACGGCCAGACGCTCGGTCTGCGCCACCTCTATACTTTCGGCTCGCTCGCCTTTTTCGACTGCGGCGGAACGCGGCTGTACCTCCATGCCCAGGAGAAGCCCGGCCCCGAATCCATCCTGTATCTGCGTGTCGAGGACATCCGCGCCGCCTACGAAGCGCTCGCCGCACGCGGGGTCGAGTTCGGCGATGTTCCACACATGATCCACCGCCACGCCGACGGCACCGAGGAATGGATGGCCCACTTCAAGGACCCGGAAGGGAGGCCGCTCGCGATCATGTCGCAGGTGAAGCCGTAGGGGCTCGACGCGCGGGGCAGCTGGTGCACCCCAGGGGTGGGGCAACAATCATAGGGCTTGATCGATATCGCGGTGCTACTACTGCGCAGAGCAATAGTTTACTGAACGGTAAACTATTCGCAGAAAGAGGTGGTGGCCTCGGGGCCCGGCCGGCCGCCACGAACTCGCGGCGGTGCGCCGCAGACGCCTGGCGGTGGAGCGGGCGCGCCTCAGCGCGAGGTCGGCGGGGAGGGGGCGGGCGAGGCGGCGGGCGAGGCGGCACCAGGATGCGCGCCTGCGCCGCCCGCGGTCTTCTTCGTCGCAGCCCCGGGCTTCTTGGCCGGCGCGGGTGGCTTCTGCAGCAGCTCCTCGAGCGGGGTGAAAAGGGC
>Ga0187783_10002693_pt1 | contig 13170 bp, 11 predicted proteins | sample 1015_SJ02_MP02_2_FD_132471 | JGI IMG/M metagenome (GOLD analysis project Ga0187783, IMG submission 132471) | Tropical peat soil microbial communities from peatlands in Department of Meta, Colombia - 1015_SJ02_MP02_20_MG | ecosystem: Environmental > Terrestrial > Soil > Wetlands > Peat | place...
CCGCACTTGGCCCGGATCCCCACTCTCGGGGACTTCGGTGGTGCCGACCAGAACCTGATTATTCCAAGGAATGATGAAGATGGGACGCCCGTCCACCGCCTCGGTATAAACGGCCTGGCTGGGTGCCCCGGCAAACTTCTCGAGCACGATATGAGATCCACGAACGCCTCCCACCATGCGATGCGGGGTGTGAATTGCGGAGTTCTGGCAGATCTCGTCTGCCCAAGGACCGGCGGCATTGATGATCGAGGAACACTCGATCCGCTCCACCCGTCCGCTCGGTTCATCGCGCAGCACGGCGCCGGTTGCCCGCCCATGGCGGAGCGTGACCGCGAGTAGGCGGCTATGGTTTCTGGCCACGCAGCCGGCCGCGATGGCTTCAACCAGCCATTCCGCCACCAGGCGCTCAGGAAACTCACACTGTGCGTCTTCGAAGCGGAACAGCGAAAAGTGTCGCCCGTGATCGAGCAACCTCTCGAAGTCGGCTGGCTCGTCCTGCGCACGTTCGAGCTGCCTGCCCGCCAAGCGCCGGTAGAGCCAGAGGCCGGCATGCACGGCGAGCGCACTGCGTCGGCTTTCCCCATCTAAAGCGAGTACGAATTCGAGGGGACGCACCAGATGGGGATAGTCGCGTAGGAGCTTCTTGCGCTCGGCGAGAGACTCCCGCACCTGCGCAATATCCCCGTGTTCGAGATAACGCAGACCGCCGTGGATGATGCGAGTCGATCGGCTGGTCGTTCCTGCCGCAAAATCATGCTGCTCGACCAGCAACGTCCGACGCCCGGCTCGGGCACACTCACGGGCGATGGCGACGCCATTGATTCCTCCGCCAATGACCAAGACATCGAACCGCCGTTTCTCGAGAGGCGGTCGGGGCTTCATCACTAGGCTTAGATGCTCGCTCGTTTCACTTGGCATTGTGTTGCCCAACCACGCCCAGGAAGAAGAACCGCCGGAAGTCTCCTAAGCGCCGCTCCCAGCCCGCCGGCCAAGACAGTGCTACAGGTTGCCGCGCCCAGGCTCAGTGTGGCGGATCGACGGAACGCCGAAAAGATGACGGAAGTTTGTCGCCGGGTGCTCTGATCGCGGCGATCACCACGGTTGCCCGAGCCGCCCTGGGTCATTTACAGTTGTGGACTCCGATGCTCACCACGGGAAAGCGCTTTGAAGAAGCGGTTTCGATTATGGCCCGCCTGCGCGCGCCCGGCGGATGCCCCTGGGATCGCGAACAGACCTTCGACTCCATTAAGCCATACACTCTCGAGGAAGCGTACGAAGTACTAGAGGCGATCGACAATCGTGACTGGAAGGAACTGGCCGGCGAGCTGGGGGATCTGCTGCTGCAGGTTCTCTTTTATGCCCAGATGGCTCAGGAACAGGGGTGGTTTTCGATCGATGACGTGCTCGACCGGCTCTCGAGCAAGCTGGTCCATCGCCATCCCCATGTGTTTGGAGACGTCCAAGCGGCAACCTCCTCCGATGTATTGCGCAACTGGGAGGCTTTGAAAGCGGAAGAAAAGAAGCGGCGACTGGAATCGGGCGGAGGCCGAACGGCAACCGCGGAAGAGCCGGGTGAATCGGTGCTGGCGGGCGTCAGCTCGGCCATGCCGGCATTGCTCGAGGCCCACAAACTGAGCTCGCGGGCCGCACATGTGGGCTTTGACTGGCCCAATCTCGCCGGTTTGATGGAGAAGCTGGAGGAAGAAATCCACGAGCTCGAGGAACACTTGAAGGAATTGCCAGAAGCTGTTCGAGATAAGCAGGGACGAGGTGCCATCAGCGACCCAGTCCGCGGCCGACTCGAGGGTGAGCTGGGCGACATGTTTTTTGTCCTGGTCAACCTTGCGCGTTTTCTGTCGCTCGATCCGGAATCGGCTCTCAAGAAGACCAACCGCAAATTCCGCCGTCGTTTTCAGTGGATGGAAGGGCAACTAGGAGAGGAAGGTCGGCGGGCGGATCAAGCCACGCTCGAAGAGCTCGAATCCTTATGGCAACAAGCCAAGCGGCAGGAACAACCCGAGCCGTGAGCAAGGATTCGCTCGTCATCCGCAAGTGCCAGGGTCTCGAGGAGATGCGCGCGTGTGTCCTTCTGCAGAAAGAAGTATGGAACTATGCCGACATCGAACTCGTGCCCTTGCGCATGTTTGTGGTAGGCGAAAAAATCGGTGGCCAGCTGGTCGGAGCTTTTGACCAGGGCGAGTTGGTGGGGTTCGCATTCGCCATGCCTGGCGTTCGCCATGGGCATTCGTTCTTGTATTCCCAAATGCTCGCTGTCCGCCAGCCGTACAGAGATTCCGGCGTGGGGCGGCGGCTGAAGTTATCGCAGAGAGAAGATGCCCTCGCCCGCGGTTTCGAGCTGATGGAGTGGACCTTTGATCCCCTGGAAATCAAGAACGCCTACCTCAACCTCGAGAAACTGGGAGCGATTGTGCGCCGCTATCAGATCAACCTCTACGGCGTCACGCAATCGGCGCTGCAGGGTGGGTTACCGACTGATCGGTTGGTGGCCGAGTGGTGGCTGAAATCCAAGCGCGTCGAGACCTTGCTCGCGACCGGGGCCAAGCCAGGATTCCAGACTCTCGAGGCCATTTCGGTTCCTGCCGAGATTTATGATTGGAAGGCAAACCCGGAGACGCGAGATCGGGCGCAGGCCGTGCAGGATCGAAATCGAGAGGTGTTCCTCAAGGCCTTCGCCGGCGGGCTGGCCGTGCTTGGCTACGAACGCGATCGAAGCCGCAACGGCCGCTTCTTGCTGGGGCGGTGGGAGGAGGAGTGGGGTTATCCCTTGTCTTGAATTCTCGAGGACGATTCCCTAGGTGGGCATGAAAATTGAAGCCATCACGCTGCGCGAAATTCATATGCCGCTGGTGCATTTTTTTGAGACCAGCTTTGGCCGCACCTACCATCGCCAGATTCTTTTGGTGAGTGTTCACTCCGATGGCATCACCGGATGGGGCGAATGTGTGGCCGGGGAAAATCCCTATTACAGCTCGGAGTGGTTCGAATCGGCCTGGGTGACGATCAAGCATTTTCTCGCACCCGCGGTGGTCGGGCACAACTTCTCGACTGCGGGCGAGAGCGTCGCTTGCATGGGACAGGTTCGCGGCCATCGCATGGCCAAAGCTGCCATCGAGAACGCGATCTGGGATGCCGAGGCTCGCGAGAAGCAACAGCCTCTTTGGAAACTGCTCGGCGGCAAGCGGCAGGAGATTGTTTGCGGGGTTTCGATCGGCATTCAGGATTCCGTCGACCAGCTGCTCGAGAAAATCCAAACCGAACTCGAGGCTGGCTACCGCCGCATCAAAGTGAAGGTCAAGCCCGGCTGGGATGTGAAGGTGCTCGAGACGATTCGCAGCCGCTGGCCGTCGATCGTGCTGAGTTGCGATGCCAATAGCGCCTATCGGCTCGACCAACTCGAACATCTCCGGAAATTCGACCAGTTCAACCTGCTGATGATCGAACAGCCGCTTTGGGATGACGACCGCTATCGTCACTCCCGCCTGCAACAGCAGATACGCACGGCGATTTGTCTCGACGAAGCCATTCTTCATGCGCGAGACGCGGCCGAGGCGCTGGAGATCGGGGCGTGCCGCATTATCAACATCAAAGTGGGCAGGGTTGGCGGCTTCAGCGAGGCCAAGCGGGTGCACGATGTCTGTGCCGCGCGCAAAGTTCCGGTGTGGTGCGGCGGGATGCTCGAATCCGGAGTGGGAAGAGCTCACAATATTGCCTTGTCCACCCTCGAGAACTTCTCTCTACCGGGTGACGTATCCGCCTCCAAGCGTTATTGGAAAGAAGACATCATTGATCCGGAAGTGGAAGTAACCCCGCAAGGCACGATTGTGGTTCGCGATGAGCCGGGCACCGGCTATCGTGTGCGCGAGGATCTCATCGAAAAGCTGAGCTTGCGAAAAGAACTCTTGCGACCCTGAGTGAGGGGGTTTCGACGCGAGCTATTGTGGGGCGGGATGGATCGAGTCGTGCTCCCGCTGATCGGCCAAGGTCGCCCGCTGTTTCTTCAACAACTCAACACCCTGGGCAAAGGTCAGATTCGGAGGAGCGGGCCGGAAATCGCTGAAAGAGTCGCTTGCCTTGATCAGGATCTTCCTAAGTAGAAGCTCTTTGCCGGTGAAGGAAATGTCCATGCGAGTGATCTCCCAGGCTCGGTCGGCGACCAGTCCCTGCTGGACTACGAACCTGCCGCCCTTATCCAAGCGGCCGAAGATCCCCCATCCGAAGGTCACATCCTTGAATAGCGTCCCATCCATCTTGGCAATTCGCTTCTGGCTTGCGTCAATTAGGACGTAACCCCGCATACCGATCAGCACTTGTTCCGTGCGGGTTGGCGGGTTGTAGCTCGGATTCGAACGGAAGCTGAGCCGCACCAGTTCATTTCCCGGGCTGCCCAGGCCCTGGCGGCCGCTCTCCTTGCCCTCAAATTCGTACAGAAAGGCCTCCGGCAAGGCTTTCACCATTCGCATCGTGCGCTCGGCCTCGTCTCGCTCCGCCTTCTGCCTCTTCCTGAGCTCGGCGGGGTTGTGCGCCAAGGCGTCCAGTCGTCCCTCTTCCGCCTCCCGTTGCTCCGCCGTGAGCGGTTTGCCATCCGATTCGACCAGAAGTCCGGCGGTACCTTCGGTGGTTTCGACCATCAGCTTGACGTCGGAGCCGTGAGCGGTCTCCTTGCGGTCTCTGAACATCAATTTCATGCCGCCCGTGCTGGCGCGGATTTCGTTCTCCGCGGTTTGCCGCACCAGCTCTCGCGGCAAAACCGAAGCCGGCTGCTGCGCCTCGAAAGCCCCTAGCGGGGCTACCAGGGTGAGCGCAACCGTCAGCCCTACCCGCTGGCGCCGCCCTCGACCGATCTCAGGCAGCCGGGAACGCGCCCGTACGTTCGCCGTTGGATCTGCCCGCACTACGCGCGTGTCCCTGCACACACTCAAATTCTAAGCCTACTCGTATCGGTTACTGTGCTACCGCCGATTACCGTGGTTCGGCCGATTTTCTGGTTGGGGCTGCCGAGGACTGGTGAAATCGGTTAGAATCCAGTCTCCGAGCCAACGGCAAAATTTTTTGAAGGAGACCCGAACCATGCCCATGTCTACCGAGACGGAGTTCGCCCATATCGGCACCTCTGTCAGCATCAAAGGAGAGGTTTCCGGCAGTGAAGATCTGTACGTCGGCGGCGTGGTCGAAGGCGCCATCGAGCTCGCGGGGAACAACCTGGTCATAGGGCCCAACGGTCAGGTTCGGGCCAAGGTTCATGCCAAAGGAGTTGTCGTCGAAGGCAAGGTGGAAGGCACCATCCGAGCGAGTGAGCGAGCGGAGCTGCGGAAGACGGCAATCGTGATCGGCGATATTTCGACCCAGCGCATTGTGGTCGAGGACGGGGCGTCCTTTGTCGGCAAGGTGGATGTCCAGCCGGAGGCCTCGAAAGCCGCCGCCAAGGCCGCCGAGGCCCAACCGAAACCCAACCCTAGTGCGGCCGCGCCTCGACCTCCAAGCAACTCTGCATCCAAATAGGAGAAGTGGGCGTCGCCGGTTCTCCCGCGTACCATGGATCTGATGTATCTTAACGTTACAGAGGGTGGTGCCATGGGCCGGACCCTAGAATCCGTGCCCAGCTCATCTCTTCATGAAAATATTTCGTAATTCCGTCGCGTCCCCGGAGGTCAGGCCGGCTCCAGGGGTGGAACGGCTGACCCGGCGTTCGAGCGGGCTGCGAGAATTGGCGCGCCTGCTGCAGTCGGAAGAACCGCTGTGCGTGCTCGATCTCGGCTCGACTTCGGCGGCCAATATTCGCTACCTGACCGAGCGGGGACACAAAATCTATAGCGAGGACCTGCTCGAAGCCTCGACCGATCCCGATATCGTTACCAAAGATGGGGATGGACAACGCATCTTGGACCAGAAGCAGTTTTTTTCCGAGAATCTGGCGTACACTGCGGCCAAGTTTGACCTGGTGTTCTGTTGGAATTTGGCGGATTACCTCGATGAAAGCCTGGTCAAGCCGGTGGTGGCGCGTTTGTGGTCCGTGATGAAACCGGGGGCGATGCTACTTGCCTTCTTTCACACTCGCGAAGCCGGACCGGATGCGCCTTGCTATCGCTACCATATCGTGGGCACCGAAACCCTCGAAATGCAACACGTTCAAGCGCAACGGGATTTGCGCAAGGGGGCTAGCGGCAACGAACGAAGCTTTCGCCTGCAGCGCGTCTTCAATAACCGCCACATTGAGAACCTGTTCCGGGATTTCACTTCAATCAAGTTCTTTTTGACTCGGGACAACGTCCGAGAGGTGCTGGTGGTGCGCTAGCCAGGCAGGCTCTCGGGCGACATCCGACTCCCTATTGCTACCTTTTCACCGTATCGAACTGGCAGCCAGCTTCGAGCATCCTCGATGCAACTATCGAACGGCTCTCGAAATGCGCACTCCGCTCGGTAGATTCCCCCCACCTTGAGCAGCTATCTCGTTGTGCCGACCAAATAGCGTGCGAGCCCGGGGGAGCTCGCGAGCAGGAAGAAAAGCGGTCGGCGAGCCAGGCGCGGGATCTGGAGCATACGGCGGAGCTTGGCGGACGAGTGGAAGACCCGCGCTAGCCCACGTCGGTATTGTCCGCGATATTGATCGATGGCCTCGTGGAGACGGATCTTTTCCTCGAAGAAAGGGCCGAGACAGCGCGCCGCGAGCGTACCGCTGCGCAGCGCCAGCGAGATTCCGTCGCCCACAAATGGATCCACAAATCCTGCCGCGTCGCCCACCAGTAGAACCCGGGCTCGCGCAGCCTCCGGCTTCGCGAAGACCAGGGGGGCCACGCTGATCGGTTCCGTGCGTTGCTCCCACAGCTGGGCGCGGCGGCAGAGCGCGGGATGAAGTTTGGGCACCTGCTCCAGCCGGCTTGCGACCTCCGCCCGCACCATGGCGCAGACATTGATACGCCGCCGATCCCGGTCGGCCTGTAGGGCAACCGGCTGTACTCCGCAGTACCCGCCGTCAAAGAAATAGAGATCCACGGAATCGCTGGGAGAGGGCTCGGAAAAGTGAGCCTTGACGCCGATCCATTTGGCCCGGCGAGTGCCGGGATTCGGTCCCGCAAGCTTCAGACTCGACCAGCGGCCCGAGGCATCTACCACCGCCCGGGATTCGAAGTCTCCCAGGGAGGTGCGCACCAGGAACGGGCCCGTGCCCAGGATCGAGTGGGCGGTCACGGGCTGCTTGGTCTCAACCCCAGACTGTTCCGCGGATTGCCACAGAGCCCGATCGAGATCCAGACGCGCAACGCTCCGGGCGCTACCCTCGATCGGAGCCTCGAGCATGCGATCGTCCAGGAATACACGGGCTCTCGGAATAGAGATTGCTTCCTCAAGAAGTCCTCGTTCTGGCTCTGTGAGCAACTCGAATAAGAGGCCTACAGCCTCTGGGGAAACGAATTCGCCGCACACTTTGTGACGCGGGAATCGTCCACGCTCGATCAGCAAGGTTCGTGCGCCACTACGGGCGGAGGGAATGGCGGCGGCGGTCCCGCCCGGCCCGCCGCCAATGACAATCAGATCGTACATAGCTGGCAATCAACCATCGCTTGCCGCAAGCCCGCGAGGATGCCCCTGCTGGAACGCCACCACTCCCATACGGAACAAATGGTGGCGGTGAATTACGATGCCGGAGGAGGCAGGTTTGAGGATCTCCTCGATCTCCTCGGGCGTGTACGCCTGTCGGATGGAAGCAACCGCATCATGTTGGGTGAGCCGGCTGCGGTACAGTGGCCAGCCGGCGTACCCCAGCGCCAGATGGATCGGATGGCGCACCAGATCGTTGATCAGGACCGCGATTCGGGCCACGCGTAAGCCTTCCTCGACAACCCGGAGCAGCTCTTGTGGCGAGAAATGATGGGCAAGCAGACAGCTCGAGACTAGATCAAAGCTCTGGTTGGCAAAGGGAAGGGCGCCTGCATCTCCCGCTACCCGAGGGACGGAGGGCCCCTCGCCGTTTCCGAGGTGAGAGGGAGCGCGATCGAGCAAGGTCAGATCGAGTTGAACGCCACGCCGAGTGAGCCGCTCGCGCGCGGCCCTGGGCACGTATCCCGAACCCGCACCGACCTCGAGAAGGGAAAAGGATCGGGTTGCCGTTTTCCGAGCCACGTACTCGACCATGGAGCAGGTTGTTGCCACTCCGCCGAACCAGTAGTTGATTCTGGCCAGGTCCGCGAGAGACGAAGCTATCTCATCCGGAGTACCGGAATCGCTGTCCAGGAGCTCGGAAGTGCGGACACGTTCCATCGCGGGGGTTTCCTAACCCGGAGTCCGGCTCCCCGGGCAGATCTTACACTTCGGCCAGTTCCTCTTCGAGCAGCTGCTTATTGTAGAGATCGGTATAGTAGCCGTTCCGTGCCAACAGCTCCTCATGCGTGCCCAATTCGACGATCGTTCCCCCGTGCAACACAGCAATGCGATCGGCATTGCGCACCGTCGATACCCGATGGGAGATGAAAATCGTCGTGCGGCCTTGCATGATCTCCCGCAGATGGTTCAGGATTTTGTCCTCCGTTTGGGTGTCTACGCTCGACAGCGCATCATCTAGAATCAGCACCCGAGGATTGCGCATCAGGGCTCTGGCAATCGCCGTGCGTTGTTTCTGGCCGCCGGAGAGGGTGATGCCCCGCTCTCCCACCAAGGTGTGATATTGCTCCGGAAAGCTTTCGATGTCGTCCGCGATGCTGGCTGCTTGTGCGGCGGAGGAGACTTCGGCATCGGAGGCTCCGCTGACTCCGAAGCTGATGTTCTCGCGGATGCTCTCGCTGAAAAGAAAAGTCTCCTGCGGCACAAATCCGATGGACTTGCGCAAGAACTCCAGAGGATATTCGCGAATGGGCCTTTGGTCGATGAGCACCGTCCCGGGTGGTGCATCATAGATGCGCGGAATCAAGCTGACCAGTGTGGTCTTCCCCGAACCGGTCGGACCCACGATTGCCAAACTGCTCCCCGCAGGAATTCGCAGGTTGATGTCTTTTAAGACCGCCCCACCATCGTAGGAAAAGCTCAGATGGCGGAACTCTATTTCTCCTCGAATCGGGGTGGCTGTCCTCTGCTGGTCGACCTCGGCGCCGTCGGCAATCTCCGGCGATTCGAGGAAAATCTCCTCAATTCGGCGCATCGACGCAGTCCCGCGCTGAAAAATGTTTACCACCCAGCCCAAGGCGATGACCGGCCAGGTGAGTTGCACCATGTACGTGTTAAAGGCGACAAAAGCCCCCAGGCTCATCGTGCCTTCGAGGTGCAACGTTGTGGCGGGACCGAGCGAAGAAACTAGCTTTACGGTGAGCTGGCCGTTGAGCACCTCGCGCCCGCCCAGCCAGAGCACGAGCACGATGGCGAAGCCCAACATGATTTCCAGGGTCGGCCAGAGCATGCCCATGAGCCGGACCAGTTTCAGGCTTCTTCGGATGTATTCCCGGTTGGAAGCTTCGAAGCTCGCGATTTCCGCCTCTTCCTGCACATAGGCGCGAATCACCCGAGCCCCGGAAAAATTCTCCTGGGCCCGAGCGGAGATATCGGAGAACATGGCTTGAATCTTTTCGAACCGTTCATGAATCTGCCGCCCGAAGTACTGGATGGTGATGCTGACCAGGGGCAGGGGCAGAAAGGCATAAAGCGTGAGTCCGGGGCTGATCGAGAGCATAAACGCCAAGGCGCCCGCAGTAAACACGATCGTGTTGGCCGAGTACATAATCGCCGGCCCGAGCAGCATGCGCACCGCATTCAGATCGTTGGTCGCCCGAGCCATGATGTCGCCGGTGCGGGTCCGCTGGTAGTAGGAATACGAGAGTTTTTCCAGGTGACGGAACAGATCATTACGCAGATCAAATTCGATCTCGCGCGAGATGCCAATCACGATCCAGCGCGTGAGGAACTGAAAAATGCTCTTGGTCGAAGCCACTGCGAGCAGCAACAGGGCATAGGTAACGAGCTTTTGCCGACTGACGCCCAGATGTAGATCATCCACCGCCCAGCGGATCACCTGGGGGAACAGAATCCAGACTCCGTTGTTCAAAAAAACGCACACCGTCCCCGCCAGGTACTGGTTTCGGTACTTCTTGAGATAGGGGAGCAGCGGGCGCAGGCTCTTCGGCAGCATAGGAGCTTCTGAGATAGGATTGTACCAGTGCGCCCGCCGTCAGACGGGGGATCGGAAGGTCCGATCCTAACGGCTGCAGCGAAACCCATCGCGCACGGCCTCGATTTGCTTCCAGATTTCTCCGCCGGGAGGCTGACGCGACATGCCGTAGAACAAGACGGTATGGCTGGCCGTACCGCAATCGGAGATCGCAACCTCCGAATTCAAGGTGATGAGCTTGCCATGCGTATCCCAGAGGTTGACCCTGCCCGTGAACGCCCGAGCCGATGAGCCTCCGAACCTTCGGGCCGTTTCCGACTCTTCCTGGAAGGTTGCTGAAACCCGGGAGAGATCGGGCGTGAATTCGTAGATCCGCCCGCGCTGCTCGGCCAAGCCGCGAAAATATTCCGTGATCGTGGACTCGAGTTGCGGCGCACTCAGTAGGTGCGTCCCCTCCAGCCACATGAAAAATAGAATCGAGTGATACTCGGGGGACTCAATGTTGTCGAACTGCGGTGCGAAATAAACGTCTTCGAAGCCGTGGTAGGCGAGGCCGGCCGCCCATGGCAGCGGGAAGGTGTAGCGTGGATCGCCGGTCCAACTCTCGGGCACGCTATAGACAAATGGATCGGATGGGAGATTGGAGTGCCGGAATGGGGCGCGAACGAGCGTGATCTCCCCTTGGCTGCCGTCGTACCTCGAAACGCTCAGGTGGACCGTGCCGCCAACCGGCCCCTGGAGCTCCTTCGTCAGAATCTCCGAGAAGTCACGCCCCGGCACCGGCACGCCGTTGATTGCGACGATGAAGTCACTGCAGTGAATGCCCGCCTGGTCGGCGGGTGAATCCTCGACGACGTGCATGACGGCCAGGGGACCGCGATGATCCGGTCGCCGATCGTCGTACAGCTGCCTTAGAACCAGCCCGATCATGCCCCGCTCATCCGCTGCGGCCCGCCACCCGACCAGGAAGTTCAGCGAGATTAAAAAGACAGCTAGCGAAAGACAATAGCGGCGGATGGCCTGCGGACCAAAAGGCCCTAGGTTCATGCGATGCCTCCTTCGAATCCTAATTGCCGACTTGTGCTTATCTCGAGAAGCGCTGGAACGTCTCCGAACGCCATCCCTCACGGCTTGGAGTATCTGAAATCAACCGTTGGGCAAAAATCTTGTAGGGAATTAGCGCTTTCTCAAGAAAGATCGACGAGATCGAGCCGAACTATGGGAAGCTACGTCCAAGTAACCAGGAGGAGGGATTGACCATCCGGGAGGAGACGCCCTTGTCGTCTGCGAGCGCCCGCACCCGACCTTTGTCTCCCTACCCGGGTGAATCGCGGCGTATTGTCGCCGCGCTCGAAACCTCTGCGGTGAAAGTGGAAGAGATGGTATACGCCCCGGGGCTTTCGATCGCCCGCCATTCCCACGAGACCGCCAATCTGCTTTACATCATTGCGGGCGTGCATTGGTCGGGATACAGCCGTGGGGGTGATACTTGTGCTCCACGTACGGTGCGCTTCCTTCCTGCTGGCGAACCGCACGAGAATTACTTTCCCGTGGAATCCAGATGCCTGCACGTTGAGCTGCGTCAGCCGATGTGGGATCTAGCCGCCGAGCACGGTCCTACGATTGGTTCTCCTGGTGAACTCGCCCGCCCTTCCTCGGCCGTTCTCGGCGCACAACTGCTCGACGAATTTCGTCAGAAGGATGAGGACTCGCGGCCCGACATGGAAGGGGTGATCTTGCCCCTGTTGCTAATCGACCGGCAGGAGGCGATAGGGCGCCGCGAGCGGATTCCAGCTTGGTTACTCAGAGTGCGGGAAATGCTGCGGGAAGACCCCACCAGTCGTCCGACCCTTTTGGATCTCTCGCGCTCGATCGGGCGGCACCCCGTCCAGATCAGCCGCCAGTTTCACCAGCACTTTGGCTGCACCATCAGCGAGTACACGCGCCGGGTCCGCATTGCTCGCGCGCAATCGCTTTTGGCCTGCCCCGACCTGGAGGTTTCTGAGATTGCGCTGGCTTGCGGATTTTGCGATCAGAGTCATTTCACCAGTACATTCCGCAGGCTCACCGGTACGTCCCCCTACCGCTATCGCCTGCAGACAAGCGGGGGGGCGGTTCGCAGCCAAACTGCAGCCGGTCTCGACGATGGTTCGACCTCTGCGGACGTAGATTGAGGGTTAGGAGAGGAGCACGATGCTTCTCCTCGGCGGGTTGCCCCCGGTCCTGCCCAGCTGGAGGAACGTCGCCACAGGAATGGCTCCGTCCTCCTCGCTGGATTGACCGAAACGCTGCTCAGCACTGAGCCTGATTGGCCGAACCCCACACCTATTCTGGGTTGGGCGCGGAATGCTCCGTCATGTGCTGTTCGGCGCGTTGCTCGCGCTTTGCCAAGAATTCGTTGAGCTTGGTTTTTTGCTCGGGCGTCAGCACCTGGTAGGCCTGGGCCGCCAACTGGGCGTGCGCGAGCTCAAGCTGGGCGCGAACTTGCGATTCCTGGGTAGCGATTGCCTGCGCCTTGCCGGTATCAAATGTGCCACTTGTGATTAGTTTGATCATCGCCAAGTGGCTTTCCCGCTCCTGGCTCCACAAAGGCTTCATGGTGGTTTTGCCGCTCTGGTAAATCTCCTTGATCTGCGCTTGTTGGGCATCGGTCAGATCGAGCATATCCATCATCATCGGTCCCAACAAATCACCGCCGCGGCGCGGATGAGGGCCCTGGGCCGTCGCCACTCCGGTGAGCAGCGCGGTGGCCAGTACGAGGGAAATGGGGGCAATGCGAACAAATCTCATGGTCTTCTCCTCTGATGTTCGACACTCGGAAGTCACCGAGTTCTTGCTAGATAAGAACACTTCAGGGTTCCGTGCCGGGGTAAATTGTCCGTCAACCGGAGTAAAGTTTTGTAAAATGGGCGTAACCACGACTTTGGCGATGTTCTCCTGCTCCTCGGTGGGTGCTATTGTACAACTGTGGATCGCATCCTGGTTATCGACGACGACACCGAACTGTGCGGCTTGGTGGGCGAGTATCTGGAACCGGAGGGTTTTGCGATCGAAGCCGTCTC
>Ga0187783_10002694_pt1 | contig 13170 bp, 8 predicted proteins | sample 1015_SJ02_MP02_2_FD_132471 | JGI IMG/M metagenome (GOLD analysis project Ga0187783, IMG submission 132471) | Tropical peat soil microbial communities from peatlands in Department of Meta, Colombia - 1015_SJ02_MP02_20_MG | ecosystem: Environmental > Terrestrial > Soil > Wetlands > Peat | place...
ACCTCGTCGATGAAAAGGATCGTTCCCTGCCCACGTTCCCCGAGACGATGCCTTGCCTCTTCGATCGCTTGGCGGACGTCCGCTACTCCAGATGTCACAGCGGACAACGGAACGAACGCCTTTGCGGACCTGTCTGCCACGATCCTCGCGAGAGTGGTCTTCCCGGATCCGGGTGGTCCCCACAACACCGCAGAAGTAAGGCGATCCTGCTCCACGAGCGTACGCATCGGTGCGCCAGGCGCCACGAGGTGCTGCTGTCCGACGACGTCGTCGAGCGTCCTCGGGCGCATTCTTGCCGCAAGCGGCCCCTGCTTCTCCAATCTGGATCGTGCGGCATCGGAAAACAGGTCTTCGCCCGTCGAGGCATTACGACGGGCGCCCCCGCCGCGAGTGCCGGTGCTACGCGCCATTCTCGAAACCGATCAGTCGCCCTTTGACACGAACCGCAGTCCGAGCTCCCGAAGTTGCGCCGGGGAGATGCTCTTCGGCGCACCCGTCATCGGATCGGTGCCGGACTGGGTCTTCGGAAACGCGATGACCTCGCGGATATTGTCCTCTCCCGCGAGGATCGCGACGAGGCGGTCGAGCCCGACCGCGAATCCGGCGTGAGGAGGAGCGCCGTAGCGGAACGCGTTCAGCAGGAACCCGAATCGCGCCTCCGCGTCTTCAGGAGTTACCTGCAGCGCGTCGAAGACTTTGCGTTGGATGTCGTCACGATGGATCCTGACCGACCCCGACCCTAGCTCCCAGCCGTTGAGAACTAGGTCGTATGCCTGAGACCTGACGGCAAGAGGGTCGCTGTCGAGAAGGCCGATGTCTTCGGGATTGGGCATCGTGAACGGGTGATGCGCTGCGACGGGCCGGCCCTCTTCGTCCAGGCCCTCGAACATCGGAAATTCGGTCACCCAACAAAACCGTCGCTCCCCTTCACCGACGGGGATCCGGCCGAGATCGAGCCTCACCTGACCGAGAACGGTGCAGGCCTTCGCCCACTCGTCCGCTACGACCATGATCAGATCGCCCGCTACGGCTCCGGTCGCCTCGAGCAGCCCTGCCTTCTCGTCGTCGCTGAGGTATTTCTCGAGCGGCGACTCAAGCTGCAACGGCACACCGGACGCGCCGCTAGGGCCGGCTACAACCTTGAACCACGCGAGCCCTTTTGCACCAAGTGATTTCGCCCGGTCCACGAGTCCGTCAAGCCTGTTTCGACCCAGCGAAGACCCCCCGCGCATGACCATCCCCTTCACGCACGGAGCACTAAAGGCCCGGACTTCGGTACCGGCGAACACAGGCCCGAGGTCCACGAGCTCCATTCCGAAGCGGAGATCCGGTTTGTCGGACCCGAAACGGTCCATCGACTCGCGCCACGTGATTCGCTCGACTTCGAGCGGACGCTCGCCGACAGCGGCTTCGGTCCCGTCGAGCACGGCTTGGGCCACGACCTCTTGGACGTCACGCTCATCGGCAAAGGACATCTCGAGGTCGAGCTGGGTGAATTCGAACTGCCGGTCGGCTCTCAGATCTTCGTCACGCAGACAACGCGCGATCTGGAAGTAACGATCCATGCCTCCGACCATGAGCAGTTGTTTGGCGATCTGCGGGCTCTGAGGCAACACGTAGAAATCTCCGCGGTGAAGCCGCGACGGAACCGCGAATTCACGCGCACCTTCGGGGGTGGGGGTCCACAAAAAAGGTGTCTCCACCTCGCAGAAACCTTGGCGCACCATCGAAGCTCGCAGTGCGGAGAAGACCCGAGAACGAATCCGCATGTTTTCCTGCATGCGCAGCCTGCGGAGGTCGACGTACCGGTACTTGAGACGAACCGACTCGTCGGGCTCGACCCGCTCGTCCACGCCGAAGGGAGGGGGCTCCGCAGTGTTCAAGACGTCGACGACGCAGTCGAACAACTCGATGTCGCCGGTGGGTATCTCGGGATTCTCGTTTCCGGCAGGGCGGCGCCTGACGGTCCCCTCGATCTGGAGCACCCACTCGGATCGAACGTCGACCGACCCGTCCACCACGCATTGGACCACCCCCGTGTAATCCCGTAGGTCGACGAACGCTAGGTGCTCACCGTGTTCGCGGCGGGTGGAAACCCATCCGCAGACACGGACGCGTTCGGTGGCGTCCGTCTCGCGCAGCTCCCCGCACATGTGCGTCCTCAGAGCCGTGGAGAGGTCCTCTGCGTCGCTCATCGGCTCTCGTCGTCGCCGAGGGTCGAACCCGCAGGACCCGCCGAACCCGCAGGACCCGCAGGACCCGCAGGACCCGCAGAACGCGCCGAACCCGCAGGACCCGCCGTACGCGCAGGACGCGCAGTACCCGCCGTACGCGCAGTACCCGCCGCACGCGCAGAACGCACCGCGTCCACGACCTTGTCGCGCGGAACGGACTGCTGTTCGCCGCTGCTGCCACCACTGGCGGTCGCCGCTTCGGACGCCACAGAACGAAGATCACGAACAGTGACGGTTCCAGCAGCGCGCTCTTCGCTTCCCACTATGAGCGCGACGGGCGCGCCCGACTTGTCCGCCAGCTTCATCTGCGCGCGCAGAGACCGGTCGTCGTACGCGCGCTCGGCGGCGAGGCCGCTGCGTCGCAACTCCTCCACGAGGTCCCGTGCCACCTCACCTCCGGTGAGATCGACCACGTACGCGTCGGGCACCGGAGGGTCGAGCGCGAACACCCCTTCGGCGTCGCAGGCGAGCAACACTCGTTCTATTCCCATTCCGAACCCGATCCCCGGAGTCGGCGGACCGCCGAGTTGATCGACCAGCCCGTCGTATCTTCCACCACCGCAGATCCCGTTCTGAGCGGCGTCCAGCGCGGTCGCGGCGAACTCGAACGTCGTCCTCGTGTAGTAGTCGAAGCCCCGCACGAGCCGGGGCTCGAGGCGGTTCTTGATACCGAGCGCGTCGAGTCCCTCTCTGACGCGTGCAAAGTGTTCCGCGCACGCGTCGTCGAGAAAGTCCACCAGCCGCGGCGCGTCCTCTGTGACCGCTCGGCATTGGGGCCGCTTGCAGTCGAGCACACGCAGGGGGTTCGTCTTGTACCGGTCGTGGTGTTCGTCACACAACTCGTCGCTGTGCTTCTCCAGGTATTCGACGAGCGCGTTCAGGTAGGCCGGCCGGCAATCACTGCAGCCCATGGAGTTGACTGCGAGATCGACTTGGCGCAACCCGAGATCCGACAGGAAATGGGCGGCGAGCGCGATCACCTCGACGTCGAGATCGGGATCCGCCGTGCCGAGAGCCTCCACACCCAATTGATGGTGCTGGCGGTACCGGCCGGCCTGGGCGCGTTCGTAACGGAACAGCGGGCTCACGTACCAGGCCTTCCACGGAGTCGGCGGCCGGTGCTCGACGAACGCACGGACGACCGACGCGGTCCCCTCGGGCCGCAGCGCCATCGCCCGCCCGCCACGATCGGTGAATTCGTACATCTCTTTGCCGACGACTTCGCTGTCGTCGCCTATTCCGCGGCGAAAGACCCGCGCTTCTTCGAACATCGGGCTGAGGATCAGCCCGAACCCTGAAAGACGTGCGGCCTCGGAGAAGCGGGAGACGAGTTGCTCCCAGCGCCACGATTCGGGCCAGAGCACGTCGCGGGTCCCCTTTGGGGCGCGCACCTTCCCCTGTTCTTCGACTTCCGCCATCCCTTATCCCTTGCGACCAGGAAGGATGCGGTAGACGTCGAACACACCGTCCAGGTGCCGCAACGAGCCCAAGAGCGATTCGAGATGTCCGGGGTCGGCGAGCTCCACCTCGAAGCGCATCCGGCTCACTCTGTCGGGTGTCGTCTGGCTCGAAGAGGAGACGATGTTCAGGTGGTGCTCCGACACGACGCGCGTCACGTCGGCGAGAAGCCGCGAGCGGTCGAAAGCGAGAACTTCGACAGAAGCGACGAACACCGTGGTGCCCTCGCGGTCCCACTCGACCTCGATCAGCCGTTCGCCCTCGCCTGACGAGAGCGCTGTCGCGTTCGAACAGTCTGCACGGTGCACGCTGACTCCGCGGCCACGCGTGACGAACCCCACGATCTCGTCGCCCGGAACAGGCGTGCAGCAACGCGAGAGGCGGACCATGACGTCGTCTATGCCTTCGACGTAGATACCGATGGGAGAGCCGCGCCTCGACTTCGGCGGTTTGATCCCCGGGCTGACCGTCGTGGGCAGCTGCTCTTCGTGACCGCCACCGCGAAGCTCGCGTGCCAGTCGTTGCACGACGGACCGCGCGGACACGCGGCTGTCACCGATCGCCGCGTGGAGCGCGTCGAGGTCCGCGTAGTTCATCACGGTGGCCAGCTGTTCGAGGGTGTTCGAAGCGGCCAGCTTCTGGACCGGAAGTCCCTCTCGCCGAAGTGCTTTGTTCAGCTCTTCGCGACCGGCCTCGATCGCGTCCTCCCGGCGCTCACGGCTGAACCACTGCCGGATCTTGTTCCGAGCGCGCGGCGAGCGGACCAGCTGCAGCCAGTCCCGCGAAGGTCCTGCCGAAGGAACTTTCGAGGTGATGACCTCGACGGTGTCCGCGGAGCGGAGCTTGGTGTCGAGAGGAACGAGCCGCCCGTTGACCTTCGCTCCGATACACCTGTGCCCGACCTCGGTGTGGATCGCGTACGCGAAGTCGATCGGGGTCGCACCGGCGACCAGGGCAATGACTTTCCCCTTCGGGGTGAACACGTAGACCTCGTCCTGCTCGAGGTCGAGCTTCAGCGACTCGAGGAATTCGAGCGGGTCTACCGTGTCCTGTTGCCAGTCGACTATGCGTTGAAGCCACGCCATCTCCGCCGTCGTTGCACCGGAGTCCTTGCCGCCTTCCTTGTATCCCCAGTGTGCGGCGATCCCGTACTCGGCTCGCCTGTGCATCTCGTTGGTCCGGATCTGGACCTCGATCGGCTTTCCCTCGAGCCCGATGACAGTCGTGTGCAACGACTGGTAGAGATTGAACTTCGGGCTGTTTATGTAGTCCTTGAACCTTCCCTGCACCGGGCTCCAAATCGCGTGTATGGAACCGAGAGCGGCCCAGCAGTCCTTTTCAGAGTCGACGATGACGCGAATGCCCACGAGATCGTGGATCTCCGCAAATTCCTTGCCGCGCACCACCATCTTCTCGTAGATGCTCCACAAGTGCTTCGGCCGGCCGGTCACCTCCGCGTTTATTCCCGAGGCATCCAGCCGATACCGCACGGCTACGAGCACCTTTTCGATGTACTCGTCGCGCTGCGGCGCACGCGTCGCCACCATCTGGTCGATCTCTGCGTACCTCTTGGGATGCAACGTCGCGAACGCAAGGTCCTCCAGTTGCCATTTGAGCTCTTGGATGCCCAGACGGTGCGCGAGCGGCGCGTAGATGTCGAGCGTCTCGTGCGCGATCCGACGCTGCTTCCAGTCAGGCATGACCGCGACCGTGCGCATGTTGTGTAGCCGGTCCGCGAGCTTTATGACGAGCACACGCCAGTCGTTTGCCATGGCCACGAGCATCTTGCGAACCGTGGCCGCCTGTTGGGCCTCTTTGGAGTCGAACTGGAGCCGGTCGAGCTTGGTGACCCCGTCAACGATCGCAGCGACCTCCGCGCCGAAACGCTCCCCCACGTCCTCGGTCTTCAGTCCCGTGTCCTCCACCGCGTCGTGAAGGAGCGCTGCAGCGACCGAACGCGCGTCTAGGCCGAGATCCGCCACGATCGTGGCCACCGCAACCGGGTGGACGATGTATGGATCACCGGTTTGGCGCGTCTGGCCGCGGTGAGCTTGTTCCGCTGTGCGACCCGCTTCCTGTATCAGCTCACGATCCTCGGAAGCGACCTCGGGTCGGCGGGACTCGTAAGCCGCCAGAACGGGCGCGACCAGGTCGTCGACATCCGCCGGACTTCGCAGTGGCGGGGCCAGACGTTCGACCGTGACCATTTCTCCACGGTACCTGCCTGGCGCTTCCTGTCAGGAACTTCGGGTCTCGAAACCCGCGATGAGCCTCGGGTTCGCGGGTCCGCAAACCTGTCAGCGCCTCCGGCCGCCCTTTTTTCCGCCTTTGCGGCGGGCGGGAGGGCGCTTCGCTCCGGTGCTCTTTCGAGGACGGGCAACAGCACCGTTGCCCTGCTGTCTTCCGACGGCCACGCGTCCGTCCGCCGCCTCGCCGTTCAAAGCCACCTCGTCACCGTCCAGGTCCACTTCGTCGGGCGAGACCGCCGTCTGCTGACCCTTCCCCGCCCCTGTGCCTGCGCCGGCGGACCCCGGACGCAGGACGCCTGCCGACGACGGGGCCGGGCGCGGCTTCGCGCCCTTCGACCGGGCCTGGACTTTGGCCAACTGCGACTTCGAAGGAGCAGACGCCCGCTTCTGCGCGCGGACGGCTGCGGACGAGCTGGCCGCGGCCGTCATGAGGGCGGCGGCCTTCGGCGTGAGAAGACCCGTCCGGTCAGCCCGGCTCTCCAGCTTCTGGCGGAGAGTGCGGTAACGAGGCTCGCGTTCCTTCATGATGGAGAGGAGCGGGGAGGCGATGAAGATCGAGGAGTAAGCCCCTGAGAGCAAGCCGATCACCAGAGCGAACCCGAAGTACTGGAGCGTGGTCGCACCGAGCACGTACGCACCGATCACCAGTACCGAGAGCACTGGCAGGATCGCCACGAGAGACGTGTTGATCGAGCGGGCGAGCGTCTGGTTCATCGACAGGTTCACGACTTCCTCGTACGTCATGCGCCCGCTCGTGCCGAGGCCCTTCGTATTGTCGGCGACGCGGTCGAAGACGACGACGGTGTCATATAGCGAATAACCGAGGATTGTCAGGATCGCGATCACGGTGTCCGGCGTCACTTGGAGACCGGTGATCGAGTAGATGCCTGCCGTCACGAGCAAGTCGTGGATCACCGCGATCAACGCAGCTATGGCCATCTTCCACTCGAAGCGGATGCTGATGTAGATAACCACCACGAAGAAGAAGATGATGAGCGCCTCGACCGCTTTGTGGGTTATCTGGCTACCCCAAGTGGCTCCTACGTCCTGTACCGAAACGACTTGGTGTTCACCGGCAGGCGAGTGCGTGTTCGCGATGTTTTGCATCACCGCGAGCACCTTCGCCTTCGTAGCCGTCTGATCGGCTTGGGATTCCTTGGTGAGGTCCGCTTCGACCTGGACCGTCCTGCCGCCGAGGATCTCGACCGTCGGGTTGTTGAGACCGGCGCCTTCGACGGCGCTCGTGACGCCGCTGACCGTTGCCCCCGGGGCGATCACACTCCACGAAGTGCCGCCTTTGAAGTCGATGCTGAGGTTCAGGCCGCGTGTCGAAAGGGATATCAGCCCGATCACGATGATGAGGCCGGAGATGGTGAACCAGAGCCAGCGCCGCCCTACGAAGTCGAACGACGTCTCGCCGCGATAGAGGCGGATAAAAGGGTTCGGCCGCTTGGCCGGGCTCTCGACGGCTTCGTCGACGGTCGTCACGCCGTTGCGCCCTGTTCGACTGCCAACCCACGAGCGATGCCGATCACCGGAGCGTCTGTGATCGCAGGAGTCCGAGCGAGAAGGATCACGAGCGGTCTCGTGAAGAAGAACGTCATGAATACGTCGAGCAAGGTCGACAGGCCGAGGAAGAACGCGAATCCTTTGACACTGCCGATGGCGAACAGGTAGAGGACGAGTGCTGCCGCGAACGAGACGGCGTCAGCGGCGAGCACGGTACGGAAAGCTCCACGGAAGGTCTTGTCCACCGTCGTGCGCAGAGACCTGCCCGCGCGCGCTTCGTCTTTTAATCGTTCGAAGTAGACGATGTAAGAGTCGACGGTGATGCCGATCGACACGATGATTCCCGTGACACCCGCAAGGTCGAGCGTGAGGTTACGGGCCTGGCCGAAAGCGCAGACGATCGCCCACAGGAGCGCCGCGGTAAGCAGCAGGCCCGATATGACGACGATGCCGAGCGCCCGGTAGTAGAAGATCATGTAGAGCAGGACGAGGATGAGGCCGCCGATTCCTGCGGCCAGACCAGCCTTCAAAGAAGCCTTTCCGAGAGTGGGGGAAACCGTCTCCTGGTTGACCTTGTCCAGAGGTACTGGCAGGCTGCCGTAGTTCAGCGCAAGGGCCAGGTTCGTCGCCGAAGCTTGCGTGAAGCTGCCGCTTATCTCGACCTGTCCGTTGAACGAGCTCCACGCCGCCTGGCCCGGCTGGGTCAACGGGGCCGAGATAACCGTTCCGTCAAGGTCGATGCCGATCATCTCGTGGAAGTACTTCTTGGTCATCGCGTCCCACTGCGCCGACCCGCTGGGCGTGAGGGTGATGTCCACAACCCACTGGGTTTCGCCCTGGGGAACGAGCGCCTGAGCCGAGTGCACGGCGTCGCCGTTTACCTCGGAGGGTCCGAGCAGGTACCGGAGCCCGCCGCCGCCCTGCAGGGGTGCGAGCACGTACGCGCCCGCGTGCGTGTCGTCGTAGTTGTGGGTGGTGGACGGGTAGTTCGTGAGAACCGGGTCCGGGGGGATCTGGTTGGCGTTGCTCGTCTGAGAGCTCTGGTCCACGGTCAGTGTTGGCGCTTGCAGGGAGTACTGAGCAGAAGAGCAGGACGTCGGAAGAGTGGTGGGTGGCGTCCCCGTCTTGGGTGCCGAGTAGGGGTCCGCGCCGCACAGCACCGGACGGAAATGGAGCTGTGCCGTGGTCCCGATCGTCTGGATGACGGCCTGAGGGTTCTTGAGGCCGGGTAGCTGGACGACGATGTCTCCGCCTTGGGAACCGACGCTTGCACCGGAGACGCCGAGTGCGTTCACGCGGTTGTTCATGATGCTGATGGTGGTGGCGATGTCCTTTTTGGGAATCGGGGAGCCGTTCGGCCCGGAGTAGACGACCTGCGATCCCCCGGCGAGGTCGAGGCCGAGCTTCGGAGACCATCCCGCTGCGAGGGTCGCCGCCAGGGCGATCACGGCTATGGAGGCGGTGACCACCAGGCTGATCACGAGCGATCGCTTCACTTGCGACGTCTCCTGGAAGTCCGCTGGCTGGCGGAAGCGCCCGAGGTTCCGCTCGCGCCGCCTCCGCCGGACTGCGTTCCGCTCGCGCCGCCTCCGCCGGACTGCGTTCCACTCGTCCCGGACTGCGTTCCACTCGTCCCGGACTGCGTCGCTGCGCTTCCACCGCTCGAGCCACCGTCCGCGTCGGTTTCGCCCGAGGGAGCCACCGCTTCCTGATGTTCTCCGTGGCTGTCCTCACCTTGATGGCTCTGGTCACCCTGATGGCTTTCTCCACCTTGATGGCTCTGGTCACCCTGCTGGCTCTCGTCACCCTGATGGCTCTCGTCACTTTGATCGCTGTCCGACGCCGACGATCGAGCCGCGGTGTCGCCGGCGGAGAGCTGGTCGGAGGCGCCTGTCGAAGCACCGTTGTCGAAATAGCCCGGGACGTGATCACCGCCGTCGCTGCCGTTCGAGCCGCCCGGATGGTCCTCCCAGCCGTCGTCCTCGTGGCCCGTGGCGGCGCCACCCGTCACGTCCCCGTCGTCTAGATCCTCATCCTCAGAGCCAGCACCCTGTCGAGAAGGCGCGCCACCCCCCACCGCGCCCCCGAACCTGTCCTCGTCAAGCCTCCGGGCGATGGTGGAACGGAGCACGGTTATCTGCGTGCCCGGTCCTGTCTCGAGCGTCACACGGTCGTCACGCACCGAGACCACGGTGCCGATGATCCCCGCCGCGGTGAGAACTTCGTTACCGGGTTCGAGCGAGTCGAGGGTCGCACGCTGGCGTTGTGCCTGCTGGCTCCGGGGTTTGAAGAGGAATCTCCATCCCACGTAGATGAGCGCGATCAGAAATATGTAGAAGAAGATCGACGAGGCCGCGTTGCTCTTGGGGGCGTTCTTGGTTGTCGCCGCGACAACGGCCGCGAGGAAGATAGTGGGCATCTTTTTTCCAGGACTCCACCGGTGGGCTTCGAGCGTCCGACATTAGTCGAGGAAGGGGTGCTCAACCCTGGCGCGGCCTCCGTAGGCCCGCGACCAGCCTCCATACCCGCTCTAGCGCTATCAGCTCCAAGCCTGGGCCAGCGCCTCGCCCAGCCCATCGAGCTTGGAGGCCGCAACCGCATCCCGCACCCGGCCGACCAGGTCGAACATGAAGGCGACGTTGTGGATGGTGACGAGACGAAGCGCGGTCGGCTCCCCCACGACGAGGAGATGACGCAGATACCCACGTGACCACTTGGAGCACGTGCTGCACCCACAGCTCTCGTCGATCGGGCGGTCGTCGGTTCTGTTGGCCGACGCTCGCAACGACAACTTTCCGTTCGACGTCCACGCCGTACCATGGCGGGCGGCTCGCGTCGGCGCCACGCAGTCGAAGAGGTCGACCCCCCGTCTCACGGCCTCCACTACGCCGATCGGGTCACCGACACCCATCAAGTACCGAAGCCTGTCGTCGGGGAGCTCCGGAATCGTCACCTCGAGAGCGCCGAGTAACTCTTCTCTGCTCTCTCCCACGGAGAGCCCGCCGATCCCGTATCCGTCGAATTCGAGATCGACCGTTCTGCGGGCGCTGTCGACCCGCAGTGTCGGGTCCACCCCGCCTTGGACGATGCCGAACAAACTTTGGTCGTCCGTCCTCCGATGCGAGGCACGCGCACGAGCCGCCCACTGCGCCGTGCGCTCGACGGCGAGCGCGAGCACCTCCTCCGGCGCCGGGAGCCCCGTGCAGACGTCCAGCACCATCTGGATGTCGGCGCCCAACTGCTCCTGTATCGCAACTGCCTCTTCGGGCGTGAGCCTGACGACGCGACCGTCGTAGACAGAGCGGAACGTGACGCCATCGTCGTCTACGACAGGATCGAGCGAATGGACCTGAAAACCCCCGGAGTCAGTGAGGATGTGGCAGGAAAGTCCTGTGAAGCGGTGCAGGCCTCCGAGGGCGGCGACCACATCGTATCCCGGGCGAAGCATCAAGTGATACGTGTTCGCGAGAACCACCTCTGCGCCGAGAGCTTCGAGATCGACCGAGTCGAGTGCGCGAACGGCACCCCTCGTCCCCACCGGCATGAAACACGGAAAACGGAACTCCCCGCGAGAAGTCCTGGCAGTGCCCGTGCGCGCGGCGCCAGAGCGCGCTTCGACGACGAGACGAGGGACCACTGCACAAGCCTCCGCTACCCGCGCTCCACTACCTGCTACCCGCGCCCCACGTCCCGCCCGCGCCCCACGTCTCGCCCGCGCCCCACGTCCCGCCCGCGCCCCACGTCCCGCCCGATGAGCATCGCATCGCCGAAGGAAAGAAAGCGGTAACCGCGACGTGCTCCGAGCCCGTAAAGGTCACGCCAACCCGGTCCGTAGAACGAATCGACGAGGAGCAGGAGTGACGATCTCGGCAGATGGAAGTTTGTGAGCATCACGTCCACGAGCCGGAACGGATAGTCGGCGCGGATGAAGAGATCGGTCCTTCCGGAGAGGATTCCTGTTGACGCGACGCTCTCGAGCGCGCGGACCGTCGTCGTGCCGACCGCCACCACCCGCTCGGACTGCTCGCACGCGAGCATCGTCGCTTCGGGAACGGCGTATCGCTCGGTGTGCATCTGATGATCCTCTGGTTTGTCTGCGGTGATGGGCCGGAACGTGTCGAGACCTACGACCAGATCGACCGTAGCGAGAGCCGCTCCTGCGAGCTTGCAGGCGTCCAACACTTCGTGCGTCAGATGCAGACCCGCTGTAGGAGCCGCAACCGAGCCGGGGCTCGATCCGTAGACGGTTTGATAGCGCTCCGGATCCTCGAGGGGCGACTTGATATAGGGAGGCAACGGAACGGAACCGGCCAGGTCGATCACATCGGGCCCGATTACTTCGACGAAGCGCCGTCCGTCGCGCTCGGGCAATTCCGCTCCCACGGTCACGGCATGACGATCTCCGTACCAGAGCTTCGTTCCCGGTGGCACTCGACGCCCGGGGCGGACGAGAGCGACCCACTCGCACTCGCTCGCTGGTTCACTCGTGTCTTTCGGCCCGATCGTCTCGTCACTCGGTTCACCTATGTTCCGCTCGAGTAGCAGGACCTCCACCCGCCCGCCGGACTCCTTTTCAAGAAGGAGCCTCGCTGGGATGACCCGTGTCCGGTTGACCACGAGCAGGTCCCCGGGCCGGAGAAATAGCGGAAGGTCTGCAACCGTGGCGTCCAGCGGCTCCGATCCGACCTCGAGGTGCACCAGCAAACGGGAAGAGCTGCGAGGCTCGACAGGACGCTGAGCGATGGACGACTCGTCGAGCGCGTAGTCGAAGGCGTCCACCTCACCAGAGTGTCGGAGTTTGGTCCGGCCGTCTCGCTCCCCCACTTAGAGGCTCTGACGACCCGGCACCCCATGACGCGGCCGGGTCGTTCCTGTCGAACCCTGAGCCGGGGTCGAGGCCCAAGTGCTCGAACGCACGCGCCGTTGCGACGCGCCCCCTCGGCGTTCGCTGAAGCAGCCCTTGCTGGAGGAGGTACGGCTCGTAGGCGTCCTCGATCGTGTCGCCCTCCTCGCCGACGCATTGCGCGAGCGTCGTGAGGCCGACGGGTCGTCCCAAGAAGCGCCGGCAAAGCGCGTCCAGCAAAGCACGGTCCACCTTGTCGAGCCCAAGGTCGTCCACCCCGAAAAGGTCCAATCCGGCCCTCGCCAGTTCCCCCGTGATCGATCCTTGTGCTCGCACTTCGACGAAGTCGCGGACGCGCCGCAACAACCGGTTGGCGATGCGGGGAGTGCCGCGAGAACGCGATGCGATCTCGGTCGCGCCTTCGGGTGAGATCTCCACGCCGAGGATCCCGCCCGACCGCAGCACTATGGCGCGAAGGTCCTCAACACCGTAGAGGTCGAGACGCGCCACGAATCCGAACCTGTCCCGCAATGGACCGGTCAAGAGTCCCGTACGTGTCGTCGCTCCCGCCAACGTGAAACGCGGGAGGTCGAGCCTGATGGACCTTGCGGTAGGGCCCTTTCCGATGAGTATGTCGAGCTGGAAATCCTCCATGGCGGGGTAGAGAACCTCTTCGACGGCGCGCGGCAGCCGGTGGATCTCGTCGATGAAGAACACGTCGCCGTCGTTGAGGTCGGTGAGGATCGCAGCGAGATCACCCGCTCTCACGAGGGCGGGGCCGGACGTAACACGCATACCCACGCCCATCTCGGTGGCGACTATTCCCGCCAGTGACGTCTTGCCGAGCCCCGGTGGCCCGGCGAAGAGCAGGTGGTCC
>Ga0187783_10002695_pt1 | contig 13170 bp, 11 predicted proteins | sample 1015_SJ02_MP02_2_FD_132471 | JGI IMG/M metagenome (GOLD analysis project Ga0187783, IMG submission 132471) | Tropical peat soil microbial communities from peatlands in Department of Meta, Colombia - 1015_SJ02_MP02_20_MG | ecosystem: Environmental > Terrestrial > Soil > Wetlands > Peat | place...
CTCCTCCAGCAGCTCCCGCAGGGGCCCCGAGACGCTCGTGAGCCCGAGGAACAGCTCGTCGGCGGTCGTGTAGCGGTCCTTGCGCTTCGCAGCCTCCGCCTCCGCGGCCTCGATCACCTGGGAGAGGCCCCGCGAGAGGTACTGGTCGGACGGCGCTACGTGTTCCGCCGTCGGCAGCCGGGCGATCCGTTCCTCGACGCGCGTACGTAGCGGATCGATCGGGACGTGCAGGCCCTGCAGGAGCGAGGCGACCGGTCCGTCGGCGGCGTCCAGCAGCGCCCACAGCAGATGCTCCGGCTCGACGGAGGCGTGCCGCAGCTCCGCGGCCCGCTGGAACGACCGCTCGAGTGCCGCACGGGCCGCATCGGTGAGGCGATCGAGGTGCATTCCCGCGGGCCACCGGTCCGAGCCGATTTAAGCGCACCACCGGTAGGCGAGGGTCGTGGGCGAACTCTCGGTCCGCCTCGGCCCCCTCGCGCTGCGGAACCCGTTTCTCCTGGCGTCGGGGATCTGGGGAGAGAGCGGAGAGTCGCTCGCCGGGGCGTGGTCCGCCGGTGCCGGGGGCGTGATCACGAAGTCGATCGGATCCGAGGCGCGCGCGGGCTACCCGAATCCGACGGTCGAGCAGTACGGGGACTGGGGGCTGCTCAACGCGATGGGGCTCCCGAACCCGGGGATCGCGGAGTACCCGCGGGAGATCGCGGTCGCGTTACGGGCCGGCGCGCTCGTCATCGGGTCGATCTTCGGAGGGAGCGCGGAGGAGTTCGCCCGACTCGCGCAACGCATGTCCGCGACCGGCGTGGCGGCCCTCGAGCTCAACCTCAGCTGCCCGCACGCGGAAGGCTTCGGCACCGAGGTCGGCAGCGATCCGGCGGACGTGGAGGAGATCGTGCGCGCGGTGCGGGGCACGACCGAGCTACCGGTGATCGCCAAGATCACGCCGAACACCCCCGATCCCGCGGCGCTGGCCGCCGCAGCGGAGCGCGGCGGCGCGGTCGCGGTGAGCGCCATCAACACGGTCCGGGGGCTGGCCATCGACGTCGAACTGCGGCGTCCGGTCCTGGCGCACGGGCTGGGCGGCCTCAGCGGCCCGGCGATCAAGCCGGTCGGCCTCGCGTGCGTCTGGCAGATCTACGAGCGGGTGTCGATCCCCGTCGTCGGGGTCGGCGGCATCGCGACCGCGGACGACGCGCTGGAGTACCTTCTGGCCGGCGCGCGGGCGGTCGAGATCGGGACCGCCGTCACCCAGGGCGGGATCGGGATATTCGCGCGGCTCGCCGACGATCTCTCCCGCCGGCTCGACCAGCTCGGTGTTCGCTCGATTGCCGACGTCGTCGGCGCGGCTCACGCCCGTTCCCACTCGGCGGCGCACGCCGACCCCGCGCTCCGAGCCGCTAAATCGAGCGAATCCTAGCACCTCCGTGCGGACCACGGCGTTGGTGAGCGCGCGGGTCGAAGAGACCCCCAGCACGGTCACCCTGCGGTTCCCCTACGCTCCGTCCGCCGACCCCGGGCAGTTCGTGATGGTGTGGATCCCGGGCGACGACGAGCTGCCGATGTCGCTCTCGTACACCGAGGGCCCCTCGAAGGGCGTGACGGTGAAGGCGATGGGGGCCACGAGCCGGGCGATCCAGTCGATCCCCCCGGGGACCCGGATCGGCCTACGGGGTCCGTACGGGAACCGCTTCGACGTGTCGCCACGGAGGATCCTCGTGGTCGGCGGCGGGAGCGGCAGCGCGGTGCTCGCGCCGGCCGCCGAGCGCGCGATCCGCGGAGGGAGCCGGGTGACCGTGGCGCTCGGCGCCACGCAGGCCCCGGAGCTCCTCTTCCGCCGCCGCTTCGAGGCAATGGGCGCCCGGGTCGAGGTCGCCACCGACGACGGCTCCGAGGGGGTGCGCGGGTTCGTGACGGAACTGGCCGAGCGGCTCCTCGCGTCCGAGACGTTCGACGCCGTGTGGACGTGCGGTCCCGAGATCATGATGCAGAAGGTCGCGAGCGCCGCGCGATCGCCGGGCGTCCCGGTGCTCTGCTCGGTCGAACGCCACATGAAGTGCGCGCTCGGGATGTGCGACGCGTGCGCGCTCGGTCCCTACCACGTGTGCGTCGACGGCCCCGTCTTTCCGGCCGAGCGGCTCCGGCCGCTGGAGGAGTTCGGCCGGTCCCACCGGGACCCATCGGGTCGACGCGTCCCGTTCGGAGCCCGGTAGACGGGCTCGCCCGGGCCTCCGGCGTCCGCCGGAGGTCGAGCGCGCGCCACAGACTTTATGGCGCGGACCCGCTACGACTCCGCGGCGGGGTCCTGTGAAGGTCATCGCGGTCAGTGGCGGCGTGATCTCGGGCCTCGGCAAGGGCATCACCACCTCGTCGCTCGGGCGGCTTCTGAAGGCCCGGGGGATCCCGGTCACGATCGTCAAGATCGACCCGTACCTCAACGTCGACGCGGGAACGATGAACCCGTACCAGCACGGCGAGGTGTTCGTGCTGGACGATGGGACAGAGGCGGACCTCGACCTCGGCAACTACGAGCGGTTCCTGGGCCAGAGCCTGGTCGGCACGCACAACCTCACGACGGGGAAGATCTATCGCGCGGTCATCGAGAAGGAGCGGCGCGGGGACTACCTCGGCAACACCGTCCAGATCATCCCGCACGTCACCGGGGAGATCAAGCGGACCGTGAGAGAGGTCGGGCAGGCGGCCGGCGCGGAAGTGGTGCTCGTCGAGGTCGGCGGGACCGTCGGCGACATCGAGTCGATGCCGTTCCTCGAGGCGCTGCGCGAGCTCTCCTACGAGCTCGGCGAGGGGCACATGGCGTTCGTCCACACGACGCTCGTGCCGGTCGTCGGGCCCGTGGGCGAGTCGAAGACCAAGCCGACCCAGCACTCGGTCCGGGAGCTTCGGGCGATCGGGATCCGCCCGAACCTGATCATCGCGCGCGGGCCCGCGCCGCTCGCGCCGGACATCAAGACGAAGATCTCGCTGTTCTGCGACGTACCGCCGGAGGCGGTGATCTCGGTACCGGACCAGTCGGTGATCTACGAGGTGCCGCTCGTCCTCGAGGCCCAGGGGGTCGGCCAGCTCCTGACCCGGATCCTCAGCCTGCCCGACCGGACCCCCGACTACAGCGCCTGGCGCGAGTTCCTCTCGACCTTCCGGCGCAACGAGGGCTCGGTCGAGGTGGCGATCGTCGGAAAGTACACGGAACTGCGCGACGCGTACCTGTCGCACACCGAGGCGTTCCACCACGTGCAGGGCCACCTCGGCAAGGAGATCCGGCTGCAGTGGTTCGACTCGGAGGACATCCCGAAGAACCCGTCCCTCGTGGGGCGCCTGCAGCGCTCGGACGCGATCCTCGTGCCCGGCGGGTTCGGGGCGCGCGGGATCGAGGGGAAGATCCGGGCGATCGAGATCGCGCGGCGGGAACGGATCCCGTACCTCGGCATCTGCTATGGCTTCCAGATGGCCGCGGTCGAGTTCGCGCGCAACGTGCTCGGGCTGTCCCGTGCCAACACGACGGAGGTCGATCCGGCCTCGCCCGAGCCGGTCGTCTGCCTCCTCGAGCAGCAGCGCTCGCTGAGCGACCTCGGAGGCACGATGCGCCTCGGCGCCCAGCGGGTCGTCCTCACGCCCGGTTCCGCCGTCGCCGAGCTCTACGGCCGCACCGAGATCTGGGAGCGCCACCGGCACCGCTACGAGATCAACCCGGACTACTTCGAGCGGTTCCGCGCCGCGGGTCTCGCGATCACCGGGATGAGCGTCGACGGCCGGGTCGAGGTCGTGGAGGTGCCCGGCCACCCGTTCTTCGTCGGCGTCCAGTTCCACCCCGAGTTCCTCTCGCGGCCGGAGTCGCCCCATCCGCTCTTCCGCGGCCTCATCCGTGCGGCCCTGGCCCGCCAGGAGGTCGCGAGCTCTGTCGCTGCCTCGCCGGCTCTCGCGTGAGCTCCGGGAGCTGGACGGGGCCACCGTCCGGATCGCCGGCCACCTCGAGGAGTACCGCGCGCTCGGCGGGGTCGCCTTCGCGCTGGTGCGCGACGGGAGCGGCACGAGCCAGGTGACCCTGAAGCGCGGTACCACCGACCCCGCGCTGTTCGTCCTCCTCGGCGAGCTGCCCCGCGAGTCGGTCATCGAGGTGGAGGGGACGGTCCGTCGCTCCGAGAAGTCCCACCGCGGCGTCGAGCTGTTCCCGGACGCGGTGCGGGTGGTCACGCGGGCAGAGGCGCCGCTGCCCCTCGGCGTCGTCGACAAGGTCGGCGCGGAGCTCGGCACCCGATTCGACCACCGGGTCCTCGACCTGCGCAAGCCGGCGGTCCGGGCGATCTTCGAGCTGCGGGCCGCGGTGCTCGACGGGTTCCGCCGCGCGTTCACCGAGCGCGGATTCCTCGAGATCGAGACGCCCAAGATCCTCCGGCAAGGCGCCGAGGGCGGTGCCACGCTCTTCCGGCTCGAGTACTTCGATCGGGTGGCGTTCCTCGCCCAGAGCCCCCAGCTCTACAAGCAGATGTTGATGAGCGCCGGCTTCGAGAGGGTCTTCGAGATCGCTCCCGCGTTCCGGGCCGAGCCGTCCGACACCGTCCGGCACATCACCGAGTTCACGATGCTGGACGCCGAGATGGCGTTCGTCGACAGCGCGGAGGAGCTCCGCACCACGCTCGAGAGCGTCGTCGCCGAGACCCTGCGCTACGCCCGGGAGCGCATCGGAGCCCACGGCAACCCGCTCGCCGAAACCCTGCCCGAGGTGCGTCCCCCGTTCCCCCGCATCGACTTCGGGACGTGCGAGGAGTGGCTCGAGCGGCCGGGCGCGCAGAAAGACTTCGGCACCGAGGACGAGAAGATCATCGGCGCCCGCGTGGTACAGGAGTACGGCGCCCCGTTCTACTTCCTCGTCGACTTCCCCACGGCCGTGAAGGCCGGCACCTTCTACGCGCAGCGCCAGGACGCCCGGCCCGACCGGACGTTCTACTTCGACCTCGACTTCCGGGGCCTCGAGATCGCGAGCGGGGGTCTGCGGGAGCACCGACTCGACCACCTCCTCGCGAACCTCGCGACCGCGGGTCTCGAGCCGGCCGCCTTCGAGGGATACCTCGAGGCGTTCCGCTACGGGATGCCGCCGCACGGGGGCTGGGGATTCGGCATCGACCGGTTCATCTGGGCGCTCGCGGGGGTGCCCAATATACGGGAGGCCCGCCTCTTCCCCCGCGACCGCTACCGTCTCGAACCGTAGCGGAGGTATCGACCATGGCGGCCGTCAAGCGTACCCTGCCCGCTCCTCCCGAGCTGCAGAGCCGGTGGGCGTCGGTCCTGGAGGAGACCGGGCGTCGGCCCGAGATCCTCGCGCTCGCGGACCGATTCCCCGAGCAGCGGTCGCTGGTGGTGGCGTTCGCCGACATCGACGGGGCCGACACCGCGCTCGCCGATGTCCTGCTGGAGCGGCCGGACGAGGTGCTCGGCGCCGGTCAGCGGGCGATGCGCGAGCTGCTGCCCGTCGCCGGTCCCGAGTCGGACGGACTGCGCCTGCGCGTGATGGGCCTCCCCGCGACGGTGCACCGGTCGATCCGGGACATCCGGGAGACCGACCTGAACCACCTGATCGCCCTCGACGGCATCGTGCGGCGCGTCACCGAGGTCCGGCCCCAGATCCGCGACGCGGTCTTCCAGTGCGTCGCCTGCCGCACCGAGTTCCACGAGCCCCAGGACGAGGCGTCGATGACGTTCCGCGAGCCGCTCGAGTGCCCGGAGTCGCAGGGGGGCTGCGGCAAGCCGCAGGGCCGCACTCGGTTCCGCCTCCTCCCCGAGAAGTCGAGCTACGTCGACGCCCAGCGCATCGAGATCCAGGAGAACCCCGAGCTCCTGCGGCACGGCGCGCACCCGCAGGGACTCTCGGTGATGCTGACCGAGGACCTCACCGGGCACGTCCTTCCGGGCAACCGGGTGATCCTCAACGGGACGCTGCGCAGCTTCCAGCGGGCGAGCGGCGGCCGCACGGGCCTCGTCCGCAGCACGACCTTCGACCTATTGGTGGTCGGGAACTCGGTCGAGTTCAAGCAACGCGAGTACGACGAGATCGAGATCTCGCCGGAGGAGGAGCGATTGTTCCTCGGCTTCCGGGGCGACCCCACCGTCGTCGACAAGATCGTGATGTCGCTCGCGCCGTCGATCCGGGGCATGGAGGAGGAGAAGGAGGCCGTCGCGCTCCAGCTGTTCGGCGGCATCGAGAAGCGCTACCCCGATGGAGTGCGGGTCCGCGGGGACATCCACATCTTATTCGTCGGCGACCCCGGCGTCGCGAAGAGCCAGCTCCTCCGTTACATCGCGGACGTCGCGCCGCGCGGCATCTACACGAGCGGCAAGGGCGCGACGGCCGCCGGACTCACGGCCGCGGCTGTCAAGGACGACTTCGCCGGCGGCCGTTGGGTCCTCGAGGCGGGCATGCTCGTCCTGGCGGACGGCGGCATGGCGGTGATCGACGAGCTGGACAAGATGAGCGCGGAGGACCGGTCGGCGATGCACGAGGTCCTCGAGCACGGGCAGACCTCGATCGCCAAGGCCGGGATCACCTCGACGCTGAACGCCCGCTGTCCGGTCCTGGCTGCGGCGAACCCGAAGTGGGGCCGCTTCACGAACGACCAGCCGATCGCAGACCAGATCGACCTGCCGCCGACGCTCCTCTCCCGCTTCGACGTGATCTTCTCGATCAAGGACCTGCCGAACCAGGAGCGCGACCGCCGCCTCGCCAACGGGATCCTCGCCTCCCACCGCGAGGGGGAGTCGCGGGCGTTCGCCGCGCCGGACTCGCTCGGGGCGGGCGGCGCGCCGTTTCCGCCCGACCTGCTCAAGAAGTACATCGCCTACGCCAAACGCACGGTGCGACCCGTCCTCTCCGAGGCGGCGCTCCAGGCGCTCAGCGACTACTACGTCCGCGTGCGCGAGCAGGGCGAGGAGCCGAACTCTCCGGTCCCGATCACCGCCCGGCAGCTCGAGGCCCTCGTGCGGCTCAGCGAGGCGGCGGCCAAGGCCCGCCTGTCCAGCGAGGTCGGGGTCGAGGACGCCCGGCGGGCGATCGGGATCATGCAGAACTTCCTGAAGCGGGTCGCGATGAACGAGACGGGCAAGCTCGACGTCGACCTGGTCGCCTCCGGCGTCAGCCACAGCCAGCGCGAGCGCCACGAGATCGTGATGCGCGTGATGCGCGAGCTGCAGGACCGGCCCGAGGCGTCGTTCTCGCGCGAGGAGTTCCTGGAGGCGTGCGAGCGCGCCGGCGTGCCCGCGGCGAAGGCCGAGGCGCATCTGCAGACCCTGCGCAATCAGGGCGAGGTCTTCGAGTCCCGTCCGAACCGCTGGCAGCTCGTGCGCTTCTAGGCCGGAGCGCCGGGACGCCGGCGATTTATCCCCCCGCCGGCCTCGCCGACGGGAGGGCGATGGGCGAGGACCCCGGCATCGTGATGCGGGTGCACCGCGTCCGTAGCGAGTTCGTGGTCGCGGCGTGCGACGCGGAGCTGCTGGGCCGGGACCTGCCGGTCGGCGACGCCGGCCGTACGGTCAAGGTCTCGGGCCAGTTCTACGGCGAGCGCGTGGTCTCCCGCGAGGAGGTCCTCTGGGCCCTCGAGCGCGCGACGATCGCCAACCTCCTGGGCCCGCGCGTGCTCAAGCTCGCGGAGGAGGGCGGCTTCGTCGGGCCGAACGGGACGGGCCGGCTCGGGGGCATCCCGCACGCCGAGATCTTCGCGATCTCCCGGTAGCGAGCGGTCCGGATGCCCGAGGAGTTCTGCGTCGTCTGCGGCGCGACCGGCCGCGACCTCCTCGACGGGGTCTGCGCGGAGTGCGCGGCCGACCGCGCGGTCCTGGTGCGGGCGCCCGAGCGCGCCGTGGTCGTGATCTGCCCGCACTGCGGCGCCCGGCGGGTCGGGGCCCGCTGGGAGCGGTCCGGCGCGAGCCCGCTGTTGACGGCGGAGGACCTGACGCCGCTGCTGAAGGTGCATCCCGAGGCGGGGGTCCGGACGGTCCACTGGGAGGAGACCTCCGCCGCCGGCACCGTGCGCGAGCTCACGGGCCGGGCCCGGGTCCGCTTCCGGGGGACGGAGCGGGAGGTGAGCGTCCCGCTCTCCGTCCGCACGGAGCACCACACGTGTCCGGAGTGCAGCCGCAAGAGCGGCCGCTTCTACACGGCGCTCGTCCAGCTGCGCGGCGGCGGCGAGCGCTCGAAGGAGAAGGCGCCAGCCCTGCGCGCCCGGCTCGAGCACGTCTGGCAGCGGGTCCTCTCGGAGAGCCGGGCCGACTGGCGGCGCGCGGTGTCCTGGCAGGAGGGGCTACCGGAGGGATGGGATGTGTTCTTCACCGACACGCTCGCCGCCCGCGCGATCGCCCGACTCGCCAAGCAGCGGTTCGGCGCGCGCGTCACGGAGTCGGCGAGCCTGTTCGGGCGCAAGGACGGCCGGGACATCTATCGCGTCACGTTCTGCCTGCGCTTCCCGCGGCCTGTCGGCGAGCCGTCCGGCACCTCGGGCCGGTCGCCGGCGAATCTGGAACAATAGGCTTAAGAAGCGACCCCTCCTCGATTCCCTCGGAAGGCCACGCCGCATGACGAAGAGCGGGATTCTCCGACGCCATCACGGGTCCGACACGCTGGAAGAGGGGTCGTTCGTCGACCTCGGAACGATGCAGTTCGACGACGAGGCGGGGGCCCTCGCCGGCAACAGGGGGACCGTCCGCATGGCCGAGATCCTGCGCTTCGAGGACCTCCACCAGGTCACCAAGCTCGCCTACGCCGGCGACATCGTCATCCTGGACTACACGTCGATCTCCAACGACCAGGTCGCGGTGCGGCGGATGAGCATCGATCTCAAGAACGTCGCGAAGGACACCGGCGGCGATGTCGCCGGCATCGCCAAGAACCTGCTCGCCATCACCCCGGCGGGCATCCGCATTGACCGGCAGAAGATCCGACCGTCGTTCTAGGGCCGCGGGGGCCCCCTGAAGGCATCGCTCGACCGTCGCGACGCGACGGCGCTGTCGGCCGACATCCTCGTCAGCGGTTGCTTCGCGCGCGAGGCGCCGGAGGCTCCGTTTCCCCGGGCGCTCGCGGAGGAGGACGCCGTCGCCCACGGTCTCGTGCGGGCCGCATGGGAGCGCGGGGAGCTCACCGGCCAGCAGAACGAGGTGACGGTCTTCCATCTCGACGGGGGCGCCGGCCGGCTCGTGCTCGTCGGCCTCGGGCCGCGGGCGCGCTACGGCGCCGAGGCGGCGCGACGCGCCGCCGCGCGCGCGGTCCGCAAGCTGAAGGGAAAGGGGGCCCGCACGGTCGTCTTTCGCGTGCCGTCGTTCGTGCAGGGTCGCGCCCGCGTCGAGGAGATCGTGCGCGCCCTCGTCGACGCCGCCTACCTCGGCAGCTACGAGTTCTCCCAGTACAAGTCGGAACCGAGCGGCACGATCGACTCCGCGCGTCTCGCGCTGGGCCGCGAGCTCGGCCGGCGGGCGAGCGCGCTGGGCCGCGTGCTGCGCGAGGAGTCGACGCTCGGAGCGACGGTGGTCTGGACGCGGGAGATCGGCAACCTGCCGCCCGACACCGCCTCGCCCGCCCGCCTGGCCGAGGAGGCCCGGACGCTCGGCAAGGAGGTCGGGCTCAAGGTCACGGTCTTCGACGAGAAGGAGCTCGCCCGGATGGGGTGCAACGGGATCCTCGCGGTCGGGAGCGGCTCCACGTCGCATCCCCCGCGCCTCGTCGTGCTCGACTATCCCGGCCGGGGGCGGGTGCGCCGCAGCGTCGCGATCGTGGGCAAGGGGATCACGTTCGACTCCGGCGGCATCTCGATCAAGCCCGCGCTGCGCCTGCAGGACATGAAGTTCGACAAGTCCGGCGCCGTCTCGGTCCTCGGCGTCCTCCGGGCCGCCGCGCTCCTGAAGGTCGCGCCGCGGGTCCTCGGCGTCATGGCCTGCGCCGAGAACGTGCCGAGCGGTACCTCCTACCGCCCGGGCGACATCGTGCGGACCTTCTCGGGCAAGACGATCGAGATCGTCAACACCGACGCCGAGGGCCGCGTCGTCCTCTCCGACGCGCTCGCCTACGCGGTCGCGCAGTACCACCCCGACGTGGTGATCGACCTCGCCACCCTCACCGGCGCCGAGACCGTGGCCCTCGGCGACGACACGGCGGGTCTCGTCGCGAACGACGAGCGCCTGGCGAAGGCGCTGCTCGCGGCCTCGGCCGCGACCGGCGAGCCGCTGTGGCGGATGCCGCTGACCGACTACCACCGCGAGCTCATCCAGAGCGACTTCGCCGACGTGCGCAACAACATCGAGATCCCGGTCGGCGGCATGCTGACCGCCTCCGCGTTCCTCGAGCACTTCGTCGGCGGCACCCCGTGGGCCCACCTCGACATCGCCGGCCCCGCCTACACCACGCCGCAGACGCTCCGGTTCCAACCGGCCTACCAGCCGCGCGGCGCGACCGCCTTCGGCGTGCGCACGATCGCGCGGTACCTCCTCGACGGCGCCCCGGCCTGAGCTCGCCCGGCCGACGCGGCTAGGCGGCCACGATCTGCACGCTCTCGCCGCCGTGCCGGGTCGCGCGGGGGCGGACCTCGCAGAAGAGCGGCGTGTGGTAGCCGCCGCCCGTGATCAGGGCGGTACCCACGGGCAGCGACTGGATCATCTCGGTCATCCCCGCGGTGAGCCCCTCGATCGACTGGGCGATCGCCTTGAGGTCGAGCGGGTTCGTGACCTGCAGGATCAGCTGGGTGTTGCACTGGGAGAGCACGCTCTTGTCGATCCGTGCCGCGCGCTGCGTCACGACGCACAGGCCGAGCCCGAACTTGCGGCCCTCGCTCGCGATGTTCTTCAGGATCCGCGAGCAGGTCGCGGTGCCCTGCTGCGGCGCGAAGTTGTGGGCCTCCTCGATGACGAGGAACAGCGGCGGGATCTTCTCCTTCTTGCGGTTCTCGAAGAGCGTCAGCGCGATCCGGGCGACGACCAGCTCCTGGACGTCCGGCGCGACCCCGCGCAGGTTGACCAGCGTCGCGTCCCCGCGCCTCACCAGCTCGTTGAGGCTCGTGCCGACGGGGCCGAGGAGCTTGGTCTGCTCGAGGTACTCGAGGCGCTCGTGGAGCGTCTCGGCGATCGCGCCCTCCCCGTGCTCGGCGGCTCGGACGAGGTCGTGGACCGTGTAGTCGGTGTTCGTGGCCGCGACGCCCTCGATCACCTGCTTGAGGGGGGCCAGGAAGGTCTTGACGTTCGTCAGCCCCATGAACACGAGGAGATCCCGCGGGTCGATGTGGCGGAGCGAGAAGGTGAGCGGCTTGGCCGTCGGGTTGAGCGTGACGTCCGGCGAGTACTCCTGGATCTGGCGGCCGAAGCCCTGCGACTCGACGTTGAATCGGGAGTGGCTGCCGTTCTTCTCCGACGGCACGCGGAGGGAGCCGTACTCGCCGTGCGGGTCGATGATCACGCACGTGACCTTGTGGCGGAGCAGCTCCTCGATCAGGACGCCGAGCAGGTAGCTCTTGCCGCCGCCGGTCTTGGCGAGCACGCTGACGTGGCGCTGCACGAGCTGGTTGATGTCGAGCTCGACGCGCAGGCTGTGGCTGCGCAGCAGGCCGATGTAGGCCCCCGTGTTCGCGCGGTGCTTCAGGCCGAGCACCTCCGCGATCAGGGGCTCCTCGGCGCGGTAGACGTGCGCGCCCGGCCGGAACGGGATCGTGGGCAGCTTGACGAGCCCCTGCGAGTCGCGATAGCCGATGATCTGCGCGATCCCGAGGAGGCTCTCGTGGACCGGCGCCTCCTCGCCCGGCGCGAGGTGCCCCGCCGCCTCGAGGCCGAGGTCGCTCTTGCGCCTCAGGTCGTCGAGCTGGCAGAGGACCTTGCCGTGCACCTCGTCGACGACGGCGAGGTAATCGCCGCGCTCGATCGGGCTCGTCAGGCTGAGCTGGAACTGGCCGAGCCCGACGTCCCCGAAGATCCGTCCGACCTCCTCCACGGCGCGTTTCCATCCGGAACCCCGCATATGAGGCTGACGCGGGAGACGAACGAACCGACCGGGCCACGGAACGGGCGACGCGGGCTCGCCCGCGTCGCCCCGCCGCGCGGCCGTCGGGAGTCTTTATATGAGCGTCCCCTGTCGAAACGTCCCCGACCCTCGGCGAATCCGGGAGGGCGGTAGCCGTTGACCGACGCCACGGACGAACTCGAGAAGAAGCGCGCCGAGTCGAACCAGCGCGCGGACGAACACCGCGCCCGGCGCGACCACCTCAACGCCGAGGCGCGGACCACGGCGGAGGAGCGCGCGCGGATCGTCGACGAGCTGCACGCCAAGAGCGCCGAGGCCCAGGAGCATCGACGGCACCGCGACCAGCTCAACGATCAGGTCCGCGAGGAGAAGCGGCTGCGCGAGGAATGGAACCGCAAGCTCCAGGAGCTGAGCGACCGGGTCCAGGAGCAGCGGCGCAACCGGGCGCCGCGCCCGGGCGCCGTGCCGGTCTGGCGTCTCCGCAAGGAGCTCAAGGAGCTCGAGTTCCGCCACATGACGACCGCGCTGACGGCGGACCAGGAGAAGCGGCTGATCGAAGAGATGAAGCGGCTCGAGGCCGCGATCCGGGACCAGGACGCCGAGCTCCGCCAGGACCCCGAGATCGAGCGGACGCTCCAGGCGCTCGCCGAGGCGCGCGAGGAGGCCGAGAAGCACCACAGCGCCGTCGGCCGCTTCGCCTCGGAGGCGCAGGCCGAGCACGAGGCGATGGTGCAGCTCTACGAGTCGGTCGACGAGCTGCGCCGACGGGCCGACGAGGTGCAGGCGCGTCTCCTCGAGGTGAAGGGTACCGCCGACGAGGCCCACCGCGCCCACATCGCATCGATCGAGGAGGTGCGGGACATCGAGAAGATGCTCTACGCCGCCCGCGGCGGGCGAGCGCCCCCCAGCTGGGCCGATGCCGAGCCCCCGAAGGAGGAGGACTTCCTCGCCCGGCTGAAGAAGGGCGAGAAGGTCTCGACCGAGGACCTCCTCGAGCTCCAGAAGAGCGGCCGCGCCTAGCGACCGCGAACCGTGTCGCTCCCCTACGGTCGCGACGCCATCGACGCCGTCGTCCTCGGCGTCGAGGACGTCCTCGTCCCGCTGCGCACCCCGTCGGCCTGGCAGTGGGCGTGGCGTCCGCAGGGTCCGCTGCTCGGCGAGCGACGGGTCCACGCCGC
>Ga0187783_10002696_pt1 | contig 13168 bp, 11 predicted proteins | sample 1015_SJ02_MP02_2_FD_132471 | JGI IMG/M metagenome (GOLD analysis project Ga0187783, IMG submission 132471) | Tropical peat soil microbial communities from peatlands in Department of Meta, Colombia - 1015_SJ02_MP02_20_MG | ecosystem: Environmental > Terrestrial > Soil > Wetlands > Peat | place...
ATAACACCGCTCAGTGCATCCCCATTAAATAATGCATTCCTCACCAAGCACTCATACACTTGTTTGCGATTTGCCGTAAAAAGACTAGAATCTTGATGCATCAATACCTGCTCAAGCGCCATCTGTTCATATGCAACAAGCGGCGATCCTGCCTTTAAAGATTCCAAAGATTTAAAATACTTTTCCCCATTCACTAGTTTATCATATCGCATAAAATGTTCATGCACGCGAAACAGATTAAGACCGCGCGCCAATAAAATTATGTAATCTTTTTCAAGAACGTCGGTCAAATCCATCTGCCTTTTTTTACTCTGCTCAATCAGCTGCATACAATTTTCAGGAGTTACATTTCTTGTTTCTGCAACTATTTTTTTTGCTGCTTCAAAAGGCTCAACAATATCTTCTTTTTTCTGTTTTTCATCGCGTTCAAATTCAATTTTTTCTTGCTCAGATCCTCTCAAATATCGTAGTGAGCGTCGCCGACTTTCTGCGTCAAAAACAGCAAGTGCTATTTTTTTATATTTTTCCAATCGCTGCTGAAAAACATCTCCTATTTTATGTATACCGGAAATAATCTCTCGCATAACGTCATTTTTTATTTTTTGCACAAATGTTATTACCAGATCATCAGATTTTTTTGCACCATCTGCTGCAATGTCAGATCTAAAACTTACCACACAATTGGCCATGATTACTTCTACCAACTGTATTATATAGGGATACAATTGTTGATTAAAAACACAGGAATAAAACCACGCTTCCGTGTTACGACCTGCCCCATGCTCATGTAGTGCTTTATACCGCGACTGCAAGAAATTTTCCAATGTTTCCTTATCTTCTTTTCTATATGGCTGACACAGCAATCCTATCCCAGGAGATGCGTGCCCAAAACCCAGCAAATTACGCAATGCTTGTCGATGTTTAAATGCGGTATTTTTCCCTACCTCCGCTAAAAGCATATCTTGCACGGCAAATACATATGAATCATATGATGTGTCAAATGTTACGCTTTTCCTCTGTATTTTCGACATTACTGATTTTTTTATTCGCACAAAATCAAAAGCAGCTTTTTCCAAAATCTGCACAAAAATACGATCAGACGCACGCACTTCATCGGACAGAGGATGAGCTTTTAACCCTTCAAGTTCCTCATCACTTATATTTGGTAAAATAACATCCGAAAAAACGAATAGCTCTTTTTTCTTTTTCTCTTCTGCTTCTTTTTTTGTCTTTTCTTCAGACAATTTTTTCTTTTCCGCCATCTCCTTTTTTTCTTCTGCTTCTTTTTCCTGTATCTCTTTTTTCTCTACCTCTTTTTCTATTTTTTTACCTTTCATAAGTGGCAATCCAAGTTCTTGCGCACGTTTTATAATGGGCTCTTCTATTTTCTGAGGTCTAAATTCAACCGTTCTTCCCTGTTGTATTATAGCACTTACCTGTTTCGCTGCCCGATCAAGACCGGCATCGTCAAGATACTGCTGATCAATAATAACACCGCGTATTTGATGACTTGTCATAAAAATAAAAAGATACACCACTATTTTTTTCATGAATAGTATTCCTTTTTCAAAATGCTATACCAACTTCTAACCACAATCGCCACTGAGAAGGTGCTGCGATTACCCCTTTGTATGTTGATGAAACATCTACACACCCTCCAGCACCTCCATAACAAAGCATAGTTCCTTCAAGCTGATGTTTGTAGTTGCCTGTTATAAAAAAAGAGTTCATTAATAAACGCGGAAGCAAACCAGAAGAGTTGTTAATATTTGAGTTACTCAGCAGTATTGGTGGCACAGATGTATTGACAATTCTCAGCGGAATATTTAACACCTCCGCATCACTTAAGGTTAACTGATTAAGCGCATTTCCATCACTATCATACGCAAATGTTGGATTATCTGCGTTAGAATTTTGGAAAAAAAGATTAAGACTCTGATTTGTTACATTTATATTTCCTGTTCCTTGTCCTGCCTGTATTGTTGCATCATGCTGTGTTACACTTAATGCAACAGGTTGATTGTCGGCAGTAAATCCATATATTTGTGCATCACCTTTTAATGCAAAACGGCCACTTTGCATATTCGCTCTACTTGCCAATTTTTCTTTTGATTGTGCAAAAAGTTCATATCCTATATCAAAACAGCACCCTTTGTACTGATACGACAGTGCTGCAAGAATATTTCCTTGCACGGGTATATTAATCTTACTTTTTAATGCTGTCAGCTCAATAGCGGGAAGAAGCCGCCCAACATATTGCGCTGGTGCAGGCTGATCTGTATCGAAAAAAAGTGTTTGTGATGGAGCAAGAATTTCTTCTGTCAAAATATATCTACTTCCATTACCATTATTGGTAAAATCATAGACACGTGTTTGCGTATTGGTAAAAAGATGTCCAACACTCACGTCCAGGCGCCCCTGAAGACGCGCACAGGTACTTTCAGCACACCACACATCTCCCAAACAGTACAATCCTCCCACAAACGTCCAATGATGGCGATTATTATTGATCGGCTGAAACAGATAACGCCCATTTGGCACTACACCAGCAGGAATAGAAAGTCGCGCATAGACACCAAGATCACATGCTTCTGTTTCATAAAATATTCCTCCCAGCTCAACGCTTACTTCAGCAAGACGATTTGTATGATTATTATTTTCTAATTTTCCATAGGTCAATGGTGTTATGCGGTCTCCAAAAGTAAAAGGCATCGATAATGCATCCAGCGCATTTGCTGGCATAGAAGAACGGGCAATATTGGTCGATCCCATATATCCTGCAACAAACGGTTGCGTTCCCGGTTTAAGCGTTGCTTCTATCGCATGCACATCCCAATTGGTATGGACAAACGGAACATTTATCCAAAAATATGCTCTATAATCAAAACAAGAAAACAGCTGAAACCAACTTATATCACATAATACCGATGTAACATGAGGATCGACTAAGAGATTACTGAGAAAATCAAAAGGAAGCCCAAAAGTATCGGCTAACAGATCAGTTTCATTTCTGTCTGGGATAAAACTACCCGAAAAAGTCATAAGTTCTGTACCAAATAATGTTTTTGTCATATCCCTATTTCGAAAAGAATGGCTATACTCAATAGTAAAAAAAATATTGCATATATTGTCTGCATCATTTTCAGCCACTTGCTGTGCACGATACCGAAGCACCCCATTTTGCGCCGGGGATTTAACCCCCAAAAAAGCTTTTTGCCCAAAAGGATACAACGAAAAAAATCCACCTCCCAAAATCCCTAAAAAAATACCTACTTTTATTGTATGCATACTACTCCTTCTCTCTTCTTGTTCCACCATACTGCAAGAGGTGGAAAAAAGACAAGATCTCATGATGTATCAAAATAATAAAATCCAAATTGAAAATAAGCATATTGTTGTATTCCCGTTAAAAGATGCTTTTTTTAGAAAATATGCTATAGTTAAGATAACGTTAGTTTTTCGTATATACGTGTTTTTATTATAATGTGGTGATATGGTTTGTTATGAAGATAAAACGAAAAAAAGGTTTCTTTTCTATTTCAGCTGTTGCCGAGATGTTTTCTGTTCATCAGCAAACAATCCGGTTATATGAAAAAGAAGGACTTATTACCCCAAAGCGCTCGACAGGAAATACACGACTTTTTTCAGAAGAAGACATTGACCGCCTTGAAGAAGTTATTCACTTAACCCATGAACTTGGCATAAATCTTGCCGGTGTTGACATGATTTTAAAGCTCAAAAAACAGATCAGAAAAATGCAAACAGATATGAATAAACTATTTAAACAAACACATGACCAGCTTGACCAGCACAGTGATATTGCAAAACAACTCATTTCTGCACGTGCACAAAAATTACTTGAACTTAAAAGAGCACAGACGCAAAACACACAATCTTCATGGCAACCATCGACAACTACATCTGCGCCTGATACTCATCAAGAACAATCAGACACAAACTCTCCCGATAACTGGGAGATCGAATATGGAGATTGACCATGATATATAACCATCTAAAAACATTTTTTTTTCTCGGCATTCTTAGTTCATTACTTATTTTTCTTGGTGCCCTCTTGGGAGGTAATGTTGGTATTTATTATGCACTCATTTTTGCCCTTATTTTTAACGGCATTATGTATTTTTTCTCAGACAAAATTATCCTTCGCATGTATAATGCACAACCTCTCAACCCCGATACCTATCAGCACATTCATGAGATAGTACATGAATTATCTCAGCGCATGAACATTCCAAAACCACGCCTCTTTTTGGTCAATACAACAACCGCAAACGCATTTGCAACGGGAAGAAACCCACATCATGCAACAGTTACTCTGACTCGTGGTATTATTGATCTTCTCAATGCTGATGAGTTACGTGGTGTTCTTGCTCATGAACTGTCCCACATAAAAAATCGAGATATTCTTATTGCAACAGTCGCTGCTGTTCTAAGCTCCGCAATATGTTCTATTGGAGATATGCTGTATCGACAAGCAATATGGAACTCTTTTATGGGCAATAAGCGTCGCGATAATGGTTCTCATCCAGCAGCTCTTTTCATCAGTGCATTTTTGCTTCCCTTTGCAGCTACCCTTGTCCAACTTGCGCTGTCTCGATCTCGCGAATATTATGCCGACGATACAGGTGCTCGTGCATGCCAAGATCCTTTGGCACTAGCCGCAGCACTTGAAAAATTACAATCTACCACTCGACACGCACAACCTCAGCCATCATTTCACCATGCAAGTATGGAAGCCGTATGTATCGTACATTCTTTTACTCCTACCACATGGACATCGCTTTTTGCAACACATCCTCCAATACACAAAAGGATAGCCCGGTTACATACGCTTTATGCAAAAATGTTTCTTCCTCACCACACATCATGATACAACAACAAAGGAAGAATCTTATTCACTTTCACTTACACGAAGGGTCTCATTATGCATGACAATAACTTTTCCCACAACGCCCAATTGGCCATTTCCTACGAACTGCTCTGTCTCCTGTCTTGGCTTACCGACCACGATTCTGAAAAACTTAAAAAACTTATCACCAAGGCCTTAGCCTCCGGATTGCAAAAAAAAATACAACAAATTGATCACCACAATCAAGAAGAACTGTATCATAGCATTATAGATTTTTTTAACCTTCTCGAATCACTTCTTGACAACGCTATTAAAGAACAAATTGTACAACAAGCCAAAGAAAAAAAACTTCTTCCTGCAATCGATCAGATAGATACCACGATTTGTACGGATGCAATTGTACAATCAAGTCTTGAAAAAGCAACAGTTACTATGGAAGATAACCCAGAAAAAAACCCTAAAGAAGTCCTTTTTAACGAACTTTTGAAACGATGGAAACCGCACAACAAATATGTTAATTAAATTATAAGTAAAGGATCCTCATAATGAGGATCCTTTTTTTTACAGCGATTTTTCTTTTTATTGTCCAATTAATTCCACAAGTTTTACACTACGACCATAAAAGTCATCATCAGTTTCCAATTTTTTTTGCATTCTTGCAGCGTCAATAGGAAATGCAGCAGGAGGTACACCATAAATACGCTCAAAACCCTCCGCTAATGCAACACAAAGAGTACCAAAATTATTGATCATCTTATCTTGTGTTTGCCGTAAAAATATTAATTTTTGCTCTGCTTCTTTCCTCTTTTTTTTACTAGGACTCGCCTCTTCCCTTTCCCACTGAGCTATTTCGCTTTGATTTTTTTCCACTTCTTTAAGACCTTCATATACATCCTCAAACGGTTTGGCAAAGCGCATGATTTTACTCCCAAGATATTGACTTGCTTTTTTTCTAATTTGTTTTTCTTTTTCTTCAACTTGCTCTTTGAGATCTTGAGCAATCTTTTCAAATGCAAGGCGCTTAAAACTTTTATCTCTTCTTTTTATTGCTTTGCTGTTCTCTTCTGCCCTTTTTTTATACAATGCTAACCCGCTTCCTGACCTTGATCGTCTTCTTCCCAAAATAGGTTCTTTTATCTGAGCAACCCTCTTGATCTTAATAAAATCTGAAGAAGGGACCTCTCGAGTATCTTCTTTTTCATAAGAACTTCGTGATTTTTTTTTGCGCACAACTTTCTTTTCATGTACATCTTTTTTTTTATGTCGCTGCAAATTATCTAATTCCCCCTGATTGTACCTTTTTTCTTTCTGCTCAATTACTATTCTGCCCAGCATTGTAGTTTTTTCAGCCGCATAAAACCATGTCGACACACAAAACAAAACAATAACCATACTCTGCTTCATACATATCTCCCTTGCGATATCTCCCTTGATAATTAAAAATATATAATCCTATTTCTTTTTCAAACCCAAATCCGTAATCCTTTTTGTATGTTCAAAAAATATAGGGTCCTGTAACGCAGTAAAAATTATTTGATTGTTCAGTTCTAAAGATCCTAAAGGTATCATTTTTGGAGAAACTCCTAGCACACGTGCTATAGCTTTTGAGGCATCGGCAACAAGAAATTCAACATTTTCTCGTTTATTCAACATCTCTTTTTTTTCTTTCTTTTGTTGTATAATACCTTTCATTATTTTTTTAGCTTTTTTGTTATACGATTTCAAATCTTTTTTATTCGAGTCTAAATCATTTTCCAATTTTTGACTCTCTTCTACATATGTTATTAATTTTTCAAAAGGATCTCTAATTGTGTCAAACCCTTTCATAAGCCCTGAATGATCATTAATATTGTCCCCTAAAACTAAAAAGACTAACTCTTGTGTTCGTTTCAAAAATGCAAGATCTCTTAATCGTGAAGAAACCAACATACTTGAAGCCCCCAAAGGAATCATGTCTGATGAAAATCCCAAAATATTTGCCACAACTTCTTTGGCTTCTAAAACAAGTATACTACCTCTTGTTCCATCCATGTTTTTGTTACCATTTTTTACATATTCTAATACATCTTCTAAAGGCTTTCTCAGTTTATCAAATTGTATCACAAGCTCACTACATGCTTTTTTATCTACTCGCTTCTCTTTATTTTCCGCTGCATAAAACTGCACTGGACAACAAATAAATACAAATACTACCCACCGAATAATACTACAAAACATACACATCCTTGGATGCAATGCATACAAAAAACCACTTATTATCATAATCTTTTTCATTTTGAACACAAAAATGATACAACTATTTTTTCTCTTTTTGTTTTTTTATTCCTTGAACTATCGAAGAAATATTTTCCGCACGCATACGAAACTGCAAATCATTTTTTATTTTATATTCAATATTCTCAACAGATATACTTATAGGAGATATCAAATGAGGAGTAACTTCCATTACATTAGCCATCTGATCCACAAATTTTGTATATATATCAGACATATTCCCTACAAGAGCTTTCATGGCATTTTTAAATTGTTTATTTTTCTTACTTGAAGAATATTTTATGGTCAATTTACCTTCTTGTATACCCTCATTAAACATTTTTAATAACATCAATGGGCCATTAAAAAATTCAAAAAAATAGACATAATCTTTTGCCAATGAAACTTCATCTTTTTTTCGCTCTCTCAATTCTTCCTCACGCCAATACCCCTCCCAACTTATTTCTTTTTCATTAAAAATAGTTTCTTTAGCTTTCTTTTCATTAAGCTTACTTGCGGAATTAGATCTCTGCCTCAGAATTGTTTTTTTTCGAAATACATTTTCAGGAACTCTTGTCACTTTAAGTGGTGCTGGTTCTGGCATTACTGATTTCATGAGAAGCACGGGACTCGATATTGATTTATTATCTTTCTTCCTTTTTTTCCATAATTGCTTTCTTTGTCGAGGACTTTCTTGTTTCCCGTCATTTCGAGGAGATCGAGGACTACCTATTCGAGGGCTTCGTGGACTCCTAGAAACGTAAAATGATTCAATTTTTTTATCCGCTCCACTGGCATAATAATTCACCACAACACAAAAAAATATAACAGGCATCCATTGAATATTAGTACGGAGCATAAAAAATCCTCTTAGATATTAATACGTATAACGACCACTTAATAAAAATTATGTATCATTACACATTGTAATACCTACAAGCCTTTTGTAAAGAAAAAATTGTAAAAAAGTTGTGTAACTTAGAGAAAATTTTTTTTAAAAAAACTTATTTCTTCAAATGCTTCTCGCAATTCAAACAAAGGCAAACCAACAATGGTACTATATGACCCGACGACTTTTTTTAAAAACTGTCCTCCATACCCTTCCACAGCGATTGCTCCTGATGCATTCATGCTCCATGATTTTTCAAGATACTCTTCTATCCATTCATCTGGAACGTAATAAAAAAATTCTGATGTCACTTGTTTATTAATACGAGCAACAAGATTCCATTGGCCATGGTGCCATATTTTTTTATCAAGACAAAAAGCAGTGCACAAAAAAACACCATCACGCGCCGCTTTAATTTTCATAATTGCATCAGCACGATCTGTTGGTTTCCCTCGAATAGTTCCATCTTTATCTTCTGACATTGTGTCTGCGGTCAATACAAAACAAATTTCATTTTCTTGTGTGCCTGACGGAACTACCACATGATCCATTTTATGCAGCGCAATAGCATTGACAAGTTCGACAAGGGGCAAACTCCAATCACATGCTGTTTCATCAGCATTCTGTTCGATACAGATAAAAGGAATATGAGCTTCTTTTAACAACATCTGTCGCGATGCAGATTTTGAACCGAGAAGCAATACTGGTTTATTATTGTCCATGCAAGAACTACATTGTGCTATCATATGAATATTTTGTTATATTAAAAAAACAAAAAAATGTTTATTTGAAAAATAAACAAACATGAAAAACTGGCTGGGGCGGAAGGATTCGAACCTCCGGTCACGGGACCAAAACCCGTTGCCTTACCGCTTGGCCACGCCCCAAAAGATATTTAATACATGTCAATAAAACTACTCTTCATCTTCTGCAGATGCTCCATAATCAGGACCGAGTTGTACCACGCGATTATATTCACCAATCACTTTTTCCTCTATCATGCGACGGGTATCGGCATTCAGAGGATGTACAACATCCCGAAATGTACCATCTTTGCGCTTGCGCGACGGCATCGAAACAAACAACCCACGGTTTCCCTCGATAACTTTCAAGTCCCTGACAATGAAACTATTGTCAAACACAATCGTTGCATACGCCTTAAGACGTCCATCATCTTTTGCGGGAAACACTTTTACTTCTGTTATTTCCATAGCTGTAATCCTTAGAGATTATTACATCCCTTGTTTGGCTTCTACACTTCCTTTAACTCGCCCTTAAATTGTATAATATGCATCTTTTTTGTCAAATATTTTCTCACACTCGTTCAGCAGCCCGTAAACGGGCGGACCGAGATGCCGGATTTCGCTGTACTTCTGCAATACTTGGCACAACAATACGTTTGGTGAGAATATGCATTTCTCCCTCCTTTTCTTTTTCCTTAAAAAACTGTTTTACCCGTACGTCTTCCAATGAATGAAAGCTTATACACACATACTTTCCACCTTCTGATAATATACGCATGCCTGCAGGTAAAAAGGAAGTAATATTGTCAAGCTCATGGTTAACATATATACGCAATGCTTGAAACACGCGGGTTGCCGGATGAATAGACGATTTTTTTTTGCCAAGCACCTGCTCTACAACGGCAACCAGTTCTCCCGTCGTTGTTATTGGTTTTTTTTGCCGTGCATACACAAGCGCGCGCGCAAGAGCTCGCCCATGACGCTCCTGACCATACGTCCAAAAAATAGTGGCCAGTTCTTGTTCAGTTTTTTGGGCCAACACATCTCGCGCAGTCATCTGATAATAAGAAGGCGCCATGCGCATATCGAGCGGCGTATCTTTATAGAGTGAAAATCCTGTCCGATCTTTTAACTGCATTGTTGATGTACCAAAATCTGCAAGAATACCATCAACCGTTTTAATTTTTTCTTTGGCCAACAGGCGATCTATGATAGCAAAATTTCCCCATACAAGGTGCAGTCGATCTCCATAAATATCTTTTAATGGATCACCATATTTTTCCAAAGAAACACGATCCCAATCAATACCTATTACACGACACCGTTTTTCGTAATCAAGAATTGCTTTTGTATGCCCTCCTGCACCAAATGTTGCATCAACATATACTCTTCCCGGTTGCGGTGCAAGATATGCAAGCATCTCATCAACCAACACAGGAACATGCAAGGATTCTGTTTCTTTCATGTTACATTAGGTAAAATTACCCACAAGATTTCCCAAGCCTACTGCCAAAGACCCTTTGACAAGCACTGCCACCTGGTCTTTTTCATTTTCAAGCTGTCCAATTGCTTCCTGCCAATTTTGCACAAGAGTAATCGGCAAACACACTGGTGCTGTTTTTTTTGTCCAGGTAACATAATTGCCTACCAAAATTACCCGTTTGAGTGAAGGCACTTTTCGTAAAAATCGACCGATCTGCCGATGCCAAAAAGGGCTATTGACCCCAAGACCCAACATATCACCAATAACAGCAACTTTTGTAGCAGACGTTTGCATATTTTCAAATGCAAGCAATGCTGCCTTCATACTTTCTGGACTTGCATTATAACAATCATTGATAATACATCCCTTCAATGTTCCCTTGCAAATTTGTCGCGCTTCAAATCTGCCCGCAACAACAACGGGAACTTGAATCGCTGCTATAATACTTTCGTCAGGAATATTAAGCAACCGCGCACCAGCAACAGCAGCGAGTATATTGTATATAAATCCGCCATGAACTTGCGGTACTGAGACAGAATATTTTTTACCATATATTTTTAACACAAAATTGATACCTGCCTCATGCACATGAATTTTGCGCGCTTGAATTTGATTGATCGTTTTTGATCCAAAACGAATTACAGGATGCGCATATGCTACATCGGACAATAATGCATGATCCCCATTAATAATGCCTATATTATTTTCCGTAAAATATTTGAAAATTGCCCGCTTTTCTGACGCTATATCATGAAGAGAACCGAGCCCATCCATATGCTGATGTCCAACATTTGTAATAATTGCTACTGTTGGCCGCACAATACCAGCCAACTCTACCATTTCTCCCCGCTGCGATATGCCCAGTTCAAAAATGGCAGCCTCATGATGTGCACGCATACGTAAAATATTGAGCGGAATACCAATCAAAGTATTTTGATTTTCATGAGAAACCAACACATTCATCCCATAATGACGAACAATAGTACCTAGCAACTCTTTTGTCGATGTTTTTCCTACAGAACCGGTAACACCAAATACAGGATATGTAAAAAGACGTCTCCATGCCCGCGCACAGTCAACAAGTGCCTTCTTCGTGTCAGCAACCATAATAATACATTTTTGCTCACGTATTTTTTTGTCGATATTGTTCAAAATATTTTTTTTATCACGAACAATAATGCATCCTGCTGCACCTTTTTCAAATGCCTGAGCAACAAAATTATGACCATCACACACAGCTCCAGATAATGCAACAAAAATTGATCCTGGCTGCAATGTTCGCGTATCAACTGAAAAGGATACATCAACGGGTACCAATCCCTCTATTATCGCATCAGGCAACGCTGTTTTTATAAATTCTCTATCAAACTGCATCAAAAATCCCCATATTTTTTATTCCACATGGTGAATCTATCCTCTACACAATTACCATTACATAAAGAAATTAATTTTCACTTTTATCGTGACAACAACATGACTTTTTTTCATACTTTTGTCAAGCAGCAATTTTAATGCACGTATTATCGAATTACTTTTCTTGTTTTCCCCCCATCAGATGGCATAATACGACCCTGCATTTCAAGAGATTCTATAATGCGCGCTGATCTATTATATCCAATATGAAATTTACGCTGCAATAACGAAATAGAAACATCATCAACCTGTTGCAAAAACAGTACAATATCGTGATACAGTGGATCTTGCTCTTGATATTCTTGATGTTGCTGAATAAGTTCATGAGCTCCCTCCATATATAGAGGACCATGATGTTTTTTTATCTGATCAACGACAAAATTAATTTCTCGTGGTGTAATGTATGCACCATGCAGTCTCTCTGGATATGGCGCATGCGCACCAAGAAATAACATGTCACCATTGCCAATCAGTTTTTCTGCTCCTGCCCCATCAAGAATAGTACGTGAGTCAATACGCGATGTTACCCGAAATGATATTCTGCTGGGAAAATTTACTTTTATCAGTCCTGTAATAACATCAACTGAGGGTCGCTGTGTCGCGACAATCATATGAATGCCTGCAGCACGAGCCATTTGTGCCACTCGCGTAATAAGATCTTCAATATCTCTCCCTACACTCATCATGAGATCGGCAAGTTCATCTATTATGATGACAATATAAGGCAATTTTTCTGCTTTTTGCTGATTATACTCTTCTATATTGCGCACACCCGCAGCGGCCATAGACGTGTATCGTTCTTCCATATGCTTGACAACCCATCGCATTACCGGCACCGCTTTACGTGGATCTGTCACCAGCGGAAATAATAAATGGGGAATATCCTCATATCCCGCAAATTCAAGACGCTTTGGATCAATTAATATAAGGCGCAGTTCTTCGTATGTTCGTTTGCATAATAAACTGGTAATCATGGCATTAAGTGCAACCGATTTTCCAGAACCTGTAGATCCTGCAATAAGAAGATGAGGCAATTTTACTAAATCAACAATCACCGCATCTCCCGTTGTGTTCACTCCAAAAATAAGCGGTAATTTTTGTGTCCCTTTTTGATACACATGCTCATGCATAAGTTGTGAAAAAAGCACTGATGTTCGATACGTATTTGTAATCTCAAAACCAACAACTGATTTGCCAGGAATGGGAGCAATAATGCGAATACTCACCGCTTGAAGAGCCATAGCAAGATCATCTTCAAGAGCAACAATTTTGCTTAATTTTGTATCTGCATGTGGCTGATATTCAAATAATGTTATTACCGGTCCTTTTTTTATATCAACTACTGTCCCCTTAATACCAAAACGTGCAAGTTTTTCTTCTAACGTTTTTGCCCGCACAGATACTTCTTGTTCTTGATCATAACCGGAGGTATAAGAAATTTTTTCTTCTGTTTTTGGCAACATAATAGTACCAGATATGGAAGCAGCAGGAACTTTTTCTGATGGTAATATTTTTTTCTG
>Ga0187783_10002697_pt1 | contig 13164 bp, 10 predicted proteins | sample 1015_SJ02_MP02_2_FD_132471 | JGI IMG/M metagenome (GOLD analysis project Ga0187783, IMG submission 132471) | Tropical peat soil microbial communities from peatlands in Department of Meta, Colombia - 1015_SJ02_MP02_20_MG | ecosystem: Environmental > Terrestrial > Soil > Wetlands > Peat | place...
CGGCCTGGTTCACCTGGTGAGGTTTTCGGCCCACCACCATGGTGTGGTGCCCGTCGGCCCCGTGGAACGCGATCCAGCCGTGCTGGGGTTTGTAGACGCCTGTAATGCAGTTGAACAGCGATGTTTTTCCCGCCCCGTTCGGGCCGATAACCGACAGGATCTCGCCGCGGCGCTGGTTCAGGCTTACGTCCGACAAGCTCGTCACGCCGCCAAAACTCAGGGAGACGTTGGCCACTTCGAGGACGGCGTCGCCCTCGACGCAGGCCGCGGACGGCGCGGAGGCCACAGGCGCCACGCTCACACGGCCTGCCCATACGACTCGCTCAAGGCGTCGGCCGTCCCGACACCGTGCTCAGCCAGGCCGATCTCGCGCTTGCGGCGGCGGGACGGGACGATCCCTTCGGGCCTGAAGATCATCATTACGACGAGGAGAGCCCCAAGGTACATGTACAGGTCCTGCGGCTGATAACCGAACAGGGGATGGACCTGCAGGAACCACTGGAAATACTCGATCAGGGCCGCCCCGATCACTGCTCCCCAGATAGAGCCCATGCCGCCGAAGATAACCAGCACGAGCACCAGGATCGACACTTGGACCGTGAAATCCCCGGGGTTGATATAACTGATCTGGCTGGCCGTGAGCAGCCCGGCAAAACCCGCCGTCGAAGCGCCAATGGCAAAGGCCATGACCTTGTACTTGAGCACGTTGATGCCGCTCGATTCGGCCGCCACTTCGTCTTCCCGTATTGCGGCCCACACCCGGCCGACGCGTGAATTGTCCAACAACCAGAAAGCGAACATGCTGATGACTACGAAACCGAGCAGCAGGTAGTAGTAAGGCAGTTGGGAAATACCCCAAAAATAGTGGAGCCCCAGGATGTTGAAACGAAAGTGTGGGATCCCGAGGGCTCCCTGTGCCCCGCCCGTGAAACCTCCCAGGTTAGTGGCGACGATCTCTATGATCTCGCCGAAACCGAGCGTCACGATGGCCAGGTAACCACCTCTCAGGCGGAGGGTCGGGGTGCCCAGGATGACACCGGCGAGCATGGCGCTCAGGATGGCGAAGGGGATGATCCAGAACATGCTGAGGGTAATCGGCGGGTGGACCGGCAAAGCCCCGGACCAATACGCAGCCGTGTACGCGCCGATCGCATAGAAAGCGACATAACCGAGGTCGAGGAGCCCGGCAAAGCCCACGACTACGTTCAAGCCGAGCGCCAGCAGGACGTAGATACCGATCTGCTCCACCAGCACACCCTGCCAGTACGACGAAATGTGCATGGGGACAATAACGGCGAACGCAATGGCGGCGATATAAAGCCCATACCTTGCCCTCTGGTCCGGCACTAGCCGCCGGGGCGCAGACGTAACCCGCTTGGTCGCCTGGCGGATGCTGGCCCCGTACCGGCTTTGAGCGGTCATGATGGCCCAGGCCGCCAGGCCCAAACCGATGAATATAAGAACCCGCGGGCTCCATAGGGAGCCGGTTATGCCGGACAGCGGCGCGGTGGCGCTCCCCTCCGGCCCCAGCATCACCGCCAGCACCACGAAGCCAACCAGGCAACCAACCGCCCGCCGGAAGTTCCGGGCCGCCAGTAGGCGCTGCCACCGTGACTGGCGGGGCTCGACCGGTTCGTCTGTTTGGCCCCCGGGGCTCGTTCGGGTCAAAACGCCGGTGCCCGCCTGCCCGGCACCAGTCTCCCCTTGCCCCTCTCGACGGTTCACGCCGACCTGCCGAGGCGTTCACCCAGGAGGCCCGTGGGACGGAACAACAGCACCAGCACCAGGATGCCAAAAGCGACCACATCCCGCCACGAGGCTCCGACGCACGCACTGGGCAGGTTTTCTGCCACTCCCAGGGTAAGGCCGCCCAGCACCGCGCCGCGGATGTTGCCGATCCCGCCGAGGACAGCTGCGGTGAAGGCCTTGAGGGCGGGGGTGAACCCCATCGTGTACACGACACCGGCACTTATGCCGAAAAGGAACCCGGCCGCCCCGCCCAGCAGGCCGCCTAACACGAAGGCTTGCGAGATGACGCGGTCGATGTTGACGCCCATCAGGCTCGCCGTCTCGGCGTCTTCTGCGACCGCCCGGATCCCGCGGCCCAACTTTGTCAGCGCCACCACCCGGTCGAGGAAGGCGAACATCGTGATGGCGGAGACGGCGATGAGGACGTAATAGCTCTGCACCTGGGCGCCGAAGATGGTGAACAGAGTGCCGGTGAAGGTCACCGGCACCTCGACGGCATCTCGCCCGAACTCCTTACCGGCCAGGTTAAAAAGAAAGTACGAGGCGCCGATGGCGCTGATCAGGAAGGCCAGCCGGGGGGCGTGGCGCCGGCGTAGAGGCCTGTAAGCGACCCGCTCGAGGAAGAAGGCCACCACCCCTCCGGCCAGGGCGCCGCCCAGGATGCCGAGCAGGGCGAAACCGACTTCGCTCAAACCCTGTGGCTGGCGGCTACCCACCATGCCCTCGAGTATGAAATAGCCGGCGAACCCGCCGGCCATGAACACCTCGCTATGGGCGAAATTGATCAGCCGCAACACCCCGTAGACGAGGGTATAGCCGATGGCGATCAGAGCATAAAGGCAACCGTTGGCCAGACCGCCAATAAACAAGCTCCAGAAGTTCTGGGTAAAACACATAGAGGTTTTCTCCAGTGGGCCGCACAAGTAATGGAGACCGGGGCACCGCCAACAGCGGTGCCCCGGTCGCCTGGTTACTCGTCTTTCCTAGTTGGCCCCATTTTCATTGGGCCACTGTCATGGGGCCAGGCCCACCACTCCGATCTTGCCGTTTTTCACGTTGTAAATGTAAACCGCGGTACCCGAAATGTTGCCGTCGGGCTGGAAGTGGACTGTCTTGGTCAGGCCCATGTAGGTGACCTTGTGGAGCGCACTGACAATGCCGGCACGCGTGACCTTGGTACCTAGCGACTTCATGACGGAGATAATCGTGTTGGCCGCGTCATACGCCTCGGCGGAGTACGTCCCGACCGGGAACTTGGCCAGCTTCTGGAACGCCTTGGCGAACGGCGTGGCCGCCGCCTCCGAGGTGAGGTCGGCGCAGGCGCAGCTGATATAGGTCCCGTTGGCCACCTTGGCGCCGGCTTCGCTCACGTAGTGGGGGTCGAGGCTGCCGTCGTCGGAGACAAGGGTGCCGGTGTAGCCCGCGGTGCGCAAGGCCTTGGCCAGCAGGGCGAAGTCGCAGTAGTAGCCGGCATAGAACGTGACCGGGGCCTTGCTCGACTTGATCGTCGTGGCCAGTGCGGGGTATTGGTCGACGTTGCCCGTGTTGCCGCTACCGCACTGGCTGGTGGCCAGGGCGGTCTGGTGGGTGACCTTCAGGCCGAGGCCCGAGGCGGCGGTGTCGAAGGCTTTTACGAGCCCGCTGGCGTACGCACTGCCATCGTCGACGCTGTATACGGACTTGGCTGCGAGCTTCTTGGCGATGAACTGCGCGTCGGCGGGGCCCTGAGCGTTGTCGTCAGCTACGACGCGGAAGAAATTGTGCCATCCCTTTTGAGCCAGGATCGGTGCTGTGGCGGACGGGCTGACCGTGGCCAGGTTGGCCGCAGAGAACGTGGGCTCGGCCGCCTCGGTAGCGCCCGAGAAGGCGGGCCCAACGACAGCCATGACCTGAGAGTTGCTCACCAGTTCCTGGGCCGTCGTCGGCGAGACGGTGGCAGAGCCCTGGTCGTCGGCCGCCTTGAACGCCAGCGTAAATGGCAGAGATCCGAAGGACGAAGTGCCGGCGTTGGCCTGGTTGACAGCCAACTCTACCGAGTACTCCATGTTGAGGCCGAGCTGAGCGTTGCCGCCCGAAAGTGGGCCTTCGTAGGCGATGACATAAGTAGGCTTCGCGCTGCTGGCGAAAGCGGGGGTCGCCGTCGCCGTGAGCGACAAGGCCGACACCGCGACAGTCGCCACAGCGGCGAAGATTTTTTTCGGAGTTGCGTGCATGTATCTCCTCTCGTGTACGCATGCCTGACGACGAAGCAACCTTCGACCGCTGGCGTATAAGCGTGATGGGTTGGGAAGGCCCGTCGGCAGGTTGAGACCTGGCACCGTCAGGCGGTGACCGATCGGACTGGCTTTGTCTGCGCGAAGCATTGCGAGGGAGCATAGACGCGTTCTGTTGCCACTTTGTTGCGGGGCAAGGCTTCGGCCCCCGCTCTCCGGGCACCTCAGGGGCAGTTTTGCACCCCGAGTAAGGACGCTCCGGCCGGCCGGTCACAATAAGCCGCCAATTTGCCTGCCTTCAACCCGAGGCACCGGGGCCCCGCCGTATTGCACCTCGACCATGATCCGATCGCGGGCGTCGCCTGTCCTGCGTTACGCGGCGGTCCTGCCACTGGGCGTGGCCACCCAGCGTGGCCAAGGCCGGCGCTCGCAGACGCGTCGCTCGCTGGTCCGGACCTGGGAGATCCGCCGACGGTGGGCGCCGCGGAACGGTGGCGCCCGACCCGGACAGGTTAGGGTGCAGCCGTGAGGGTGCGGGCAATCTTTACGGGCTAACTGGCCTGGCTTAACTGGCCTGGCCTCGCGCCCCACATCACACGGTTCAGCCGGATAAAGGAGGATGGGTGCTATCACAGGTGTGCAAGGTGGGTACCGGCCAATGGGGCCGCAGTAGAGCGGTCACGGCGGAGAACCCCCTCGGCCGGGCCGGCCAGGGTGGACGAGCCACCGAGGGGACCGGCGCCGCCGCGGCTCGAAAGTTTGGGGTCGGGTGGAAACTGTCGCCCAGCGTGATCGTCGCGGCCGGGACGACCAAAGAACTTGCTGTTCTCTCGGGCCCGGGAATTATCAGGCACATCTGGATCACGACGGGCCGCAGTTTTCGTCAATCTGTGCTACGCATCTATTGGGACGGAGCCGACCAGCCGGCAGTTGAGTGCCCCCTGGGCGATTTTTTCTGCAATGGCTGGACGCGCTATAGCGCGATTACGTCCTTGCCCGTAGTCGTCATGCCATATTGCGGCCTGAATTGTTATTGGGAAATGCCCTTCAGGAGCGGTGCCAGGATCACGCTCGAAAACATCGGGCCGGATGACTATGGCGTGACTTACCAGGTGGACTATTCGGAGGTCGACGTTGCCGGGGACGCCGGGTACCTCCATGCTCGCTGGCGGCGTGAGAACCCCGTCAACGAGTCAAGCGTTTACACAGTGCTCGACTGCCCCCGCGGCCCCGGTCTTTACGTCGGGACGTACCTGGCCGTGGGTGTCAACCATCCTGGCTGGTGGGGTGAGGGCGAGTTCAAGTTCTTCATCGACGACGACGAGGACTACCCGACCATCTGCGGCACCGGGTTGGAGGACTACTTCTGTGGCGCCTACGACTTCAACGTCCCCGGTGCCGGTTATACGACGAGCTCCGCGCCCTTTGTTGGCATAAGCCAGGTCCTCAAGCCCGACGGCCTTTACTCCAGCCAGCAACGGTTCGGCATGTACCGCTGGCACCTGCTCGACCCCATAGCCTTCGACCAGCGACTGCGGGTCACCGTCCAGGACCTCGGCTGGCAAGAGGATGGCACGTACATGAAGAGGCGCGACGACATCGCTTCGGTGGCGTTTTGGTACGACGCCCAGCCCGAGGGCATTGCCAGGGAGGTCATGACCCTCGACCGTCTGGACGTAGGCGACGGGACGGTACGCCGGGCCCACCAGGGGGCGCTGGCGAACTACCCGAGAGAGGTGCTAGGTCGTACGTATTGAGCCGCGGAGGGCAACATGGCCACACAACGCCCCAAGATCGACCCGGCGGACCTCCCTGGGCTCGGCGCGCCTCTTAGCGAGCAGGAGGCCCGGGCTCAGCAAGCGGCTCGGAACTTCGTCCGCGAGAACGTGCTGCCCTCGATCGAGGAGTGGTTCGAGGAGGGGGTATTTCCCCGGGAGCTCGTGGGCGAGCTGGGCAAGCTGGGAGTGCTGGGCATGCACCTCCAGGGCTACGGTTGCGCCGGCGCCGGGGCTATCAGCTACGGGCTGACGTGTCTCGAGTTCGAGGCCGGCGACAGCGGGTTGCGTTCGTTCATCTCGGTCCAGGGCTCGTTGGCCATGTTCCCGATCTGGATGTACGGGAGCGAAGAGCAAAAAGAGCACTTCCTCCCGGCCATGGCCGCCGGTGAAATGATCGGCTGTTTCGGCCTCACCGAACCCGACGTAGGTAGCGACCCTGGCTCAATAAAGACGCGGGCGCGAAAAGCGGGGCGAGATTGGGTCCTTGACGGCCACAAAAGATGGGTTACCAACGGGTCCATCGCCGACGTGGCAGTGGTATGGGCGATGACCGAGGAGGGGATCCGCGGCTTCCTCGTCCCCCGCGGCACGCCGGGGTTCGCTACGTCCGACATAAAACATAAGTGGTCCCTTCGAGCCAGCGTATCGAGCGAGATAACGCTGAGCTCGTGCCGGCTGCCGGCCGAGGCGGTGCTGCCGGGCGTCGTTGGTTTGCGGGGCCCGCTGTCGTGCCTCAACGAGGCGCGTTACGGCATCATATGGGGCGCTCTCGGGGCCGCCCGGGCGTGCTACGAGGCTGCCCTCTCGTACGCTGTCGAGCGCCAACAGTTCGGCAAGGCGATCGCGGCTTTCCAGTTGACACAGGCAAAACTGGCTGACATGGCCCTGGAGGTGGAAAAGGGCCTCCTGCTCGCATACCACTTGGGCCGGCTCAAAGAGGCGGGCCGGCTCACGCCCGAGCAGGTGAGCCTGGGCAAGCTCAACAGCACTCGTGAAGCGCTGAAGATAGCCCGAACCGCACGCACGGTCCTCGGTGCCAACGGGGTGACGCTAGAGCATCCCGTCATCCGCCACGCCGCCAACCTCGAGTCAGTCCTGACATATGAAGGCACCGCCGAAATCCACCAGTTGACCATCGGCCGCGCGCTCACTGGGTCCAGTGCCTTCGCCTGAACTGCCTCGGTACGGCTACCGGCTCACACCGTCGTCCCAGGCGCCCCGGCCATGACTGGCCGGGTCATGGCTGGCCGGGTCATGGCGGGCCGGGTCATGGCTGGCCGGGTCAGGGCGGGCCGGGTCATGGCCGGCAGTCGCTGGTCCCGGGGAGCGACGGCGTGACGCCACGAAAGCCGGGGCCTCCCACGGCCTCCGGTGCCCGGGTGGCCCGCATCGTGGAGCGGGTCCGGGCGATCCCGGAAGGCTTCGTGCGTACATATGGCGATATCGACCCGGCTGCGCCCCGCCTGGTCGGCCGGGTCCTGGCCACGACGCACGAAGAGCTCCCCTGGCATCGAGTGGTGCGGTCCGATGGCAGTGTGCCCATAGGCGCCAAGCAGGTCAAGTTACTCCGCCGAGAGGGCGTCCCGTTCCGGAACGACCGCGTCGACCTCGCCCAGGCCCGGGTGCCTGGGGCCTAAGCAGGAGCTCTGGAGACCGCTACCACCACTTCCGCTCGAGGGCGCGGTCGGTGCCGTTGGTTTCGTCCTTCGAATCGAGGTCGGCCATGTCCTCGACCGACAGGGTGAAGTCGAAGATCTGCGCGTTCTCCTCGATGCGTTCTCGATGCGTCGACTTGGGGATGACCGGGACGTCGTGCTGCAGGCACCAGCGCAGCAGCACCTGGGCTGGCGTGCGCCCCAAACGGCGCGCCACCTGGTTGACCGTCCGGTCAGAGAGGTGCCTCCCCGTCCCGAGAGGGCTGTACGCCTCGAGCGCGACGTTGCGCTGCTGGCAGGCCTCGAGCAGGGCGCGCCGGTACTTGAACGGGCTGAACTGCACCTGGTTAGCCACTGGTGCGACAGCCGCCGAAGTGAGCACCGCCTGTAGCTCCGTCACGTTGAAATTGGAAATGCCAATCGCACGGGCGTAGCCCAGCTCATGAGCCCTTTCCATGCCCGGCCAAGCCCGGGTCGGGCCACCTTGAGGCCAGTGCACCAGGTACAGGTCCACATAGTCGACGCCGAGCCGCTCGAGGCTCCTCTTCGCTTCGCCGGCAGGGTCGTTGCGGCCGGGATAGAACTTCGTCGTGATGTACACCTCGTCGCGTGCCAGGCCACTTTCGCGTAACGCCCGTCCGACGCTCTCCTCATTGCCGTAGGCCTGAGCAGTGTCGATGTGCCGGTAGCCGAGCTCGAGCGCCCAACGCACAGCGTTCACGCACTCGGGCCCGTTGGGCACCTGCCAGACGCCGAGGCCGAGCATCGGCAGGTGGCTGCCGTCCGCGAGCACCCGATAGAGCCCGTCTGGCGTTACGGAGGTGGTTGCCATAGTTGTCTCCTTGGTCCGTTGGCTTTCCGAGGCAGCTGGGAAGCCGCTTATATAGTTACCCGGAGAGGCGCCCTAACGTCGAGCCCAAGCCCCAAGGCTACGAGGCCAGGCCCCAAACGGGACCGGGTTCGGCACGGTCACGGAGACCAAAGGGCCGCGTACCCGGGTGTTAAGCCGTGTTGTCTGAGAAGATGGCCACCGTGGAGTTGAGCAAGACCTTGGCCCCCTACTTCCGTGATGGTCGGCTCATTGTCATCCCCCGGCGGCGGGCGGCCCGGCTGGCTGTACTCGACGTGCTGGCCAGTGAGTTCGAGCCAGGGCAGCGCTACACCGAAAAAACGGTCAACTCGGTGTTGTCGAGGTACAACCCGGACTTTTGTACCCTGCGCCGTTACCTGGTCGACGAGGACTTCATGGCCCGCGACGAGGGTGCCTACTGGCGGGTGGGTGGCACAGTCGAGATCGGCTGAAGTCGGCTCAGGCTACGCCCCCTGGCTTGGCCCGTCGGGCGCGGCCGAGGGCGTGTACATCTGGGACATGCGGAATTGCGACGGGGGTGAAAACGACTTGGTGCCTGGGACCGAGGACTGGGCCACAAAGCCGAGATCCAGGTACGCCAGTGAGTTTGACCCCGTAATGGCGAAACCGGCATCTCCTTTCCAGTCTTCGAGCGAGATATTCTCGCCGTAAAAGCTCACGTTCTCGGCGTCGATCCGGATGGCGTTGGCGCCACAGGCGGTAGCGCGAAAATTCGAGGCCTGTACCAGCGTGTTGCCCGGGCCGGCTTCGACCCACATGCCGTAGCTACCGGTGCCGGCATCGGTAGGTGCCTGCATCGTGACGTTCGCCATTTGCAGCGCCACCTGGTCTCCCCCGGACTGGCTCGGGCAGTTGACGTGGATCCCGGTCATGCAATCATCGAAGTCCGCATTGACCAGGTGGACTTTGTGCGGCCTCCCGTATTGAGAAGCCGCCAAGGTCAACCCGATGTTATAATTCGATGCAAAGACATTGCTGATATGCGGGTTGTCGCAGCGAAAGAGCGTTATTGCGGAGGCGTTATTGCGCTCGTAATCCCAAGCCTCGCCTGACGTTTGCCAGAACGACCAGAAATGTACTGTGTCTATGTAGTTAGTGTCTTCAGAGTTGTCGATCTGGATACCCGAGCGCAGAGGCTGGCCAAAAATCCGCCGGATTACGGCTCGTGCAGTACCGGTGACCACGATCCCGTCGTACGGGTTAAACAAGAAGACATCCTCGATCAGAGAATTGGCCCCTGTCACATAGATCATCGGCTGGGCGTTGTCAGGTGGGCCGGAGCTGACCTGGTTAGTGACGTTGAAACCGAGGTTGCGGACTGCTCCGCTGCTCCCCTGGAGCAAGATGGGACTGAACCCGGCGTCGGTCGCGACAAAGATCCAGCTGCCGGCAAAAACATTGGTTTCTCCGCCGGGAGTGTTCCATCCCGCGCCCTGGAAGGTCATGCCCGGCTGGACCGTCAGGGGAGAGCTGATGAGGTACGTCCCGGGCGGGAAGAAGACGATGCCACCCGTCGGGGCCGACGCCGGCGACGCGGCCGCGATCGCGAGGTCGATGGCATGGGTATCGTCGGTCTTACCATCTCCTGCCGCACCGTAATCGGCGACGTTGTGAACAGCGTTTGTGGCTGCCATTTGTCAGGTCTCCTTTATCAGTCGGGCAATTTGATAACAGACAGGAGTTGTTCGAGGAGGACCGGGTTGGCCGCTGCCGCGGCATAAACGCGGTTCGTAGCCCACGGCCCAGGCGCCAGGTCGAGCGGCGCGCCGGTCAGGTCGACGACCTCTGCGCCCGCCTCTTCGAGGATGACCGACGGCCCGCAAATGTCCCACAGCCCGAGCGAATGGTAGACCAAGCCGTCGTAGATGCCCTCGGCTACCCGGGCCAGGTACGTAAGACTCTGGATGCAACGCACACCGCGCGCCCGGCGAACGAGGGCCTGAAGGGTCAGGTCCTGAGCCGCCAGGACGGTCTCCAAATTGGACAGCGAATGGTCGAACACTGCATCTTCGACCCGTTCAGTGGCCGACACTGAAATGCGCACACCGTTGTGGAGTGCACCGCACCCTCGCGCCGCGAAGTACAGGTCACCGGTTACCGGCAGGTACATGCCCCCCACGATCGGGGAACCTCGCCGCGTCAGGCCCACGATAACGCCGAACTCGTTGAGCCCGGTCACGTAGTTCACCGTCCCGTCCAGTGGGTCGAGGACCCAAACGTCCTCGCCTGACTCGGCCGCTCGAAAACCTGACTCCTCGCAGCGCACGCCGTCATCAGGCGCTTCCCTCTCCAGGGCCGCCAGCATGGCCCGCTCCGAGCTGACGTCAGCGGGTGTGACGATGTCGGACGACGACCGCTTGGCGGTCACGTCCAAGCTGCGTCCCCGGGACGCCATCAACACGTCGCCACCCGTCCGGAGCAGGAGCTCGGTGATCTCGCGCTCCCGGTCGAACACCTGCGGGAGCTTAGTGGCTCCTTCGGCGGGTGCTCCCGGTCCCGGGAGTGACTTGCCCCGCCAACCCCGGCCTGTCAGGTTTGTACCGGTGAGCGGCTGGTCACCAGGAAGCGGGTCTGCCCCACGCTGGCGGACGAGACCTCGTGAGCTCGAACTTGCAGGGTCAAGCCAAACCACGTCTTATTGGGCCGAGACGCGCCCCCCGCGCGCGGCGGCCCCAAGCCCGACCCCGAGCGCCCAACGGGGCGCGAAGGCCAGTCCCCCGGGACATTGCGCTTCCACCTGCCCCTAGCCCGTCGCATCCGGGCCGGTTTCCTGGGGGTTCGGGCTACCGCGTTCATTGGCGCCTTCATTGGCGCGTTCATTGGGGGGCTGATTGGGGCGCTGATTGGAGGGCTCATTGGCCTCGTGCCTATCGGTGCGGCCCCGGCCTCCGCCCAGATTGCCCTGTCGAGCGCCAGCTTCGTTCAGGTCTGGGCCACCCTCCCGTTCGGCCAGGACAGCGGGAACCCCATCGCCGAGTCCTCGCCAGTGGTCGCCAACCTCGATGCGTCAGGGCCGGCCGTCGTGGTTGGTGACAGGTCCGGGTACCTCTACGCCTACCACCTCGCGAACGGTACGCCAGTCCAGGGGTGGCCGTTTTTCGATGGTGGAGCGCCGATCGACTCGACGCCTTCGGTCGCCTCCCTAAACGGCAACCCGTTGAGCTCGGTGTTCGCCGGCCTCGGCAACGCTCAGCACCCGGTCGCGGGCGGGTACATAGCCATTGGGCCGAACGGCCAGCAGCTGTGGCGCACCCCGGTTATTGACCCGCCGGGCGACAAGAACCCCGTCTCCGGGGTACAAGCGTCCCTGACCGTTGCCAGCCTGCAGGGCAGCACAGACGTGTTCGCCGGCTCATTGGACCAGGAGTCGTACGCCCTCAACGCCGCGACCGGGTCCGCCCTGCCAGGTTGGCCGTTTTTCAGCGCCGACAGCGTATTTTCGACGGCCGCGGTCGGAGACCTTTACGGGACCGGGCAGGAAGAACTGGTAATGGGCGGAGCCTCGACCGCCGGCCTGGCCATGGGCCAGTCCTACACCCAGGGCGGCCAGCTACGGGTGATCAACGCGCTCGGCCAGATGATGTACGACTACACGAGCACGCAAGAGATCGACTCTTCACCGGCCATTGGTGGTTTCCTCGCCGGCGGGGCAACCGGGATCGTGGTCGGGACCGGCTCGTACTACGCCGGCTCCAGCGACACCAACACGATAAAGGCGTTCACGAACCGCTTGGCGCCCGTATGGTCGGAAACCCTCGACGGGCACACGACCTCGAGCCCGGCCCTGGCAGACGTAGAAGGCACCGGGCAGCTCGACGTGGTCGAAGGTACCGACACCGGCGCCGCAGGGTCGGTGTGGGTGCTGAACGGGACGAACGGCGCCACCGTGTGGCACGAGCCCGTAATAGGTCGCGTCATAGGTTCGGTCGTCACGGCCGACCTCACGGGCGGCGGTTACCAGGACGTACTCGTACCCACCATCCACGGCGTCGAGGTCCTGGACGGCCGTAGCGGTGTAGAGGTGGCGGTACTGGGTGCCAACTTTGGGTTCCAGAACTCTCCGCTTGTGACAGACGACCCCAACGGCACGATCGGTATCACGCTCGCCGGGTACAACGGTCACAACCAGGGTGTGATTACGCATTACGAGATCCCGGGCTCGAATGGCGCCCTGGCCGTGGGGCCCAGATCCTGGCCCATGTTCCATCACGACCCGCAGCTGACGGGCGCCAGCGCTCCTCTGCCCAACCTGGGCCGGGTGACCCCGTCCGCTCTCATGGCGCAAGGCGGCAACGGCCAGGTTGCCCTGTCGTGGTCGGCGCCGCCCGGGACGGGTGGCGCCCCCGCCACCGGTTACAACGCGTACTTGGGGACGGCGCCAGGACGCGAGGCGAGTACCCCCGTCAACGGTTCGACGCCCATCACCACCACCCACTACGCCATAACTGGGCTGGCCAACGGGACGAGGTATTACTTCGAGGTGACCGCCATCAATTCCGCTGGCGAGGGCGCGCCCTCCAACGAAGCTAACGCTTCGCCGGCCGGTCCTCCGGCTGCCCCTAGCGGGCTGGCCGCGACGGCTGACAATGCCCAGATCTCGCTGTCGTGGGCGCGGCCGTCGTCGAACGGCGGGGCCTCGGTCAGCGGGTACAACGTCTACCTTTCGACGACGGCCGGGTCGCAGGGGACGAGGATCGCCTCGGTGTCGGCCACGAACTACACCGCTACCAGCCTCCAGAACGGCACGACGTACTACTTCGAGGTGACCGCCGTCAACGCCCTCGGCGAAGGCCCGCCTTCGGCCCAGGTCGTGGCCACCCCGGAGCCGCCAGCACCTCCCCCACCCACACCATCTGCGCCCCCCGCCCCGACCGGCCTGTCTGCGACGCCCGGCAACG
>Ga0187783_10002698_pt1 | contig 13164 bp, 11 predicted proteins | sample 1015_SJ02_MP02_2_FD_132471 | JGI IMG/M metagenome (GOLD analysis project Ga0187783, IMG submission 132471) | Tropical peat soil microbial communities from peatlands in Department of Meta, Colombia - 1015_SJ02_MP02_20_MG | ecosystem: Environmental > Terrestrial > Soil > Wetlands > Peat | place...
GCCTCCGTGATCTTGGGTGTAGTCCACCGCGCGTTCAGGCCACTGGGGTTGGGCACGACCCAGACGCCGGCGGGGCCGAGCAGTTCGGGCTGCGGGCCGTTGCCGGCCTGCGGCCGGCCGAACGCGGTGCGGTAGGCGGTGACGCCGGCGATGGCGACGACGCGCGGCCGGTACCGGTCGGCGAGGGCGACCAGGTGCTCGCGGCCGGCGCGGAGTTCGGAGGCGTGCAGCTCAGAGGCCTGGGCGGTGGCGCGAGCCACCAGGTTGGTGATGCCGAGCCCGAAGCCAGGCAGCAGGTCCTGCTCACTCGGGGCGAGCCGGCGCGGGGTGAACCCGGATAGGTGCAGGGCGGGCCAGAACCTGTTCCCTGGCCGGGCGAAATGCCAGCCGGTCGCGGCCGAGTACAGGCCGGGGTTGATGCCGCAGAACAGCACGCGGAACGGCGCTCCCGGCTCGGGGAGCACGTCGGGGATGGTGCGGTCCCTGGCCGCCGCCAGGTCCGCCGCGGCCGGGCGCGAGCGCGTCGTCATGGCCCTAGCATGCCGTGGCGGTCGGCCCGGTTAGCCTCCCTTGAGGTAGGTGATCGCCGCGATGACCCGCCGGTTATCGCTGTCGGACGGGGCCAGGCCCAGCTTGGCGAAGATGTTGGCCACGTGTTTTTCCACCACGCCGGGCGTGATGAACAGCGTCTCTGCGATGGCGGTGTTCGACCGGCCCTGCGCGATCAGCGCGAGCACCTCCCGCTCCCGGCCGGTGAGCGAGGCGAGCGAATCGGCGTGCCTGCCGCTGGCCAACAGCTGCCTGACGACCTCGGGGTCGAGCACGGTCCCGCCGCGGGCCACGCTGGCGATGGCCTCGATGAAGTCGCTGACGTCCGCGACCCGGTCCTTGAGCAGGTAGCCGACCCCGGCCGGGGATCCGGCGAGGAGTTCGGCTGCCGCCTTGACCTCGATGTACTGGGAGAACACCAGGACGGCGACGCCGGGATGGTCGCGGCGGATGGCCAGCGCGGCCCGCAGCCCCTCGTCGGTGTGCGTCGGCGGCATCCGGACGTCGACGATGGCCACGTCGGGGCGGTGGTCGCTGATCGCCTGGAGCAGGGCTTGCGCGTCGGCCACCGTGGCGACCACGTCGTGGCCGCGGCGGGCCAGCGTCTGGGTGAGGCCGTCCCTGATGATCGCCGCGTCCTCAGCGATCACGATCCGCAGCGCGGTCCCGTGGCCGGGCCTGCCACCTGTCCCTGGCGTCATGCGCGCACCGGGAGTTCGACGGTCATGACCGTCGGGCCGCCCGCCGGGCTGTCCACGGCCAGCCGGCCGTCCACCGTCTGCGCCCGATCGCGCAGCCCGGCCAGCCCGCCGCCGGGCTTGACCTTGGCCTGGCCGCTCCCGTCGTCGGCCACCCTCATCACCAGCAGCCCGTCCTCGCCGTGAACGCTGATGGCGGCCCGGCTGGCGCCGCTGTGCTTGACCACGTTGGCCAGCAGTTCGGCGGCGCAGAAGTACGCGATGGTCTCAATGGCAGGCGACGGGCGCGTCCCGAGGTTCACGGTCAGATCGACCGGGACCGCGCTCGCCTCGGCCAGCACCGACAGCGCGGCCGCCAAGCCGCGGTCGAGGACGGCGGGGTGGATGCCCCGGGCCAGGTCGTGCAGTTCGGCCAGGGCTTCCTTGGCGCTGCGGTGCGCCGCGCCGGCCAGCGCGATCGTCTGCTCCGGGTCCACGGCCCGCTCGAGGTTCTCCTTGATCTCCCCGAGCGTCATGGCCAGCGCCGCCAGCCTGACCTGGGCCCCGTCGTGCAGGTCCCGCTCGATCCGGCGCAGCCGGGCCTCGGCCTCATCGACGACGCGGGCCCGCCGCTCGGTCAGCTCGCGCTCGCGCCCGGCCGCCGCCGCGATCCGCGCGCTCGCGTCCCGTTCGACCTCCAGCCGGGCGGTGCGCTCCTCCAGCGCGGCGATCCGGGCCCGCCGGTAGCGGTAGGCGACCGAGTCGCCAAGCACCCATGCGGCCAGCGCGATGCCGCCGAGCCCCACCGTCGCGACGAAGACCTCGGCCGTTCCGTTCGGCGCGTGCGCCGGCTGCCAGCGGATGACCGCTACAGCCACGCCGGCCAGGCAAAGCACCAGGCCGGCGACCGAGAACCGCCGGGGGGCGTAGGCGGCGAGGTTGTACAGCAGCACCACGAGCGCCACGTCCGTGATGTTCGGCTCGAGCGCGGGAACCGCCGGCGGACCGGGCTGCACGCCGAACGCGATCTGAGCCAGCGCGATCGCCGCCGCCACGGCGAACGCGGCCACAGGAAAGCGGCGGCGCGCAACCACGGTGGCGGCGAGCAGCGCGCCCACCGCGAGGAACGCGATCCGGCTGGCGGGCATCCCGGCGGCGGGGATCTGGCGCGTGCTGAGCAAGAACAGCACGGCCGCCAGCGCGACGTCCGCCTGGCGCGGATGGCGGCGCGGCCATCCCGCCACGGTCCGCAGCATGATCACAGCGTAGGCGCCTAGGCGTCGCGGCGGCCGAACAGCAGGGCGCCGATGATGAGCAGGACGGCCGTGTAGGCGCCGAACACCGCGAACTCACCCCAGGCTGAGAACAGGTCCGGGTAGGCGTTCCCGCCTTGCGTCCTGGTGATCGCATTCACCACGTCCCCGCTGGGCAGCCACCGTTGCACGTCCGCGTACCAGGCGCTCGGGAGCGCCTTGGCCAGCTGCGGGATCAGGAACAGCAGGCCGTAGGCCATGGCCATCGCGCCCGCCGTGCTGCGCGCGATCGCGCCGAGGCCGAACGCGAACAGGCCGGACAGCACGACGTACAGCGCGGTAGCTACCACGGCGCGCAATACGCCGGGCTGGGACAGCGTCGCGGCCACGTGCGTGCTCCGCAGCAGGTACTGGCCGGTGAAGAACGCGGCGAAGCTGGTGATGGCCGCGACGACTCCGATCACCGCGACCAGCACGGCGGCCTTGGCGGCGTAAAGCACGCCGCGCCTTGGCATCACCGTCAGGGACGTCCGGATCATCCCGGTCGAGTACTCGGACGTGAGCGTGAGGGCGCCGAGGACCACGATGACCAGCTGGCCGAGCAGGGCCAGGCCGACGATGCTCGCCTGGGTCGGGTCGAAGCCCACCCGGCCGGCGGGCGGCGTCGTCGCCCAGTGCGCCGCCTCGCCCGCGCAGTTCGCCACGGCCCAGGCCAGCCCGGCCAGGACCAGCAGGATCAGCGTCCAATAGGTGGACCGAACGGACCCGAGCTTGGTGAATTCCGAGCGGACCGGGCCTGCCAGGCCGGCCCCGACGCCAAGAACGGGCGCCGCCCGCGGCCGATCCGGTCCGGCCGTTACCGCTGCCATCTCATGCCTCCTGACTGAAGGGCTGGGCCGCGCGGTAGTCCACGCTGGCCGCGGTGAGTTCCATGAACGCCTGCTCCAGCGAGATCCCGGCTGCGGAGAGGTGGTGTACCGGGATGCCGCCTGCGAAGGCGATGTCGCCCACCTGATCCTCGGTCAGGCCCCGGACCTCCAGGTTGGAGACCTCCAGGTCGGGGACCCTCAGGTCCCGGTCGCTGCCAGGTGAGACGGTGCCGCCCGCGGCGGCGACGGCCTGCGCCAGGGCATCGGGCTCGGGCGTCCGGACCAGGACCGCCCGGCCGGGGCTGCGCGCGATGAACTCGGCCATCCCGCAGTCCGCGATCAGCCGCCCCCGCCCGATCACGATCAGGTGGTCGGCGGTGTGCTCCATCTCGGACATCAGGTGGCTGGACACGAACACCACCCGCCCTTCGGCGGCCAGCGAGCGCATCAGCGTGCGGATCCAGACGATGCCCTCCGGGTCGAGGCCGTTCACCGGCTCGTCGAACATCAGCACCTGCGGGTCGCCGAGCAGCGCGGCGGCGATGCCGAGCCGCTGGCTCATGCCGAGCGAGAACCCCTTGGACCGCTTCTTCGCTACGTCGGACAGCCCGACGATGCCGAGCACCTCGTCCACCCGCCGCCGCGGGATGCCGTTGGTCTGCGCCAGGCAGAGCAGATGGTTGCGGGCCGACCGGCCGCCGTGCACGGCCCGGGCGTCGAGCAGCGCGCCGACCTCGTGCATCGGGCTGGCCGCGTGCCGGTGCGGCCTGCCGCCGATCGTGACCGTCCCCGCGGTCGGCGCGTCCAGGCCGAGGATCAGCCGCATCGAGGTGGTCTTGCCCGCGCCGTTCGGGCCGAGGAAGCCGGTAACCAGGCCGGGCCGCACGGTAAAGCTGAGATCGTCGACGGCGAGCGCCGACCCGTACCTCTTGGTCAGTCCGCGAGCCTCAATCATCGGGCGTTCTCCCTGGTCAGCGTGACTTGCCCCGGTGATCGATCACGCTACGGAGAAGGCCGGCCCGCGGGCAGCCGGCTGTCACCCAATTCCGGTTGGGGGATATCCCCTAGGCCTAGGGCAGCGTCCCGCAGTAGTAGATCTGGACGACGGATACCTTGGTCCGCACACGCGGGCAGTTCTTGACGACCCAGGCCACGCGCGGATCGGATGTCGGCACGAGCAGCACGGTGTGGAGCGCGCCGTTCGCCACGTCAGCCCGGAGCGTGGCCACGCTCGGCACCGGGGTCGCCCCATCAAAGCCGCCGATCGGGAGAATCTCCTGGCCCGACGCATAGATGAACGGCGACGCAAGCGCCGAGGTGTAGGCGGCGGCGAGGTAGCTCGACCCCGCGCCGATGGACAGGGCGTTGACCGCGGCCGCCGAGTAGCTGACCACCCGTGCGATGTAGGCACCGGTGAGCTGGCGGATGGCGGCGGGCTCGAAGGGCGTGTCGAAGGGGCCGCCGGACTGGACAACGACCTGGAACCCCGCCACGACCGGCGCCACCAGCACGCCGGCGAGCAACAGCGGGAGCGCCCGGCGCGGCAGGGCCAAAGCCGCGGCGACGCACCCGGCCGCCACCGCGAGCGCCGCCACGCGGATCGCGAGCGGGGCGGGGGCGAGCAGCCAGAAGGCGTAGCCGGCGCTCGCCGCCGCGAGCGCGACGAGCAGCGCCAGCAGGGACCGGCGCGGCCGCCCGGCGGTGCGGGGGGCGACGGGCTCGGCGGGCCGGGCGGCAGGCTCGGGTGGGTCCCCGGGGTCGGCGGGTCCGGCGGGCTGGACGGCGGGGTCGGCGGGTCCGGCGGGCTGTACGGCGGAGTCGGCGGGGCGGGGGGCGGCGAGTTCGACGCCGATGCCGACGAGCGCGCCGGTCGCGGGGGCGAGCGCCGCCAGGTAGTAGGCGTTGATGGTATCCACGGCGAAGAAGGCGGCCACGTCGATGACCAGCCACCATCCCCACAGCACGAATGCGGCCCGGAAAGGATCGGTGCGCGGCCGGCGGCGGGTAGCGATCAGGCCCGCGACCAATCCCACGGCGGCGGCGGGCAGGAGGTAGCCCGCGTCGCGCCCTCCAGCGCCGGAGATCACCCGCTGAGCGCGGCTGTCCTGGTCGAGGGTGACCAGACGGATCGAGGCGAAGATGCCGCCGCCTGACAGCGGGGACGCCGCCGCCCGGCCGAACCCGTTGTACACGAAGACCTGCTCGTACACCGAGTCGTTCGTGGTGCCGTCGACGTAGGGACGGTCGTGTGACGGGATGGCCGAGACCGCGGTCATCCAGCTGAGCGAGACGACCACGGCGACGGCGAGGAGCGCCGCGGCCGCGAGCATCCGGCGGCGCAGCGAGCCGGGCGCGGCCAGCAGCAGCGCGCCGAGGATCCCCGGCAGCACCAGCCAGGCCTGGAGCATCTTCGCCTGGAACGCCAGCCCGACAAACAACCCAGCGAGCACCGCCGAGGCCAGGCTCCCCGAGACGAGCGTCGCGCTCACGGCGTCAAGCGCCAGCACGAGCAACAAGATCAGCAGCGAGTCAGAAACGTTCCCGCGATCCAGGGCCACGACCGCAGGCGTGAACGCCCCCACGAAGGCCGCGCAGATGGCGGCGCGCGCCCCGCACAGCCGCCGCACGGCCCGGTAGAGGAACGGGATCGTGAGAACGCCCTCGATCGCCTGCGGCAGGTTGATCGCCCACAGATGAAAGCCGAACAGCCGCACCGAGAGCGCCTGCACCCACAGCGCCCCGGGGAGTTTGTCGACGCTGACCGTGCCGAGCGGGTCGAAGGCGCCGTAGAAGAAGTCGTGCCAGCTGGACGCCATCGAGCGCACCGCGGCGGCGTAGAAGAGCTCGGGCTGCTGGCCGCCCAGGTTCGAGGCGTAGGCGGCCGCCGCCAGCACCATGATCGCGAGAAGCGCCGGGCGGGCCCAGCGAGGCTGGCCGCTCGGCGAGCGCCACGGGCGGCGGAGCCGGCGCGGGCCGGTACCAGGGACCGCGGCGCCCGCTTCGGTCGCGGTCACTGGCCCGCCATCTCGGCCGGAGAAAGCCTCCGGGCCAGCTCTCCGTCCACCGCCTCGGTGGCGGCGAAGATGGCATCGGCGGTGGCACGGCCGCGATCGGTGAGCCCTAGCGTCATCCGGCGCCGGTCTTCTTGGTTGACGTCACGGCGGAGCGCGAGGACATGGACAGAACCGTAGATGCCTGACTGCTTGACTGTCGAGTGAATAGACAGTCAAGCAGCGGGAGCGTCTGCGCCGGGTGGCGGGCAGCGGATGGGGCGGGTGCGGGCGCGGCGGTCAGCGCAGGAGGATGCGGTCGCCGGCGAAGTCGGCGGTGATCTCCAGGCGGCCACCGAGGGCGGCGACGTAGGCGGCCAGGGTACGGACGTCGGCGGTGCCGGGGTCGGCGCGCTCGATGGCGGCCACCTGTTCGCGAGGGATGCCCATGCGCTGGGCCACTTCGATCTGGGTGAGGCCGATACGGGCCCGCTGTTCGGCCAGGGTGTGCGCGCGGTTCTTCGCGGCCAGGGCAACGGCGCCGGTCTCGATCTCGGCGGACTGGCCGCCGAAGAACTCCTCGGCGAAGGAGCGGACGTCGTCGTAGCCGCGGGCGGACGCCTCGGGCGCCTGGCCGGCCCTGGCCTCGAGCAGCACGTCGGCGGACAGCATCACCGCGTCGCGGTACTGGTCTCTGGCCGCCTCGCGGCCCTCGAGGACGGCGATCAGCAGCGCGGTGCCGGGCGGCTCGACCGCGAAGATGATGCGGATCTCGGCGTCGCCGGGCGCGCCAGGCGCGCCCGGCCGCAGCTCGAGCAGGCCTTCGGGCAGGGGCTGGCGGCCCAGTTCGCGCTCGATCTCGGCGATGACGTCCCTGAGGCGGGCGACCGCAACGGCGGCCGCGTCCCGGTCGGCCGGGCCCGGGTCCGGCAGCTCGTCATGCACCTGGAGTTCGGTGCGCGCGGCGGTGTATTTCGCCTTGAGGAGTTCCTTCCTAGTCCTGAAGGTATCGGTCCGCGCCTGCAGCCGGCGCAGATGGGTGTTCAGCCAGCGCTCGCTCTCCTTGATCCAGGGCAGCAGGTTGCGTGCCTGGGCGGCGTCCTGCTGCGCCGTGGTCAGCCGGCGGCCGGCCTGTTCCGCCTCCTCCGTCCGGCCCGCCTCCAGGGCACGACGACGCTGGTCTTCCAGCCGGGCCTGCGCCGACTCGAGCTCGTCGATCTGCGCCTGAATGTCCTTGGCCAGCCAGGCGGCTTCGGCCGCCCGCCTGCGCAGGACCTGCAGCCGCTCCAGCCGGTGCTGATAGGAGGAGTCGAGCTCCGCGACCAGATCCTCGGGCCAGGTCGGGGCGACGGGAACGACCAGCGGGGGGCCGAGGCTGGCGCCCTCGCTCATCAGCGCGGCCAGCGCCTGTCCGGCCAGCATGGCCGCCGGCGGGTCGGTGCGGTGCAGGTCAGCCAGCCAGTCGTGGATCTCGTCTGACATCCGGAGCAGGTAGCTCACGACCGGGCACCTCCTTTGCGGGCAGCCGGGCCGGCGAAGCGCGCGGGGCGGTAGGGGGCGAGTTCGGCGGCTTGGTGGCCGGTGGCCAGTTCGGCCGCGATGAGGCGGGACAGGTGGGCGGCCAGGGTGACGCCGCTGTGAGTCACCGCGACGTACACGTGTTCCGCGCCGGGGAGGCGGCCGACGATGGACTGTTCGTCCGCGGGCATGGGGCGGACGCAGACCTGGTAGTCGACGACGGTCGCGTGGTCGAGACCGCGGACGGTGCGGCGGGCCCGCTTGAGCAGTTCGCTGGCCCAGCGGCGGAGTTCGGGGTCGGGGGTGTGCAGGTCCACGGCGGCGTCGGGCGCCTCCAGCTGGAGCAGGCCGCCGGAGTGGGGGCGCAGGGCCAGCCGCGGGGTGTGGATCAGGCGCGCCGGGGCCTGCGCGGTGACCGGGCCGACGCGGACGACCAGGCCGGGGGCGGTGGCGCCGAGGGTGTCCCAGGCGACAAGCGGGATCGGGCTGGCCGGGCTGGCCTGGGCGGTGAGGCCGGGGGTCCAGCGGCCGGCGCAGCACACGATCTCGTCCGCTTCGTGTTCGGCGCCGTCGGCGGTGCGGGCGCGGCCATCGGCCAGCGCGGTAACCCGGCCGTGGTCGCCGGTCAGGATGGTGGCGCCCTGGGCCGTCGCGCTCTTGACCAGGCGGTCGATCAGCGGCTCGGTCAGCACGTAGGCCTCGCCGGGGAACCATGCGGCGGCGGTTTCCCGCGCCGGCGGCTGCAGCGAGGGCTCGAGGCGGGTGGCCTCGGCCGGGTCGATGAGGCGGGCGGGGTAGCCCCAATCGGTCAGGCGGCGGACGCGGGCGGCGAGTTCCGTGCGCCCGGCCTGGGCGGTCGCGAGTTCGACGTGGCCGACGGGGCGGTACCAGGCCGCGCCGTCGAGGCCGGGTGCCAGGTCGGCCCAGGCGCGCATCCCGGCGTGGTTGAGGTCGTGATAGTGCCGCGGCGCCTTGTCGTTGGAGTTCAGCCAGGCGAAGCTCCACCGGCTGGTGGCGCGGCCCGGCTGGTCCTGATCCAGCAGCGTTACGCGCAGCCCGGCCCCTTTGGCCCCGGCCTGGGCCAGGCTTGCTGCCACGGACGCGCCGATCACCCCCGCGCCGATCACCACGCAGCGGCGGGGCTGGATACGGCGCACGCCTGACTGTACCTGCCGACCGCCACGCGGCGAATTGGCCGGCCTGGACTAGACCGAGAAGTACTGAACGAAGGTCTGGCTGGGCGCCGCGGGCAGCTCGGTGTAGGTGACATTGGAGTTCTCTCCCGAGCCCGTAAGCCCCGAGTCAAACGACCAGCACCCACCGGTCGGGAGGGCATTGGTGGCGATGAAGTCCGCGTCGGCCGAGATCGTCATCTTGCCCTGGCCGCTGGTCAGGTTGGTGTCGATACCGTCGTCGGGACCGATCAGGAGCACCTGGAAGGCAACGATCGGGGCCAGCTGGCTGGCCGAGATGGTCCCGCCCTGCTGGTCAGACTGGCCCTGCACGGTGATGGTCACGGGCGTGAAGGAGTTGCTGAGGTTGTCGTGGCCTCCGAAGATGGCCGACGTGACCTGATTGCCCGGTGACTGGTTGGTCAGCTGGATGCTCAGGTGGTAGCCGGCCGCGAGAGTGAGGCTGGAGAGCGGAGCCAGGGTCTGAGGGTCGTTGATGGTGTCGTCGCTGGCCGAGCCGTCCCAGTTGTAAGGCCAGGAGTTGGCGAAGGCCGTGATGTTGGTGCTCGGGGGGCTGCCGAAGCCGATGACGAGAGCGAACTGCTGCCAGGCATTGACATCGGTAACGCCCTGTGACCAGCAGTTCAGCTGGAAGCCGAACCCGGCGTAGCCGGGTCCGCTGCCGCCGATCTCCGTGTTGACGTCGATCTCGATCGTCACTCCCACCAGGTCACCGCAGGAGTTCTGGAAGATATACGAGGAGTTGCCCTTCAGGCCCTTGGCGGGCAGGGGCGCGGGAGCCTGGACTGGGGCCCAGCCGGGCCCGCCGTCCGACCGGGCGCTTGGCTTCCCGCAAAGCTCCTGGGTGACCTCGATGAACCTGGCGCCGGCCAGCGCACCGGGGGGGACGGGGACGGACCAGGTCGCCTCCGATGCCGTCACCTGGACGGCGGCGATGCCGTCGATGTACAGCACGACCTGGGCGCCGGGCAGGATGCCCGACACCGTCACCGAGGTGGCGTCGCTCAGGACGGGCCGCTGTATCAGCGGTACGGGTGTGGGCGCCGGGATGGGCTGGACGATCAGGGCTTTGGACTGACCGCTTGCGTTGCAGCCGGCCTGCGCCACCTGCACGCTCTCCCCGGTCACCAGGGGTGCCTGCAGCAGGACGGTCACGGTGTCAGCGCCGGCCACAAACGGGGTGGCCAGCACGTTGGTGATAGCTCCGGAGAACACCGTCAGCAGCGAACCGGGGTGGGCGCCCGTCACGACTACCTGGCTGGCACAGTCGTAGAGCGGAGCCTGCAGAGCGGGCGGGCCGATCGGGAGGCTGGCGGTAGACACCGGGACGGTCACGAACCCCGGCAGCCCCTCCTTCTCGAGGCCGCACAGGCCGACCGACAAGCGCACCGCCGTAGTCCCGGCCGGCAGCGGCGGCAGGTACACCGTCGCCGAAGTCGAGGAGATCCCCTGGGACCCGAGTTCGGTCACCGTAAGGCCGTGAGGCCCCGGTACCACCGCGCTTACCGTGAGGATCTCGCCTGGCAGCAGGTTGCTCACCGTCAATTGGCCGATGCTCGAGCACAGGGCGTAGCCGACGAACGGGGCCGGGAGGCTCTCATTTACCACGGTGTACGTGGCCACCGGGCTGCGCGGGACGTTGTCGCATCTCGAGAAGTACTGCTGGACGGTCAGCGGTCCCTGCTCGAGAGGCTGCAGGTCGGCCGTGTAGCTGGCGGCGGGGCTCGTCCCCGTGTCCGTGAACGCCCCGTTGACCACCAAGACATCGGCGCCGGGGACCATGTGGGACAAGTCGAGGAAGGTCTGACAGTCCCTCAACGGCGTCGCCAGCACCGGGGCGGGCAACGAGGTCACCTCCGGTATCACGTCCGCGCTCAGCCCGATCGGGCTCTTGTCCTTGCGGAAGGCCTGGAAGGCCTGCAGAGGCTGGCCTGGCGTCGGTTCGGGGCCGGTCAGGTTGAACCATTGGACCGGGAACTGGATGAGGCCACCGCCCAGGGCCGGGCCGCCCTGGTCGATGGTCAGCGTCGCTCCCGGTATGAGGTTGGCGAGCCAGACGGCGTTACTGCACTGGTTGACCAGCGACTGGAACACCGGTGCCGGCAGCGACTCGGGGACTTCGGCCACGGTGACGGGGGGAGACGGCGGGCTCGCCACCCCCGGGGTCGCGTGCACATAAGCCGCGGTGCCCTCGTAGGTCTGCGTGGCGGTGATCTGGTTCCCTTGATGTACAGGCACGGTGGTCGGTACCCAGACCACCCCGGGGGTGCTGCCGGAAGAGGCGTGGCCCACTTCCGAGCCGTTTTGGAACACCCGCACAAGGGCATCGGGGAGAACGCTGTCTACCTGCACCTGGACGTTAGGGACCGCGTACACAGGCCCGATGACGCCGGGGGCGAGCGGAGCTGTCATCTTGCACCCCTTAGAGGTAGAAAGAACCCATTCAATGACCCGGAGCGCGGAATGGGGCCGCGGATACGCGTTTGGGGTGGTTCGCGGCCCGATGGTTGCGCGGCCGCCTTGGCACAACTACTACGTTGACTGATATATTGGTCGACGTATTAGGAGGGCGGCCGTGGGCAGACGGGACGGCAGGATCGGGCAGGACGTGCTGCGGAGGGTCGGCGAGGCGTCGGTGCTGATCTTGATCAGCCTCGCCGACGGACCCAAGCACGGGTACGCGCTGATCCGGGACATCGAGGGGCTGGCCGGCGTCGAGCTCGGGCCGGGCACGCTGTACGGGGCGCTTGACCGGCTTGAGCGGCTCGGCTTGATCGAGTCGCTGCCAGCCGATGACCGGCGCCATCCCTACCGCATTACCGCGCCGGGGGCAGCGGCGCTTCGCGCGCACCTGGATTCGCTCGAGCGGGTCAGCGCGGCCGGGCGGCTGCGGCTGCAGCTGGGCGGCATCTGATGGAGCGGCATCTGATGGATGGGCGGCGGGCGGCCCGGCTGGTCCAGACCGTGCTGCGGTGCTATCCGGCCCGCTGGCGGCGGCGGCACGGCGACGAGGCGGCCGAACTGGCCGCGCTGCTCATCAGGGACGGGACCCCGGCAGGCTCGATCGCCCGCAGCTACCTGGCCGGCGCGGCGCGGGAGTGGCTTACGCCGCGCCCCGGCCGGCGCCCGGGCGCGATGGCCTGCGCGCTGCTGGTCGCGGCCTGTTCGCTTGGCGTCTCGGCCGGGCTGCTGGCCTCCGCGGCGCCTGCTCGGGCGGCGTCGGCCGGGTCGGCGTCAGCCAGGGCGGGCAGCACCAGGGCGGCCAGCACCAGCCAGGCAGGCGCACGCCCAAGTCAAGCGGGCGACCGCCCGAGTCAGGCGCGCACGCACGCGCATTGCCGGCCTGCCTCGCCTGGGCCGGTTCCGGGCGCGCTCCCGGCCACGGGCCACGCGCGGGCGATCGTCTGGGAAGCTGGCCATGGCCGATCCTGCTGACTCGGGCCGTGCTGGCACCGACCCTGCTGGCACCGACCCTGCTGGCACCGACCCTGCCGACACCGGCTCGGCCGGGGAGGGCAGGCGGCGGGGCCGGCGTTGGAGGCGGGCGCTGGCTGAGACGGCCGTCATCATCCTCCTGGCGGCGCTGCTGGCCGGGCTGGTGCGGGGGTTCGCGTTCCAGACCTTCTTCATCCCCACGTCGTCCATGACACCCACCCTCGGCGTGGACGACCGGGTCCTGGTGCAGAAGGCGTTTTTCAACTGGCGTGACGTGCGCGAGGGCGACATCGTGGTGTTCACCCACCCGCCGCTCGACACCTGCGCCGGGTCGGGCGACCTGGTCAAGCGCGTCATCGCGCTGCCAGGGCAGACGATCTACTCCTCGGGCAACGGCATATACATAAACGGCCGGCTGCTGTCCGAGCCCTACCTGCCGCACTACGACCCGCTCGGGCCGCCGATAGCCAGCAGGCAGCACCCCTTCCTGGTGCCGCCGGGCGAGTTCTACGTGCTCGGCGACAACCGGGCGGACTCGTGCGACAGCCGGTACTGGGGGCCGATCGAGGGCTCGAGCATCGTCGGCAAGGTGGTGCTGGTGTGGTGGCACGACGGGCATCCGGACTTCCGCACGTTCTGATCCTCGCCGCGCTGATCCTCGCGGCCGCGCCGGCGCGCGC
>Ga0187783_10002699_pt1 | contig 13162 bp, 12 predicted proteins | sample 1015_SJ02_MP02_2_FD_132471 | JGI IMG/M metagenome (GOLD analysis project Ga0187783, IMG submission 132471) | Tropical peat soil microbial communities from peatlands in Department of Meta, Colombia - 1015_SJ02_MP02_20_MG | ecosystem: Environmental > Terrestrial > Soil > Wetlands > Peat | place...
AGAAGGTGGCGTGCGTCGTGTGGCGAGAAAGCTTGGACTTTGATGGAAACGGAGGTCGGATCGGTCGGTTGAATGACGCGCGCTTTAACGCAACCGATCAAGGCAACGACGAGATCATGTCTCTATTATGGACGAGACCGTGACCCGGTCGGAAGTGGATATGGCCGCTCTAATTTGAGATGTCCGTGTCGCATGGGACTCCACGCCAGCGATCAAGATCGCTGCCACGTGGTCGCCCAGCTTCGAAAGTGCCATTGCGCTTGTAGCGCGCAAGAGGATGGTCGCGCTTCCCCAGACGGGCATATCGACGTCAACCTTGTGGACGACGGCGATTTACTGAGCGTTCGTCTCAACGTCAGTCTGCCAAGTGTCGAACGCCAGGTTGCCCAGGCTCTACTGGAAGCTGCGCACAAGATTTGTCATCGTGGCCGGCCATCGCACGAGATCACGTCGGGAACTGAAATTGGCTGCTCGACGTCGAAAAAAAACGCCGGGGAATATCCGGTTCAGCTTGCCGTACTTTTACAGATATATCTTGAAATAGTGCGGAGCGCTGGACTCGTACCCCCACCAGAACAGCGCGTCCATCGCTCTGCTGATCGAATCCTGGCAATGTAAGCCGGCGGATGTGGCGCCGATATATCGGCAGACGCTTTCGATTGCGTTCGGCCAGAGCGCCGGATCGAGCGATGCGTCGGAGATGTCGCCGACGACCTTCGAGAGTTCTTCTGCTTCGCGCGTGCGGCCAGCTCCTGTGCCTCCCGGTCGTCTGGAGCAATATAGCACGCGGCGCCGGGAGCCCGCGGGCGAATTCTTCGACACGCTAAGAATGAAAAAAAATACGCTAATGCGGCGACGGGACTCTAAAATTTACGCTCAGTTATCCAAAAACCGCATCAACTCGTCGAGTAGGCGACCCCATGCCGGCTCGTGTTCAAGGATCAGTTGGTTGCTTCCCTCCAGGGCCACGAAACGCGAGCCGGAGATCCCGGCGGCCATGCGCCGTCCTTCCTCGAAGGGCTGCACGGCATCGCCGCGGCAATGCAGCACCAACGTTGGGACTCGGACGTCAGGCAGAAGTCCCACGACGTCTATCTCGTCCAGTGTCCGTCGGATGCGCACGGCATTCTCGGGGGACGTGGTCATGCGCTGCAGGTCGTTGAACCAATGTGCCTGCTCAGGGGATGCATCGGGGATGAACAGAGACGTGAAGATCTGTCGAAATGCGGGATTCTCCTGACCCCATCCTTGCCGCATAAGGGTCGACAACGCATCCGCCTGGTCGACCTCGCTCTGCTGTCCACGTCGACGCCTGCCGCGTGCGTACCCGCCATAGAGGACGAGCTTGCTGACGCGCTCGGGATGCCGCACGGCATAGACTATGGAGACAGCACAACCCTGCGAGATGCCAAGCAGCGGAAACCTCTTCAGACCATTGGCGTCGACGACGCTCTCGAGATCACGCACGAATGCCTCGAGGGAAATATCCTCCACGTCCCGGTCGGAGAGACCGTTTCCCCGCTCGTCGTAGCGGATCAGCCGGTATCTCGCGGCGATCGCGCGAAGCACGTGGCTCCAGATAGGGCTTTGCCAATCGTATTCCAGATGGTTGAGCCAGTTTGCGGCCTTCACCAGCGGAGGCCCGTTTCCGACAGCGGCGTAGGCAATGCGCACACCGTCGGACGCAGTGCAGAATTGAACCTCCTGGCGCAGTCCCGCGGTGACCGGCTCGGCGCCACCCGCCGAAGCCTGCGGCAAGGCCTTTTTGCCCTCTTCAACCTCGCCGATGAAGCGAAACCCTTTGCGGGCAATCGTCTTGATCAGGGTCTGGTCGGCACCGGTGTCGCCGATCGCACGCCGGGCCGCGTTGATGCGGCTGGTAAGCGTCGACTCCGAAACGATTCGCCCTTCCCAGACGGCGTCGAGCAGATCGTCCTTGGTGACCACCCGTTCACGGTTGCGGATCAAGTAGACGAGCAGATCGAAGACCTGCGGCCCGATATCGATCAACTTCGCGCCGCGCGACAACTCGCGGCGATTCACGTCGATCGAATATCCACCGAACTGAAATAGCACAGCGGCCTCCGGCTCCGGCGCGGCGCCTGGGCTTCGTCGGAAAATCAAGGCTATTTCATGGGTAAATCAAGCTCGTGTCAAAGGGTTGCGCGCCCGGTTCTGGCATCATCGGACACGATCCCTTCGATAGGTGCCACATGACCACCGCCGCACGCACAGAAGTCTTCGGCAACAACACGACTCGCGTGTCGTCTCTACTATGCTCTCCCGTCCTGGCGTTGACGCTGGCGGCGCTGTTCTGGGCTGGCAGCTTTGTCGTCGGTCGCGCCTTGCGCCATGACGTCGACCCTTTGGCTCTGACCTTCTTCCGCTGGCTCATCTCGCTTCTCGTCTTCGCCCCCTTCGTCTGGCGCGACATCGCGAGCCACGCGCATGTGGTGCTGCGCGAATGGCGGCTGATTCTAGGACTTGGCGCCAGCGGGATCGCCTTATTTCATCCCCTTGTCTACGTGGCCCTGCAGCATACGTCGGCGACGAACGCCCTGTTGACCTTCTCGCTCTCGCCGGTCGTCATACTTCTCGGCGCTAGCCTTGCGAACCGGAAGCGACCGACGGCGTGGGAATCGACCGGCGTGCTGCTATCGCTGGCGGGTGCTGTCGTTCTCATCACGCGCGGGGATCTGAGCGAGGTGAGATCGACGGGCTTCAACGTCGGCGATCTGTGGATGCTGGCTGCCGTTGTTGTATGGGCTGGTTATTCGCTGCTGCTTCGCCGTCGCCCCGCGGATCTCCCGCAGCTGGCCACGCTCGTGTCAAGCATTGCCGTTGCGCTGCCGATGCTGCTGCCGTTCACGCTGCTCGCCGCATCGGGCAATCCGCTCCATCTATCAATCCCGGCGCTGCTTGGCACCTTCTACATCGCTATCTTCGGCTCGGTAATAGGCTTCCTGTTCTGGTCGCGTGGCGTGACGGACCTTGGGCCTGCACGCGCCGGACAGTTCGTGCATCTGATGCCGGTATTTGGTGCAACCCTGTCCTTCGTTTTCCTGGGCGAACCGCTGTCCTTCCAGCAGGTTCTCGGCGCCGGCTTCGTCCTATTCGGCATCGTTCTGATCGAAACAAGGCGCTCGGATGGCGGCCGCCCCACGACGAAAGCTCCCTGAAGCTCAAGGAAGGAGCATCCGGGGCCAGTGTCTGAAAGCCGGGCAGGAAGACGTCGTCTTGCCGGCCCGCGCAGAGTGATCTCGAAGATCAATGGGCGCTTTCTGAGCCGAACACCACGCGATGGCGTTACCACGGCGGCCCGCGAAAGCTTCTCGGCATTCCGATGGCTCTGTCTTGCCTGACCCTCCCACCAGATCTGATAGCGTTAAGGGCGCGGCGCCTTCCATCGATCGGGCGACGCGGGGGCTTTTGCGGTTTAGCAGGGTGGGGCCCATCGGGTCGGGCGCAACCTCAAGAGGTTGAATCTCTTCGCCCACCCGATCGGGAGGCAATTTTGCGCAACGAAGCCAAGATCAAGTTGCCCGAGGGGCCTGCGCGGGACGTTGATAGAGCGCGGCGGTGCCAGCTGTGACATGCAGCGCTGTAGTTCGTGCCGGCGCGCCACTGCCTTGTATTTGCTGGCGCTCGAGAGGACTGTCTCCAGGCCGCCGTTTCCACGAGAGGCGTGGGCCAACGATCAAGCGCTTTTCAAGAATTCTTCAAGACCGGATCAAGGTCTTCCGGCCAGCGAGGGTGCATGATCCATATTGTAGGCTGCGCGACCGCCGTGGCGATACAGGCAATACCAAATCGGTCGCACGGGCGTTGGGCAGTCCCGCCAAATTGCCCAGCGGCATTGCGCCGAAGCGGAATGGATTGGAGGACATCATGCCCATGCAGCACCTCAGCCCTGCGAACGCAAACGCCACGCCCGTCATCGCCTTGCACTGCTCGGGCGCAGGAGCCGGGCAGTGGCGGCAGCTCAGCGAAGCCCTCGGCGTTGGTTACGCGCTATTTGCTCCCGAGCATTACGGCTGCGAGCGGACGGGCCCCTGGACCCGCACGCATGCGTTCCCGCTGGCCGACGAGGCGGCGAGGACCATCGATCTCATCGACCGGAGCCCGAACAAGGTCCATCTTGTCGGCCATTCCTACGGTGGCGGCGTCGCCCTCCACGTAGCTTTGGCTCGGCCGGCTCGCATTGCCAGTCTCGCGCTCTACGAGCCGTCGGCCTTTCATCTCCTCAGGATCATAGGCGATCAAGGTGCAGCGGGGTTTGCGGAGATCGCCGATATCACGCGTATGACTGCGCAGGCTGTGATTGCCGGCGACTACGCGGGTGCGGCAGCCGCTTTCGTCGATTACTGGGGCGGAGTTGGCGCCTGGGCGGCACTGCGGCCGACGGTGCAAGCCGCGCTCATCCGTTGGGCTCCGAAAGCGCCGCTCGACTTCCGCGCCCTGATCGAGGAGCAGACCCCGCTCGCTGCCTACCATGATCTGCGTATGCCGGTTCTGGTCATGCGGGGTCAGCATGCGCCGCGCCCGACACGCACGATTGCCGAGATGCTGCCGTCTGTGTTGCTTCAAGCGCACCTGGTTGTCATCGAGGGAGCTGGCCACATGGGCCCGCTGACGCACGGGTCGTTGGTTGGCGAAACGATCGCTGCCCACATCTGTTCAGCGCAAGCCGCGATCCCTCGGCCACGCCGCGTTCGATCGCTTTCTGCCGCGATCGCCAAGCGCAATAGCTTGGTGTCGATCGCCGGGGCCGTGTCGTGACCTACCGCTTGCACCGCTATCCCAAGCGGTTGATCGACGTGCTGCAACCGCGCGGCGGAACCCGCGTCGTCGTTCGGCCGTCCCTGCCGCGGGACAAGGATATGCAGCGCCCCTTTGTGCGCGGAGGAGCCACAGCAGCCCCGCGTGGTCGATACGAGCAAAGGGTCGCTCTTTGTCGCGAAGCCACCGCTCTCGGTCGACCCATTCCGCCTCCATCAAATCATCTCGTTGTAATCGGAATAGGGGCAAGTCCTGTGTCAGCACCGAAAGGCTGATCCGACCATCGACCCCCCAAACCGAAGGGGCGTTCGGCAATCGTTTTGGCAACCTGAAATTACTTCGCGCTTCAACAACAATGGCCAGCATCCGATCATTGCGCGGCCGACAAATCTCGCGCATGGGCTGTGCGCGCCGGATTTCGACCTGTTGGTTAAAGGGGCCCGCTCGGAACGACCGGGACGCTTAAGACTTCCTCAGAAAATCCTTGATAATTGTCAGCTACGACGATCTGCCTGTTTGTTGGGATGTTGTGGTGCCAATGTAGTATTCCGCCGATTCAGTCATGAGGCATCGTTGATGCAAGTCGTCCTCGTCGAGACAAGCAGGACGGTTTCGAAAATCGTAACGCGGTTGCTCGAAGCGCGTGGGCACACCTTGCGTCATTTCGCTGACGGTACTGAGGCGCTATCGTATGTCAGATCCGGCGCGGAGATAGATACACTGATCACCAGTGTGGAATTGCCGTCCATGTCTGGGTTCGAAGTCTGTTGGGAAGTGCGCGCACTGGTTGATCGCAGCCCCATTTATATAATACTGATGTCGTCGAACTGCGATCGCAGCAAGCTTGCGGAAGCGTTGGACAGTGGCGCCGATGATTTTATCGGCACTCCCCCGGCACCAGATGAGCTGTATGCGCGATTGCGTGCGGCGGACCGTCTCGTCTCACTGCAGCGAGACCTCATTCGCCTGGCCACCACAGATCCGATGACCACATTGATGAATCGTCGCGCTTTTTTCGACAAGGGCCAACAGGTCTTTGCCCGTGCGGCACCTCAGTCGCCTATTACGGCTATTATGTTCGACATCGATCGATTCAAACGGATAAATGACACCTACGGTCACGATGTCGGGGATGAGGTGATTTGCAGTGTTGCAGCGGCTGCTGCCGATGAGTCTACGATTGTGGGCAGGTTAGGAGGCGAGGAATTCGCCATTTTGCTAGACCAGACGTCGCTTGAGCAAGCCGTTCGAATCGCTGAAAGGTTGCGTTTAAGGGTGGCCGCGCTGCAGATTCCGATCGGTAAGGACACTCTTAGGCTGACATGCAGCTTCGGCGTCAGCGAATGGCAGCCAGGCGACACGCTTGACCAGATAATCAAGCGGGCCGACCTGGCACTCTATGAGGCCAAACGCGAAGGCCGAAACCGCGTTGTTTGCTTCAATAACGAACTATTGGACGTTTCTTTGAAGGCAGACTTAAGCTACATCATTCGCTCACTCGCATCCTGAAAGGCCGATCTCGGTCCGGAATAGGTCTATCCGGGCAAGGAAGCCAATGCACCGCGGATCTATACTCAATCAGGCGCTCGATCGAGTACTCACGAAAGTGACCTTTAAACATGCGAGGCACCTCCGGTTGGCTAATACCGACACGCTTCCCAATCTGAGCCTGAGTCAGTTTCCGTTCAGCAGCGAGTCGGTAAATTTCCGAAACGATTTGAGCTTCCAGGAAATGCGCGCCGGCATCAGGCAAGCCGAGATCAGCAAAGACATTCCCGCTTCCAACTTCGATTTTGGTCCTACGAGTCATGCCTACTCTCCTTCCCGAAACGCTGCGGATGATCCAACTCAGCTCTCAATCGCCTCGTGATGAGATCGACATCACTCTGCGGCGTCTTGATGCCTCGCTTGGATTTCTTCTTGAAGGCATGCAAAACATAAACGGCTTCGCTAAAGCATACCGTGTAAACCGCCCGATAGGTGTCACCGTCAAAGTCCCGGATCGGTTCAACCAAACCGCTGCCAAATCAACCAACAGAGTTTCCGGCTGCCGGCGGACGAGGAAGGGCCCGCAGATCGGTTACATCTTTCCGCTCGGAACCATGCAGGGATACCTGAATCTGAAAGGATATGGAGAGTTCGACGCGCGCGATCGACCTTCGGGATATAACGTGTGGCTCACCTTTGCGATCTCGCCGGAGGCGCCAACGTCGACGACGCCCGCGTACCACAAATGAGCGGGTATACGGGTTGATTACCTGCGTAAGTCGAGCCGCGGAAGCGCATCCTGGCGAAGATCTCGGGCCGCGTATCGAGATGTCGCGTGAAAAACCAAAACTCTCGGCCACGTCAGCGCCGATAGCCTGCCCCGCTGCTTGACCAACCCACGAATCCGTCCACGACCACGGGCCCAAGACCGGGTCTCCAACGGGTAATTTGGATGGTCCTGAGCGTCCACCTGATGTCTGGGGGTATCGCGGTCCCACATCGATGGCGTCACACGTATCGGTGACGCCGCTCGGTGAGCGGCGCCAAGTGATCGAGCCACGAACTGGCGTCGATCAGTAAGTGTGGCTGACGCCGCGGTGGGTCGAATAATCTCCCGACCCGACAGATGACGGCGCATGGCTCGCGGCGTGGTGGTAATTTGGATTTCGGAAGCAATTTCTGCTGGACGCGTGACATTGTTGGATCGAAGAATATCCGCAATTACGCGTTCCGTCGCCGAGCTGCGCGCAATAGCGGGCGGCCTTGCTCATGTCTGTGGCATAGACAACCGCTGCCAGCGACAGCACTCCGACCGAAAGAGCGATGCCCAACGTTCTGCTAACCTTCGTTTTCACGTCGACCTCCTACTGCTGCCGTCCCCGCATTGCTCAATTTATTCGACCGAAGCATTCCCGATGTCACCGTGCACAAGGAGTAGCAGTGGGACTATGCAAATTCGGCAGCGAGACACAATTTTGATCTGATTAGGGTGCTCTCAATCTCGCGCCAGTTTTTTTATTAATCCCCAGCAAAGGTCTACCGAATTTGCCGAATTTGCATAGCGCGGCCTCCGCCAACTTCCCATAATCCGCCAGCTTGGCAGCGATGTTGTGCAACGATGAGCGGAGCCGTTCCTGCTTGAGCACGAAGACAGGGATCGGCCTTGCCCGGTCTGCTGATTTACAGAGCGATCCAGATCCGATGTCGTACCGAATTGACGAATGCATTTCGTATGAAGGAGCTTAACGTGAAACTGGCCGCTAATTCGTCAGGCGTCAGCCGCCGCGCACTGCTGGCGACATTGGCAGCTGTCCCGGCGCTGCCTCAAGTTCTGCTTCCGACTGCGGCGTGGTCGCAGGCAACTCCGCTCACCTCGTGGAACGACGGGCCCGCAAAGCAGGCGATCGTCGACTTCGTCCGCGCCACTACGGACCAGGGAAGTCCGAATTTCGTTCGGCCCGAGGCGCGCATTGCCACGTTCGACCAGGACGGCACGCTGTGGGTCGAGCATCCCATGTACACCCAAGTGCTCTATTGCCTGGATCGCGTTCCAATAGTGGTAGCGCAGGAGCCGAAACTCAAGGAGGCCGAGCCGTTCAAGACTGTGCTCTCCGGCAACCGGGAGGAGATCGCCAAGCTCTCAATGCATGACCTTGAGGAAATCCTCGTTGCTACGCTGACTGGCATGTCGGTCGATGTGTTCGAAGCGGAAGCCAAAAGATGGCTGGACACCGCCAAACATCCCCGCTGGGGCCGGCTCTACACGGAACTCACCTATCAACCGATGCTCGAAGTCCTGAAATACCTGCGCGACAACGGCTACAAGACCTACATCGTCACCGGCGGCGGCCAGGATTTCGTGCGCGTGTATTCGGACCGCGTGTACGGCATCCCTCCCGAACAGGTGATCGGCACCGCCGGTGCAACGAAATACGGCTACGACAAGGAGGGCAAGCCGTTCCTGACTAAGGAGCCGAAGCTTTTGTTGAACGACAACGACGCCGGCAAGCCGGAAGGAATCCATCTCATGATCGGGCGGCGGCCCTACGCCGCGTTCGGCAACTCGACGGGTGACCAGCAGATGCTGGAGTACACCGGGGCGGGAGACGGCGTGCGGTTGAAGGTGCTGGTATTTCACGACGATGCCACCCGCGAGTACGCCTACGGCCCGGCGGAAGCCCTGCCTGACACCAAAGTCGGCACGTTCACTCAGGCGCTGTTTGACGAAGCAAAAAAGGACGGCTGGACGGTCGTTAGCATGAAGAACGATTGGAAGCGCATCTTTGCGTTCGAGTAGCGAGCCGCCTCAAATTGGTCAGCGGCGATCCGAGCTACCCCCTCTTGCACAGACGGTGGCAGTTACGGCTCGATGCCGAGTCCGCTTATTGTCACGGCCAAATTCCGAGGAAATGCCCCCGTCCTGCACAAGGCCGGGAATCGGCGCCCACGTTCTTTCTCGATTTACCCGTCGTCACGGCGCCAAGGCGAACTCATAGACGTTCTCGACGAGGGCGTACACGCTGCTGACGAGCTCGGTCGCTTGTTTGTAGGTGCCAGTGATGCGTTCACCGTCGCATCATCGCTTGCGAGCGGCCATGGCATCGCGCACGTCCCTGCCGAAGCCGTTGTCTACGAGCGACAACGGCGCTTCGGAGATCATTTTCCGATCGAGCCAGGTCACCGCATTCGCCGTATACTGTATCTCGAGGTCCACGGATGAGAGCGTGCAGCCCGCAAGTTGGCGGGTGCACGGCGCGTCCTAGCCGAGTACGCAACGCTCGAGGTCCTCCGGAATGCACCAGTTGTCGGCGTCGATCCGCTGGACGATTCCGGCACGACGCGGCGCCTCGAGCCGACGGACATGCACCTCGACATAGCCTTCGTGATTGCCACTGGTCATCGATGGCGCCGATGGGCAGATCCGCCAGCCGGGCGCTTTCCGGTGACCGGGCCGAAGAGCGATATCTGCGCCTCAGGCGTCTGAGATTGACACACGTCGCCATGCGTGCCCTCGGTCCCTCGCCAGCCAAACTGGCTGAGGTGAGACGACGTTATGGATTTTGGAGCCCCGCGGTTTTGCTGAAGCCTACCGGGTCACCTTCGGCAAGACACCGTCTGTGACCCTCGGGCCGGCGAAAAAACTGCAAAAGCCGCAATTTTCCGAATTTGCATAGCGAACCGACCATCAATCAGTCCAAACTCAAACGGCCATCTAAAGTATGATGTTCCTCAAGGTTTTCTCGTCAAACTAATGTGTGCAAATTGGTTATTTAATAACGTATCAAAGAATTGGACCGTCCATCGGGCGCCGGCTGCCGGCCCGATTCGGGCAGCCAACATTGAGGAAGCATATCATGACCAAGGCCTGGATCGTCTGGGTCGGTCTGCTGAGTTTGCTGGCCACCGTCACGTTGGTGAGCACACCAGCGGACGCGCAGCAGCAGAAACCGAACATTCTCTTCATCATGGGTGATGACGTCGGCCTGATGCAGGTGGGTGCTTACCATCGAGGGTGGGCCCTCGGCGAAACCCCCAATATCGACCGCATCGGGCGTGAGGGCGGGACATTCACAGATTACTACGCGATGCAGAGCTGCACCTCCGGGCGTAACGCCTTCTTCACCGGAATGTACCCATTACGTACCGGCATGATACCACCACAACTGCCCGGCAGCCCGACCTACCTGTTGCCCGGCACCCCAACCGTGGCGAAGTTCCTTCTCGATCTTGGTTACAATACTGGTCAGTTCGGCAAGAATCATCTCGGTGACCACACTGACGCGTTGCCAACGGCTCATGGCTTCCAAGAATACTGGGGCTACCTCTATCACCTTGACGCCATGCAGCAGGTGAGCTTCCCAGACATCAACAATTCGCCGACTGAGCAAGGCATCGCGCCGCCGTGCAAGAACACGCCGGTCCCCGGCCTTGCTGATCCGCCCGGCGCGATCGATCCCAAAACGACGCTTTGCCTCATGCCGCCGCGCCCGGTCATCTCCTGCAAGTCCGCCGACGGCTCTTCCAAGAACCAAATATGCCATGACGAAGGACCGTTGACGCTCGATCGATCAAGAACCGTGGATGAGGAAATTTCGGCTAAGGTCATCGACTTCCTCGACCGCAACGATCCCAAGAAGACAAATAAGCCCTTCTTTGTCTGGTACAATCCGGCGCGAATGCACATCGTCACCATGCTACCGCCAAAGTACGAAGCGATGTTAGGTACGAAAGGTGGCAAGGACTGGGGTATCCAAGAAGCCGGAATGAAGCAGTTGGACGACAACGTCGGCTATGTCCTCAAAAAACTCGAGGATATGGGGCAACTCGACAATACGATCGTAGTATTCACCACGGATAACGGTGCTGAGGCGATCACCTTTCCCGACGGCGGGGTGACGCCGTTCAAAGGACAAAAGGGCGAGGCCTACGAAGGCGGCTATCGCGTCCCGGCGGTTATTCGTTGGCCGGGCGTTATCAAGCCGGGCACGTTACTTACGGAGATGTTCGCTTCCCTCGACTGGTTACCCACCTTTGTGGAGATTGCGGGCGGCCGGAAGGAAGACGGCCTGAAGAAGCAAATCGAGCAGGGCATCTACCCGGGCATCGTCAAGACGACGCTCGACGGTGTAAATCAAATCGACTACCTGAGCGGCAAGTCCCAAAAGTCGGCGCGAGATGTATTCTACTACTTCTCTGGCGCGACCCCCTCGGCGGTGCGCTACAAGAATTGGAAGATGTACTACACGATGTCTGAGTCCGGAGCGGAGGGCTGGATATTGCCTCTCATCCCATTCCACTGGACCCTGGTCCAGAACATCAAGCGCGATCCGTTTGAGCAGGCAGTCGGCACCGGTCAGAAGACGGCAATGGGCCTCGGAGGTGCGCTTGCCGCTCCCTCCACGGCCTACCAGTACGACTGGAACATGCTGCCTATCGGTCAGCAGCTTTGGCTTGACTGGTTCGAGACTCTCAAGCAATTCCCGCCAATGCAGTCGCCAGCGAGCTACAACCTAAGTCAAGTTTTGGAAACGATAAAGGCTTCCGGGCATGCGAGCGACTAGCCGATTGCACTCGCTGTCCCGAGGCCGCGCCGTTCGTTTGTAGGACGGCACAGTGCGGTCTCCAGAAAGAGCCATATGCGCAGTAGCCGAGGGTTTTATGACCCCCGGCTACCGCGTTCGACCTGCACGGCGGCTACCATTTTTCCGGTTCTATGGCACTACATTAGCTGCTGATACGTGATCACGAGCGCATCGGTTGCCATGACGCGGGGGCTCTCTGAAAGCTCTGGCGGCGGGAAGAAATGCGAACAGGTCGATATCACCAACCTGATCGGGTCGGCGTAGGGATGGCGGTCGCCGCGCAAGCCGCCAGAGGGCCAGCATGTCGGCGCGGGCCCGCATGGGGTTAAGGTCACAGAGGCGATGCGAAGATTGAGACCGCCGGCTCCTTGTGTCAGACCGAGAACTCGAGCCACAAATGGTTCTACTTGACGATCTACCCTTGTGGCGAATGCGTCCGAGTCCGAGAAAAAACTCCTCATCATGCTCATAACGATCTCGTCGGTTAGCGCCCAAGTTCGTCTTCATGTTTGATCCTTCGATAGATATGCCGCTAAGCGACCTGTGACATCGATCAACACATCGTAACAATTATCTGATGTATTTCGCTTTCTTCATCGACCGACCGCTCCGCACCTCGCGGCTTTTATCTTGCCATCAAACAGAACGGCGTCTGATATCTGATAAATCACCGCTATTCTACGCCACAGTGCGATTGATTGAAGCTGTTTTCAAGCAATCCGACGCTTCCGAAAGGCACTGCTGGAAACGGATCGTTTGGGGAAGAATTCCGTTCCAGGCGACCGCCGCAATTTCAATTTCCTTGCCAGCGGACGATTCATCGGATCGCTGCACTTCGATCGACCTTGGCTACTCCTTCTACCGGATTGCCACAATGCTGCTGTGGCACGAGGACCAGTCGGAGGTCGTGATTCAGGCAATCCGCGCCAGATTGACGAGGTTGACCATGCATTGTTCGCAGACGCGCTTACGCCTGCGGCGAGGTGATTTGCTGTGCGGCCCGCGCACAGCACCTGCCGCGCTCATGTACAATCTTCGAGGTGGTGGCACCTCTCTCCGAGACACTGGCCCTCCGATCCACGATCCGGGGCGACCGGAACGTGCCAGGCGCTAATTTCGCCTCGGCTTGGCCCTTGAGGCGATGGTCGCTGCACCTCTACTATCGCGACCAGAACAGAAAGGACGGGGCACCTTGGGAGGAAACAGTGATGTCGGAGGCTTCAATTACGCGTGAGCCTAGTGACGGGCCGGCCGCTGCTTTCTTCCCGGCGCCACCCGGGATCCCGGCTTTGGATGTCGATCCCTTCTCGATC
>Ga0187783_10002700_pt1 | contig 13160 bp, 9 predicted proteins | sample 1015_SJ02_MP02_2_FD_132471 | JGI IMG/M metagenome (GOLD analysis project Ga0187783, IMG submission 132471) | Tropical peat soil microbial communities from peatlands in Department of Meta, Colombia - 1015_SJ02_MP02_20_MG | ecosystem: Environmental > Terrestrial > Soil > Wetlands > Peat | place...
AGCGGGCGGACAGCAATATCAGCATCGAAGATGCGACAACACCGCTCTGGAGCGCGAACGCACAGTGAATGCCATCTTGTTACGGTTTCACACTCTCGCTGAGGTATTCGATTGCCGCCTGTATGCCGCCCCTGCCATGGGCAATACGCAGTGCTGCCAGACCTTGTTCTATGACGGCCAATGTGCCAAGGACCATCGGTGCGTTGATGTGGCCCATATGAGCGATGCGAAAGGCCTTGCCCTTCATTTTGCCGAAGCCTGCACCGAGCACGACGCCGCACTGAACATTGCAATAGTCCTGTAGCGGGTCAGGATCGTCCATCAGGACAGTTGTCACCGTATCAGAACGTTCGCTTGGCTCGGTGATGTTGAAATCGATCGCTTTTCCTTTTTTCCACACTTCGACGGCGCGACGAACCGCTTCCGCCAGCAGTTGGTGGCGAAGAAACACGGTATCGAGCCCCTCTCGAAACAACATGTCGAGGGCCTGGCGCAGCGCAAACATAAGATGCTCCGGTGGCGTGCCCGTATATTTCTGGTAATGGGATTCTCCGTCGCGTGTGGTCCAGTCCCAGTAGGGCGTTCGTAAACCAGCTTTTCGATGCGCGCGTTGCGCGCGTTCGTTGGCGGCAACAAAACTCAGGCCCGGCGGGGTCATCAATCCCTTCTGCGATCCAGACAACGCGACGTCCACACCCCAGGAGTCCATGCTAAACGATACGCAGCCCAGCGAAGCCACGGCATCGACCATAAGCAGCGCTTGGTGTCCGACGGCTTTGATTACTCGTCCAATCTCGGCAATGTCATTGACGGCTCCCGAACTGGTATCGATGTGCGTAGCCAAGATTGCCTTGAGCGTACCCCTCCTGTCCTCCCTCAGACGGGCTTCAACTTCCGCCGGTCTTACAGCGCGGCGCCAATCTCCTTTGAGAACGTCGACCTCAACACCAAGCCGGGCGGCGGCATGGCCCCAATCAAGGGCGAATCGACCGCTCTCCAAAACAAGAATCTTGTCGCCCTTCGATAGGACGTTCGTCAGCGTAGCTTCCCACGCGCCGTGCCCGTTCGCGATGTAGATGTAGCAGCGCGCTGAAGTTCCAAAGAGCCGGCCGAGATCGCGCAGCAAACTATCCGTGAGCGCGATTAGAGGCGCCGAATACATGTCGACGGCTGGGCGATGCATGGCCTGCAGAACTTCGTCGGGTATGGTGGTTGGCCCAGGGATCGCCAGGAATTCACGACCCGCGCGAACGGACATGTCTTTTCTCTCTGCTCTCAATCGTGTCAGCGGTCCCGTCGAACGCACACCGATTGCCCAAATGGAACACAACTATCATGACGGCGTAGCACCACTCGAAGCAAACAAAACCAATGTGAACGACCCTTCAGTGTGCATTTCGAAGTCCTGGTACGGCCTAACACTGCAGCTAAAGCGTCGATTCAGTGCGCGAACCACATTGGAATGTGTAAGTTGTCTCGCATCAGCCGCGTCGAATGACTTTTCCCGTGGCCCCGACGGGCAACGCTGGGACGATATTGACCGTTACCGGTACTTTGTACGTCATTAGCGCGGCGCGGCACATCTGTGATATTTCCGATTTAACTGCCGCTTCCTCATCCACCGTGCTTCGCTGGCGATCATACTTTTTTAGGACTATGTCCGCGACTACGATCGAACCAGTAATTGGGTTCTTTTTCGCACGCACGAGGGACATCTCTACTTTTGGATGCTGATTTATTACTGTTTCCACTTCCTCTGGATGCACCTTTAAGCCTCCGACGTTGATAACCCCACTTACTCGTCCGAGGAAATAATAACGCCCGTCTCGCAATTCGACGGCATCGCCCGTGTCGACAAAATCTTTTTGATCTCTAATCCCTGCTACGCCGCTACCGAGATAGCGAACCGCCGTGCCGGCTGAACGGACGTGAAGTGAGCCGTGCTCGACCTTTAACCTTACGTCCCCTCCGGCATCACCCAACAGGCTAGCTGGGAACCCCTCAAGCCCGTCATTAACCGTCAATGCGACGCCCGCCTCTGTTGAGGCAAAGGCGTGCGCAATGACGGCACTGGGATAAAATAGGCGAAGTGAGTTTAAAATCGACTGGTCAGCAACTTCGCCCGACAAACGCACGTATCGTGGCGTGATGTCACTTGCCCGGGGACTCATCAGCGCCCGCCGCCAATGCGTCGGGGTCCCCAAAAGATGGGTGACGTGGTGCCGGCTCAGACGGGCAAGGTAGTCTCCCGGTGGCTCCTCGACGCCGGACAGCACCAGCGATGCGCCACCAAGGACTGTGCGAAGCAGGATTTGCAGCCCTCCGTAGCGACAAATGTTGTAGAAAGTTCCCCAAACCATTGGGACGCTTGGGTCCTCATGATGACTGATTGCCGCAGTCAGGCTCGCTAAATTGTGAAGCACCAGCTTTGGCCTAGTTGAAGTACCGGAGGTTAGAAGCACCCATTCGGTCGAATAGCGATCGGGTGGATCCTCGAGGTTTGACACTTGATCCGAATGAAAGTTAATACGTATCCAATCGCCTGTACTTTGTTCCGGTTGAACACATTCCGATACGAACGTGTCCGAATCGGCGTCCTTGGCTATCGACGATAGTTGCTCCAGGCTCAATTCCGGAGGACATAAAGTCAGTCGCCGCGCAGTACCGTCGAGTTCGATCAACGCCAATGCCGTCGTGAGCTGGTCGCGTGTTGCTAAAACGACGGATCGCCCAGACAGTTTTGAAGAAAGACCACCAAGCCGCGATCCGCGCGCAAGGTCACGCAGGCAAGCACTCCCATTAATGCCCCACAAAAATTGGCTTCCTGGGTCTGGAGCCTTAATCAATCCTTCGCGGAGTGACCTCGCAGTGCTTGGCAACATCTAGCTTGATCTCGCAATATTTTTTGGTTCTGCAATTCATAGCACAAGCCCCACATGAGGCGAACAATAAGGCCGTGATGAGCTTTATACGCAACTCCAGGCTCTCGCCGGTAGGAATGGTTTCTGATTGGGCAAAGGCGGTGATCTCACTGGGCGGCTAATCGATGGCAATCAAGATTCTTCATTCCTTGCCACGTGAGCACTGCTCAATGGGATCCGCCATCCTCGGAATCTTGCTGCCTGATTTCAACGCCGACGATTTGGATCGGCTTCACAGCTTCGGTGATGGGCGGCGAAATATTTTTCAGTATGCGTTTTCCAATTTCCCTCAATAACAACTGTCGATCGGCCTCTGGAAGACGCTCGCAGGCAGCGAAGGCACTTTCAAACATACGCGCGGCTATTCGATAGGCCACGGATTCAATGGGATTTTGTTTCTGCTCGTTCATCCAGTTCCGCCCATCAAATCCAATCGCCAGGTCCCTATTGATGTTGGCTCGCGTTGGCGTTCACGAAACACGAGCTAACCGGACCGAAATATGCCATCTGAAACTTCCGACAACCTGCGCCGGTTTCGCACCGCACCTTCTGCACCTGCCTTAGCCTCGTTCGCGATGACGTAAATTCCCTCGTAAGCGCACGACAGAGCCACGCTCAACCGCGAGTTCCATCTGCTTGTGCTTGGAGCGGCCATCGCCAGGTGGATTTACATCAGAGCGCCGAACTTTTCGTTCCGCTACGAGCGAAGGCCGCGTAACTTTAATGCCAGTCCTGGCTTCAACCTCGACTGCCCGAATGGCATGCTCCAGCGCCTCACATTCACTGCTCATTTCGGCCATGGAAAGCGCAGGATCGGTGTTGTTAAGCCGTGCCGTCTGGGCGGTGCGTGCCCGGTCGTAGAGCCCCTGTCGGGTGTGGCGCGTATTATTGTTGAGGGCAGCAACGGCGCGGGTAATCAGTAAGTAATAATCGTGTGTGTTTGGTGTTTCCGGAGAGGGGCCCATGCCCAGAAGATAGGCCTCTCGATAGACCTGACGATCCGCCCACCACGGACAGCTAGCCTCACCCTTCTTCCCGTGTTCATAACCAAGCTGCCGGCTGAGACTTTGCTGCAGCCAGCCCATTTGTCGCAACCCGAGTGGCACGCCCCAAAACTCCCCTTAGGCCCGATCGAAAACGACCTCACTCATTTCAGGACTGAACGATGTCGAGATCATGGCACTTGAGTCGGGTGTCACAATATGTGCCCTTGATTTTGTTGATATTTCGAACTTACGCCACCCGTTGTTGCTAAGTGCAAGTGTTCTTTCAAGAAGCGGGCCTCCACAGCAATAAGCCGCTATTCCGGGCTTCCAACCGCGAGGCAAATTTCGCGTGCATAGCCGGCAGCCGAGCCAAGCCGCTCTTCGGTCGTGGCCACGCCAGCTAGCGGCGGCTGTCGCGATACCTTGGTGGGGACCACAATCTGGCGATGCGCCAAAGGCGAAAAAAAGGAAATTGAAGGCCTTCTTGCGCTATAGGCCGCTTTAACCACGGACACAATCTCCTGCACACCGACACCTGACTGAGGATATTGTTGCTAGTTGGTGCCACAAAGCGCCTGCTGCGGCCGCTCAAGAAAGCGTTTTTCTAAGCGGCCCTTCGCGCCCAGCCAGGTTGGCAGAACAAGGCCCTGCGGTGTGCGGCCCGGGACCGATCGTCCTGAGCGAGAAACCATGTGATCGCCGTCACAAAAGGTCGTTTTTGGACTAAAAGCCGATTGTTAGTGTTGTCTTACGAGTGTAACCATCGTTTGCGAGGGTTGTAGTATGCGCAAGCGTGTATTGCTCGTTGCGTCTGAAGTTGGTCTCCGTGCTCGGTTCGCATGCGCTCTTCAGTCAGCTGGCTATGCCGTTGAGCTGGCCAGCGATGAAAAACGTGCGCTGAAGCTCGCCGCAGACAGCAATTTTCAGGTGGCAATTGTGGCGCCGGGCCCGAGCCCTGCCGGCTTGGCGATGATGCAGCGGCTCTGCGACCGGGTACCCGGGATGATCGTACTCGCGGAGGGACCAGACGAAATTGCTGGTTTGCGTCGCTCCCTTTCTAGAACAGGAATAGATGCATTTTTCCTGAAAACTTCGAGCGAGGGCGCCGTCCTTGCGAGGGTTGGCGATATGACGGCGGCTATCGGTGGTGCGTCTGGTTCTATCCCGAGTATCGTTTACCTCGACGATTGCAAGCTGGACTTCGGAGGCCTCGTTTTCATCGATGCCTGCGGCCGCGAGGTGGCTCTAACCCGGTGCGAGTCCAACCTGTTGAAAGAATTGGCGGGCAGTCCCTGCCAGGTGTTATCCCGCGAAAAGTTACGCCGCGCTGTTGCCGGTCGCGGCGCGGATCCCTTCGATCGCAGCATCGACATGCTTGTTGCCCGACTTCGGCGCAAGATCGAACCGGATCCGAAGGCTACCCGATTCCTGGTAACCGTTCCGGGCATCGGATACAAACTCATGGTTCGGCAACGAAGTGCCGACGCACAGTCATCCGAAGGCGAACCCGAAAGGCGTCAGCTCACGGCGCTCGCTTGCAAACTCGACGGCGCGACAGGGTTCGCAGTCAACTTTGATCCCGAGGACCTGATTCGGGTGACGAGAGATTTCCAAGACTCGGCCATCGCTTCAATCACGCAAATGGGCGGAAAAATTGCTGCCGTGACGCCGGATGAAATCCTGGCGCATTTTGGTTATCCCGACGCGCAGGAGGACGCCGCTGAACGCGCGGTGAACGCAGGACTGAATTTGCTAGCAAAACTCGGCCAAGTCCGGTCACCACTCGGCCAGCCCCTGCAAGCACAGGTCGCCGTGGCGACAGGCTTGGCGATAGCCAGTCAAAAGCAAGCGGTCGGGGAACCCCTAGCCGTTGTCGCAGGATTGTGCGATCTGGCCGCTCCCAACTCGGTCCTCGTTGCTGCGAGTGCGCGCAGACTTCTTGGCGGCGCCTTCGTTTGCGGCGATCCCGAGCCATACGCACTTGCCGGCCTTTCCGAAACGGTCCGCGCATCCCGTGTTACGGGGAAGCGAACAGTCGAGAGCCGATTCAAGGCAAGATGCGGGAGGCTCACACCACTTATCGGCCGGGACCATGAGCTGCAGCGGTTGTCGGCACTCTGGGATCAAGCCAAACGCGGCAAAGGCCAAGTTGGCCTCGTCTGCGGCGAGGCGGGAATTGGTAAGTCGCACCTCTGCGAAACATTGCTGGGGCATATCGCGCAAGAGCCTCACGCAATCATCCGCTATCAATGTTCTCCGCAGCATCACAATAGTCCTTTTTACCCCGTGATCAGCCAGCTCGAACATGCGCTGGGTTTTGAGCCGATGGATGCGCCAGAAATCAAGCTCAAGAAGTTGGAAGCCACGCTGCCTCGGGTTGCCGGAGGGTCTCGAGACGATGTTTTATTGTACGCCGCCCTGCTATCGATTGCGGCACCAGCTGGCGAGCTATCCTCGAGCGCGTCGCCAAAAAGGAAAAAGGATCTTACGATCGAGGCATTGACCAGACATCTTTTAGGGCTTGCGGACAAACAACCGCTGGTTCTCGTGCTTGAGGACGCACACTGGATTGATTCCAGCACCCTTGAGCTAATCAAGAGATTCATTTCATTGATCAAAACAGCTCGAATTCTTGTACTCATAAAGTTCAGGCCTGAGTTTATCCCCCCGCGAGTAGGCGAATTGCAGGTGGTGACCGTACTACGGCTTGATCCGTTGGGACGCGAACATAGCCGATCCATCATATCCAACGTGGCCGGGGGCAAGAAATTGACCCAACAGATCGAGAAGCAGATTATTGACAAAACCGACGGCATTCCTTTGTTCATCGAGGAACTCACCAAGAACGTTATGGAATCTGAGCTGGCACAAGACGTCGACGACGAAGGCGCCGCTGCTGATTCCCTACCGACTCTGTCTGTTCCAACGACGCTGCTTGACTCCCTGACCGCCCGCCTTGACCGCCTCGGTTCGGCCAAGGAGGTCGCTCAGATCGGCGCAGTTATCGGTCGCGAATTTTCCTACCCCCTGCTGAAAGCGGTTCTCTCCTCACCGCCCAATTTGCTGAAAGCTGAACTCGCACAACTCGTCGAATCCGAATTGATTTTGGTGAGTGGCTGCGCTCCGAACGCAAGCTACATGTTCAAGCACGCGATTGTGCAGGATGCAGCTTATGGGATGCTGTCGCGGCGAAAGCGACAACAAATCCATGGCCGGATCGCCGAGATTCTTGAGAACAACCTCCCCCACACGACCAAAGCGCAACCCGAACTGCTCGCTCATCACCTTGCTCATGCGGGATATATCGAGCGAGCCGTCGATTATCTGGGAAAGGCCGGACGACGCGCGATCGAGCGGTCAGCCAATACCGAGGCCATTGGTCATCTGACCAGAGCGGTCCAACTCCTGCAATCTCTTCCTGACAGTCAGGCGCACAGACATACCTGTCTCGATTTTCAAGTGATGCTCGCGCAAGCAATGATCGCCAATGACGGATACGCCGCGTCAAGCACGCGGCGGGCCTTGCTACACGCCAAAGATTTCATCGACGAGACGACTCCTTCCTCACAGAAATTTTCCGTCATGTGGGCAATATGGGCCTCTCACTACGTCGCGGGCGAAGTTGCTAAGCAGCGGGATATCGCCGTGGAGTTTCTTGCTGAGGCGGAGCGTACCGACGACACAGCGGCCCGCTGCGTTGCGCATCGCGCACTCGGCAGCACTTACGTGATAATGGGGGAGTTTTCGCTTGGCTTGCTGCATCTAAGGCAAGCAAGAGCATTGTACAATCCACAGGTTCATGCCTCCTCCCGACACCAATACGGTCAGGATATCGGCGCCGCCGCATTGTGTTATCTGAGCTGGGCACTGTGGCACCTCGGACACGTTGACCAGGCGTTGGAAACTGCAACAGAGGCGGTGAAGCTGGCCGAGAAGTCGACTCATCCGCATACCCTCATCTACACAATCTGCCATGCCCGCGGATTCATGGACCTCTTTAGGCGCCGCTACGAAAATATTCCATCATATGCCGCCCTAGTGGCTTCAGTCAGCAACGAGAACGGATTTTCGCACTGGAGACATTTTGGCCGGATTCTCGACGGCTGGGGCGCTATATGCGACGGCCACATTGAGCCGGGTTTGGACGTGCTTCAGAAAGCTCTGGCCGGATGGCAGAAGGGCGGAGCCCACCTGTGGGTGCCCATGTTCCTGACGCTGGAAGCCGAGGGTCACGCCAAAGCCGGCCGCGCGGAAGCCGCGGTACGGGTCATCGAGCGCGCCATTGCTATTTGTGAAGACACCGGCGAGCGCTGGGCCATGGCTGAAGTGCTGCGAACTAAGGCCTCCATCTTGCTGTCCACAGGTCGAGCCAGTAACGACGAGGTTGAGGCTTTCCTCCTCGATAGCCTCGAGATTGCGCGGCGCCAACAAGCGCGTTCCTGGGAATTGCGAGCGTCCTGTGATCTCTCACGACTTTGGCGAGGCCAGGGTCGAAGCAGGGAAGCTCTAAGGTTGTTGCAGTCGGTTTGTGATCAATTCAAAGAAGGTTTTGATGCGGATGATCTGAGAAATGCGAGAGCGCTTGTGCGCCGCCTGAGGCGAGAAGTCAGTCAGGAATCGCAAGACGGCTCAACCGTGAGAATCATTAGATTGGGAAATCAGAAGCTCCGGCACGGCAATTCAATTACAGCTTAACTTGATTTCTGAGTTGAGGCAGATTTTCAAGGCAGTAATAGCCGGATAGGCGACTCACTACTTTGTGGCGCTGCCAGTCATTGAGGACCCTAGTCACGTTCTCGCGCGCAATACCGGCCATGGCGGCCAGATCGTTCTGCCCGATCTTCTGACGGATGACGATCCGGCCGGGCCCGACTTCTTGCCCGAAATGTTCTGCCAGCTCGAGCATCGTTCGGGCGACCCGACCTTTGAGCGAAAGGAAGCTACCGGCTGCCACGACGGTGTCTGTCTCGCGCAAGCGGTTAGCGAGAAGCACGACCAGCGATTTATAGATCGCGGGATGTTTGTCTGCAAAAGCCTCGAACTCAGCCCGGCTGAGGCAACTCATTGCCGAATTACGTACCGCCACGACCGTCGCCGAACGCGGCAGCCCATCGATGACAGAAAGCTCGCCGACGATGGCGCCCCGGCCGAGGAAGGCAAGAATCCGCTCGGCGCCGGAGCCCGAAACCATCGTCACCTTGAGGAGTCCGTCCTCGATGCGATAGCAGCCGTCATCGGAAGCACCCGCCCGGAACAAGGTTTCACCGGCGGCGAGCCGCACCGGTTTCGCCCTGGCAAAGAGCTCCATCGAAAGAGGTGCAGGCAGACCCGACAGTAATCGCGGATATTCTGGCCTCAGACCCATAGCGTCCCCCGGCACGACACAGGCCCACCGGTGGCCCCAGTTCCAAAATTCATCGCTCCAAGCCGAAATATGTATTAAAATTGCTCAAAACAAAATACCCCTGGTTTTTGCGTACCGTGGGTTGGCTTTTGCCATGAAGATTCCGTGACACTTGTGCGCCAGCAACTATGTGGTTTTAAGGGATGTCCCGATCATTGACCGGAACCACCAGATCATTTACGCCAGCCCGCACTGGCACATGCAAAACCTCAAAAACGGACTGTTACATGTATGATACAGCCTTAAAGAGTATCTTCGATACATTCACCTCGTCAGGGGAACGGTAACAAACGATCTGCCGAGGTAACGCGTATCCGCCACCTGATGAGCCAAGTCTCAACCTTGCAATCCGACGGCATCAAAAGATTAGCTGTCTCCGATACCGAGGGGTCGCACTCACGCGCCGCCCGCGGATCAAGGATCCGTTTGCCTTATCATCTGGTGGAGCCAATAGTATTCGCCGTTGACATAATTCTGGTGGTCGTTGTCAGCCTGCTGGCCGGAATTGGATACAATTGGTTTTTCTTGGGTCTCATACCCGCAAATTCAGTTCAAACCTACGGCGCAATTGGCGTGCTCACTTTAGCCAACGTGTCCGCGGTCCTGGCCGCGCGCGGTGACTATAGGGTGAGCACTCTCGCAAGTTTTTACCGGCAAGCACGCGACCTCGTGATAATCTGGGCCGGCGTGTTTCTTATTTTGGTCAGCGTCGCTTTTTCTCTGAAAGTATCATCACACTTCTCGCGCGGCGCCGCGATGACGTTTTTTGCCCTCGGCTTGGGAAGTATGATTGCGTGGCGCAGATTCCTCGCGCAGTTCCTGGGATATGCCTTGTCTGTAGGTGCCTTCGCACCGCGAAAGGTCATCTTGATAGGTGAGCGCCGCCGCCTCGCCGCCTCGCTGGCGATATCGGAGATGCAGCGCTGCGGTTACACTCCGATCCAGACGTTCGAAATTGAGCAGGATGAATGCGTGAAGGGCAAGACGTCACCGCGGCTGCGCGCAACGGTCGACAGGGCAATTGAAGCGGCGCGAGCTGAATCAGTCGTCGAGGTACTTTTGTTGATGGGATGGGAGCAAAGCTGGACCATTGAGCGCATCACTAAAATGCTAAGCGTACTCCCGCTGCCGATTTATCTGGTGCCGGACGAGAATGTCGTCCGTTATCTCGAGCGGCGACCCATTCACATAGGTACGACCTGGGCCGCCGAAATACAACGGGCCCCGCTCACTTGGACGGAGCGGTTCGTCAAGCGCTGTTTCGACGTCATCGGCGCGACCGCGGTCCTTTTGCTGCTGTCGCCGCTAATGCTGCTCACGGCCCTTTTAATTAAGCTGGACTCGCGAGGACCAGCTTTATTCTTTCAGACCCGCAATGGTTTTAATGGACGTGCGTTCCGGATTGTGAAATTCAGGACCATGCATGTGCTCGAGGATGGCAATGAAATCCGCCAGGCGACGCGCGCTGATCCCCGCGTAACCCGACTTGGACGCTGGTTGCGTCGCGCCAACATCGATGAGCTGCCGCAGCTTTTCAATGTCCTACACGGTGACATGGCGCTCGTGGGGCCGCGGCCGCATGCCGTTGCTCACAACAACGAATATGACAAGGTCATTGCCAATTATGCCCTTCGAAACCACGTCAAGCCGGGAATTACGGGATGGGCACAAGTGAATGGCTATCGGGGGGAAACGCCGACAGCTGATCTGATGAACCAGCGCGTGGAGCGTGATCTATGGTATATCAACAACTGGAGTATTTGGTTGGATATTAGAATCTTGTTTCGCACACTGATGCTGGGCCTTCAGCCAACGGCCTATTGATCTTGGCATCTCGGGCAAACCGCCGTCGCTCGTTACACCCAGTCGAGACATTTCATCGCGGAGCGATGGTAGCCCGCCCGTACGGAAGATGGGAACGCGCCACGAATCGAAGCATGCAGCCCGCAATGTAGCCGATCTGAAGTGACACCACGGTTCCAACCAGAATAAGTACAATCGCACTCAATTTTTGGCCGCTTCCAGCCAAGACAATGATCGCCGCTGCAAGCAAGATTGCCGGAATGAGAGCAAAAACCCTGAAGCGTAATCCCAGTATTATTCCAACAAAAACGCCCGTAACGAGAGAAACAACCATCTCCCCCTCCTTACGAAGCATGTCCCATACATTTTTATTTAAGACTCACAGATGTCGCGCGCCAAAAAAAGCATATTTATGGCATATGAGACATGCGCGAAAGGTGAATATGAAGGGCGACTTCCCTAAGGCTGGCGTTGAATAATTAGTTAAAAGCCATTGAAGCCTCGACGGGAACGCCGGTTATTTGTGCAGTGCGGAAACCGCGCGGTTCAAATGTCCCAGAATTAATCACAGAAAGAATCGCAGCGCGCAGATTGTGGCCGAAAACGCACAATGGCGGATAAGTCAAAGGAACATCGTCACAAAGTTACTCGACATTCCGGAAACCTCGCAGCCATTGCCTGCCCTGGTCCAGCCACGACCGCACAATGTCCGTCGGCTTAACCGGATGCGCTGCATCCAACGCCTCAATCTCCTGCGGTGAGAGTGTCAGCGAGAGTGCCACGGCGTTTTCCTTAACGTGCAAAGGTGAGCCGGACTCGGGAATTGCGATGACGTTGCCTCTGCGGATAGCCCAGGCCAACGCAACTGCGGCCGCCGAACAATCATGTGTTGCACCGACCCGTGCGAGCGCGGGGTCGTGCACCAGGCTGCCACTGTCGCCGCCGAGTGGAGAATAGGCCATCACTGGCATACCGCGCTGTTCGCACCATGGCAGCAGATCACGCTCCATGCCGCGGCTGTCTAGGCTGTAACGGACTTGATTGGTCGCGCAGCGGTGGCCATCCGGAACACGAAAGAGATCTTCCATGTCGCTGACCTTGAAGTTGGACACACCCCAAGCGCGAATTTTCTTCGCCGCCCGTAGACTTTCGAACGCTGCCACAACCCCAGAGAGGTCGGTGCCCGGGCTTCGCCAGTGCAGCAGATACAGATCGAGGTGATCAGTGCCAAGACGGCCGAGGCTCCCATCGCAAGCGCGCGTGATGCCCTCGGGAGTCATGTCATTAGATATTTTGGAAACCAGATACACGCGGTCGCGCTGACCAGCCATCACGCGGCCGATCAATTCCTCGGAACGGCCGTCGCCGTAGTTGTCTGACGTGTCGATCAGCGTCATGTCGAGCGAAAGGCCCGTGCGCAGCGCGTCTTCTTCAACAGCTTCCGGGTGTCTCCCCTGTGCGAGATGCCAAGAGCCTTGACCGATCGCCGGAACAATCGTGCCATCGCGGAACCTTACCATGCGGCGTCCTGCATCATTTGAAGGCTGGGTTGCAGCAAAGGTCGTCGCACTTGATAGTGTCGCAAGCATCGCGCTGACGGCGGCAAACGACACGCCGAGCCGCGCGCAGAGTCCATTAAATTCACGCCGACATAGCATGTCCTATTCCTAATCCCGTTATCAACGTGCGGACTTAGTTCTACGGCGATCCAAGGATGATTCGTAGTCAAATCTTCAAAACAGCAAACTTTCACTCGTGGGGGCCCCTCTCGTGGAAAGTCCCGCTTCGCCGACCTGCTCGGGAAAACGAATGTGCAAGGCACCAACCATTTCTGTTTCGCATCGGAAAGTTGATACGGATGCCGCGCGGCTTGGCTGAAATCCTTAGGTCGAGCTGGGGCGCCCGTCTTCCCGGACTATGCCGGCCAGCCTGGATCGGCTTCGATCAGCCCGAGACAAAGCGCCGGCACTGGCGCGGCAACTCAGATTTTGTGGCCTAGCGCCCCTTGCGGTGCCGATCGTGAAGGGGGTGATTGGACGACGAAGC
>Ga0187783_10002701_pt1 | contig 13160 bp, 13 predicted proteins | sample 1015_SJ02_MP02_2_FD_132471 | JGI IMG/M metagenome (GOLD analysis project Ga0187783, IMG submission 132471) | Tropical peat soil microbial communities from peatlands in Department of Meta, Colombia - 1015_SJ02_MP02_20_MG | ecosystem: Environmental > Terrestrial > Soil > Wetlands > Peat | place...
CTTTCGCATGGCCGCTCAATCGCTCGTCCGCAGTCAAAGCTATTTAGGAGCCCGCTACCGATACTTCCGAGCCAAGTTAGGAGGACTGAAAGCCGTCAAAGCGATGGCACGCTATTTAGCCTGTCTCTATTATCGACTCCTCACCCGAGGACAGGTCTGGATAGATCGCGGTAGCCAAGACTTTAATCGTCGGAGTCAGCAGCGCGAACTCGCCGCCCTGGAGCGCAAAGCACGGAAGCACGGACTGCAACTGGTCCCGGCTGTATAAGTTTCCGGAGAGCCACCGGAAGTTGGGCGGTTCGGTCAACGCAGGACCGGATTCAGTTGCTTGATTCGCACACGACGATATCGGTTTGATTAAAAAGCGTTCTGCCCCAGTTCTACGTCACCTTGTTTGTGTGAGCCCACCGGTTCGCCGAAGATTTTTGAGCTAACAGCCTGCGTTGCTGCTTCAACATCGCGCGGATCGCCCAGTTTTTCATCGAGACTCCGGCTTGGCGTTGCGAGTACAACCATGATGGTTAGCGTGCCGGTGATCTTGGGGCCTAAAATTCCCGTGAGTTGTGCTAAATTCGGGAGGAAGTGAGTCTGTGAAAGGATGCAGCCTTCAAACTACGGGCCCATGGCTTCGCTTGGCTGGCGCAGTAGTCGCGTTAGCGCTTGCTTTGGCCACGCCGCCCGCAGCCCAATCGCAAGCACAGACTACGCCTCCTTGCTCCGACGTTCCTCCCATTTTGAAACGAGGCACACAGCCGGCTCCGCCTCCCTGTTCTGACCCGCCGCCAGCCGCGTCGCGCCCTGCCGACTCCGCACCCATGCGTTCGCTGACTCCCGCCGAATCCTTGATCGAAAGGGCCAGAGAGGTGGCGTTCCAGTTTTCACAGAAGCTTCCCAACTTTGTTTGCCAGGAGTTCATGTCGCGGTTTACCCAGCGAGGCCGCGAGGAGAAAGTGCTCCTGGACCTGGTTTCGGCTGAAGTCATTTACGAGGACGGGCAGGAAAGTTATCGTAACGTAAAGATCGATAATCGCCCCACGGACAAGCCCTTGCAAGAGATTGATGGATCCTGGTCCACCGGAGAATTTGCGTCCATACTGCTGGAACTTTTTCACCCCGATACACGCGCGCAGTTCCGGTCCGGTGGTGCGTCTACTATTTCGGGTTTCAGTGCCCAGGTTTACGACTTTCAAGTGCAGAGTGAAAATTCACACTGGATGTTGCATGCCGGCTCCCAGAATCTGGCTGCGGCTTACGTAGGCTCCGTATGGGTGGATCCGAACACCGCGCGCGTCCTGCGAATCGAGATGCAGGCCCGCAACCTACCATCAGATTTCCCGATGGATACGGTCGAAACCGCGCTTGATTATTCGAACGTGCGGCTTGGCGAGACATCGTTTCTGCTTCCGGTCCATGCCGAGGCCTTGGGTTGTGAACGGGGTACCAGCTACTGCAGCCACAACATTATTGACTTCCGCAACTATCACGAATTCAAATCCGAGATCAAGATTCTTCCCCATTGATTTCGCTCGGACCCCTCATGAGTGCGCGACTCGCCCGTGCCGAAGACTCATCGGAGAGGGCGGCTGACTAGGAGCGCAGTTTTGAGCGTTCATGGCAAAGAATCCGTCAAATGGAAGCCAAATCATCACGGAAGGTGAGCAGTATGTTGTCGCATGGCCCGCTCCAAACCGTCGATGCCCATATTGGCGACAAGGTCGTCAGAAACCTCCCTTCGCAGATCTTCGGGGCGCCAGAGCACAGCTTCGGACAGGTTCCGCCGTTCGCTATTGCACGCTGTTGCCCGGAACCTTCAGCCGGTCACGCTCTTCGGCCAGCTTTCTCTGCAGCGCCGGATTGACTAGCGAGATGGGGATGCTCACATCGCCAACTTTGAACTCGCTGGGATCGAAGGTGGCGTATCCGTCTTTTTCACCCATGTGGCCGGAGATAGTCACCCACACGTCCTTGCCGCCAATTTCGGTGAGGAACTTGCCGTGAACGATATCGCCGTCCATAGTGACCTGCTGGTCTTTGATCACGGGCGTTCCACTGCCGACGTCGGAGTCGGGAGAGAGAGCCGCGGAGCCCGCAGCCCCGCCGAGCATCTGAGCGAGGGCGGAACTGATTGGATCAGAATTGCCCTGCGCGTTAAAACTAGAGTTGGAATTGGAGCTGGAACCGATGGCGGCCGGAGCTGTCGATCGAACCGGAGTTGCCACCGTGGGAGCGGCAGCGTCGGAAGCCCCGGAAGCGGGCGCGGATTGCTGTGTCTGTTGCGGATGTGCCGACGCGGGATCCGTAGCTGGCGGCTGCTGGACAACGACGGCCGGAGCCTGCGGCAATGCCACCGGTGCAGACTTCCTCAGAACCAGCACAATGGCCATAAGTGCCACTATTAACGTTGCAATGCTGATGATGCGGTCCAGATTGAGCTTCATGGATGAGTCAATGCTATCGAGCCTGCGAACGCGGCATCAGATGACCAAAGTCACGATCCGGTAATGTGCGGGATGGTCCTGTGGGGCCGGGGTCTTTTCCCGCCGTCGCTGCCAGTTTTCGTAACTCTCGCACCATCCCCATTGCGCTGATTGACAATGCGAGTGATTGTTCCTGGCACATTTCACGATCAGCACAAGAAAACCCGCATAAGCAAGCATCTTCCTATTCTCCTTCATTCTGAGGGAGCACACGAGTGCCTCCGTGCGGGCTGAAATGGAGGAAACTCGTGGAACTGTTTCGAAAGAAAGACTCTGGATTACGGCCGATCATTCCAACAGTCGGCCTCTTGGCTATCAAGGGAGTGTTTACGCTGTTGTCATTCCGAAATTCCAAGCGGACATCACCGCGAAGTCGCAAATGGGATGGCTTCCGAGACGCAAAGTTGACGCGGTTCGGTTCGAACGCCGGTTCTTTTGGAAAGTGGTCAAATAAGGAAGGAGAATCAATGACGCGCGAAGCCAGACTGATGTCCGGGATCATCCTCATCACCGTGGCGAGATCAACGTGGATTGGCCGGCTGCACGATTCTCCAACATTACGCGGCGGGAGCCCTCTGGATGGAAGGTGGCGCGCAGGACGTTTGGATTACTGGGCGGGACGCTCAGCGCTGGACTCCCGTCGGCCGTTGCTGCGCGTGCTCAACTTCCGGTGCTTCCATTGACGTCGTGGTTAGGTGTAGGTGCCGGGCATTCATGGACAAATTGTTGTCCGAATAGCCTGGGGCTCGATTAAGGTTGTCCAAGGTGCGGACGGCCTCGTCGACGACGTCGACCTCTGACGAATGTTCAATCACAGTCGCGTTTGGGAACAGACCTCCCAGAACGACGAACAACACAATGCCGGCCAGGATCCAACGCTCACGCGGCAACGCATCCGCCATAACGGTGAATCCCGTTCGACGCTTGCCCAGGAAAAGTCGCGAAAACAAGCGAAAGAAGCTCACCGCATTCATCGCAGTCGCAATGGGCAACAGCAATCCTGTGAGCGGGTGCGTGGTGAGCGTTCCTTGGATCAATAAATCTAGAGAGCAGAAACCGAGCGTGCCCGGTAGACCGACGAGTGCCAGTCCCAGAATGACGAACGATACGGCAAGACGTGGGGCGTGTTCCGCTAGGCCCAGATGCTTGCTCGCGCTCAGATTTTCCCCAAAACGAACCTCCAGCAATCGCAGAATTCCAAAAAGACCTACCGTGGACACCGCGACCACAACCCAGTGCACCAGAGCACCAGTAATTCCTTCCGCGGTTCGGCTCTCCAGGCCACTCAGGATGCAAGCCGACTGACTGAGCGCAAGAAAGGCGAGCAGTCGCCGTGGCGAATTCTCTGCTAAAGCTCGAATAGCAACAAGAACTGCCGTGGCTATCGCGAGATAGGAAAGAACCGGGAACAGACGGTCTGTCTCGGGAAACAGCGGGACAATCAACTTGACGACGAGTAGCGCCCCGAAATGGCCGTTCAGCAGAAGTGCAGCAGGAACTAACGGGCCACTCTCAGTTGCGTCTGCTACCCAAGCTTGGGCCGGAATAATTCCCTTGCGAAAGATCGCGGCCACGATCAGAAGAGTAAACGCAGCAACTCCGCCCGGGCTCTGTCCTTTCAGATGAGAGATTGAAGAGACCCCTGTTCTGGCTACCATGAATCCGACAGCGAGAGCGATGGCGAGGCTTGACGAGAGCAGGGCAACCAAAGGACGCCACTTGCGAGAGCGAAGCCAACTGGTCCACAAGAACGGGAGAATCGACAGAATCCACGCGCCGAGCAAAACGAACAAATTTCCGGTCGAGTACGCTAGGAGCGTCGAACCCAGAAGAACGAGAATTCCGGCCATGTTCCCCGCTTCCGCATCCCGGCGCGGGAGCAGCAGAATGGCAGCAAGAGTGAGACAGGAAAATAGCAACATCAATGTCTCGTACAAAGACTCACCTTGGGGAGCCCTCCAAACAAGCACTGTGCTTGCCGTGATGGAGAAAAACGCCCCAACGCAACCGACGAGGCGGACCTGCCGCCGAGAACTGGTTACGACAAGCGCCGCAAGCCAGGGAGCCGCAACCGAGGCGCCGGTCAGAACAGGGCTACGGAATACCCATCCCGGCACAGTCATCAATCACCCCCCTGGGCTGGCCCCGCGACCGAGACCGGCGCGGGACGGTCAGGACGGACGGTAGTAGTGGAGAGCGTACGGGCGCGATCACGCCGAGAAAGATACGCGGAGACCTGCAACAGCGGGCCAATCACCCAGCGCTCGAGAATGGTATCGAGATGGCCGCGGTCGAGCGCCCAACGATAGAGCCATAACTGAACTCTCTCCGGCAGTGTTTCCTCGATTTGTGTGCCAGTTGGCGAGAGTTCGCCTCCAACGGCAGACTGCATCTGGTGATAATCGTGAAGCATGGATGGCGCGCGTAGGTACTGCATGGTGCGAACTGTGGCATTTCCCAGGATGTGTGCGAGCGCGAGCCATCGCCATCCGAGCCCGATCTCGATAAAGATGATGCCCACTTGCGTTAACGTGGCATAGGCAAGCGAAGTCTTGGCGTCGGCGCTGGCACGGCCAACGATCGTTCCATGGATGGCCGTAATCGCACCGATCAGGATGACTAATGCAGAAGCGAGGCGGGATTGGGCCAGTAACGGTTGCGCGCGAAGCAAGAGGTAGGCTCCGGCGTGGATCGAGATCGCGCCATAAAAGATGGCGCTTGACGGAGTGGGTCCCTCCATCGCGCGTGGGAGCCACCCAGAAAAGGGCACCTGCGCGGCTTTTCCGGATGCTGCAAGAAGCAGGAGAAGACAGATGATGACCGCTCGTGCACCGGTGAGAGTTGGAAAGCCGCCTGTGAAGGATGCTGTACCCGCCCAATGGTGCATGCTGAAGATACCCAGAAGCAATCCAATGTCACACGCGCGATATATGCCGAACACGTAAAGTCCGTTTTGGACGGGAGCGGGCCTGCGCTCGAAGAATCCGATCAGCAAGACTGACGTGATGCCGACGATCTCCCATCCCGCGGCCAAGAGGTCGAAGGAACCCGCGGCGAAGGCGAGCAGGGATCCGAATGCGAACAGGTGCAACAAGAGGAAAAATCGCACGAACCCAGATTCGCGATGAAGGTAGGTCGCCGAGAACTGCGCGATCAGTCCTGACAACACCGCCGCTAACGCCAGGAAAGGTACCGAAAGCCGGTCCACCATTAAAACCAATGGAAAATGGTAACCGCCAACCGCGAACCAGTTGCCGAAGGCAACAGTAATGTTGGATGCAGATGCGATCTTCCAAACCAGTACCGCAACACCAGACGTACAAGTGGCAAAGGTCAGGCCGGTGATCCAGGACAGGAGACGTTCGGTTGGAACCCAGTCGAGCAACCACAAAAGCGCAAACACAGCGAAGACGAAGCCGGGGGCCACCACGACAAGAATCAAAATGTCTTGAAACGCATTCACCGCAGCCGGTCTCCTGTTACCGTTCGAGGCGTCTGAATCCAGGCCATGGGAAGATGCTGGAGCTTCCCGGCGTACCACTCGTGGGACGAGAGGGCCACCGGAAGGCGTTCCAGATCCTCGTGGAACAGTTCAAATCCGCTATCCCGGTGAACATGAACATGTGCGGAAACTGGGTCAATCGTTGCCAGTCGAATCCAGTGGTTCTCCGAGAGCCGCTTTAATGCGCGGTTCGTGTCGATCACTTCCTTCACTCTGTCCGGAGTTGTCTCGACCACGAAGAGAATCCGGACCGGCTCGTGAATTTCAACCATCTGCCAGGGCAAACCCGTCCGCAGGTCGCTGGCATGACCATCCATGACTCCCATCAAGCTGGTAACGTTGTGCGGCAGTTTGGTCCCGCATCCGTATTTGTCGTTATCGACGAACGAAAAGTAATATTCAAGACTGATCCCCGCACAGACGGGCACCGCGGCGGCCAGCAGTGCCGCGAGGGCATCATTTGTGGGATCTGCATTGGCGTCATAAGAGACCAGAAAGGCTCGCCGGTCGAGGAAGAGGCCGCGCGTCATGCTGCGGCGCCCGATGATGCAAACCGAATTTGTGCAGTGTCCATACTCCGGCCGTGGCTGCGCGAGATGTTCGCTGCGTTCTTCCACGTGACGAAGCGTGCGCTCCGCATCGGCATCTGCCGGCAATGATTCGAATCGCCGGGCGCGCTCGAGAGCGTTCGCGGCTCTCGCGCGATCCAGCGAACTACGAATGGACTCCAAATCCGCGAGATGGGTTGAAGGGACGGCATCGAGATCGAAGAGTTCTACGTCGTCGTTGCAGGTATCGTGATAGCCGCCGATGAACCAGGAATCAGGAGGAATATCAATCCCTTTTGCCCGCACTAAGTCGCGTACTTCCGGCCGATTGGCCATGGAAGCAAAAAGCCGTGCGTTCGGCCCGCCGCGGCGTCCGCCACAGGCTCCACAATCGTGAGCCGATTCATGTGGATTGTTGAGGCTCGTCGAGCCGTGCCCTAGAATTACAACCAGACGGGCGAAATCTCGCACCAGACCAGCCGGACCCAAGACGCTGGCCACTCTTTCTGCTTTTTCTTCCGCAGTGAATCCCATCAACAACCCGGAGACTGCACCTTGGGATTGCTTAGTGTTTCGCATCAGCGTGAGTTCGGTCCGCGGCTCGGGCAGAAACGCCTTGTTCAGCCAATCGCGCAGCTGCGCATAACGTCGCGGCGCCAGAAGATGACCGATCAGGGGCACGGCGGAGAGCAGGCCGAGGGCTGAGGTCGAAAGCCAGCCCCGGAGCAATGTCTTAGAGGAGACAAACGAATTACGCATCAGTAACCCAAGAATCCGACGCCGCCAGCGGCGGCTTTCCAGTAGCGAGCTGTCTCCGGGTCTTGGCTGCTCCACGATGGCGTGCTTGGGTTTGACCACCACCGGGCAAAACGCTGCCCCGTGGGGATCATCGATCCCTTTGTAATCTACGGCTATCCCGAAGTAGCCGGCGGCACCATAGGTCTCCACCAATGGTTTGACTTCCTCCAGAGATCGCCGCATGGACTCTTCGCGCTCGTCGAGGCAGAAAAATACCTGCGCGGGAGGTCTTTGCGATTGATCGAACAAGCCACGATATTTTCGGTGGCTGGCCAGTCCGCGGAGCATCTCGCGTTCGTGAGCTCGTTCATAGGCAAGATGCAGGACTCGCCGGCGCTCCAGCCCGTTGAAGGCTTTGACTTCGCCCGAGAACACTGCCCACTCGGACTCGGAGAGGCTGTCGGCTTCCTCCGCGGAAAGCCGCACGACGCGGGCCGCGTCATAGATGCGCGCCGCGCGGCTCAGACGTCTTCTTTCTTGCGTCTTTAGCGGGCTCTCCTCAGGAATCGTTTCCGCTGCTCCTCGGCGTGATGCCACCCGCGACATCGTGAGTCGTACGGCGAGAAAATCCGTGAGCGAGCAGGGGAGGGTCGTATGCGGCGCCAAAGTGGGTTCTTCCTCAAGCTTGCCCATCAACCCGGCCCAGCCGGGCAGCGCCAATAGTTCGGCTTGTAGAATGTCAGGCCATTGCTCTTCTTCGACGGTTATGCTGTCCAAGTAACCCAGGACCGCATCCGCGGCTGAAAATCCCAGACGCTCCTGCCTGCGAAACTCATCATCCAGCCCGACCAGATATTTGGGAAAGATTCCGCCGCGCCTGGACAGCAGCATCCGCACGCTTACATAAAATCCCTTCTCGCGGTTGGGCATCGGCCAGTAGGCGGTGCCTTGATCCAAAAAGACCGAGCAAAGCCGAATCAGCCAAGGATGGATCACCTCGTCCACGGGGCGAGGCGCGACAGGTTCTTCCTCGTGAGCTACGGCGCGTCGAAAACAAGCTTCGAACAGTACGCGTAGCGCAGGACGCCGAAAATCCTTGGCCAAATCACCCTGCTCGGTTCGCCAAACGATGGTCGCTCCGTCGAACTCGCGGACTCCGGGTGTAATCATCGCCCGGCGCAGCGAACTTCGGCTCAGTCCTGCAAAGATCTGGGAATCGGGTTCCCGGTCAAGCACCGCATCGACATCCACAAGTTGGATCCGTCCACGAGCCAACTCGGCCCGATAAGTCGCTTCGCTCATGTAGGGCTCGGCTCCAAATAGCTGCGCCGCCTGCTTTACCGCTTCCTCGAATGGGAGATGTTCGAAGGCATGGAGCGTGTTGTGGTGAATAAAGACTCCAATGGGACCCTGCTTGGGAAGCAGGTGTGAACCGTGTTCGACCGCGCAGCGCAACCGATCCAGACGGGAGGAGGTGTAAGAATTCGGGTTGGTCATCGACGAGCGACGAGGCGGGATTTCGGCGCCTCCCTCGCGACTTCCTTCATCATGTTCACGTTGATATTGAGCTGGGCGTAAAAATAGCGGCGCAGGATATCGAGGACCTCGACCAGCGCATGATCGCGGATGGAATAATAGACTTGATTCCCTACCTTCCGGCTCACCACGATTTGTTTGGCCCGGAGGACTGCCAGATGCTGCGAGGCGTTGGCCTGTTCGATCCCCAGCTTTTCAATCAGCTGTCCCGCCGAAAGTTCGCCGCCGCGCAAGAGCTCGACCATGGCGATCCGGGTGGGATTCGCGAGTCCCTGGAAGATCTCACTTTTAAACCGTCGTAAGGTGTTGCTCATACTAGCTTAGTATATTCGAAATTACGAATATAGCATTATAATTCTGCGACAGGGCACTAGCGATGGTTCGCATGATGTCCAATGATTGGCTGCAAAGAGTAAGAAGCAAGCGTCGGGGATCGGACACCACGGTACTCGACACTCTTTTCGATTTGCCTGCGCATGAAGCGAGGCACATCCTCGAAAATGTTCGGGATTATGACGGTACGAAGATCGTGGAGGATATGGACTTAGAAAAGCGTGTTAAAGCTCTCGCTGTGTCTTGCGAGCGTCACCATTGTCGTGCCGGCACCGCTCTGGGTTTCTTGCGGTGGGCAAACCCGATACTGCGAATTCAACTATGGGAGCGTTGTATTGTGCATGACGTTTCTGCTCATCCCTAACATCTGAGGCCTCAATTCGAGTTATTCTCTGAATCCGAGAGCGGATATTTGTTCGTCAGTTGGTTGGTAATGCCTGCGGGGAGCGATCGATGCTCCTTAGTCCTCGGCGCCTCGGATTGCTGCTGGGCGCAACTGGCAGAGGCGCCTTTTGGACTTAAGAGGTCATCAAAGCAAACCATAAGATGGTCAGGCATGATTTTCCGAGGCCGGCTTGTCGAAAATGGCCATCTTGGGCTCAAAGCTGGAAACCTTGTCACTGGCGTGTTTCCCCGGTTTTGGCCAAGCACTCAAGGTCGTTTCTCCCGCAATATAAGAAGGCGTCCACTTTTGCGAGCCGCACAACCGTAACTTGATTCCTGCGTCGATCCCTCATCCTGCATATGAGGTGATCACCGTGGCCAACCTGGCAATGGTCTCTCTTTTCTTGCGCCGCTTAATGTTGTCATTCCTACTGGCACTTGTGCTGTTATGCCTGATCGTCCCTTTCTATCCCGGGTCGCCTGGAGGCTGTTCCTGCCGTGCTGGATCGTACTGCTCATCGTGTCGCCCTACCTAGACCGGAAACCCACCCGGAAGCCGAGTCCCAACATTCCGAATGCGCTCTCTCCGCCGCGCCCCAAGCGCCCGACGGCGTGGGGGCGGGTCGTCGTCACAGGCTTGGTCGCATGTGGAGTCGCGTTTGGGATCGCGCTGCTTCCGATCGCAGATCTTTCTGCGGTTGCGGGACCGCTGATTTGGATTGCCCTCCATTACCGATGGCCTGCATTAAGCCGCCGCCTGCCGCTGCCAGAGTCGTGGAAGGCGAAGGCCCACTCGGACGCGGCTTTGTGTGCTCCGAAGCCCGGTTTCTGGCGTCTTTTCCGACGCGGGACACTGGCTATGCTCGGCATTGTCACAGTGATGATGCTGCTTCCGGCGATGATTATGGCGCCGGTCGCTCACAACTTCGTACGCGCCCGCAAGATTCATGACTCCATCCGCCGTCGGCATGACGGTGCCGGAGGTGCTTGATGCATCTCGGGATTGCGACCTTCTTGGTGGGGTCTCCGAATCATCTAACGACGACACTGCCTCCGGTGACGGCGTGCCCGCAATGAACCTCAGCCGGTTCCAGGATGGGACTTACCGGGTCGACGGTGTTGCTCTGACCGAAACGCAAGCCGAAGGGCGCCTGCAAGCGAAGCTGCACGATGGCTACCGCTGGCGCTCCAATTGCATATACGTCACCATGACTTCGATGCACGTTTCGTTCAGCGTGATCTTTGGACCGGACGGGCGCGCCTCAGAAGTCACGTCGGTTGACGGTTGGGATTAACGGAGGGCCCCATCGACTGGGTTCCCAGAAGCCGGTTTGTATGACTTTCTGTTGGCCGACAATCCACTCGCATCTAGGCCAGCTCTCTGCACAAAGCTAGACCCTCCCTGCAGAAATCTCAGAGTTATCGGATTTTCAGTGGCTTGAGCACCAGTTCATCGCCAGAGTATTTGCATGAGACATCTGGGTTGGACCCTGCTTACTCTATGGCTGCTGCGCATGCCGACCTTCGGACAGCTCAATTCACGTACCGTTCTTCACGATGCCTTGGTGCTAGAGAACCGCGGAAGTTTCGAGTCTGCGGCCAGAATTACGAAAGCCGCGATCGATTCTCGCCAGCTGAGTGGCAATGAGCTGGGCAGAGGGTACATCATTCTCGCAGTTGCCTGCCAAGGAGCGGGAGATTTGGCCAACGCGCAAATCGCTTTTGAGCATGCACTGCAGTTTCTCGAGCACGATCGCGAGCACCCTGAGGACTATGCGTCGGCCCTGGAAAACTACGCCGGATTCTATAGCGAGTTGGGACAACTTGACGTTGCTGTGCCGATGTGGCGAAAGGCTCTTCATCTCCGCCAAAGGATTGGGGACCATACGGGAACTGCGCTCTCCCTAACACGTTTGGCGGAAGTCGCCCTCGCTCGAAATCGAATCCGCGAGGCGCACCGGTACTTGCAGAAGGCAGCTGACGAGGCAAAACTGGCATCCGGCCATAGCGACGACGAGAAGGCTTTTTCCTTTGAAACCCAGGGAGGGCTAGCCATCGCTGAGCACCATGCTCCCGAAGCGGTAGCGGCCTATCAACGCGCGTTGGAACTTGTGGAGCGATCCCGCGGCGAGCAACATTGGCTCGCCGGTTGGGAACACATGTTGCTGGGTAAAGCGTATGCGGAGTCTGGGGATCTTCGGAGCGCGCTAGCAAATATGCAAATCGGGCTCACAATCCTGCATCATGCGCTCGGGCAGAACAATCCGAAGTGCTTCGCCGCCGAACTAGCCTATTCCCGGGTATTGGATCTTTTCGGGTTGCACGGCGAGGCCGGGCAAATGCGCGCAGCTGCCGAAAAAGCCAGTAAGGGTTATTATGGCAGGCAATGCGCTGGATGTACGATTAGCGTAGCTGCATTCCGGTAGGGGTGCGTGATTCCTGATTGCGACAATCTGTCCGGAGCCATGGTCCATGCCAAAGCGCGATGGGCTGAGCTCTTGCCTCGAGTAAGAATGATTCCCCTTACCGTGGCTGCAATCTTCGCTGTGGCGACGGCAATCGAATGCCATGCTCAAGCGAAAGGAATCCAGTCCTTTCTGTCATGGGGCTTCTCGCTCGCTTACGGCTGCGCTCTTTGGTTTTGGTGGGCCCTCGTCGTCTATCTGCTGTGGCGATCAACCAGTCGCTGGCCATCAGCTTTGAGAGTTTCGTTTCGTACTCTGGTTGTGCATCCACTGATTGCCGTGGGAGTTGTGACGCTTCATCTTGGCTTCCTGCAGGAGGCGACTCGGTTGATCGTCAGACTCGGCCCTGAGGCGGTGGGGGCTGAGTACCGTGGGTTGGATTTCTTCTGCTTTCCGCGCTTCGGCATGGAGCTTCTCATGTACGGTCTGTGCTGGTTCGCTTGTGCCGCGGTGAATACTCAATTGGCGGCGCAGCGCGATTCGATGCGCTCTTTGGAATTAGAGCGGCAGTTGTCGAGTGCTCACTTACGAGCTCTGCAGATGCAGCTCGAGCCGCACTTTATCTTCAACACTCTCAACGCAGTCACCACTTTGGTCGAACTTGGCCGCAGAGAACAAGCTCTCGAAACCCTGGAGCACCTGAATACAGTCCTAAAGCTGGTCCTGAAGAGGAACACTCCCAGCAAGATTCCGCTGGCCCAAGAATTGGAAGTGCTGGAGAGCTACTTGGCCATTGAGCAAGTACGCTTTGCCGATCGCCTCCGCGTGGACATCAACCTCGATCCCAACACGCTCGATGGCCTGGTACCCTGTTTTCTGTTGCAACCCATCGTCGAGAACGCGATTCGGCACGGAATTGCGCACTGCGCAGACAGTGGTTGGATCGAAACTTCTGCCCAGCGAGTCGGGACTCGCATGCGCTTGCAAGTGCGTGACAACGGTCCGGGAATGAATGGAAGGTCCGCGAGCGGCTTTGGGCTCGGCCTCAGCAACACGAAGGAACGGTTGGCTCACTTCTATCAGAATGATTACGAGTTCCGTGTGTTCCAGCCGGAGTCGGGCTGCGGGTTTCAGGTCTCGATTACGATCCCGTATGAGAAGGCGACTTCATGACCTTGAGAACGATGATCGCCGATGATGAACCACTGGCCCGCGAACGCCTCAAGATGCTCCTCGC
>Ga0187783_10002702_pt1 | contig 13159 bp, 9 predicted proteins | sample 1015_SJ02_MP02_2_FD_132471 | JGI IMG/M metagenome (GOLD analysis project Ga0187783, IMG submission 132471) | Tropical peat soil microbial communities from peatlands in Department of Meta, Colombia - 1015_SJ02_MP02_20_MG | ecosystem: Environmental > Terrestrial > Soil > Wetlands > Peat | place...
CAAATCAATGTCAACTACCGCCACATTAGGTTTCAATTCGACGCCCGCCTGCACCAACGCGCTCCCACTACCAACGATGCCTACGACTTCGTATTCCGCTGAGAGGAACTCGCGGAGGGCCTCAGCAAATATGGCATCGTCATCAGCGAGAACGACGCGAAGACATGAATCGTTTGCCGTTTGTCTCATAAATTACGGTACGCATCCGCGAATACCGCACTCGATCGAAAAGAGATCTTGTCGCCCACCTTATGACGGCCAGTGTTGAATCTTGGGGCGCAAAGCCATGATTTCGACAGACTCCATTCACTGGTCCAAACTAGGCCTTCGCACGGAAACTCATTTGTCCCCTCGATGGTTCTTCATGCAGAAGTTTGCCGCCCCCGACGGCAAGCTGCATGATCAGGTTTTCACCTTCCTGCGTCGCGGTGTCAAGCTAGGCTTTTTTTTGGTGGTTTGAAAACTGTCAAATTTTACAGTCATGAAATTCTGCGGCTAGGAAGCTGAGACAAGTGGATTGCTCGCGACGCCTTCCTTTCGGATTGTGATTTCCTCCTGAAAAGGAAGCAAATAACTTTCCCCAATGCGTTGAGCCACGCGAAGTCAGCGCGACGATTGTGTGTTCACGGAACGAATTGGACCGGGGAAGCACCTCTTGCGCCAGGGGCGCCGCAAGTGTACGGCCGCTCTTGAGCGACATCGGTGAGACCTAGCTACGGGCATCAAGCGCGAGAGGATCGTTCGGGGTTCAAGGGTGGGAGATGGCTTGCCATTCGAGGGATTGCGAAGGTGACGCGGCGGTGCTTGGCGATCGCGGCATAGAGCGGTTGTCCTTGCCAGTGCGCCTTTGTTGGACTTCGGAATTGCGTTTCCGAAAGATAGGCAATCTGTTTGTCGAGTTCTCGGTCGCCGATAAGACGCTGAAACGCGTCCAATGTCATTCCGGGATGTGCGCGGCGGAGCCAGGCGAGAAGAACCGTGTAGGATTGCCTCGCATCATTTCGGTTGCACGACTGCTTGAAGGAGCGCCAGTAATGCTCCTCGGAGTTTTGCCGCCTCTCTTTTAGCGCGCGATACGAAGATCCGACGTGTGGGCCCCACCGCCGCACGGCCCAGGCCAGCAAGGCCACAACCGCAAGGGCAATGCAACTCGCAATCAGAAACGGTAGATATTGCCGCCAGGTGTTTAGCGGTGCTTGCACCGGCGCCGTGTTTTCCGGTTGCGGCGGCAACTCGGAGACATATGCGCTGCTTTCGCTGACATGGATCGTCGTCGCGGGTATCTTGGAGCTTGTTAATTTCTGTGAGGAAAGGTCCCACCAGGTGACCTCGATTGCGGGGAGCGTGTAGTCGCCGGGCTTCGTAAAGAGATAAGACACCTTTTCGGTTCGAACACCTTGCAGAAACTCTCCGATCTCGCTTTTCTGATCGTCAACGTGCGGCTCCCGCGGATAGACCCGCACTCCCTCCGGAGCGTCAAGAGGGACTGGCGGTATCAACATCGCCTGCATTTTTTGCGCCGTAACCGTGACGGTGCGTGTCAGCGAGTCGCCGGCACGAATCTGATTCAACGGACCGCTCCAGGTTTGCCTGATTCTTAGCTGCGATGTGGGAAGAAAGTAGTCGAGGCCGCGAGCCTCGGGAGGAAGAACGGCCCGGAACCGCAGCGGCGGTAGTTGCAAAGTAGCGCGCGCGGTCTCTGGAGGATTGATGGCGTATGGCACCCCGAATTGCACGGAAGGCAAGTCGAACTCGGTCGGCTGCTCCGGATAAATCACGTAAAACCGTCCGATGCCCGCGTAGGCGGCGCCGTTGATTCGCTCATTCAGATGTGCCGGGCGGTCTTCCGACAAAGTAACGATGGCGCCGTCCAGTTCAAAGGAAGGGAAGTCCGGCGCGCCCGTAAAGTAATTCGGGACGAGTACTTCCACTTCGAGTCGAACCGGCTGACCTACGATGACATGATCTGAAGGAACAAGTCTCGCGCGGATCACCGGAGCGCCCTGGCCAAACACCAATCCTGGCGAAACAACCGCTAAGACTAGAGCCAGCTTCTTCACGGCGCTCTCTGCTCGCTTGCTTGAATCGCGAACCGCCGGCGAAGAAAATCCGCCGGACTCGTTTGAATATTGCGCATCCAAATGTCCGCCATTTTTTCGGAGTCCATTCGAAATTCTTGGACCCCCCTCTTGTCCTTTTGTCCTTTTTCTTCAACCTCGGTCTCGCCGGGCTCGACACTGGGAGCCACCTCCTGGTCTTCATCATCTTTCTTGGGAGGAGGTATGAAGGAGCGAACCAGGCTTAGATTGTCCTGCGCGTCGCTCCAATCCGGCCTCCGTTGCAACGCTTGCTCATACGCGTGAACGGCCTCCGGAAACTTATGCTGCTGCGCCAGTGCGTTGCCTTGGTTGTACCAGGCTTCGGCCGAATCTGAGACGGCAAATTGATCCACTGCCGAGGCGTAATCCGCCCCGCGCGCAAAGGCCAGGCCCTTCCACATCGAGTTTTCAAAGCGAGCCGCCGCCGTGGGATAGCATCCTTTCTGAAAGTAATAGCGTCCTTGCTGATCCGCAGTCATCCATAGATCCAGGAAGCGGCGGCTGATGCCCTCGGCTGTAGCGTGCGGAAACAAAAGAAACACGGCGAGCGCTCCGCTCCACTGCACGGTCCAGCCTTTGCGGAACCAAAGAGCCGCGAGTGCCGCGATCGGCAGAACCAGCCAGTATCCTTCGTCCATCCATCTCGTCTGCGCGTTCTTTTCCTGTGCCGTTCTCAAATGATTCTGCACGCGTCGCTGAATCCACTGCACGTCGGAGTCGTCCAGCGTCACGGTCGTCGCCGGGATTCCCATCGCGCTCAGCGATTTCAGCGCATCGACGTCCAGCTTCGAGAAAATCCGCTGGCCTGAGGAATCCTCAACGAACCGATTTCCGGCGGCGCGGATCGGCGCGCCTCGCGAGGTTCCAACGCCCAGAACGAGTATCGAATCCTTGCCATCCGCAAGGAAGCGCCGGAGCGCGGGCTGTGCCTTTGGCTCGATCCCGTCCGTGACTATGAGCAAGGTTCCAGGTGCATCCTCGTCGCTCAGAAAATCGTGGATCGTCGCAACCGCTTGCCCCGTATCTTTGCCAGCCTTTGGCATCAACGACGTGGACAGCGCGTCCAGGTACATCGAGAAGAGTTTGTCGTCCACGGTCAGAGGCACAACGATGTGCGCGGATCCGGCATAGACGAACAACGCGGTCCGCGCGCCGCTGCGAAGTCCCAGCAGGTCGCGAATCTTCAGCTTGGCTCGCTCAAGCCGAGTAGGATCGATGTCAATCGCGTCCATCGTCTGGGAAAGGTCCAGCGCAATCGCCAAGGGCGCTTTGTCCTCGGTGAACGGCGGCTTTTCTCTCCGCCAGGTCGGCCCGGCCAACGCAAGCGAACTCAGGACGAGTCCGAGCGAAATCATGTGGATCGGGCGAATGGTCCAACGCGACGTCCGCTTTACGATTAAGTGATCCAGAAGATCGGGCGCGATCACCTTTTTCCAACGCCCGCGGATATCCTCGCGGAAGCTGTGCGTGATGTACAGAATCACGGCGAACGGAAGGACCAGCAGCCACAACGGCCGGAGAAAATGAAAGGCGCTGAGCCAATCGCTCATAGGTGCACTCCGAAGACAGCATCCGCGTTCTCGGGAGTTTCGGAAGTCCGATGAAAAAGACGCCGGATCCAGCCGGCGACGAGCGTGAGCAGGTGGTAGCCAAGCAGAATCAGGGTCGCGGCGCCGAGCGGGTACATGAAAAGTGGGCGCTTTGGCCGGTACGTCAGAACTTTGTGGTTTTGCGGCGTGATCGAGTCCAGCGTGTCGTAGGCTTTTTGCAATTCCTGTTGATTTTCGCCGTGAAACAGCTGTCCCCCGGTAGCACCAGCGATTCGTTTCAGCGCGGCGTAGTCGACTTTGTCTTCGCCCGTGGCGTGAGGATCTCCGATCCCCACCACGTGAATCACGATTCCGCGCTGTTTGGCGATGTTGGCCGCTTTCTCGGGTGGCATCCGGCTTCCGGTGTCGTTTCCATCGGTCAACAGAATCAGGATGCGCAGTTTGGCATCGCTCGCCTCGAACTGCTTGATGGCCAGACCAATTGCGTCTCCAATGACCGTCTGCGGTCCCGCCATTCCCGATTCTGTCTGTCCCAGCATCTCGAGGCACGTCTGGTGGTCCAGCGTGAATGGCGTCACCGGGTAAGCCGCCGTGCCGAAGACGATCAGTCCAATTCGATCGCCGACGCGTTTCTGGATGAACGAGCTTACAACTTGCTTCACCGCGTCCACGCGCCGCACGCGCTTGCCGTCCGGAGTGCGAAAGTCGGGAGTTTCCATGGATTGCGAAATATCCAGCGCGAGCATCAGGTCGCGCGCCGGCTGAATCTTCTCGATCGGCGGTTCGACGAATTGAGGCCGCGCCAGCGCCACCACGATCAGGCACCAGCAAAGGGGCGCCAGGATTTTCTGCAGTAGATTCGAGCGTGGCACAACCGCGCCCGGCGAGGCCTTCAGTCCGGTCACACGAACCAGATAGGCGAAAAACGTCATCCTCACCGAGTCGCGTTCCTCTCGATACGTCGGCAAAATCCAGAAGATCAGCAGGGGAAGCGGCAGGAGACCCAGAACCCAGCGATAAGCTAGCTCATACATGGTGCGTCCTTACCCAGTCGCTGGCCAATTGACGCAGATGCCGTTCCTCTTCCGAAGTTACGCGGCAGTCCCCGAGAGCAATATCCTCGATTCGATTTCCAGGTGTCGAGTTGAACTCCTGCACTTTCGAGGACTCGGCGAGAAACTCGGTCCACCTTTGTCCTGTCAGCGAGGCGACGTGCGAGCGCGGCCACGTGACCATGGCGGTTCGCTTGAGCACCTCCGAGAGGAGATTCACCGGAGCGGACTGCAGTTCGCGCAGGGCGTCTCGGCGGTAGCGGTTCTGCGCCCAGCGCCGCGCCTCTCGGACCAGGAAATACAGCGCCAGCGCGCAGAACAGGCCGAAGAGCACATACCAGCCGATCGTCTGTGGCATCCACGAAGGCGGTGGTGGCTGATAAAAGTCGTGCAGCTTGCTGAGATCAGGCGCTGTCATCGCTTCGCTCTCAAACCCGCTACTTGACCGAGTAGATGACGGACCTGCGATGGAACGTCCTCCGCCGTGCTGATCGGCATAACCGGCACTCGAATCTCCCGTTGCCATGAAAGAATGTGGCGCATGCGTCGATCGGACGCGTCGAGAATGCTCTTGCGCATCTTTTCGTCGCCGAAGGGCATTTCGACCTGCAATTCGCCGTCGCTCACAACCAGTTGCCCAGCCGGCGGCAGGTGCACCGCCAGCGGATCGTAGGTAAGGACAGCAATTACGTCATTGCGTTGAGACAATCGCAGTAAGTATTCGCGCGTCGTATCGTCGGCGCCGTCAAAATCGCTGGCGATGATGATTAGGTGGTCTCGACGGCTCAGTTGCGACACCTTGTGAAGCGCCTCATTCAGCCGCGGCCCACCCGGTTGCGCCTCGTACGTCGCGTGCAGTTGCCGATTTTGCCGTACCAGAATTTCGAGAATTCGCAGCACGGTGCTGCGACTTCGCCTCGGTCGCACTTCTTCCGAAGCCTTATCGTTGAAAATGAACGCGCCGACCCGGTCGCCTTGCTGAAACACGCGCCAAGCTGCCAGCGCGGCAACCTCCGTCGCAACGACTGACTTCATGGAAACTCGGCTGCCAAAAAACATGTTCACCCGCTGATCCACCACCAAAAGCGTCGAGCGATCCCGCTCTTCGGTGTAGACGCGGACAAACGGCTTGCGCATTCGCGCGGTGACGTGCCAGTCGATGACGCGAATGTCGTCGCCAAGCACATAATTGCGAAGTTCTTCGAAATTCAGGCCGCGGCCGCGCATTCGAGAGCCACGCCGTCCGGCCAGCAAGCTGTGGACGGGTTGTGAGGGCAAGAGGGAAAAACCTCTCGCCTTGTATTCCATCGCGATCAGGGACTCGATATCGGTGTATGCGGCCACGGCTGCCCTCCGCCGGCGTCACGCTACAGCAACCAGTTCCAGAAGGCGATCGATAACCTTGTCCGGCTTGATGCCTTCCGCTTGCGCGTCATAGCTAAGTAGCAGCCTGTGGCGGAAAATGTCCGGAGCGACTGCTTGCACGTCGTCCGGGCGCACGAAATCGCGCCCACGGAGCCAGGCCAGCCCCCGCGCGCACTTGTCCAGTCCGATGGTCCCTCGTGGGCTTGCGCCGATTTGAATCCAGCCGCGCAACTCCTTGTCATATCGTTCTGGAAAACGCGTGGCTTCGATCAGCGAGACAATGTATTGCTCCACAGCGGGCGCCATTTGAATGGCATGGATCTCTTTGCGCGCGTCGAAAATCGCCCGTTGCGAAACCAGGTTCGTCGCCGTTTTTGGCCCATTCGCGCTGGGTTCCTCTTCGTCGCGCACGAGCAGCATAATTTCGCGCTCCGACTTTTCTCCCGGATAGGTCACGTTGACGTGCATCAGAAAACGGTCCAGCTGCGCCTCCGGTAGCGGATACGTTCCCTCTTGCTCAATAGGGTTCTGCGTCGCCATCACCAGAAACAGCTCCGGCAGCTTGTGAGTCTTGCCCGCCACGGTGACCTGTCGCTCTTCCATCGCTTCCAGCAACGCGGCCTGCACTTTCGCGGGCGCGCGATTAATTTCGTCCGCAAGCACAAGGTTGCTGAAGACCGGCCCGGGCTGAAAGCGAAATTCGCCCTTGCCTTCGGCCGTGTAATAGATTTCCGATCCGGTGATGTCGCTTGGCAGCAGGTCGGGCGTGAATTGAATGCGGCTCAGGCTGGCGTCCAGAAAAGTGCTCAGCTTCTTGATGGCGCGCGTTTTCGCCAAACCCGGAAGACCTTCGACCAATAAGTTTCCGTTCGCCAGCAACCCGAGCAGCAGCCGCTCGATCATGGCTTCCTGGCCGATGATCGTCTGGCCAATGCGATTCTGTAGTTTTAGGACTTCGTCTCGCGCGGACACGTGCGCTCCTAAGGTCCGTTTTCCACCGCGTCCTTGGCTTTCTTGCGTTCTTCTTCTCGCTCCGCAATCAATTTGTACGCCACGTAGTATTTATAGATGTTGGCCACATACGTCACCGTCTCCATGCCGATTCTTGCCGCGGCGACCAATTCCACGTTATTGATCCACACGTTCGGATTCAGGCCTTTCTTGGCAGCCTCTTGGCGCAACTCATGGATTCGGCCCGGCCCTGCGTTATATGCTGCAAACGCGAACAGCATCTTGTTGGTGTCGTCCATTGGCTCGTTCGCGAAATACTTGTCCACCATGAAGCGGATGTACTTCACGCCCGCATGGATATTGGCTTCTTCCTGGTGAATATCTCCGACTTTCATTTGCTCGCCGGTCGCGGGCATCAACTGCATCACTCCGACCGCCCCGACTTGGCTCTTCGCATCCTGGTCCAGGGTCGACTCCTGGTAGCCTTCGGCCATCATCAGAAGGTAATCGAGTTTGTATTCCGAACTGTATTTCTGAAAAAGAGAAACGGTCTCCTGAAACTTCTGTAGTTCGCCCGGCTCGATAGCATTTTGGAGCGTCTTCGTGTTCTTGGCGTAGCGCGCAATCAGCGTGTTCCCGAATTCCGTGCCTTGCTTGTGCGTCTTCACGAACTCATTCACGGCGCTCATCAATTTCGGGCTGTTCTTCCGCATCGCCCATGCGAATTGGCCGGAGTCGTCGAGAACGACATCGGGATGTGCCTGAATGTTTTTGTAAAACTGCGTCCAGATTTTAGGCAGGTAATCGTCCGTAACCACCACGGGAGCCAGCCCGGCGTTCAGCATCTCCAGCAGGTCTTCGTCTTCCAGGTCCTCCGGTGCCGCGCGGAGTTTAACGATCGCCTTTCCCTGGCTGCGGAATTTTGCGTTCAAAGCTTCCAGATGCTCCCAATAACTTGAGCTCTTCCGGACGAACACTTCCTGACCGGACAAATCTTCGAGCGAATGCAATTCCGGAGAACGCGGGCCGGTCACGGCAATTTCCTTCACGCCCGTCGCAAGAGGATCGGAAAAATCGACGATCTTCTGCCTATCCGGCGTGATGGTCAGCGTGCCTACCGCAAGGTCTCCACGCCCTATTGTGAGCCGGTGCAGCATCTCGTCCCGGGACACGGGTACGAACACCACATGGAATCGCACGTTTTTCTGCGTCGATGGATATTTGCGATTGACCCAGTCTTCAAACGCCTTCAGCAGTTCGTAGGAAGTTCCGTGTTCGGCCCCATTCACCACGTAATACTGCGTCTTCGAAGACGCCACCAGCGCCCTCAGATAATGGCGCTTCAACATGCCGTCGAGATCGCCGCTCCACGGTGCAACGTGCGTACTGAGCGTGCCGGTCGTTTGGCCCGTAGAAGTCTGCGCGGGCGTGGTTCGCGCCAGCATAGAAGTGGTCTCCACAAACGAGGAGAAAAGGACGATGGCTGCGCCCAGCAGAAAAGAGTTCAGATCCAATAGGCCTCTCGACGTTCGGATTTTCGTTTCCTTCACGGCAGGGTCAGCGCTGTCCACGGAGAGTCCACCTGTAATACGGATTGTCGCCATCTTCCGAGAGCAGGCGCTGAATCCGGCTTGCCCACAGCTCTCGTTCGCCTCGATACGCGGCGAGGCCCGCTTCGTAGAAATCGCCGAGATGTTGATCTTCCGTGCGCATCGCACCAAGGAACGCCGTGTCGGCGCCTCGCACCGGTGGCTCGGTCCGGAGTGCCAGGAGCTCCGGCAAAACGCGAGCGACTTCATTCGGACGAACCCAGGTGGTATATTCGATGCTGGGACGATCGTCCGTTACCGGCGCGCCGTTGCCGGCGTATCGCGCCAGTCCCGCTCGATCCGTAATCCACGTCGACAGCAGCGCTGCGGGCGATTGGATTCCAACTTCCTGTAGCGCCGCTGCGACTGCCGGTTGCTGAAAACGTCGTGAAATGCGATGGATGTCGAGCTCGATCGGTTGGAATGATCCGACGAACAGCATCTCGTGAAGCTCTGTCGTCCACAGGGTGGAGTATGGGAAGACGTCGATGAAGCTGCGCACTAGCGCGCGCGAGTCCTCGTCGTTCTGGGCGCCTAATGGGAGCCACTGCGCCAGCATTCCGCCGGGTTGCAGGCGTTTTGCGGCCAGTTCGTAGAAGTTGGCCGAATACAAATTGGCTACGCCGGCGGCCGATGGCGGCGGTGGCTCCAGTGTGATCAAGTCATACCGTTCCGTGCTGCGCAGCAATTCGCGCCGTCCGTCGCCCAACCGCATTTGCATCCGCGGATCCGTCGCCGCGGAATAATTGCCGCGAAACAGGGAGGAAGCCTGCACAACCCCCGGCAGCAGCTCAACGCAAACTCGTTTTTCGAGCCCGTCGTATGCCAGCAGCGCTCCTGCGGTGATGCCGGTTCCATAGCCGATCACCAGCGCAGACTTCGGATCGTTCTTCGCAATGATCAAGGGCAACAATGCTTGCAGACGCATGTAGCGTAGCGACGGCATCGCATCGCCCGAATTGGACACTCCTTGAATGTAAAGGCGGCGGAAGTCTCCCTTTTCTTTTGGTTCCTGCAGAACCGCCACCGTGCCTGCCGTGCTTTCTTGATAAAAGACAACCTCACCGCCGCCACGCGCTACCGCGAGTGCCTTCGCCAGGCTCTTTGGCGAAGTCCACAAAGCGCACACCACGGCAACCGCTCCGGTCGCAAGTACAATCCTGCGTGCAACGGGCCGCACTGCAGGTCCGCGAAACACGGCGAACGCTCCAATTCCCGTGGCCGCCACCGCCAGAAGACCCAACGTGCGGACAAGTCCAAGCATGGGTACCAAAATAAAGCCGGTCAGCACCGTTCCTGCGATTCCCCCGAGCGTGTTGAAGGCAAGAAGCTCGCCGATGTCGCGGCCGATCTGACGCGGACCGACTGCCAGCTTCACAACTACCGGAAATGCGGCACCCAGCAACAGCGTCGGCACGAAAACTACACTCAGCGCCGCTACGACAAAGCGCGCGCACATGCCCGCAAGGATGCTACTCGTCAGCGAAAGCACAAACGCTTCGGCCTGAGTTTGCAGGATCAGTAACCATCGCCCCAGCCCGATCAGCTCGAGAAGCGCGACGATGCCTGCAGCCGAGATCAGCAGCCCAAAGACCCCCCAAGGATCCTCCAAGCGATCTGCGAATCGCGCATACCCCGCGCTGCCGATGACGTGGCCTGCAAGATACGTACCGAGGACAACCGCAAAGGCAAAGCTCCGCGTGCTCATGAATGGCACAATAGCCTGCGACCAGATCACTTCGTATCCGAGCGCAACCCCTCCCGCGATGCCGTAGAGCGTCAGCGCGGTCCTTTGATACGTCCGAAGCCTCCAATCTTCTACCGGTACGGTTTCAGCGCCAGGAACGCTCCTGGTGGTCAATGCGAACGCACCTGCGGCGGCGCAGAAGTTCAGTAGTGCCGCAATCACTGCACTCTCGCGCACTCCAAACTGCCCAATCAGCACGAACGGCGTGATCAGCGCTCCCGCGATCCCACCGGCGGTATTAACCGCGTAGAGGATTCCGCCGCCCTCGGCAATGTGTGCCTGCGGCGACCACGCGCGAAACAGTAACGGAAGCGTGCCGCCAATGAGGAAGGCCGGTAGTCCTACAAGTACTAAAGGCAGACACCATGCAAACAGTCCGATACTTTGCTGCATTCCCACGAACAGCGCCGCGGCGTGCCCTAGCGCGACTGTCGCGACCACCCCCGTTAAGCCGATAGCCAATTCGAGCAAACCGTACGCCCAGAGGGGACGGGGGAGATGGTCCGACCAGCGGCCAAAGACCGCGTTGCCGACCCCCACGCCCCCCAAAAACGCGCTAACACAAGTGGCGACGGCGTACACGTCGACACCGACGACGGTGCCAAGCTGCCGCACCCATAACACCTGATAGGTAATCGCGGCGGCCCCGGAGAGGAAGGCCAGCAAGGAGAAGTAACGCAGAGGCTTGCGCGCCTGCACCGCGGCGAGCTGAACAAACTTGTCTCCCTTTCTGGCCTTCTTCCGTTTGCTCATTTGTTCGCTCTTATGGAGGCATCTTACTGTTGCGGTGCCCCCTTAGCGCGCATCTCCTCAACCCTCTTTTTCACCCCCTCCTCGATCTGGTCAATCGAGAAGCTGGCTGGAATCTGGCTAGGTGGGTACTCGATAAAGGTCTCGAGGAAGAGCGCGGCTCTTCGCGTGCCTTCAAACATCAAGTAGGCGTTGTCAACGCGCCAAGAATCGTAGCTGTCACCGGAGATCTGGGCGCGCTCGAACGGGTCCATGCGGAGGTTAAAAAGCCTGGGCAACCGGAGACAGGTAAAGGGGTTAGCCCAAATATCGAGCTGTCCGGGCTGGCGTTGCTCGCAGAAGACGACTTTCCAGGAGGTCTTAGATGTAGCTCCAGGCTGCAGAACGTCGAAACGCATGGCGACGAGTTGGCCATCGTCGTCGAAATAGTAGAACTCGTCACGAGCGCCGCGTTCCTGCTGCCCGGTGAGATAGCCTAACTGATTGAAGCCATCGAGGTGCACCTTGAACGTTTTGCCTCCAACGGACGCACCTTTCAAAAGGCGGTCCTTGATGGTGGTGTCGCCGGCGGCAGCGAGGAGAGTAGGGAACCAGTCGAGTCCGGAGAAAAGGTCGTTGGAAACCGTACCGGGTTTGATGTGGCCAGGCCACCGTATAACGGCTGGCACGCGAAACGCCCCTTCCCAGTTGGAATCTTTTTCGCTGCGGAAAGGTGAGACGGCCGCGTCGGGCCAGGTGAATGCGTTAGGCCCATTGTCCGTGGTGAAGATAACGATGGTGTTGTCCGCGATTTTCAGATCGTCGAGCATACCGAGGAGCTTTCCGACGTTCTGATCCATTTCCCACATGCCGTCGGCGTAGAAATAGCCTTTGCCAAGCCCGGCCTTGCCTTCGTAATCGGGCCGCACATGGGTGAAGATGTGCATGCGCGTGAAGTTCATCCAGGCAAAGAACGGCGCGCCCGCTTTGGCTTGTTTGGTGACGAAATCCATACAGGCTTTGGTGGTTTCGTCGTCGATCGTTTCCATTCGCTTCGTGGTGAGCGGCCCGGTGTCCTCGATCTTGCCGTCTGCGAAGGAATGAATCACACCGCGAGGGTTATACGCCTTTAGAAAATCGGGATTGTTACCTGGCCAATAAGGACGCTCAGGCTCTTCTTCGGCGTTGAGGTGATACAGGTTGCCGTAAAACTCGTCGAAGCCGTGATTAGTCGGAAGGTATTCGTCGCGGTCGCCCAGGTGATTCTTGCCGAATTGTCCTGTGTTGTAGCCAAGCGGCTTGAGGGCTTGCGCGATCGTGACGTCGCGTGCCTGCAACCCCACCGGAGCTCCTGGCACTCCGACCTTGGAAAGACCGGTGCGCCAGGCGGACTGTCCGGTAATAAACGTGGCGCGGCCCGCCGTGCAGCTGTTCTCCGCATAGTAATCGGTGAAGAGCAAGCCTTCCTTCGCGATGCGGTCGATATTCGGCGTGTGGAAACCCATCACGCCCATGCTATAGGCGCTGATGTCCGTCTGTCCGACATCGTCTCCAAAAATCACCAGAATGTTTGGTTTCTTCTGGGCGTGCACTCCCGCAGCCGCGGCCGTAAGCGCCATCACAACGACGCAAACAGCCCGACACCATCGTTGCTGACTACCCCTTCGTCTCATCTCCCCTCCTTTTCCTCTTTTTCGGGTCGGAACTAGTGCCAACGGCAAGAGCTTTGATAGCGCTGCAGGGCCACAGGAGTGAAACAGCGTGTCTCTGACTCCAAAAATTGTTTCCTGTTGGTCACTGTTACCGGATCAACCCATGCAGGCGGACTAGGGCGACTTGTTGGCGCTGTCGCCCCGGGCCAGATTGTCTGTGTTCAGGTCCCAGGGGAACAACTGGAAGATTTGACAGGTGAGGAACCTACACGGTGTATACTCCCGGTTGATCGACTCCGCCCGGAGATTCGAAGCGGCCCGCGATCGAACTCGCCGCTCCCCTTGCTCCATTCCAGCAGACGTCATGAGGCTAAGTACTTTGAGCCGCTTTTTAGCATTTTTCCTTCTGCTGTTGTTGTGTTCTG
>Ga0187783_10002703_pt1 | contig 13158 bp, 9 predicted proteins | sample 1015_SJ02_MP02_2_FD_132471 | JGI IMG/M metagenome (GOLD analysis project Ga0187783, IMG submission 132471) | Tropical peat soil microbial communities from peatlands in Department of Meta, Colombia - 1015_SJ02_MP02_20_MG | ecosystem: Environmental > Terrestrial > Soil > Wetlands > Peat | place...
GACGCGGCCCACGCCATGTCGCCGGTCGGCGGCGTCGGCGTCAATCTCGCTATCCAGGACGCTGTCGCCGCGGCCAACCGGCTCGCTGGCCCGCTTAACGCCGGCACGGTGAGCGACGATGACCTACGCGCCATCGAGGCACGGCGCACTTTTCCCGTCCGCTTTACCCAGCGGCTCCAGCTCATCATGCAGAACCGGATCATCAGCCGCGCACTCTCCGGCACGCAAAAACCCAAGCCGCCACTCTTGTTCCAGATAGTCGACGCTGTGCCGCTGCTGCAGCGCATACCCGGCCGTCTGCTCGCGGTCGGCATTCGCCCCGAGCACATTCACACCCCGGAAATTGCCGCGGCGTTGTAGCGAGCCCGATAGCGGTCTTGAATCGCGGGCGGTTCCTCGCCATTTCGGGGCCGTTGAATTTCTGCTGGGATCGCTGCCATGACCGCCGCCGACGAGAAAAAACCGGAGAGCCGCCCGTCCGAGGCGCAACCGTTTCAGGCCGACGTCGCCAAGCTTCTGCACTTGATGGTGCACTCGGTCTATTCCGACAGGTCGGTGTTTCTGCGCGAACTGATCGCCAACGCTGCCGACGCCTGCGAGCGGCTCCGCTACGAGTCGATCGCCGACCCGAAACTCCTCGGTGACGACGCCAAGCCGCGGATCGCACTTGCTGTTGACGCCGACAAGCGGCAGTTGACCGTCGAGGACAACGGGATCGGCATGAGCGGGGACGAGATGGCCGAAGCGCTCGGCACCATCGCCCGCTCTGGCACTAAGGCCTTCGTCGAACGTCTCGAAGCGGCCCAAGGCGGCGATGTGACAACGCTGATCGGCCAGTTCGGGATCGGCTTCTATTCGGCCTTCACCGTGGCCGATCGCGTGGATGTGATCTCTCGCCGTGCCGGCACCGACAATGCTTTTATCTGGTCCTCGGACGGCAAGGGCAGCTTTTCTATTGCTCCAGTCGATCCGACGGCGACCGAGGCACCGCCGCGCGGCACCCGCGTTGTGCTGCACCTGATGGAAAGCGCAAAGGAATACACCGAGCGCTTCTCGCTGGAGGGGCTAATCAAGGCGCAGTCCGGTCACGTACCGGTGCCGATCTCAATCGTCGAGAAGCCGGGCGCAGCGCCGGCGGAGATCACCGACGGCGCGGCATTGTGGGCCAAACCGAAATCCGAAATCAGCGCGGCGGACTACACCGACTTCTATCGCAGCATCGCCGGACAGTTCGACGAGCCGGCGCTCACCATCCATTTCCATGCCGAGGGCCGGCAGGATTACACGACGCTCCTTTTCGTTCCCGGCTCGCGGCCGTTCGACCTATTCGATCCGGACCGCAAGGGCCGCATCAAGCTCTACGTCAAGCGTATCTTCATCACCGACGACGCCGAGGTGCTGCCGCGCTATTTGCGCTTCGTGCGCGGTCTCGTCGACTCCGCCGACCTGCCGCTCAACGTTTCGCGCGAAAAAATTCAGGAAAGTCCGCTCCTTGCCGCCATCCGCAAAAGCGCCACCGGCCGCGTAATCGGCGAACTGGAGCGGTTTGCCGGCAAGGAGCCGCAGGCTTTTGCAAAAATCTGGGACACGTTCGGCGCCGTCCTCAAGGAGGGCATCTACGAGGATTTCGAACGCCGCGACGCGCTCCTTGCGCTGGCGCGCTTCAAGACAACGGCGTCGGGCGATGAATGGCGCAGCCTCAAGGACTATGTCGGCGTGCTGAAAACCAATCAGACGGCGATCTATTACCTCGCCGGCGACAATCTCGATCGCTTGAAATCGTCGCCGCATCTTGAGGGCTTCCGCGCCCGCGGCGTCGAGGTGTTGCTGCTGTCCGATCCAGTCGACAGTTTCTGGGTGATGTCCGGGTTGTCGTTCGACGGCAAGCCGTTCAAGTCGGTGACGCAGGGCGCGGCGGATCTTGCCGCCATTCCGCTGACCGATGCGCCGCCGACCGAGCCGGAGTTGAAAGAATCAGTAAAGACGTTCCTCGCCTTCCTCAAGAACACGCTCGGAGATGCGGTCGCGGAAGTGCGCGCCTCAGAGCGGCTCACCGACAGCGCCGTTTGCCTGGTGGCGCCGGACAAAGGTCTGGACCGGGGGCTCGAGAAATTGCTCGCCGGCGCCGGGCGGTTGACCGCCGCCTCGAAGCCGATCCTCGAAGTCAATCCGCGCCACGCGCTCATCGCGGCGCTGTCGGGCCTCGGCGATGACCAAGGCGCGTTTAAGGAGGATGCCGCGCATTTGTTATTCGACGAAGCGCGCGTGCTTGAAGGCGACCGCCCGGCGGACGCGAAGCTTTTTTCCGAGAGGCTCGCGCGCGTGCTGGAGAAGAGCGTGAAGGGCGGTTAGCCGTTATTGCGAACGAAGCGAAGCAAAGCAATCCAGTTCCGATTTGAATACTGAATTGCTTCGTCGCTTTGCTCCTCGCAATAACATCAATGAAAATCGCGGCTCCTGAGCGGTAGCGCGGCGGACACCGGGTGTGGGCCGCCGGAAGATTTTGGCGAAAACAAATCGCCGCCTTCGCGTAGCCACGGCAGTTCGGCGGAAAGATCAATGAAACTTTCGGCCACCACGTGCACGACGAGGCCGGCGCGCTGCAGCCGCCCGCGCACGGCCACAAAACGCGCGGTCATCACTAGGCGGCGGTTTTTGGCAAAAGCTTTCGGCCAGACGATGAGGTTGGCGATGTCGGTTTCGTCCTCGATCGTCATGAACACGACGCCTTTGGCGGTGCCCGGCCGCTGCCGGATCAGAACGAGACCGGCGACTGTAACGAGCGAATCCTGCGGCAGCTCTTCGCTGCGATGCTCGATATTGCGCATGGCGCCAAGCGCGACGAGCCGGTCGCGGAAGAAGCGCACCGGGTGTTCTTTCAGCGACAGGCCGGTCGCGATGTAGTCTTCGACGACGTGCTCGGAGAGAGCCATGGCCGGCAGCGTGACGGCGGGCTCGAGGAACATCTCGTCGCTCAAGTACGGCTTCAGCAGCGGCAGTGATTTATCTCTTCGAAGGGCGACTGTCACAGGCGCTTCGGCCGCATCCTTCGAGGCCTCCCCCGACCAGGTCGGGGGAGGCACTTCAGGATGACGGTTAAGTTTCAGCTTCACTGGCGTGGCGCCGATCACGTCGAGGCGCCGCGCCGCCCATAACGCGGCGCGGCGATCAAGTCCGAGCGAACGGAACGCATCCGCCTCGGCGAGCCGCTCGATGCTGAAGCGGGAAATGCCGGCCATTGCCGCGAGCCGCTCGATCGAGGAAAAACCGTTGCCGCGTGCGGCGATAAGCTTTTCCAGCTCGTCCTCGCTCAAGCCCTGCACGAGGCGGAAGCCAAGCCGCACGGCATGGCCTCCCTTTATCCCTCCCCCGCATGCGGGGGAGGGTAGAGTGGGGGCGGGCTCCAGCGTGCAGTCCCATTCGCTGTAATTGACATCGACCGCGCGGATTTCGACGCCGTGCTGGCGTGCGTCGCGCACGAGCTGCGCCGGCTGGTAAAAGCCCATCGGCTGGCTGTTGATAACGGCGGCGCAGAAAACTTCCGGGTAAAGGCACTTTATCCACGCCGAGGTATAGACGAGCAGCGCGAAGCTCGCCGCGTGGCTTTCCGGAAAACCGTATTCGCCGAAGCCTTCGATCTGGCCGAAACAGTGTTCAGCGAAATCGCGATCATAGCCGCGCGCGGTCATGCCGTCGATGAATTTGTCGCGGAACAGATAGACATTGCCGTTGTGGCGGAAGGTCGCCATGGCGCGTCGCAGCCCGTCGGCCTCATCGGGGGTGAATTTCGCCGCGGTGATGGCGATCTGCATCGCCTGTTCCTGGAACAGCGGCACGCCGAGCGTGCGTTTGAGCACATCCTCCAATTCGTCTGGCGGTCCGTGTGCTAAATCGGGGGAGGGGTAATGCTTTTTATCGATGCCGTTGCGCCGGCGCAGATAGGGATGCACCATGTCGCCCTGGATAGGCCCCGGCCGCACAATCGCGACTTCGATGACGAGGTCGTAGAAACATGCGGGTTTGAGCCGCGGCAGCATCGACATTTGCGCGCGGCTTTCGACCTGGAACACGCCGACCGAATCCGCGTGCGACAGCATGTCGTAGACTTTATCGGCATCATCCGTTCCGTCCTGCGGTATGGTCGCAAGCGACAGATCCCGCCCGTAATGGACTTTCAGCAGATCGAGCCCGCGGCGCAGGCAGCTCAGCATGCCGAGCGCCAGAACGTCGACCTTCATCAGGCTGAGCGTGTCGATGTCGTCCTTATCCCATTCGATGAAGGTGCGCTCCTCCATCGCGGCATTGCCGATCGGCACCGTCAGATCGAGTGACTCGCGCGTGAGCACGAAGCCGCCGACATGCTGAGAGAGATGGCGCGGGAAGCCGGTCAGCTCGTTGGCAAATGTGACCGCCTGGCTGATCGCCGGATTTAACGGGTCCAAGCCGGCCTGGCGGATGTGGTCTTCCGGCAATTCGTCGCCATAGCCCCACACCGTCTTGGCAAGCGCGGCGGTGATGTCCTCGGTCAATCCCAAAGCCTTGCCGACTTCGCGGATGGCGCGGCGCGAGCGGTAATGCACCACCGTGGCGCAGATCGCCGCGCGATCGCGTCCATAGCGCTGATAGATGTACTGGATCACTTCCTCGCGCCGCTCATGCTCGAAATCGACGTCGATGTCGGGCGGTTCGTTGCGGTTTTCCGAGATGAAGCGCGCGAACAGGAGCTTGGTAGCGTTAGGATTGACCTCGGTGATGCCGAGGCAATAGCAGACCGCGCTGTTGGCCGCGGAGCCGCGGCCCTGGCAAAGAATTTTCAGTTCGCGCGCATAGGCGACAACATCGTGCACGGTGAGGAAATAGCGGGCGTAATTAAGCCTGGCGATCAGCGCTAATTCCTCGCGCAGCCGCTTTTCGACTTCCTGCGGGACGCCGTTCGGAAAACGTTCCTTGGGATAACGCTTGGCGGCGCCGATCCAGGTCAGATCTTCAAGGTGCTGTTGTGCGGTTTTGCCCGGTGGCACCGGCTCGTCAGGATATTCGTTTTTGAGGTCTTCGAGCGAAAAGTGGCAGGCGTCGGCGATGACAATGGTGCGGGCGATGGCGTCGGGAAAATTTTTGAACAGCCGCGCCATCTCCGTCGGCGTCTTCAGATGGCGTTCGGCAGCGGCGGCAAGGCGCAGGCCGGCTTCGGCGATGGTGCACTTCTCGCGGATGCAAGTGACGACGTCGGCGAGCGGCCGGCGCTCAGGCGCGTGATAGACGACGTCGTTGACGGCGACGAACGGCGCGCCGACGCGCTCGCCAAGCTCGGCCAACAAGCCGAGACGGCGCGGCTCGTCGCCGCGATGATAATGGACGCCGGCAAGGAAGGTGTGGCCTGGCGCAGTGCGGGCGAGGGTGGCGAGACGGGAGACGAAATTTGATCCGTCACCCTGAGCCGCGACCACAGCGAGCCTCGAAGGGCGACGGCCCAGGCGCTGCGACCGGCATCCTTCGAGGCCTGCGCTACGTGCGGGTGCCTCAGGATGATGATCCATATTTAACGGTGGCAGCACGATGAATATCTGCCCGTCGCTGGCGCCGAGTATCTCCTCGAAGGTCAGATGGCATCCACCTTTCTTTGCTTTGCGATTGCTTTGCGTCAGCAGCCGGCAAAGCCGGCCGTAAGCTTGACGGTCGGTCGGATAGGCGAGCACCTCGAAACCGTCGACGGTGACGAGCCTCGTGCCAACGATGAGCTTGAGGCTTTTTCTTTTCCTCCATTCCCCGAAGGCGCGCACGACACCGGCAAAAGAGTTACGATCGGCAATGCCGATAGCGCTAAGGCCGAGTTCGGCTGCGGTCGCGACCATTTCTGCGGGATGCGAAGCCCCGCGCAGGAAGGAGAAATTGGTGGTCACCGCCAGTTCGGCATAGGCAGTCATTTTTGTTTTCCCTCGTTCGCTTTACGCGGCAATCCGGTATGACAGCTCACGCAAACAGCCCATGCACGAACCAGCGCGCCGCATTGGTCTCACGCCCGCAAAGTCCTTCGCAATAGAGCCAGAAGCGGCGGCCGTCGGCGTCCTCCAAAAGAAAGTAATCGCGCGTCGGCTCCGGTTTTTGCTCCTTCGCTCGCCACCATTCGGCACTGATGCGTTCCGGTCCCTGCGCGCGTTTGACGTCGTAGGTGATGCCGCGCCAGCAAAAACGCCGCGGCGGACCATCGGGCGCCAGCGCCATGACCTCTTCGGCCGGCTCGGCCTGCGGCAAAAGCAGCAGCGGACGGGTCTGTTCTTCTTCGGCAGCGAAGGAATCCTTCCTCCCCCGCGTAGCGGGAGAGGGGGACGATGCGTAGCATGGTGGAGGGGGCATGGTTTGTGCGACGTCCCGTCCACCGCGCTTCGCGCGGTTCCTCTCCCCCGTTTCGCTGCGCTCCACGGGGGAGGATGAATCGGTAACCGGCGCCAGCATCTCGGCGCGTTCGGGAATGTGACTTTCGACCGCCGCGAAGCGGCGCACGCTCTGCGGCCCGAGCCGCTGGCGCAACTTGTCGATAAGCGCGGCGCAATCCTCGGCCTGTCCGCCTTCCTCCATCGCGGACGTGAGTTCCGTTTGTCGCGCCGACATGGATTCGGCGTGGGTAATGGCAAGCCCGACCGCTTCGAAACCGAAGCCGGCATTTTCCGACGCGCCCAATGCTTCGAGTTTAAGTTCGATGAGACGGCTCACATGCGCGATGCTGCGCGTCGGCAGCGTCAGTCCGATGTCGATCGTTTCCACCGCGCCATCGACGCGATAGAGCGAAAGTTTTATGGCGCGCGCGCCCTTGTCGTCGCGCTCGAGCACATGCACGAGGGCCTGCATCAGCCGGCTGGCATAGGAAACGACGGCTTCCTGCGTGAAAATCGGTTCGAGCAAATAGCGCAACGAGTGATAGACGGGCGGCGCGACAATGGGGACGAGCGGTTCCTCGACGCGGCCGAGCGCCTGGTCGAGACGGCGCAGCAGCTCGGCGGAAAAACGCGCGGCAAACGGCGCGCGCGGCTTGTCGAGAAGCGAGCCTATGGTTTTGAAACCGAGTCGGTGCAGCATCGTGCTAGTTTCCGGTGAAAGCCGCAGAGCTTCGATCGGCAACGGTGCAAATGCTTCGGCTTCTTGACCGGAGGGCAGCGCGATAAGCGGCGTTTCGTGAAAGCGCGACAGCGCCCAGGCTGCGCCGGGCGTTGCCGCGATCGCAAGGCGTACCCGCAAGCCAAAACCTTCGAGCCTTTGCGCCAGATCAGCGATCAGCCGCTCCTCGCCGCCGAAAAGGTGCGCGGCGCCTTCGATGTCGAGGAAAAAACCGTCGGCGCCATTGTCTTCGCCCCACGGCGAAGCGGTCGGCGTGTAGCGCGTCGCCCACAACGTCAAGTGCCGCAGCGCGGCCGCATCGACGGCGGCATCGAGTGGGCGCACCTGCAAAAAACCGGTTTTTGCCCGCGCGTCGGACAGTGGCTCGCCAGATGTAAGTCCCGCCGCATCAGCGGCTTCGTTCAAGGCGGTAACGCGCGGCCCGCCGGCGGCGGCAGCGACGAGAACGAATGGCTGTTCTACATCAACAAGCCTGCCGGACGGGTTCGCTGCCTGCGCCACGAGAAAGCGCAGAATCGGCCAACGCGGCAACCAGACTGAAACGATGCGTGACATGATCGTACTCCACCACCCATTCGCCCGGCCGTCCGTTGCGACAGCGTTCAAGTTTGAGGTCCCATCGCGGGCGCGTGATCAGCCCGAAACGGTCGCGCGCGGCTTCCGCTGTGCCGACTCGCCAGCGCGTCGCCGCTGCACTCGATTCCAGATTTTGCGCCAGCCGCAGCAGCAACAGCGGCAGTCCCGCATCGATGGCGGCGAGCTGCAACCGTTGGCTCAATTTCAGATCCAGCTTGTCGATCAGGCCAGCGACCGCGGCAGGCACGCGCGAACGCAACGCTTCTTCCATCGCCCACAGCGCCTCTTTGCGGTGAGCGGTCTCGACCATGATCAAACGCGCGGGATCAAGGCCGAAAGCATTAAGGCCATGACCGTGGAGCCGGCCGTAGCGGCGCTGTCCGTAGACCGGCATGACAAAGATGAGCGGATGAAATCGTGGCAGGCGGGCCAAGAGCGCCATAATGAAGCCGAAGGCCGCTGCCGTCGCGTTCTCTGTGTCCGCTACGATTTCATGCGTGGCGCCGCAGGCGAGGCCGCCCTCCGGCAGACAGGAATCGATGGCAGCAAGGCCGAGGGGAAAAGCTGTGGATACCCTCGCCGAGCCGGGCAGAAGGCGACGCAGTTCTTCCATCACCGCAGCGCGATTTCGCGCGATGACGCGGGGAGGTGGGTGGCTCGGAGCGATGTTCATGTTATGTATCCAAGTCTAGAACAAAGTAAGAACATAACCAAGGGCTGCCCGTAGGGTCCGGTTTGTACCGGCCTACAAGGGCTGGGGAGAGTAGGGCACCCCTCGTCAAGCAGGCGCGCTGCCTTGCTGGCGTAAAGCGATGTCGCATACGTTCGCCAAGTCCCGCCAACACTTTGGAGTGCCCGATGCCGGAAGCCGACAAGGAAGGCGAACGCTACTCCGCCGATCAGCCGCAGCGCTCGCCAGGATTTTTCCTCAAGGGCTCGCACCAGCTCGATTGGGGCATGAAGAACCGCTTGGCGCGCGTGTTTGACCCTACATCGGGCCGAACCGTCATGCTCGCCATCGACCACGGCTATTTCCAAGGCCCGACCACCGGGCTTGAGCGCATCGACTTGTCGATCGTGCCGCTTCTTCCTTCATGCGATGCGCTGTTCTGTACGCGCGGCATTCTGCGTTCGCTCATTCCCGCGGAATGCGGTAAGCCAATGGTGCTGCGCGCGAGCGGCGGGCCCAGCATTTTGCGCGAAGAACTTTCCGACGAGCAGATCGCCATGGACATGGACGATGCGGTGCGGTTGAACGCCGCCGGCGTCGGCATCCAGGTGTTCATCGGTGGCGAGCACGAAACGCGCTCGGTGCACAACATGACCAGGCTCGTCGACGCCGGCTTGCGCACCGGCGTGCCGGTCATGGGCATCACCGCCGTCGGCAAAACCATGGTGCGCGATGCCAAATATTTCCGGCTCGCCTGCCGCATCGTCGCCGAACTCGGTGCGCAATATGTGAAGACTTATTACGTGGATGACGGCTTCGAGACTGTCACGGCGTCTTGTCCGGTGCCGATCGTAATGGCCGGCGGCAAGAAGCTGCCCGAACTCGACGCGTTGACCATGGCTTACAACGCCGTGCAGCAGGGCGCTGCGGGCGTCGACATGGGCCGAAACATTTTCCAGTCGGACGCATCCAACGCGATGATCACCGCCGTCGCCGCCGTCGTGCACAAAAATGTAAAGCCGAAAGAGGCGTTCGATCTGTTCAACACGCTCAAGCGGCGGGGGACGAGCGAAGTCGTGCGAATGGCCAGCGGCGATTAGGGATTAGCAAACACTTGACCGGTTTTCCCTACTCGCTACTCGCCATTCGCCCTTTTTCATTTGCTACTCGCTCCATGCCCCCGGCACCGGAGCGAGCAAAAACCACGCGACGAAGCCCGCGGCCACGGCGCCGCCGATCATCGCCGCCAGTTGCGCCATCCACGACAAATTCCGCGCCGAGCCTGTTAGCGGTTGCGCCTGCGCCGTGGCGACCTGTTGCGGTTCGTCCGGCGCGGCTTCCGCCGTGTCACTTTGCGTCGCCGCGAGGGTCTTTGTCCCGCCGGCGCCAAGGTCGATCTCGTTGATTTCGTCGGCAGGAACGATCGCGATCGTTCGCCCCTCGATCACGAGCTTAGTCGGCGCGATCCAGGCGGGCGCGCGTTGCGGCGGAGAATCGGGCACTGAAAAGCTGGCCGGTGCAGCCCGGGGATCGGGCCAGATGCCGGCGGCAGCGACTGGCGCGGCTTGCGGATCTCCTCGCGCACCGGCAAGCAGTGGCTTTGCTGCCGTCTTTGCGAATCGCTTGGCGTGCCACTTCGGCTTTGCCGGTTCCGCTTTATGCGCCGGCTGCGACAAGGAGAGTGGTTGCGCGGGTGCGAAGCTCATCGCGGTTTGCGCGGCCGCGCCACCGCCCACCAAGCTGAAAAGAACTGCACCGACTGCGACGGGTCGAATGCTCGGCATTGATTCCTCCGCTGCAGATTCGCATGCATCGGAAGCTGGCATGACTTCACGGTGACACAATTGCGGATTTTTTTGCACAAACCGCAGACGAAAAACTGTCCGCTTTAACGATTGTGCAGAACAGTTTCAGCCTAGTTCAGTGATGATTTCCGGGAAACGATGCAGCCGTTCGCCCGGCCCGTTCGCCTCGATCAGATAATTGTCGCAGACCCAGGACAGGACATGACCGCGGATGTAGGTCGGATGCACGACGATGTTCATGTCCTTTTCAATCGCCATCGGCTCGTCGTGGCGGATCAGCGGGCGCTCGACCAGGTCGTAGCCCTGGCCGTGGGCGTAAAGCCGCTGTTCCTCCGGCCGGCCGTTCCTGCGCATGAAGTCGTTGTAGGCGGCAAAGATATCTCTGCACGCCGTGCCGGGTTTGAGCAGCGACAGGGTGAATTTGCGAGCTTCGAGGGCAAAAGCGAACTCGTCCTTGAGCTCGGCCGACGCCTTGCCGACGACGCAAGTGCGGCCAAGCTCGGTGTACATGCCGCCGGGCCCGGAATCCTCAACGAGCAGCGCGATGACGTCGCCTTCCTGAATGACGCGGTTCTGATAATGGCGCTGCGCGATCGGGGCGGGTGTGCTTGCTGGCATCGAAGCGCACAGATAGATGCCGTTCTCGCTGCCGTGACGCTGGCTGTGGTACTGCGCGATGGCGGCGATATCACGGTCCCGCAAGCCGGGCTCGACGGCGGCGAAAGCGGCGCGCATGGCGCCGTCCTGCATGACGGCAGCGCGCCGGATGAGCTCGCGTTCCTCGGCGCTCTTGATCACCTTGATGCAGTCGACCATGTCGGATGCGTTGACGAAGCGGGTATTGGAGAAACGCCCGCTCTTCAAATAGTCGACGAGAGCAAATGACATCTGATAGGTGCCGAGAAGGCCGATCGTGCCGCCGGCAAAGGGGGCGAGCGCGTCCGCTGCCAGCTCCGGATCGTAGTCCGCGGTGTAGTGACACGAAGCGAAGCTCGGCGTGGTGAGCCATTGCTTGACGCCACGGGCGATGCCATCGCCGTGCGCCGCGGCCGTCGGGTTGTTGGCGCCCCCGAACGGCCCCTGACTCACCAGCGTCATCAGATCGTCGCGCGGGAATACGACGGTAAGCGGGTAACCGTTGGTAGCCGGCAGATCGGTGAAGTATTTGACGTAGCCGCCCATGTAGTCGTTGTTGTTCTGCATCAGCAGCACGTCGATCTTGTTGCGCTCCATGGCGGCGCGCACGGCGGCCCAGCGTCGTTCAAGCTCGACGGTCGAGATCGGCGTCTGCAGGCGCTCCGAAAGCTGCTCCATGGTCGTTTAATCTCCGTCCGCCGCCGCTGCGGCTCGCGGCTTGCATAGGACGGATTGTTCGGGCAGGAAAGGTCGCGCCGTCCGGGGCGCACTCATAGCTTGTGCGCGGCGATACCAACCCATCGCGCAAGGCCAACACCTCAGCTAAACTGGGACCTGACCGTCCGTGACGGGTGGCTTACGCAGGAGCAAACGATGCCTATCGACTTGTCGACAGTGAATTGGACCTTCGTTGGATTGATGGCGGTGCTGGCTTTCGTCGCCGCTTTGCTTGGCAGCCTGATTTCGTTTCGCAACCGCTTCTTCGGGGCGATCATCGCCGGCATTCTGTTCGCGGTTGGCTATGTCGCCTGGAATCACTATCCGCATCCGACAATCCAGCTTCCGATCGTGGCGACCTACACTACGCCGACCGGTTGACCTTGCCGGCATCGCCCGCATGCGTACGAAAAACCTGCCGGCAGGAATGGAGCGGTCATGAACAAGGTCTATGCGGACGCGCGCTCCGCGTTGGCCGGGTTGCTTAAGGACGGAATGACGATCATGGCCGGCGGTTTCGGCCTATGCGGCATTCCGGAGTCCCTGATCTTCGCGATCCGCGATTCCGGGGTGAAGAACCTGACCATCGTCTCCAATAATTGCGGAGTCGACGGCAAAGGCCTCGGCGTTCTGCTCGATACGCGCCAGATCAAGAAAATGATCGCGTCCTATGTCGGCGAGAACAAGACGTTCGCGCAGCAATATCTCGCAGGTGAACTCGAGATCGAGTTCAATCCGCAAGGCACGCTTGCCGAGCGCATCCGCGCCGGCGGCGCCGGCATTCCGGCTTTCTTTACCCGCACCGGCGTTGGTACGCAGATTGCCAAGGGCAAGGACGAGCGCGAATTCGATGGCCATCGCTACGTGATGGAGCGCGGCCTGGTCGCTGACCTCTCGATCGTCCACGCCTATATGGGCGACACCGAAGGCAACCTCGTTTACCGCAAGACTGCGCGCAACTTTAATCCGCCCATGGCCACCGCGGGCAAGGTCACCGTCGCCGAGGTCGAACATCTGGTGCGGCCCGGCGAAATCGATCCCGATCGCATCATCACGCCAGGGGTCTACGTGCAGCGCATCGTACATGTGCCGAATGCGGTGAAGCACATCGAGCAGCGTACGGTGCGCAAGCGCGAGAAATCGGCCGCACCGGCCGGAGCAGGAGACGAAGTCTGATGCCCTGGACACGCGAACAGATGGCGGCGCGCGCCGCCAAGGAGCTTAAGGACGGCTTCTACGTCAATCTCGGCATCGGCATTCCGACGCTGGTGTCGAACTACATTCCCGACGGCATGAGCGTGCAGTTGCAGTCGGAAAACGGCATGCTCGGCACCGGTCCGTTTCCCTACGAGGGCGAGGAAGACGCCGATCTCATCAATGCCGGCAAGCAGACCGTCACGGAGCTGCCGACCACTTGCTATTTCAACTCTGCGGATTCGTTCGCCATGATCCGCGGCGGACACATCGATATCGCGATCCTCGGCGCCATGGAGGTTGCCGAGAACGGCGATCTCGCCAACTGGATGATTCCGGGCAAGATGGTCAAAGGCATGGGTGGCGCCATGGACCTTGTCGGCGGCGTCAAGAAAGTCGTCGTGGTCATGGAGCATTCGGCCAAAGGCGATTCCAAGCTGAAGCACA
>Ga0187783_10002704_pt1 | contig 13157 bp, 13 predicted proteins | sample 1015_SJ02_MP02_2_FD_132471 | JGI IMG/M metagenome (GOLD analysis project Ga0187783, IMG submission 132471) | Tropical peat soil microbial communities from peatlands in Department of Meta, Colombia - 1015_SJ02_MP02_20_MG | ecosystem: Environmental > Terrestrial > Soil > Wetlands > Peat | place...
CAACTTCGTCCGCAGCAGTGGGCGGCGAAACGTCGGCTGCACCGGCTGCGGCGGCGGAAGCCAGTGTCGAGGCTTCGCCAGCAGCGCCGCAATCGGCAGAGGCTCCCGCACCGATGCCGTCATCGGCCGGCGCAGCAGCGGCGGCACCGGCAGAATCAGCGGTAGCGGCTGAGGAAACTCCTGCCGCGGCGGCATCGACAATTGCGCCCGTGTCGGCAGCCTCACTTTCCGCGGGCACTCCAGACGAGGGTTGGGCACCTCCGGGCGCGGCTGCATCAAGCTCGGCCTCCTACGCGAAGCCGCCGGCTTTGGCGCCATCCGCTGGTCCATCGCCAGCCTTGGCGGCTGCCACCCCGCCCGCTGCGGCTGCGCCTCCGCCGGTCGAGGCAGCGGCCACCGCCACCAAGCCGCCGCCGTCGTTAGTTCCGGTCACCGCCGAGGCGGCCACCGTTCCGGAACGTCCCGCAGACTCCGCCGTCGAGCACGCCGATTCGAAACCAACTCAACTCGCCTCGAAGGGGCCGACCGAGGGAGCTTTTGGCTTCTCCAGCAGCAACGGTCCGATCCACGTGAAGGGCGACACGATGGAGTTCGACGACAAGAACAAGTTCGCAGTGTTTTCCGGACATGTTCATGCAAACCAGGCGGGAGGCGAACTGACTAGCGACACACTACGCGTGATGTTTGGCGAGAACCTGCACGACGTGACCGAGCTGTTCGCCGATGGGAATGTCCGGATCAGTCAGGGCGAGAACTACGAGACCAGCGACCACGCCAGACTTAACCAAACCAAGCGCATCGTAGTGCTAACAGGCAGCCCGGTGGTGCATTCAGGCGAAGATCAAATAACCGGCAGCAAAATTACTGTCTACCTCGACACTGGTAAGAGCGTAGTTGAAAATGCCGTCGCCGTCGTCTTCCCTCACTCCTCGCAAACGCCAAATAATGGAGCGGTCGGTACTAGAAATCCCTGAAGACGGCGTAGTCGGTAATGGCCCTTGAGGTAAAACTCGGACAAGACCTTCGCCTCAAGCAGCAACTGGTGATGACTCCCCAGTTGCAGCAGGCGATCAAGATACTCCAACTTTCGCTTCCCGAGCTCGAAACCGTGGTTCAGACCGAGCTCGAGCAGAATCCAATGCTCGAGCCGCTGGACAAGAGTCCCGCCGAGGCGGCTCCCGACACCGAGATCCCGGACGGCGAGGTCCCGCCCAGCGACGGCGAGCCGCTGGCCGCCGAGACCGAACCCTCCCCAGCCGAGGTCGCGCCAGGTGACGAGTGGCGCGAGGCCACTGCCGAGCAGACCTTCGAGCAGCCCGCGGCCTCCGAAGCGCACGATGCCGCGGTCGAAATCCGCGAGCTTGATCGGCTCGAGAAGCTCGACTGGCGCGATTATTTGGAAACCTATTCGAACAACTGGCAGGAAGCCCAGGCGCCCGACAGCGATGACGACCATCGCAGTGCGCTTGAGAACACCTCGATCAAACGCTCCTCGCTCGACAACCATCTGATGTGGCAGCTGCGGTTGTCGAGTCTGAACGAGGCCGACCAGCGCATCGGCGCGACCATCATCTACAACCTCGACGACGACGGGTACCTGAAGACCCCGCTGGAGGAAGTAGCGGCGCAACTCGAGGTCGACGCCGAACAGGTGGAGCGGGTTCTTAAACGCGTGCAGCGGCTCGACCCTCCCGGAGTGGGCGCCCGCGATTTGCGCGAGTGTCTCCTGCTGCAGCTCGCCAACCTCGGCATGGAAGACTCGTTGGCGGCGCGCGTGGTTCGCGACCATATCGAACTGCTGGAGAAGCATCGCTATGGGGAAATCGCGAAGCAGTTGGGGGTCACGGTCGAAACCGTCGGCCAGGCAGCCAAGGTGATCTCGCTGCTGGAGCCGAAGCCCGGACGCGATTACGGCGGTGAGGAAGCGACCTACGTGGTGCCCGACGTCTACATCCACAAGGTCGGCGAAGAGTACGTGGTGACACTCAATCGCGAGGCGGTGCCGAGGCTGCGGCTGGCGGGCTACTATCAGCGAGTGCTCAACGACGCGAACGCGGCGCCCGAAACCCGTGAATACCTGGCCGAGCGCCTGCGCTCGGCGAAATGGCTGGTCAAGTCCATTTATCAGCGCCAGCAGACCATCTTCAAAGTCGCGACCTCGATCGTGAAGTTCCAGCGGGCGTTTTTCGACCACGGTATCAGCCAGCTCAAGCCGCTGGTGCTCAAAGACGTCGCCGAAGACATCGGAATGCACGAGAGCACCATCAGCCGGGCAACCGCGAACAAGTACGCGCATACGCCGCAGGGGCTGTACGAACTCAAGTTCTTCTTCACCTCCGGGGTGAAGGCCTCGACCGGCGAGGACGTCAGCGCGGAAACGGTCAAGGAAAAGATCCGCGCGATGGTCTCGGCGGAATCGCATCAGAATCCGCTGTCCGATCAGGCGATCGCGGAGATGCTGCGCGACAAGCAGATCAACATCGCGAGGCGCACGGTGGCCAAGTACCGGCAGGCGCTGGGGATTCTGCCGTCGTCCAATCGCAAGCAAGTTGGCTAACGGTTCAGGCGAGGCGCTCAATGAGCAACCATCGCAAACACAGCAAACGGACCCGCGGCGCGATACGAGCGGAACGTCGCAAGGCGCGCGGTACCTCAACCACGGTGACGGTTACGTTTCGGCACGTTGACCCGACCGACGCTATCCGCGACTACGCGCAACGCAAGCTCGCACCTCTGGGAAAGTTTCTGAAACGGCCCTGCGACGCGCACCTGATTCTGTCCGTTGACAAATACCGTCAGCACGGCGAAGTTACTGTCAAGTCCGGGCGGCTGTCCGTGACCGCCGAGGAAGAGACGAAAGATCTTTACTCGGTTATCGATCTGCTGGCGGACAAGGTGGGGAAGCAGTTGAAACGTCACATCGAGAAGATGAAGACAATCAAGACGCGCGTGCCGTCCGCGGGCGAAGTCCTGAGCGCCGAGGCGGAACCTGAGTCTGCCGGAACGTAAGACGGTTTAGGGACGATTAGGTCCCATGTTTGTCAGCAGCGCGCGCTGCCGCCGTTGCAGTTTCCTCTGGAGACGCGAAAGTACGAGACGCGATGAAGATTACAGACCTGCTCAGTCCCGACATGGTGCTGCCGGATCTCAACGGGACTACTAAACCTGAGGTTCTTAAAGAGCTTGCTGCGGGACTGGCCGCCAAACATCCCGAAATTCGACTCGCCGAGTTGACCTCGACCCTGGCGGAACGCGAGCGGTTGGGGTCGACCGCGATCGGCGACGGAATCGCGATTCCCCACGGTAAGCTACGCGGGGTCAGCCAGATCATCGGCGCCTTCGGCCGCCATCCGAAAGGCGTCGATTTTGAATCGCTCGACGGCAACCCGACCCATCTCTTCTTCGTGCTGGTCGCGCCCGAGGACTCGGCAAGCCTCCATCTAAAGGCGCTCGCGCGGGTGTCGCGGCTGCTCAAGGACGGTGCGTTTCGCGAGCATCTCATCGCCGCTCCTGGCGCCAGCGAGATCTTCAAGCTCATCAAAGAGGAAGACGGCCGGTATTGAGCCGCACTTCCCAGGGCGCTCCGGCGAAACGGTCACGTGCGATGCCGACCGGGTCACCGCGGCTTCCGCGCCTGGTGATCGTCAGCGGCGTCTCGGGTTCGGGACGCGCATCGGCGATGCGCGTGCTGGAGGATCTCGGATTTTACTGTGTCGACAACCTGCCGGTCGCGCTGGTGCGTGAGGTCGAACGGCTGGTGGCGGCGAGCGACTCGGCGCCGGCCGGGGTCGCGCTCGGCATCGACCCGCGCGAGCGCCTGTTCTTTCCGCAGTGGCCGCGGATCTTTGCCGAGCTGGAGCGAGCCGGCATTGCGCCTGAGATCCTGTACCTCGATGCTTCCGACGACGTGCTAACCCGCCGCTATTCGGAAACCCGGCGGCCGCATCCCATGGCCGAAGCTGGCGTGTCGGTCGCCGAGGCGATCCGGCGCGAACGGCTGGCGCTTGCCGAGATGCGCGAGCGCGCCAGCCGTGTGATCGATACCACCGCGCTCACCGTGCACGAGTTGCGCGAGATCGTGACCGCATGGATCCGCGGTGCAGCGAACGGATCGAAGATGAAGCTCGCGATCGAGTCGTTCGGCTACAAGTACGGTGTGCCGGTAGGAATGGATATTGTGCTCGATGCGCGGTTCCTCGCCAACCCGAACTTCGTGCCCGAACTGAAATCGCTCGCCGGCACCGATTCCCGGGTGCGCAACTACGTGATGTCGCAGCCCGAGGCGCAGGCGTTTGTCGAACGCATCACCGACGTGCTCGACTTTCTCATTCCGCTCTACCGGCGCGAGGGCAAGAGCTACCTGACGATCGGCGTGGGCTGCACCGGCGGACGTCACCGGTCGCCGGTCTTGGCGCGCGCGGTCGCGGAGCGGCTGCGAGGCGAGGGGCTGGAGGTGCAGGTCCGCGATCATCACATCGCGATGTGATCCCGCCGGCGCTCAGTTCATGATCGAGCCGCAGTCAACGTTGAGCGTCTGTCCGGTCATGCCCACCGACAGATCCGAAACCAGGAACAGCGCGACGCGCGCAACTTCTTCCTCGGTAGCCATGCGGCCGAGCGCGGAGTTGGCGAGCATTCCGGCGCGCACCCGTTCATATGGCACTCCAGTGGCCTCGGCACGCGCGCGCATCACGCGCTCGATGCGATCGCCGGCGATCGCGCCGGGACAGATGCAGTTGCAGCGGATTCCCCGCGCGCCCCACTCGCCGGCGATAGTCTGGGTTAGCCCAATCATCGCCCACTTGGACGCCGCGTAAGGCGAGCGCATCGGATATCCGCGCCGTCCGGCACCCGACGAGATATTGAGGATATTGCCGCTGCCTTGCCGGTCCATTGTCGGCAGCACCGCGCGCGACGCGAGCCAGGTTCCTGTGAGGTCGATGTCGAGAGTTTCCTGCCACTCGGCAAGGCTCATCTCGGTCATGCGCTTGGTCGGTCCGGCGATGCCAGCATTATTCACCAGGATGTCAATGCGGCCGAAGGCCTTCAGCGTCTCCTCGGCCATGCGTGCGCAGTCCGACTCTTTGGAGACGTCGGTGGTCACCTGGATTGCCTGCACGCCAAGCCGCTTGAGCTGGTCGCAGGTCTCGCGCATGGGGCCTTCGGAGCGGGCGGCGAGCACGATCTTCGCGCCGGCCGGGCCGTACGCAAATGCGATAAGCTTGCCGATTCCGTAGCCGCCGCCGGTGATGATTGCGACCTTGTCCTTGAGCTCGTTCATGACGCGAACCTTCCTGCGAAGTGGATTCAGGCGCGGGGCGAGCCGCGCGCCTCGGACTGTAGCCCCATCCGCCGCGGCTCTCAAACCGGTCGCCTTGTCTCGTCTGCGCGCCGCCCCGTATCATTAGTTCTCGGCATGGCGGCAGTTTCTCCAGTTGCTCGACCCGGGCCTATACCTGACAAGGAAGGGTCGTGGGTGCTGACCGCAATCAAGATCGCGATTATCGCGATCCTGATTGGTGGCTCATGCTGGCTGCTGTTCGAACATCGCGAGTGGTTCTCCAATCCGCAGCTCATCAAGCGCGAAGTGCTCGGGTGGGGCGTGTGGGGACCGATCGTCTACATCCTGCTCTACGCGGTCGGGCCGTCGTTCCTGGTCCCGGGAGCGGTAATGACGATCGCCGGTGGGCTCGCGTTCGGGACCTGGCGGGGGTCGATCTATTCGCTAATCGGCGCGGACGCGGGCGCGTTAGTCGCCTTTGGCGCCGGGCGCTTTCTCGGCAGGGCATTTGTCGAACGGGCGGTAGGGCACCGTTTTCACTCGACCCTCGACAAGATTGCGAAACACGGCTTCCAGATCATCTTCTACCTGCGCCTGGTTCCAATCATTCCCTACAACGCGCTGAACCTGCTCGCGGGAGCGTCGCGGATAACGTTCAAGGATTACTTCTGGGCGAGCATGATCGGGATGGTTCCCGGGACGATTCTGTTCGCGTTCCTGGGCGACGCGCTATGGCATCCGCTCTCTCCGCGATTCTTCCTCGCGCTGGGGCTGATAGCTCTGTCGCTGGCCGCCGGTGAGGGTTGGCGCCGCTGGTCCAACATGCGGGTCTAGTTCCGCCGCGCAGCAGCGCCCGTGCCGCGGCGCAGCTAGGTGCCGCTATCCCAGCTCTCCAGGTACTTCTTCTGCTCCGAGGTGAGCGAATCGATGCGAATGCCCATGGCGGCGAGCTTCACCGCGGCGACCTCTTCTTCGATCTCCTTGGGCACCGCATGAACCTTGACCGGTAGCTGTTCGTTGGTGGCAACCCACTCCGAGGCGAGCGCCTGGGTCCCGAAGCTCATGTCCATGACCTGCGCGGGGTGGCCCTCGGCGCAGGCGAGGTTGACCAAGCGGCCCTGGCCCAACAGATAAATCGTTCGGCCGTTCGCAAGGTGGTACGCGTCGACGTTCGCGGTCACGCCCTGCTCAACCTTGCGCGCCGTGTCGTTCAGATAGGCGACATCGATTTCGACATCGAAGTGCCCCGAGTTGCACAGAATCGCACCGTCCTTGAGCTGGTTGAAATGCTGCGCGGTCAGCACGTGCTTGTCGCCGGTCGCGGTGACGAAGATATCGCCGACTTTCGCCGCTTCCGACATTTTCATCACCCGAAATCCGTCCATGGCGGCCTCGAGTGCGCGAATCGGATCGACCTCGGTGACGACCACGTCTGCGCCGAGTCCGCGGGCTCGCGAGGCGATCCCCCGTCCGCAGTAGCCGTAGCCTCCCACCACTACGGTTGAGCCCGCGATGAGAACCCCGGTCGCCCGCACGATCCCCTCGATCGTCGATTGGCCGGTGCCGTAGCGGTTGTCGAACAGATGCTTGGTCTGCGCGTCGTTAACCGCCACCACCGGAATCCGGAGTGCCCGGTCTTTTTCCATCGCGCGCAAACGGATGACGCCGGTGGTGGTCTCTTCCATGCTGGCGCGGACTTGCTCGGCGTAGTCGCGATATTCGGTGTGCAGCAAGCTCACCAGGTCGGCGCCGTCGTCCATCGTGACAGTGGGATGGCTCTCGAGCACGGCGCGGAGGTGACTGTAGTAGGTGTCGCGGTCTTCATCGTGAATCGCGAAGGTCGGAATGTCGTACTCCTCGACCAGCGCCGCCGCCACATCGTCCTGCGTCGACAACGGATTCGACGCGCAGCAGAAGACCTCGGCGCCGCCTGCTTTCAGGACCCGCAGCAGGTTGGCGGTCTCGCAGGTGACGTGGAGGCACGCGCCGAGCCGCTGCCCCTTGAGCGGGAGTTCCTTTGAGAAGCGCTCGCCGATGCGGCGTAGGACCGGCATCTGGCGTTCTGCCCACTCGATGCGCTTCCTCCCATGGGCAGCGAGGGTCTTGTCGCGGATGTCGGAGTCGTGTCCTCGCGAGACCGCTCGCAGTTTGGGCAGGGGTTTCCTCTTGGCTTGGCTGTATGCCATCTCGATTACTCCAATCCGGGAGATGAACGACGATCAGCGATGACCGTTGAGACCGAACGCGCCGCGCAATCGATCAGTCATGTCGGTTCGTTCCCAGGGGAACAGGCCGTCATGCGGCTTGCGGCCGAAGTGTCCGTAGCTGGCGGTGGCCTGATAGATAGGCCGTTTCAGGTTGAGCGTGCGGATGATTCCCGCCGGACGGAAATCGAACAGCTCGCGCAAAGTGCTGGACAGCCTGGTGTCCGGCACTGCGCCGGTATCCATAGTGTCGACCAGCAATGAGACCGGCTCCGCGACACCGATTGCGTATGCGACTTGGATCTCACAGCGCTGCGCGAGGCCCGCGGCCACCACGTTCTTTGCGACGTAGCGGGCCATGTAGCAGGCGGAGCGATCGACCTTGCTCGGATCCTTGCCGGAAAACGCTCCTCCGCCGTGCCGTCCGTAGCCGCCGTAGGTATCGACAATAATTTTGCGCCCGGTCAATCCGCAGTCGCCGTGCGGTCCACCGATTACGAAGTTGCCGGTCGGATTGACGTGATAGACGGTCGACTTGGTCAGATACTGCGCCGGGATGGTCTGCTTTATGAGTTGCTCGATAATGGTTTCGCGAATGGTCGGGTAGTCAACGTCCGGCGCGTGCTGGGTTGAGACCACTACCGCCCCTACCTCGACCGGCCGTCCATCGACGTACCGGACGGTCACCTGGCTCTTGGCGTCGGGACGGAGCCAGGGGATGGTCTTGTCCTTGCGGAGTTTGGCGAGGTTCTCCATCAGTTGGTGCGCGAGCGCGATCGGGGTCGGCATCAGCTCGGGGGTCTCATCGCAGGCAAACCCGAACATCAAGCCCTGGTCGCCCGCGCCCTGCTCAGTATGGAGACCTTCGCCCTCGGTGACCCCCTGCGAGATATCGCTCGATTGTGGCTCGATGGCGGTGAGCACCGCGCAGGTGTGCGCATCGAAGCCTTTTTCGATGTTGTCGTAACCGATTTCCAGCCCGACGGTGCGCGCGATACTCACGAAATCGGGGCGGGCGCGGCTGGTTATCTCTCCGGCCAGAACGATCAAGCCGGTCTTGGCGAGTGACTCCAACGCCACCCGTGAGTTTGGATCCTCGGCCAACAGCGCATCGAGCACTGCGTCCGAGATCTGGTCGCACATCTTGTCGGGGTGACCCTCGGAGACCGACTCCGAAGTAAACAGGAAATCCTTAAGCGGCATGCGCGCGTAGCTCCTTGGCCTGCAATGCCCGAGAGCCCACGTCGCGAGACCCGCACAGATACCTGGGCTGTAGGGGCAGATTCAATCTACTGAAGAGTTATGGGCACCGGAAACGCCGTGCCGTTAGCTGGCGTTGATATAACCGAGGAATCCAGCAGAATCAAGGCAAATTTGACGCGCTAATCTTCGCCAAAACCGGCCGCGAAAAGCTCCTGAATTGCCTTCAGCGCCTCGCGCGCATCTTCGCCCTCCGCGCGCACCTTGAGCTTGGAGCCTTGACCCGCGCCGATCATCATCAGGCCCGTGACGCTGCGCGCCTTCACCTGATTTTTGCCTCGGACAATGACTATCTCCGACTTGAACTGGGCAGCCTCTTTGGCCAACACGGTCGCCGCGCGTAAATGTAGGCCGAGCCGGTTCTTTATCTCGACCGTGGCCTCCACCGCACTCATCTGTCTTTAGGATACGGCCAGGTGAAGGGCGCGTAAACGCTGGTGAACGGAGCCAACGAATCAGCCGCCATTGCGCGAGACGCTCGCGCGGGGCTCCGTCGAATCGCGCTCGCCAGCGATCTCGGAGGCGAAAAGCTCGCACAAGCGGGTTTCGATGGCGGCATCGCGGGTCGAGCCCTCGCGTTTGCGCCACGCGCGCAGCGGTATGACCGCCTTGGCCATGTTGCGATGTCCGCCGGCGCTGCCGATCTCGCCGAATAAACGTTTCACTATCTCGCCGGCGTTGTCGCGGCCCATGCCGTGATTGCGCACCGCGATCGCGAGGTTACTTTCCAGTTTACCTGCGACTGCGACCCACTCCACGGACTCGAACCCGAGGCAGAAGTCGGCCATCTGAACGATTAGATCGTCGCGTTCGACCGGACCGAGATTAAGCACGATCAAACCGTCGCGAACCTGCAGGCGGTTCATCGCCTTGGCGAGCATGCGCGCGAAGCTGAGCGGTAGTTCCGGCCGGTCGAACTGACGGAGCAAACTGTAATTGGCGAGCCCCGAGAGATGCGCGTAGGCGTGAGTGTCCTCTTCGGTGACGCGGCGCGACAGCGCGAGCGTGTCGCTGCGGATTCCGTAAATCAGGGCAGTCGCGAGCCGCTCGCTGATGTGTTCGTTAGCGCAGATCAGATACTCGGTCATAATCGAGGCGGTCGCGCCATACTTGGTGCGGACATCCTCGAACGGCGCGTGACCCGACGCGTAACCGGGGTGGTGGTCGATGACTATGTCAGCGCGCGGCAGCTTGCCGTTAAAGTACGGCGGCTGCACATCGACCAGCGCGATTTTGTCGAACTCGGCGAGTGCTTGGGTGCTGGCGGGCTGAATCTCCAGCTCGAGCAGGTGGACCATGGTCCGGTTTTCGGGGCGGGTAACCGGTTTAAAGGCGAACAGCGGCGTGGTCAGCTTGTTACGCCCGAGCAGAGTCCTGAGCGCCATCCCGCTCGACATCGCGTCGGGGTCGGGGTCGTCCTGAAGCAGGATCGCGACCCGGTCGCCCTCGCCGACCATCGACCGCAATTCTCGCAGTTTCTGTTTGGTGTGGGTTTCGTCCATTGGTTAGGCCGCCACCGCATGGCGCGGGCGCCGATCATGCCTGCAACTCTCTATTGTCTGGCGGTCGGGCAGGAACTCAGGCCCGTGAAGTCGTCCATCGAAGTCTTCCGATAGCAGGCGCACTAGGCTGACGCAATTGTATAATGAGCGGGTCCAATGGCGCATTCAGAAGATTCGCAAGATTCCCGCTGCGTGCTATGCCGCCGCCCCGCCTCCACTTGGTTCCTGAGGCTGTCCGTGGAGGACGCTGGCGGGTTCCGCGAGGAGGCGCTGGTATGCGCCAACTGTGCGGTCAAGTTGCGGCTCGCCTCGGAAAAGTCGCGCGATTTGCAGATCGACCCGTGGCTCCACGAGGCGGTCGCGAAGGTCTTGCGCGGCAAGGATCAACCTGAGGAATAATTGCCGATGGCCGCCGGCACCCAGGTCTCGACCAACCCGCAGAGCGCGGCGCTGTGGCCGCACGAAGAGGCGCTCAAGCTGCGCGAGCGCGTCCGCGACTACGATCCGGGCCGGCCGGTTATGTTCGAGAGCGGCTTCGGCCCGTCAGGATTGCCGCACCTCGGCACCATGTGTGAGGTGCTCCGCCCGAGCTACGTGCGGCGCGCCTTCCAGCAACTGGAGACGCAGCGAGCCACCCGCTTGATCGTATTCATCGATGACATGGACGGGCTCCGCAAGGTCCCGGAGAACATCCCGCGCCGCGAGGAGACCGCACGTCACTTGGGCGAGCCGGTCTCGCGAATTCCCGATCCGTTCGGCGAATGCCACCCAAGTTTCGCGGATCACATGATAAGCCTGCTCGGCGATTTCCTGGCGCCGGTCGAGGTCGACTATGAGCTGATGCGCTCGTCGGAGATGTATCAGACCGGCAAATTCGACCAGGGGCTACGGCTGATTCTCGAGAAGCACCAGGAGATCATCGCGATCGTCGCGCCGACGCTTCGCGAGGAGAACCGCGCGGGCTGGTCGCCGATCATGCCGCTCTGTCCCGAATGTGGGCAGATCGTCGAGCGCCAGGTGCTCGGCTACTACCCCGATCGGGCGACGGTCGAGGTCATCTGCCAGAAGAGCGCCGGCGGAGCGAACGGATGCGGCTGGCGCGGCGAACTGTCGATTCTCGGCGGCCAGGCGAAGGCGCAGTGGAAGGTGGATTGGGCGCTCCGCTGGTACGCGCTGGCGGTAGACTACGAACTCTACGGCAAGGACCTGATCGATTCGGCGCGGCTCTCGGGGCAGATTCTCAAAGTCATGGGCGGCAAGGCGCCGCTGGGATTTCCGTTCGAGATGTTTCTCGACGAGGAGGGCCACAAGGTTTCGAAGTCGGTTGGGCGCGGCGTGACGGTCGATCAGTGGCAACGCTACGCGCCGATCGAGGTGCTCAAGTATTTTCTGCTGCTGAATCCGCGCCGCGCGAAGAAGCTGTTCCTCGAAACTATTCCGCAGTATGTCGATGAGTATCTCGATGCGCTCCGTGAGTACGCTTCGGCGCCCAACGACGAGGCTCGGCAGAACCTGCCGCTCGACATGGTGCTGCAAAAGGAGAGCCCGCGTCGGTTCGACTCGCAGTTGAGCTTCGGGATGATGATGAACCTGGTGGGCGCGCTCGGCAGCTCGGATCGCGAGTTCATCTGGAACTACCTGCGCGGCTATGATTCCGCGATCGAGTCCAACCCGCCGACTGCCACAATTGGCCGCGCGCTGGTCGACTGCACGATCAACTACTATCGCGATTTCATCGAGCCGGCGAAGCAGCCATTCGCGCCCGATGATGCGCAGCGCGGCCAGCTACAGAAGCTGGTGTCGTGGCTGGATGAGCATCGGGAAGCGAGTGCGGAAGAGATTGAAAAGAAGCTCTACGATCTCGGGCGCGAGAATTACGATAAGCCGGGCAAAATTTTCCCAGTGGTATACCGTGCGCTGCTCGGACAGGAGCGCGGGCCGCGCCTGGGTGCGTTTATCCGCCTCGCCACACCTACCCGGGTAGTCGAACTCCTCAACGAAGCGATCGCTCGCTAGACGAACTCGGCGAACACGGAGTCCGCGAGTTCAAGACCGCGGTCTGTCAGCCGGACGCGGCCGCCGGACTGCTCCAGCAGACCGCCTTCGAACAGCCGAGCGGCGCGCGCACCGAACACCTCGTCAAAGTCGCGCCCGAAGCGTCCGCGGAAATCATCGCGCGCGAATCCTTCACGGAGCCGCAGGTTCAGGAACACGAACTCCGACTGGCCGACGCGCTCCTCGATCAATTCGTGCCCCGCTTCCGCGAGACCGTCTTTCAGTACGCGCTCGATGTAGCGCGCGGGATTGCGCTCATTCCACCAGCGCCGTCCGTACGCTTCCCCGCCGAGCGCGAAGCTGTGTGCTCCGGCGCCAAGCCCGAGATAAGTCTCGGCCCGCCAGTAAGTGAGATTGTGACGCGCTTCGTGGCCAGGCCGAGCGTAGTTCGAAATCTCGTACATCGCATAGCCGCGGCGCGGCAGCTCCTGGCGTACCGCCTCGTATTGCCTGGCCTGCTCGTCATTGGCGAGCGGTTTAATCCGCCCGCGCCTCATGTCGGTGAAAAACGCCGTGCCTTCCTCGAAAGTGAGGTTGTAGGCCGACACGTGATCAGGCTCGAGTGCGGCGGCCTCGGCAATGTCGCGCACGACTCCAGCGACTGACTGCCCAGGCACGGCGAAGATCAGGTCGAGGTTCAGCCGCTCGAACCCCGCCGCGTGAGCAAGCCGCGCCGCCTCGCGAGTCTGGTCGGCGTCGTGAATTCTCCCGAGGAGCTTGAGCGTCGCGTTGTCGAACGATTGTGCGCCGAAGCTGAGCCGGTTCACCCCTGCCGCGCGAAAGCCTGAGAGCTTCTCCGCCGTGACCGTTCCCGGGTTCGCTTCGAGCGTGATTTCTGCGTCGGATTCGATTCCG
>Ga0187783_10002705_pt1 | contig 13156 bp, 14 predicted proteins | sample 1015_SJ02_MP02_2_FD_132471 | JGI IMG/M metagenome (GOLD analysis project Ga0187783, IMG submission 132471) | Tropical peat soil microbial communities from peatlands in Department of Meta, Colombia - 1015_SJ02_MP02_20_MG | ecosystem: Environmental > Terrestrial > Soil > Wetlands > Peat | place...
GATCGCCCCGCCGGCCATCAAGATGATGCAGGCGATGACCGACAGCGGCAGCAGCAGCCGGATGATCCCGCGCGTCGCGTCACCCAGAAGTTGCCAAGCCGGTCGGTCCGGGACCGGGTGAAGCCGCGGATCATCGCGATCGCGACGGCCAGGCCGACCGCGGCGGACAGGAACTGCTGCACCATGAGGGCGGCCTGCTGGGTCAGGTAGCCCATGGTGGCCTCGCCGGCGTAGTTCTGCCAGTTGGTGTTCGTGACGAACGAGACCGCCGTGTTCCACGCCGTGTCAGGCGTGACGTTCGTCATCCCGACCGCCCAGAACAGCCACTGCTGCGTCCGCTCGATCAGGTACACGAACAGCACGGCGACCAGCGAGAACGCCAGGATGGAGCGCACGTAGACGCTCCACCTCATATCGGCCTCGGGGTCAACCCCGGTCAGCCGGTAGACGAGGCGCTCGACCCGCCAGTGGTTCTTGTCGGTGAAGATGCGCGCGATGTAGTTGCCGAGCGGCACGTAGCACGCCGCCAGGGCGGCGAACAGCAGCAGGAACTGCAGCCAGGCCGCGAGCGTGGAATTCATCAGAACCTCTCGGGGATCACGAGGGCCACGAACAGGTAGATCGTCAGGACGATGCCACCTATCAGCTCGATCCAGTTCTCAGCGCTCAAAGGTCTCGATCCCCTTCAAGATGAGGAGCAGGACGGCGAAGACGACGATGGTCAGGCCGACGTAGAACAGGTCCCACACGGTGACTCCTAGTGATGAGCCGCTAGTGCCGCTAGTCGCGGTGCGCCTGCGAGCATGCGCAGGCGAAAAGCACATCCCAAGTCAACGGTCGGGCAGCACCCCATTTGAACTGGCCTTGCAGGACCCATGCGCTCGCCTGCGGGTTCCTAACGGAACCCATGCGGGCGGCAAACCTCAGACCTTGCGGGCGTCCGGGGTGAGGGCGTGCCGGCGGATGTGCCAGGAATGCAGCGGGTGGCTCATCTCGTCCATGAGCGCGGACGGCGGGACGGCGAGCACGGGGCACTTGGCGTGCGCGACGCAGTACCTGGCCACCGAGCGGCGCAGCAGCCGGCCGGGCGTGCCGCGCCGGCCGGTCCCGACGATGAGCAGGTCATCGGCCTGGCTGGCGATATCGACCAGCACTACGCCGGTCTCCCCGCGCTCGACGTGCGGCTCGACCTCCAGGTCTTCGGGTATCCCGCCGAGCCCGTCGTCGAACGCGGTGGTCAGCCGCTCCCAGGCGGCGTCCCGCCAGATCTTGCGCAGGTAGGGCGAGGAATGGCGGCGTTCGGCCAGGTCCCCGCCCGGCGGGATCCACGCGATGACCGGCACCAGCGGGACCCCCCGCTGCCTGGCCTCGTCGGCCGCGTGGCGTAGCGCCTGCAGGCTTCCTAGCGACCCATGCACGCCAACAACGATCCGACGCACGGTGGGCACCGCAACTCGCCTCCCCAACGGACTTCCAGGGGCGCCACGTAACTGGGCGCCCCTGACCAGTTACCCATCCATTTAATCTCTACTCGGGCCGGATGGCGCCCGGTGCAAACAACCCCCTCACGGCGCGCTGGCACAATACGCGCCGGTGTGACCTACATCACCCCGCCTGCCCGGTTCGCACGCCGAGCTCGTCGATGCGGGCCAGCATCTCGGCCGGGTCGGCGTACACCCGGTATGCCCCGGCCGACTCGAGTTCCTCCCGCCCGTACCCGCCGGACAGCAGCCCGACGCCGAGCGCCCCGGCCCGCCGCGCCGCCAGCAGGTCCCAGACGCTGTCCCCCACGACCATCGCGTGCCTGGGCTCCACGCCGAGCATGGCCGCCGCGGCCAGGAACAGGTCGGGGTCGGGCTTGGCGTGCCGGACCAGGTCCCTGGTGACCATCGGGGCGTCGTCGGCCAGCCCGAGCAGGGCCAGCGCGGGCCGTGCGGTCGCCGCGTACCCGCTGGTCGCGATCGCCCACTGCACGTCCGCGTCGGTCAGGAAGCCGAGCAGTTCCCTGGCGCCCGGCAGCGCGGTGACCGAGTCCATCCTGGTCCGGAACTCCGCCGCGTGCGTCTCCTGGAGCCGGTCGATGTCGGCCTTGGACAGCGACCGCCCGGTCTCCCGCAGCAGCCCGGACACGAAGAGCCCGCCGCTCATCCCGATCCGCCGGTGGATCCGCCACACCGACAGGTCGATGCCGATGGCCTGCAGGGCCGCCCGCCACGCGATCACGTGCTGGTACACGCTGTCGATCAGCGTCCCGTCCAGGTCGAAAAGGAAGGCCGGCGTCGGTGACTCGACGTAGGCCAGCGCCGCCGCCGCACTCCGTTCCACCCTTTTATTGTGCCGAACGGTCCGTGGTTCCCGCGCCCCGGCTGCGCTCGGCCGCCCCCCGGGGTGGCACCTCACCCGGCCAGGCCGGTCAGCACCTCGCCCAGCCGGTCAAGGGAAGCGGCGATCCAGGGCAGCGCGCAGGGGTCCTCGGCCTCGAGCGCGGCCTCGCGCTGCTCGTCGGTCTCGCCGTAAAGCATCCCGGTCGCCACCCGCACGCGCAGCCGCCATCTGTCGTCGCCGAACGCGCCGCCGGGCAGCACGCCCATGCCGTACCGCCGCAGCAACAGCGCGGCCAGGCCCTCGTCGCTGGTGACGTCGTGGCGGCGCCGCAGCACGTCGGCCAGGGGGCTCAGGTCCGGGTAGACGTAGAACGCCGCCTGCGGCTCGGGCACGGACGCGCCGGCCTTGGCGAACCGCAGCGCCACCGCGTGGGCCACCTGGCCGTGCAGGCGGCGGCTGCGCGCGATCCGCTCCACCAGTTCCGGCGGCTCGCTGAACGCCAGCGCGGCGGCCTGCTGCACGGGTCCGGCCGGAGCGGACCAGATCTCGCTGCCGATGCCGAGCAGCCGGGCGCGCAGCTCGCGGCCGAGCCGGCTGTCGGGCAGCCTGGCCACGCCGAGGCGCCAGCCGCCGAGGGCAAGGTTCTTGCTGAGGCCGGTGGTTACCACGGTCCGTTCTGGATAAATGGCGGCCGGACTGGTCCGATCGGTCACGGTGTCATGGACAAGATCGGCGTAGATCTCGTCGGAGATGATGATCAGGCCGTGCCGTTCCGCGGCCGAGCACAGGGCGCGGACCGCGTCCGGCGGGGCCTGCGTGCCGGTGGGGTTGTCGGGCAGCGTGACGATGACCGAACGGATCTGGCGGCCGGCCGCCCGTGCCTCGGTCACCGCGCGGTCCAGCTTCGCTGCGTCCGGCACGCCGCTCCAGCCCGGCACGAAGTGCGCGGTCCGCCCGGCCAGGCTGGCCTGCGCGCCGTAGCTGACCCAGCTCGGCCGGGGCACCGCGACGTCGCCGCCTATGGCCGAGGTCAGGCCGAACAGCAGCGCCTTGCTGCCCGGCCCGGCCACCACCGCGTCGGCGTCGGTGGGCAGGCCGCGCCGGGCCCAGTACGAGGCGGCGGCCGCGCGGAGCCGGCCGTGGCCGGCCACCGGGCCGTAGGACGTCCAGCCCGCGGCCGCCGCCAGCGCCTGGCGCAGCAGCGGGTGGGCGGGCAGCCCGGCCTCGCCGAACGCCGTCGGCAGCACCGGCTCGCCGCGCCGGCGGCGCGCGTCCATGGTCTCGTTGGCGGCGAGGGTCGCGGACACGGGAACGGTGGCCGGGCCGAGCTCGAAGTCGTCAGGGCCGGGGTGGGCGGACTTCGGGTCGCGCGACGGCGCCATGGTGACAGCCACGGAAGCTGGCACTCCTTGCTGCGGGATCAGCGGTATTAACGGTCATCAACCCAAGAAGGGAACTCCGCGGCGAATCCCACTTCCCGTGCCGATATGGCACACTTGCTCAAGTTTCAGCCGCTCACACCATAAGAGCAAGCGCTGATCTCTTTCGCAGAGCATAAGATTCACTTATGCTCGACCTGCACAGGCTGCGTCTGCTCACCGAATTCGCTGCTCGCGGCAGCATCGCGAAGACCGCCGCGGTGCTCGGCTACACGCCATCAGCGGTCTCCCAGCAGCTGGCCGCGCTCGAGCGCGAGGCGGGCACCGCGCTGCTCGACCGGACCGCGCGCCGGGCCGAGCTGACCGACGCCGGGCGGCGCCTGGCCGGTCACGCCGAGCGCATCCTGGCCATGGTGGAGGAGGCGGAGACCGACCTGTCGGCCCGGGCCACCGAGCCGATCTGGCGGGTGGTGGCGACCGCGTTCCCTTCCGCGGCGGTCGCGTTCGCCCCCGCGCTGGCCCGCAGCCTGCGCACCCACCCGAGGCTGACGCTGGTGCTGCGGCAGACGGGGGCCCGCGAGGGACTGCGCCAGGTGCGTTCGGGCGAGGTGGACGTCGCGATCGTCGACGACTGGACCGGCCGGCTGGCCGACGACATCGAGATGGGCGGATCCATCCTGTCCTGCTACCACCTCATCCGCGACCAGCTCGTCCTCGTGGTGCCGCGCGCGCACCGGGCGGCCGACCCCCGTGAGGCGGTCGACCTGCGGGCGCTGCGGCACGAGCCGTGGCTGGCCGCGCCGGCCGGCGAGCCGTCCCGGCAGGCCGTCGACCGGCTGCTGGCCGCCGTCGGCGTGGCCCCTCCGACGCTGTCGGAGTTCGAGGGCGTGGCCACGATCGTCAGCCTGGTGGCGCGCGGCATCGGCATCGCCATCCTGCCCCGGCTGGCGGTGGCCGCGGGCGAGCGCCGGGTGGCGGTGCGGGACCTGCCGCACGGCCTTGACCTGGCCAGGGACGTGCACGCCGTGGCCAGGACGGCCAGCGTGCGCAGGCCCTCGGTGGCGGTGATCGTGACCGCGCTGCGCGCCGCGGCCCGGGCGTGGCCCGCTGCCGGGGCCTCCGGGCCCCAGCTGGCGCGGCCCCAGGTGCCCGCCTGAGCCGGGTCTGGGATGCTGGCCGGATGGACCTCGACCTCGACCTGGACCTCGGCCTCGACGGCGCCGCCTTGACCGCGCGGCTGGTGGACATCCCCTCGGTCAGCGGCGAGGAGGGACCGCTGGCGGACGCGATCGAGCGCGCGCTGCGGCCGCTGGCGCACCTGGCGGTCAGCCGGGACGGCCACGCCATCGTGGCGCGGACCGAGCTCGGCCGGGCGGAGCGAGTGATCCTGGCCGGGCACATCGACACGGTCCCGGTGGCGGGCAATCTTCCCTCCCGCACCGAGGGGTCCCGGCTGTTCGGCTGCGGTACGTCCGACATGAAATCCGGGGTCGCGGTGCAACTGCGGCTGGCCGCGCGGCTGGCCGCGCCCAGCCGAGACGTCACCTACGTGTTCTATGACTGCGAGGAGGTCGCGGCCGAGCGCAACGGGCTGCTGCGGCTCAGCCGCACCCGCCCCGACCTGCTGGCCGGCGACTTCGCCGTGCTGATGGAGCCGACCGAGGGCCAGATCGAGGGCGGGTGCCAGGGCACGCTGCGGGCCGAGGTGACCGCGGCGGGGAAGCGGGCGCACACCGCGCGGGCGTGGATGGGGCGCAACGCCATCCACGAGGCCGGCGACATCCTCGGCGTGCTGCGCGGCTACACGCCCCGCGAGCCCCTGGTCGACGGGCTGCGTTACCGCGAGGGCCTGAACGCCGTCGCCATCCGCGGCGGGGTGGCCGGCAACGTCGTCCCTGACGAGTGCGTCGTGACGGTCAACTACCGGTTCGCGCCGGACCGGGACGGCGGGCAGGCGGAGGAGTTCGTCCGGTCGACGTTCGCGGCCTGGCCGGTGACGGTGATCGACGTGGCCGAGGGCGCGCGGCCAGGCCTGGACCAGCGGGCCGCGGCCGCGTTCGTGGCCACCGTCGGCGCCGGCCTCGGGGCCCCGCGGGCCAAGCTGGGCTGGACCGACGTGGCCAGGTTCGCCGCGCTCGGCATCCCCGCCGTGAATTACGGGCCTGGCCTGCCGGAACTGGCGCACAGCGCGGGGGAGTACGTCGAGACCGGCGCGATCGCGGCGTGCGAATCGCGGCTGCTCTCCTGGCTGTGCACCTGAAATCGGCTCATGAAATGGGCGCCCGTGAGTACGGTTCCCGCGCTAGCGGGCCGGGCCGTCGCCGAGCCTGATCAGCGTGGTGTACCGGGCGCCGTCGGGCGCCTCCCAGCCGACGTGCACGACGGCGCCGGGGTGGTACCTGGCCGTGATGGCGGTCAGCGAGCCTGGCGTGGTGACGGCCAGGCCGTCGACGGAGATGATCACGTCGCCGGGCGCGAGGCCCCGCGCCTGCGCGGCGGTGCCGCACAGCACGCCGAGGATGAGCGCGCCGACATCGGCCGGCGCGATCCTGCTCGGCACGCCGGGTTCCTGGCCGCCCGCCACGCAGGCCAGGCCGTCCCCGGACTGGTTGCCGCGCGGGTTGCCTCCGCCTTGGGCGTTGCCCGACTGCTGCTCGGCCGCGGCCTGCTGCCTGGGGTTCGGGCTGCTGCTCTGCGCGACCTCGACGCCGAGGAAGCCAGGCAGGCCGATGTACACCCTGGAGCTTGGCTGGCCGGCGGCGATCTGCCGGGCGATCAACAATGCGGTGTTGATCGGGATGGCGAAGCCCATCGTGCCGCCCGGCTGTCCGGGCGACGCGGTGTTCGCGGCCGTGATCATCCCGATGACCTGGCCGGAGCTGTCGGCCAGCGCGCCGCCCGAGTCGCCCTGCTGGATCTGGGCGTCGGTCTGCAGCATGTGGTTCAGATCTTCGGTGGTGCCCGATCCCTCGTCGCTGGCCTGGATGGACCGGTTCAGCGCGCTGATGTCGCCGGGGGCGGGCGTCACGCCGCCGCGTCCCTGCGCGTCGCCCAGCGCCAGCACCGCGGCGCCCACCCGGACCTGCGAGGAGTTGCCGAAGCTTACCGTGGTCAGCCCGGCGGCACCGGTGAGCTTGAGCAGCGCGACGTCGTCCAGGGCGTCGTAGCCGACGACCCGGGCCGTGAAGGTCCGCCTCGCGTCGCTGACCAGCGACGCCCTGACCTCGGTGGCCCCGTCGATCACGTGGTTGTTCGTCAGCACCAGGCCCGAGGCGGACACGATCATCCCGGTGCCCTCGGCCGTCTCGCTGTCGTACTTGAGCGTGGAGGTGATGTCCACCAGGCCGGGCTCGACCCTCTGCTCCACCGCCAGCGCGTTCAGCCCCGATGACCCGCTGCCCGTCTGGTTGCCGCTCGGCGACGGGATGACGCGGGACGAGATGCCGGCCGGCGGGGTCGGGCCCTGATGGTCGAAGGCGACGGTCAGCCCGGCGCCGACGCTGGCCGCGAGCACGGCGGTGCCGAGGTAGACGCCCAGGTGCCCGCGGCGCCTGCGCCGCCCAGGCGGCGCCCCGGGAACGTTCCACCTGTGGTGCAGGTACCAGCCCCGGCCGGGAGCGTCCTGGTCGCGCGCCGCCCAGGGGTCGATGTGGCTGTCCGGCCTCCGCCAGCCGTCCCCGTTATCGCTCTCGTTGTCGCGCATCGTCCTCGTCCTCGATCAGACCAGGGTATGTCCCGATCGGTGTTGCCGGCTCTAGATCTACCCCGGAGGTGTACCCGCACGGGGCCAACTTCCCGGGTTGCGGCGGTTTATTTGTGCGGGTTGATTTGTCGGGTTCCGCGCGCCGCGCACCGGTCACCCGCGAGGGCGTGATACTCTGCGGCAGAGACGCGATATGACGTGTATATCGCGCCAGGTGCCCGGAGGACAGGGGGTTCGGATGTCCGCACCGACTCAGAGTGAACATGATCTTTCCCGGCGCGAGGAGATGTCGATCTCTGGCGCGGCCATGTCTGCCGCGCCATGGGGCGCGGCGGTCGTGACCGGCGGAGTGGTAGCCGCCGGCGACCTCGGCCTGCATATCATCGGCTCCGGCTTCGGCCTCGGCGCCCTCAGCGGGTCCCTGGCCCTGGGCGCGGTGGCGTTCTTCGTCGTGGCCGCGGCCGGCGCGCTGTGGCGGGCCAAGCCGAGCCGCGCCATCCGCTGGGCCAGGAGCAATCCGTGGCGTTTCGCCATCATGCCGGCTCTCGCGTGCGCCGCGATCGCGCTGGTGCTGTCCGTGGTCACCGGCGGCGGCATCATTCACGGCGTGTTCAGCGGCCTGTGGCACGGGGGCGTGACCTTCGGCCTGACCGGCGTGGCCGGGATGGCCAGCAGGTCGAGGACGAGAAAGACGGCCTCCTGAGGCAGCAGCCACCTGGGCAGTGCCAGCTGGCCGCGGCGAGGCGAGCTGGCCGTGGCGAGGCTAGCTAGCCGTGGCGAGCGCGATGCCGTGGCTGAGGTCGGCGAGCGTCACCGCGCCGAAGATGCGGTCCACGATGCGGTGCCTGGCGTTCAGGAAGAACGTCTGCGGGAGCGCATCGACGCCGTAGGCTGACGCCGCGATCGTCTGCGGGTCGAATCCCACCGGGTAGCTGACCTGGTTGGCGTGCGTGAACGACAGCGCGCTGCCGGCCGCGTCGTTCTCGTCAAGCCCGACCAGCGCCACCTTGCCGTGCTCGGTGCGGTAGAACTTGGCCAGCAGCGGTGTTTCCTGCTTGCACGGGTCGCACCACGACGCGAAGAAGTTCACGATGAGCGGTCTGCCCGCGTAGTCGCTGAGCGAGACCTGCTGCCCGGGGTGGCCGAGGACGGGCAGGCTGAACGTCGGCGCCGCCGGGTCGGGTGGCGGGCTTGGCGCCGACTCCGCGCTGGCCAGGGCGATCCCGGTCAGGGATCCCGCGACGCACACGGCCACCACGCCGGCCGCGATCTTGTGCCGGGCCGCCGCCCGCCACGCCCCGCCCAGGGCGCCTGCCCACACCCGCTGCCGCATGCCCCCATTCTTACCGCTCACTCCCACCGCGCGGTGCCGGTGCCCGCGAGCTGGTAGCCCTCACCGCGCACCGTCTTGATCAGGTCGAAGCCGAGCTTCGACCGCAGCCGCCGCACGCACACGTCGACCACATTCGAGCCGGGGTCGAAGTCGTACCCCCACACGCTGGCCAGCAGCTCGCCCTTGGTGACGGACCTGGGGGCATGCTCGGCCAGCTCCCGCAGCAGCAGGAACTCAAGCCGCGTCAGCGGCACCGGGCCTCGGCCGATGTCGGCGACCAGCCTCCCCACGTCGAGGGTCAGCTCGCCGGCCTTGATCACCTCGCCCGCACGGGCCTCGTCGCGGGGATGCGCGTCCGCGCGCAGCCTGACCCGGACCCTGGCCAGCAGCTCGGCCAGCGAGAACGGCTTGGTCAGGTAGTCCTGGGCGCCCCGCTCCAGGCAGTCGACCTTGGTCGCCACGTCGGCCAGGCAGGACAGCACCATGACCGTCTGTTCCGGGCGGTCGCCGAGCAGGCGGTCGAGGACATCACGGCCGGTCATGTCCGGCATGACCAGATCGAGGATCACCAGGTCGTAGTGACCGGCCAGCGCCTGGCGCAGGCCCTCGCCGCCGGTGCTCGCGAAGTCGGTCACGTACCCGGCGGACGCCAGCGCCCGTCCGATGAACGACCGGATGTTCGGCTCGTCGTCGACGAGCAGGATCCGCTTGGCGGCCGGGCACGGCTCCGGGGCCCCCGGTATCCGTGTCACCGCGTGGTGATGCAGCGTCATGCCCGCTACCTCGGTTCCCGTCGTGCGGTCTCGGCCGCTGGAACCCTGCAGACCCTCCGCAGCCGGACCTGAACCTGTGCAGCTCGCGTGCGTCCCCCAGCTGCGATCGTGCCCGTGACCGCCACGAAAGGTCAAGCGGAACGTAACCGTCCGGGCATATCCGTTACGTCCCCGTCACACAATCGATTGCAATTCTTGGCCTGGAGCCCGGCGCGGCGCCAGCGGCCGGCGCGGGCAGCCCTCCGTCAGGGTCAGCCGGGCAGGGTCAGCCGGGCAGGGTCAGCCGGGCAGGGTCAGCCGGGCAGGGTCAGCCGGGCAGGGTCAGCCGGGTAGGGCCGGCGGGGACACGCCCGCGGACAGCGCCGTGCTGGCCGCGTCGATCTGGCCGTCGATGGTGGCGCGTTCTGCGTCGAGCACGCGCTGGTCGCGGTGCAGCTGTGCGGTCGCCGCGGCGGCCGCGGACGGCGTGCGCGCGGTCAGCACCGCGGCCACGTCGGCCTGCACCCGCTGGGCGTCGGGGAACCCCCAGGTGACCAGGTCGTTCACGGTGACGTCCAGGTGGAAGGAGGCCAGCGACGAGGGAGGCTGGTACTGGACGAGGTCGTCCATCGGCATGCTGTTGGCCGGTGAGCAGTTGGCCGCGCCCGTGGTCGCGATGCTGACCGCGGTCTTGACGTCATGGCTGGCCCCGGACTGGATCTCGGACAGCGCGGTGAGCGACTCGCTGACGCCGCCGGCGCACGACTCGATGTCGGCGTTCAGCTCCTGCACCAGACCGCGCAGGTCGGCGGCACGCTGGGAGGTGGATGGATGATGCGGGATCGCCGCCAGCGTGAGCCCGGCGACAAGCACCACGCCGCCCGCCAGCATCCATTTGGGGGTGCGCAGCACCGGCCAGCCCGAGCGCCGCGTGCCGCTGTTTCCGGGCGGCATGTCCCGCGTCGGCGCTGCCGTCATCGGTACCTCCACGGATCGGAAGGCCATGAGATTGCCGGGTGGCGCCCGACCCGCCGCCATCATAAGGGCCGGGCCGGTCCCTGCGCCCCGGGCCGCCTGCCGGGCGGTGCCGGCACAGCCGTTAGCAAACGATTGCCGCAACAGGCGTCCGTTCTTCCCTCCGATAATCATCCCATTTCAAGGCCGATGATTGGGTTGTTTATCCGACACGCGAATAGATGACAATTTCGTCATCTGGCCCGCCAGATGTTGCCCTCGGGCTACCGGCAATTCGATGATCGACGCCAATAGGACCGGTCTGCGCACTGAGGTTCGCCCCACGGCCGGACTCGAGCCTTGCGCCGATAGAAGCGAGGTGGTGATCCGGTGTCCGTGCCAGCTCGGGCGGCGGCTCTCCTGGTGGCCGTCGCCGCCGTGGTGGCGCTGGGAGTCTTCGTCGCCGTGTACTACATCGGAGGGGCGAGCGCCCTGCCGACCGTGCATTTCGCGGCCTCCGGCGGCCAGGCCAACGTGGTGCTCCAGGAAGACCCGCAGAACAACTCCGCCACCAGGCCCGATTGGGTCAGCTATTACGTGCAGGACCCGTCGAGCAAGCAGTGGATCCACACCACGCTGTTCTCCGTGCCGGCCAACACCAAGGTCAACATGACCATCTACGGCTTCGACGGCTGCACTCCGCTGCGGAATAACTTCTGGGGCCAGGTGCAGGGCACGATCGGCGGCACCGTGACCGTCTCGCAGTTCGACCAGCACGGCAAGGAGTACGTGACCAACGACACGACGTCGTTGATCAACTCCTGGTCCGACTGCAACGTCGGGCATACCTTCGCGATCCCGTCCCTGGGCGTGTTCGTGCCGGTAGCCTCGCCCAACGCGAAGCTGTCGGCGAACAACCTGTGCAGTTCCTCGCCCTGCACCACGAGCGGCAATCCTTACTCACTTGAGACGTTCAGCTTCATGACCCCGGCCCAGGGCGGCGTCTTTCGCTGGCAGTGCCTGATCCCGTGCGGCGGCGGCTATATCGACGGCAACGGAGGCCCTATGCAAACCCTCGGCTACATGACGGGCTTCATGGACGTGACCAGCGCATGACATCCACCGAACCTGCCGCCGAGCCCAGGCACGGCCTGCGTCTGCTCGTCCCCTGGCTGGTCATCTCGCTGGCCGTCGACCTGATCATCTGGTTCGTCTGGAAACCCCACCTGCCGCCCGGCGACCTGTCGAGCTCGGCCCAGCACCAGCAGTTCGACATCGCCGTGCTTGCGGTCAGCGGCGCGCCCGTGCTCATCGGCGTGGTGGGGTACTTCATCTACGCGATCGTGGTCTGGCGGGCCAGGCCGGGCGACGACTCGGACGGCGCGCCGATCCACGGCAACACCAAGGTCCAGGCGACCTGGATCATCGGCACGTCGGCGATCGTGCTCTGGCTGGCCGTGTTCGGCACGGTCGAGCTGATCGGGCCGGCCGGCGCGGGTGCCGGCGAGGGCCCGTCGCCGATCTGGCAGCTGGCCGGAAAGCAGACCGCGGTCTGGACCCCCGGTGCCGGTGACATGCTCCAGGTGCAGGTGATCGGCCAGCAGTGGGCCTGGACCTACCGGTACCCGCAGTTCGGCGGGATGGAGTCATCGCAGCTCTACCTGCCGGTGGACACGCCGGTGGAGTTCCACGTGACGTCGCTTGACGTGATCCACGAGTTCTGGGCCTACCAGCTCGGCGTGAAGGCCGACGCCAACCCGGGCGTCGACAACGTGGCCTACACCGAACCCAAGGCGATGGGCAGCGTCACCGTGCGGTGCAACGAGCTGTGCGGCATCTGGCACGGCGCGATGTTCAACTACGGCGAGGTAACGACGCAGTACGCGTTCGAGGCCTGGGCCACCGGCGTGCAGGCCAAGGAGGCGGCCAACGGCGTGCTCGCCGCCCTGCCCGCCTACGCGCTCACCTACGACCCGACGGTGATCCCCCAGCTCGGCGAGAACCTGGTCAAGGTCGACAGCATCACCGGCGCCGCCGGCTACTACTACCCGCCCACCGACCCGGTGCAGCCATGACGCGTCCCGGCGCGCCGGTGAGTCCCCCGCCCGTGACCCAGCCCACGACGAAGGAGTGATCCGATGGCTGTCCAGACACAGCCGGAGCGTGCGGAGCCCATAGGCGGCGGCCCGGTCGTGCCCGGGACCGTGCGCCCCTGGTGGATGCGCATGGGAGCGCACACCGGCGTGGTCGGCGCGGTGGCCGGCTATTTCCTTGGTCACTGGCTCGGCAATTTCCTGGCCGGGGGCTACACCCGCAGCCCGCTGGCCGACGCGAACGACGTGGCGATCGTGCTCGGCTACGCCTTCGCCACCGTCGGCTGGCTGGCCGGCCTCGGCGTGTTCAACGACCTGTTCGGCCTCATGCGGGGCCGGCCGCTGGCCGAGGAGCCCCGGCTGCTCGGCCACGAGGAGCCCGGCCTGGCCAAGTACTTCCGGTACACCCTCGACCACAAGGTCGTGGGCATCCAGTACCTGTACGGCATGATCGCCTACTTCCTCACCGGCGGCCTGTTCGCCATGGCGATCAGGAGCGAGCTGCTGTCGCCGACCTACCACCTCATCGGCCCGGAGCAGTACCTGATGGTGGTCGGCGAGCACGGCACGATGATGATGATGATGATGTCCTCGGTCATCCTCGGGCCGTTCGGCCA